>WPCH01007420.1_pt1 | contig 53774 bp, 60 predicted proteins | sample 5399881 | NCBI WGS metagenome assembly WPCH01 (sample SAMN12869468, study PRJNA574797) | sludge metagenome | isolation source: wastewater treatment of pH5 | place: China:Beijing | collected 2019-05-20
CCTTGATTTAATTGGTGTAAGGCAATTGGTCATTACCATTATACCAATCAAGGGGATTCTTTTTTTCAACGCTTCCGCTTTTTTGATTCCACCCGCATAGCAGGTGGTTTTATGTTAGTCTTCGACCAACATAATAAAAAAGAATTCAGCGAATTCTTTTTTTTCTATTTGATATGACATAAAGCATAACATACCATATATATACCAAAATAATGATTGAAATAATCCATAAAATCGTATACCACGGGCTACCAAAAGCATCTGATATATCTTTAACTGGACTTTCAAAGAGATAAAACCAGTTTTTATTGAGTATGGAATTTACCATTAAGATCATGATCGTATATGAAAATAAAAGAATTGAAGCTTTAACATAATACATAAGCTTAATGTCAATTCGATTTGTTACAAAATAATACAAGGAAGCTAACAAGAATCCATAATGGACAATAAAGTAATGAAAATATCTAAAATGAGGTGGACCGTGTGTTATATCAACAAAAAGAAGGGCAAACACAGCTCCAGTTAGTGCAAAGTAGATAATATAATTAAATAACTTCGTTTTATGACATAAGAGTGCATAGATAGTCAGTACGTTAGTCATTGCACAAAATCCTGTAAGTGGTATCATGTCAATGGTATAAGTTCCACTTATCGCCACCCAAATATGATACCCTAATTCAAAGACTAAGAGCAAACAACCTAGTGTGTAGCGAAACAGTTTATCATTCCTTGGTAATGAGAGTTTTTCTTTATTCAAGTAGATGATCATAAATATGAGGATAAGTATTATTAATGTACTTATATGAAGCAGGTTAAACATGGATAGTTGATGGTTAAAACGTTCGTTAAACATCCTTCACCTCAAAAGTGGATATATATTTTCATGATATCATATGGATTTTTTCAAGTAAAGAGAGTATAAAAAATAAGCAACTCATCACATGCCTTCGTGAGTTGCTTTTTGATAAAGTTTTATTGTGGAAAGACCAAACATAATACCTAATAAATCAATACCAACATCAAGGATTGATGAACCACGACCATCTACAAATAATTGAATAGTTTCATCAATGATTGCGATGAATAAACCAATCCAAATCACATGGTATATTGTCTTCTTTTCTTTTATCATGTAAATACTTAATGAGATTCCTAAAACAAAAAACTCAAAAAAATGAGCTGCTTTTCGAATGAGTAAACTTAATGTATTTAAATTAATAGATATACCTACAAAAGATAAGATGTCATCTATTATACCTACAATAAACCCACTCTGAGCACTTGAAACATCAGCTGGTAGTAGAGAATTCATCCATATGAATAAAGTGATAAGAATCGAAATAATCAAAGAAAAGCGCATGGTTAATCACCATTACGCTTATAGGTTTTAATAATTTTTGCTACAAAGTCTTTTACTTCATGATTCTTAAGTGTCTCTAAAGTTTGTTTTACGACGTTTAGTTCTAAATCATTTTCTTCAACATCTCGTTGTTTTTCAATGAAAATTTTTTCATTTTCAGTTCGACATTGATTTTCATGATTATGATCAACGAGTAATTCTTCATAAAGCTTTTCTCCAGGACGTAGTCCTGTATATTCGATTTGAATATCATTATATGGTCGATATCCAGCAAGTTTTATCATCTTTTCAGCGAGTTCTCTTATCTTAACAGGTTCACCCATATCTAAGATAAAGACTTCCCCACCTTTAGCATAAACACCACACTGTAAGATCAAACCTACTGCTTCAGGGATGGTCATAAAATAACGAGTAATTTCAGGATGTGTTACTGTAACAGGTCCACCATCAGCAATCTGTTTTTTAAAAAGTGGGATTACACTACCATTTGATCCTAAGACATTACCAAATCGAACTGCACTATATTTGGTATCAGATGTATGAGACTGTTGTTCCTGGATAATCAGTTCAGCATAACGTTTGGTTGCTCCCATGACGTTTGTTGATCTCACTGCTTTATCACTTGATACTAATACGAATTTTTTCACTTTATAAACATTGGATAATCTTGCGACATTATACGTTCCAATCACGTTTGTTCTGACTGCTTCAACTGCACTATCTTCCATGAGTGGAACATGCTTGTAAGCTGCTGCATGGAACACAATGGTTGGTCTAAACTCTTTGAAGATCTCTTCAATGCGAACATCATTATAGACACTACCAATACGAACCACTAAATCAAAATGCCTTCCTTGTTTCGTAAACTTACGAAGTAATTCCTGTTGAATATCATAAGCATTATTCTCATAAATATCAAAGATAATAAGTTGTTTAGGTTCAAGCTCGCTTATTTGTCGACAGAGCTCACTACCAATGGATCCTCCGCCACCTGTCACTAAGACGACTTGACCTTTAATGAAATCTTTGATGTGATAATCATCAAGTTTAATTTCATCACGATTAAGTAAGTCTTCAATCTTGACATCAACAATCTTCGTTGATTGACTACTATCCACATCACTCATAACGGTAAGTCTTTTAATCTTAATATTCTTTTCAGAAATAACAGATAACATTTCACGATACTTCTTTAGTGGTATATTTGATATAGCAATAATCACTTCTTCTATTCTTAGTGTTTCAAGTTTATCTTTCAAATCACTAATGGGACCTACAATTCTAATACCTGATAATCGATTGCCCTGCTTTTTTGGATCATCATCTAAAAATGCCACAGGTAAGTTGTTTAAATCTTTATTCTTATAAATCTCTTTAACGACAATTTCACCTGCTGAACCTGCACCAATAATGAGTGTTCTTCTGCCTAATGCATTATTCCAATCCATGTTGGTCTTAATATAATTGATAACACGATTCATAATACGTGGAAGTGTAATAAAGAAGACTTCAAGTGGTGTGATAAAGATAAATGCTGACTTATACATGAAAGTGATATCTGAGAAAAAGATGAATCCAACAATCACCATATTCGATACAATCGATATCAGTGAAATTTTCATCGCGTCCTCAAATCCAACATGATTGGCCAGCATCGAGTAAAAACCAAAGAAATAGAAAACAATAATCTTGAATAGTGCTACAAATGGAATCGCTAAACTCATATCTCGAAAAGAGAGATCCTCAGTCATTCCAATTGCGAAAAAGATGAAGTATGTAACAAAATAAGAACCAGCGATGGCAATGGCATCAAATGACATAAATTTGATGTATTGTAAAATTTTAGCTGATCTTGACAATTTCATACAAACTCCTTAATTTTTAGTGTCTAATTACATATTAGCACACTTTTTATAAAATAAATAGACAACGCTTCATAATGTAAAGCGTTATCATTTATGATAATGCATCTTTAATTGCTAACAAAATGATTTTTGATGAATAAGTAGCACCTGAAATTAAATCAACGTCTAAGGATTGCTCAGATAAAACATCATCAATGATGACTTCAGCAGGTTTTCCTTGACCTGATACATGCTTTGTAATCTCAATATCAGTAATGACATGATTTGTGACAACAACCTTCACATGAACTTCGATTGGTATCCTTTTGTAAGATCCTAAATATGTCCCATCAGAAATTTCAGACAAGTCAATATCTTCTAATTCTATGTTCATCACAGATTCTAAGTCTCTTTCGATCTTATCTAAAATAAGCTTACCAGAAACACCTATGACAAGCAAAATGAAGAAAACGATGATTAACACTTTATATCTTTTTTTCATTCTTGATATGATTTAATCATCGATTCGATGATTTGTTCTCTTTTTTTAGACTTCCAATTGACAGAAGTCATTTTTTGAACAACACCATGTTTTCTTAAAATAATTTTTTTCATTTGCTTAAGTACTTGGTTACCACCCATCCAAGCGAATGGAAAAAAGTGAGTAATAAATAAATCGACAGTTTTTCCATCTAAATCGGGTAATCCTTCTAAATAAGCTCTAGTGACTTTAGGAATTGAAAAGCCATGAACAGGTGACCCAAAAATGATATGTGGATATGTTTCCACTTCAGGTGCATGAGTTAGTTCAACATAGGTCTGTTCTGGGTTATCTGAAACGGCTTTAATTTCCTCTAAATCACACTTTAGAACGTCTTTTAGACGCATAGCAACACTACGTGTATTTCCTGTTTTTGAATAGATCACAATTAGTTCTTTCATCTTTATACCTCTGTATCGGTTGTTCATAAACAGGATATCATAAAATAAAGTAATTGTTATCTATCGTGATGACATATGTCTTTTTTAAATTAAATATTTAAACGGTAACCGACACCCCATATGGTTTCAATCAGTTGTCTATTGTCATCAGTCATCGTTTTCTTACGAAGTCTAGAGATGTGAATTCCAAGTGCATTATCGGTTGCAGAGACATGATGATCCCATATACGTGAGATGATCTCATCCTTTGATACCACGCGGTTTTTTTCTGAAACTAAAACAGATAAGATTTGATATTCGTTTAAGGTTAGTTTATGTGTCTTAAACCCGGATTTAATCACTCGATTATTTAAATCAATCGTAATACCAGTGACTTGAATAATTTCATTAGATTTGTGTACAAATGAATCAATATAGCGTAACACCGCTTTAATGCGGTTAGAAATGAGTTCACATGGTGTCTTAAAGGTGACATGACCCTCGATGCCTGCATCAAAATACTTCTTAATAACTTCAACATCTTCATGCTGAGTAATCGCATAAATCGGCCATTTTGATTGTTTTCGAAGGCTTTTAATAATTTGGATATTGATCGATTCACTATACTCTGCATGAAAAAGTATGAAACAATGCAGTTTAAAAAGAGCATAATCTAAACTAAGCTCTTCATAAGTAACAATTTTTGATGTGATGCCTTCTTTGTGAAAGCATTGTTTTAAGTCTGAAACAAACGTATAATGGCTTGAAATAATTAATACATTACCCAAGATAACACCTCTTTTGTATTAATACCTATTATACGTATAATTCATTTCATCATTCCTTCATATTTCTTAATTAATTCTTACAATTAGTTATAAAATGCCAAAAACTATATCAATTTAACCTGAATTTGTTGAAAGAATCTTATAAATTGTTTCTGCGACTTCCATCCAGTTTGGATCAATCGTTAAAAAGTGACAACAATCCTTAACTAATATCGGTGTTGTATGAAAAAAATCAGCAGTTTTCTTTAAATCATCTAATGAAATAATATGATCACCTGTTGAGCCTATCACATGAACAGGAATTTCGAGCTTAAAACCCTCTTTGATAAAAGTTTTTAATAAGTCTTCTTTGACAACTTTAGATTCTCTAGACAGCTTTTTTTTAATATCTACTAATACATGTGATTCAAAACGATCACTAAAGATCACTTCATTTAGTAAATCATCAATCGTCATTTTTACATGGCCTTCTTTTTTTCTAAGTTCTCTTAAAAACGTGCGAGAATCACTAAAAAATAAGCCTAATGGTGATGATTCATCAATCCCACCTGCACGAGCTGATGAAAGTAAAATAGCCTGATGTATCGTCTTTTGATATAAACCGATATAACTTTGAGTGATTGCTCCACCCATGGAGTGACCAATAAGAATTGGCTTTTGATGAAGTTGATCAACAAGACTTTTTACATCATTTACATAGTCATGCATCGTAAATGTATCGATGTCTTCTATACCTTCACTTAATCCATGACCACGTAGTGATATAGCATAACATTGAAACCCTTTTTCACTAAAATAATCTAAAAAATTCGAAAAATACCACGCACCACCTGCTGCACCATGGATGAAAATGAGTGGAAATGGACTTAGCCTTTTTATTGGTTTTTTTTCAATCACTTCTAATCGATATCTTTTCATCTTAAGGTCCAATCTTGATTTCATAAATATGCATTGAAGGCTTGCCAATGACATAAAAAATATGATGTTTAGGTAAATCATAGTTTGACATGATAAGAACACCATGTGCTTTTTCGATAATTTTTTGTGAAATGATATTATCAACGCCTGTTGATATTAAAATATAGGGAAAGCCATGAAGTCTTGCTAAATCTTTAATCATTTCAAGAGCATAATAGCTATATTGATGTCCTTGATATGTTTGATCGACTTCATACCCCACATGACCATTTGCAAAGGTTGTTTCATTATAACCTACACGAAGTGATATTTTTCCAACTTCTTTTTCTCCAGCCATGATATAAAACCAATAAAAAGGAATGCCATCTTCTAAATTTTTCGTGTAAAACTGAATGAGTTTTAGATCAACGACAGGTCCTTTAATATAGCTTAATTCAAATGGTTTTTTAATCTTGCAATCATAGCGTTCTGGATTATACATAAGTTATAAATAATAAATGGAAAGTGCAATCAGAATTTGAGCTGCATAATAAGTTGATAGATTAAAAATAATTAATAATGCTCTGTTATCATTTTTATAATAAATAGGAGCTAAAATCAAATCTGAAACCGCAAATAACACAGCACCAAAGAATAAATAAGTTGTAAATGTGGAGTAATTATCTAAATGACCCACATATATCGCTTGTCCGACCATCATAAAGATTAAAAAAGTATAGAAGAAGGTCGGTATTTTTGCTTTACCCATGACAAAACCTAATACCTTACTCATTCCCACAATGATTACTAACATGATGAGACCTAAGATTAATGATAGTGAACCAAACTCTTTATAAGAAATCAGACTAATCAAATAAAAAATATGTCCAAGTGAAAAGAATAAAATTCCATATACAATAATGGTCTTATCTTTTTCTTTAGGCTGTAGTGGTCTTAATGCAAGAACCAAATCACCTAATAACCCACACACTAAACCTAATAAAAGAAACCATGCAACATCTGAAAAGATGGCAGTCATAAAATTTTCTTTAAACCCAATCACAAAGACTAAAATGAATCCAAAACTTGCAAGTGCTTTTAAAACCCATGCAAGAAGTGGTTTCTTCATTTTTGATTCCACATAAATAAATACCAATGTAGATAAAATCGCATAACTAAGAGCAATCCATAACATGATAAAACCCCCGTTCTTTCATGTTTATCATATCATATTTTTTAATTTATGAAACAAAAAAGGGGTCATTTAACCCCTTCTAATGATACTTTCAATTAGTTGATATCTTGTTTTTTCATCTAAATCTTCAATCACTTGCAATCCATGGATATACTCTTTCTTATATGGGATATATCTTTTTTTAAAGAATACTTCTTCTGGGTATATACCTTCATACTTATGGATTGGATGTAGATCTTTTACATGTTTTTGATATGAAATATATGCGTCTATTGGACTCATATGGAAGAGAATTGTTTTGATATCTGCTTTTTTCGATAATAAGTAGTTACATACATCTAGGTAATCGTTAAACGATAGTTTCAAATCTAAAACAAGCGCTAAATGACTTTCCATGGTTTGATCAATCCACTGCTTTAAAAGATCAAGAGATATCTTTTCATCGGTGATTTGATGATCATATAAACGTTCACTGATTGCTTGATTCGAGTATATGGGCAAATGAAATTGTGCTGATATTTTACGCATCAAACGATGTGTTTCATCATCTTTTTGACTTAAGATAAGATAAGCTCTTCGATGAGTTTCATCCTTTAAATCAATCACATATCTTAAAACGTATCCATCATGTTTATAGATTTTTCCTAAAAGTCGTCCACCATGATGTTCGATAACTTTTTTAGATCTTAGATTATCTTCGTCACATGTCACTAAGATGGAATCGTAATCTGTTTGAGCCAATTTTTTAAGCATAAGTTTAAGTTGTAATGTTCCGTATCCTTTGCCTTGTTCTGATTTTCTGATACCATATCCGATATGTCCTCCGAAATCTTCTAAATAAGGATTAAGTTCATGTCGAAATGATAGTGCACCATAGATTCGACCTTGTTGATCTACTAAAACGTATAACGTTGAAGGAACACGATCTTTCGTTCTTTCCTGTTTTTTTATCTCTAAATCCTTTAGAAAATCAAAAAAAGTCATACCTTTTAAATCTGCTGCACTAGGTATGATTTTTCCTTCATCTCCCATATCAAAGATAAAATCATGATATGCATGCTGATCTTCTTTTGTTAACTCTCGTAAGTATAGATCTTTCATGATTCTTTGCTATCTCTAAATGTGACATCAGAATCTAAATAGCGATAAAATATCTTTCTTCTTTTGCGCTCATCATGCGTGGTAAATGCGAAAAGATTAAAAGCTTCCCAAAGGAAAACCCATCCTCCAATAAATAAACCTTCACGCATAATGGATGTGAGTAAAGGGAGTTCTTCTAAATCGCGAATTAAATAAGCATATGTGATGAATATAAATCCTAAAATAAGGAAAGTAGCTAATTGGCGATAACCTCGATTGAGTGCCTTATTGATAAAAAAGATCACGACTCTAAAATTGTTTTTAACTGCGATAATACTCTTTTGTTCTTTATCGATATCCTTTTTTTCTTTAGGGAGATAAAAAACAATTTCTATTTCTTCTTTTAACGGAATTTCTGTTCCCATTTGCTCAAGATAATCAACCAGTTCAGGTTCCATATCCTTACGACGTATCGGAGATGCATCCCATCCATTGAAGATTTCTGAATAATCGTCTAATGAGACTTCAATCATCATTTTATTGGTCTCAGGATTTCTATTGTATAAATTTTGATACTCATGTTTTTTCATTTTTTCACATCTTTTCTGTTAATCAGTTCTAATATCTTGTCTTCTAAGGCTTTAGAGACTTCTGTATGTTCTTTTAAAAAACTTAAAATCGCTAAGGCTGACTCTTTATTTTTATCATATCCTTGCATCATATGTGAGAAGATTGCATGCTTTTCTTTAAACCTTACTTCAATTCGTCTTTCACTGACGAAATAATCTTTTTCAATCTGAGAATTTTCAGGATAAAAGACTGGCATGAGTTCAAAGATTTGATGCATTGCATAGACTTGAATAAAAGAGAATGCAGATGCTTTTTCTCCTCTTAAGTCTCGTAAAAGTCCTATATATAAATTTGTTAATGCTTCACCGACACGAAAGGATACATCACATCGATCTTTTGGCTTCAATTCTTTATAAATGATGGATTCATCAAAATCATCTTTTTTATATATGATTTTACCTGGACTAAAAGGTATGTGTTTAAGTTCTTCTTTTTCGAAGACCGCAAATTCTAAAAAAATACCATCATGATACATCGCTTTATATCCATCGATTGTATTTCTAAACTGATAGACGAGTGATTGAACCAAAAGCCATGATAAATCGTTAAGGAAATGTAATTTTTCTCCATCTTCTACAATTAAGAAAAAGTCAAGATCTGAATAATCGTCTAAGCGATTAAAGTTTGCTAATGATCCTAGACCTAAAAAACATAAAATTCTTGGATCTTTCTTAAAATGATTTTTTAATAATTCAATGCGTTCAATGATTAAATCTCGATTCATGATGTCACTTCTTTTTCTTTGGTATAGGAAGAACCTCGTATGTGATCAGCATAAGATCCTTTAAGATTGATGTATCTTCTAAATTGTCGATGAGCAAATAGTTTTTAGCACCTGGATAAGGTGCTGCATAAATTGGATCAGTCACGAGTTTTAATCCCTCTTCTGTCACTTTAATAAAGAGTTGATCATCAGCAAGTATACCAACCATCTTTTCATAGATAAACACACCATATTCACCAAACATTTTTTTAAATCTTAGTCCCTCTAGTCCACGCATCTGATCTTCAACATATTGCATAAACTCATATCTCGTGCCCATGATGATCCTCCGTTAAATGAGGTGTTTCATTTTGTTTTACAATTTTTAACTCTGTAAAATGATGATGCCATGCAATGGTTGTTATACTTGCATTCTCAATTTCAATCATTTCTCTTTGAGACAAAGGTATACCTAGTAAGTGAAGGAGTATCATACGAATGTTTCCACCATGTGTAAAGATGAAGACATCATCATGCTTGTGTTTTTCTGCTAGTCTTTTAAAATGATTGATAACACGTGTTTGAAAAGCAACTAAGGATTCACCACCATGAATGGCTTCATCGATATGATTAATGGTTTTGTTATTAAAAAAATAATCATATTCTTCTTTAACCTGTTTCCACGTTTTACCTTCCCATTGACCTAAACGTATTTCTCTAAGCATTTCATCCTTAATCACATGCTGATGGGAAATTCGACTAAATGCTTCTGCCGTTTGATAAGCTCTCTTTAAATCACTAGAATAAACATAATCTACATGAATATCAACCAAAAAATTGGCAAGTTTTTCAGCTTGTAGATGTCCCATTTCATTGAGTTCAATATCAAGCCAACCTTGCATTTTTTTTGTTTGATTAAAATCTGTTTCTCCATGTCTAATGAAGTAAAATGCCATGTAAAGACCTACTTCCTATCTATTACAATTTCTGAATAAAGTGTTCAAGTTCCTCTATATTGCTAAATTCTCGAATCTTAACACCATGTGATATTAGTAGTTCATATAGTGCTTGTTGGTGCTCTTTAGCATGTATAGCAAACTGCTTTAATTCATCTTGATGATAGTACCCGACGAGATCAGGTAATTCTTTTTTCACATCTGTATGTTTAAACAGCCACTCAAATTCAAATTCAATTTCACAAGCTGCGAAAAGAGCTGTATAGGGATCACCGATTTCACATGCTCTCTCAATTTTATTATAATGGTTAATGATTTCTTCATAGAAGCCAAATGCTTGCTCAACAAATGGTGTGATTTGTTGTGATTCATGTGTGCTATCAAACATGTCTTCCACACGAAGAATTAATTCATGAAGTGCTTTTTTAATATATTTCATATCTTTTGAAATAAATACTGCATCATATAAATCTGAAAAACCTTTGGGTTGTATAGGCATTTTGAGTATTTCATTTTTCAAAAACTTTCGCCCTCTTTTAATGGGTTTTTGATTATACATTGCAATCACTTCAGTGATGTGATAAATGATTTTAATCGATTGGATTCTAAAATCAGATAATGACTCTTTTTGGCATAAATCAAAAAAGAGGGGATATACATCTTTAAATTTCTTTTGTGCTTTTTCTTTGAGTGATGAGCTTAACTTAGGGGATAACGCATGTTTCCGAAGCGTTAAAAAGCGTACTAAGTCATCTCTTGTTGGACAATAAACCACGTAACCATCGGTCAATATGGATACAATGCGTTCATCCCAATTGGCTATTTTTTCCATTCTTTCCCAAGAAATGGGCCAGTAATCATAACCAATCCCTTCTAATATACCTACAAAAGCAAGATTATTTCCTCGATCTGTTTTTGGTATGTAGTAAAAATCAACATCTGACTTTGCATGTGTGTCACGATAGATTCTAGAACCCATCATCACAACAATTGATATATCATCTTTATAATCCTTTTCGATCTTATCAACAAAGATTTGTAGTGCTTGTGTTATGTCCATATTTTTCTCCTTGGTATCTACCTAATCTTTTTTTTCTCAATGCATGATTCATCTTACCATTTGATTCATAGTCATGAGATGACAACATATCGGTTGTTTTATTTAATTTCAAATATAGAACCGATTTTTTGATACGATTGTTTTTCATAGTATGGATCAACATCGCTCATGACATAAACTTCTAAGTCATGATAAAGCTTTTTGATATGCTCCATCATGAGTTTCCCATAACCATGACCGCGATAATCTTTATCTACGAGTAAATCACATACATAAACTGCAAATCCTAAATCTAAGAGACAACGAATGTATCCAATCGCTTTTTTTCCTTCATATAAAACATATGTGATAGATTGCTCGCAATTTTTAATGTATATATCCTTTTTACGCTCATAATAATCTTTCCAATCTTCACCTTCGTTTTTAATCAGTGCGATTAGATTTTCTTCATCATCTATCGTGTATTTTTTTAGCTGAATCATATATCTCCTTTTCATCGTTTAGATCTTTTTTTGTTGATCAAAACAAATATATAACATCATATCTAAAAAATCAAAAAATTTTAAACTTCTTGTTAACCATCATAAACAGTCATATTGAGTTTAAAGAGATAGTTCGTATGAACTATAGTGTTTTCATGACTATGAGTTAATTTTTAACCATTTTTATGAAATACTTTATATATATGCTATTAAAAATGATTCGTCGTCTCATTCATTTGATTGAATGAGCTTATGTTGATTGATTTTTTTATCAATTTGATTCATGATTTATCTGTATTTTATCTCGATTATATAATAAGAAACCTAGCATAAAAATAGCATTGATCACAATTACTACCAAGATTGGCGGTTTTCCAATACCAAAGCTTGGATAGTATTCTCCTATAAAAATCAGTAAAAAAATGAGAGACAAAATAACTAAAAAATGATTCTTCTCCTATTAAATCTTTGTCTGAAAGACCTTTTTTTCAAAGATATCTTCCTATCGGCTTATCTTCTTATGAGCAGTGACACTGATTCTACAAGAGATGTATATGGAAACATATCGATAGGCACTGTTTCTATCAGTTTATATTCTTTTTGAAGCAGTTGTAAATCCTTTGCTAAAGTCGATGGATTACATGACCCATAAATGAGACGTGATGGTTTAAACTTTAAAATCAGTGAGATCGTTTCATCACCTAAACCAACACGAGGTGGATCAAAAAACATGACATCAATTTTCTTTTCTCTAAGTCCAGATAAAGCACGTTTGAAATCTGAATGCAAGACAGTGACATTATCTATTCCATTTTCTTTTAAAGATAACTTCGCACTTTCACAGGCTTTTGCATCGATTTCAACAGCATAGACATGTTTCGCATCAGATGCTATATAATGGCTTACTGGAGCGATACCTGCATATGCATCAATCGCAACCTCATGTTTTTTAAGCTGTGCTAATCGTTTCATTTCAAGATAGAATTGATGTGCTTGTTCAGTATTCAATTGAAAGAAAGCTTCAGGTTTTAACATAAATGTTTGATCATTTAATCTTTCAAAAATAACTTCTTTTCCTGCAATCAAATTCATTTCATCGGTAAAGAATCCTGGTTTTTTTAAATCACCATTCATCACTTCATACACAGAAACAACCATCTTTTCTTTTTTCATTAGTTCTTCTGTTAGATCATTGATACGATTTGATTTTTTCAGCATAATAAATGATACTTGAGCCTGTTTCGTATGTTTTGCAATTCGAATGACGATAGACCTAACATAGCCATTTTTTGTCTTAGGATCTATACCATTCATTTGGTATTTATCCATGAGGGTGATGATTGACTGGAAGATGGAATTGATATCTTTATCTTGAATCGGACAATCATCAATCGGTATAAATGCATTCGAATTTTTTTGATACATACCTAAGCGATTTTTACCCTTTATAAACTGAACAGGTAAAGATGCTTTAGTACGATAATGTCTTGGATGATTTGAACCAATCGTTTGTTTAACAATGGAAGGATGTGGCTTAGGATTCATATAACGATCAAACGATTGTAAGATGAGATCTCTTTTATGCGTGAGTACATGTTTTTCATCTAAATGTTGTGTCTGACATCCACCACATGTTTCATAAACTGGACAAAAAGGTTGAACCCGATGTTCACTTCGTTTTAAAATCTCTATGAGTTGTCCAGTAGCACGATTATCGAAGACTTGATCAATTTTGACGATGACTTCCTCACCTGGAAGTGCATGGTCAACAAAGATGGCTAATTTTTGATCATAGCCTATACCTTCCCCATTGATGCCCATCCGTTTAATTGTAAGTTCTATCGTATCGTTTGGTTTAATGTGTTGCTCCATATAAATACCTCACCTTAATTCTATTTTACCAAGTAAAGCCATAAACTTAACATAAAAAAAGTGATGAAATCATTCTCATCACTAATTTTTCATGTTTGGTTTAAAAGTAATACCAACAAGTAAATTGACTTGTGATAAATCGAAGATTGGAACGACTAACCATCCTCTGATATCATCAGTCACTTGTTCAGCAACATGTCTAATATAAGGAAATAACACTTGGAAAAACGTGTTGATACGCTGTAATTCATTTAAGTTTTCATACCACTGTTTTTGGTTGATGCGATATGCGCCTCTAAAGAAAAGATGAGAAGGTGAATTGTTGAAATACTTAAATGAAAAAGTGACATCAAGAGAGAAAATATTTGTTTTCTCATCTAAAACACCTTGAACAACACGAATTGAAAAAAGCTCGATCGCTCCATCTTGTTCTCTATGTACATCTGCTTTTAAAAACTTATACCCTAAGAAATCATAGGGAGCATTTTGATTCATTTTATTCCTCCTTTATTTGACCTATTTGAAAAGGAATTTCTTCTTGATTCCAACCTTCATCGAAGACAGATGTGTCTATAGCTTCAGGAAAAAACAATTTCTGTATGGTTGCATAGGCAAAAGCCTCTTTTTCAATCATCTCAACGCTATTACCAAAGTAAATATGAGGGATGGTTGCATTAAAAAAGGCTTTTTCATGAATGGTTTTAACTGTTTGTGGCAAATAAAGATCTGTTGTTAATGTAAGGTCTCTAAATGCATATGGCCCAATAGACTCTACATACGAATCTTCAGCAAATACGATACTCGATCCACTAAAACCTTGAAAAGCACGACTACCAATAGATGTAACTAGTCTCTCACCAAGCATTTGAGGTACCGTTAAGATATGTTCTGGATTCGATCGATACGTGCCTATAATATGTGCTTTATAATCCTTAATGAAGTATTGGAGTTTATCTTGATATTTAATCTCATAAAAATCTTCTGGAATAGTAAGTTTTGTTTTCATATCAAGTTTTATAGTAATCTTAATTTCTCGACCAGATGCATACTTTAAATAAATACTTAAAACGTGATCATCAAGTTTAATGGTTCCTATAGTTGCATTTTTATATGGACTATTGCTTGCGATGGCAAAGCGTCTATCTTCATTAATGGATAATGTTTCTCCTTCACGATTAAACCAGGAGATATTCACATGATTGATATAATGATTAAGGATTTGCTCATATGGTGTAATAAGATTAGCGAAAAACGTTCTTATAAAATAGACATCATAAAATGCTTCATAAACATACACATCATAGAGATTTCTTGCATCTTGTAAAGCTAGCTCTTTTTCAAATGTACCAAATTGATATAAATCACCATCTCTAACCACATCTAAATACTCAATCGTTCCATTTGAATAGTCTGATAGGCTTAACTCGTAGGATTTGATTTTTTTAAAATCGATTATAGCACTTTCTACGGTCATAACATCCTTACAAGCTGAAAGGGTGATTAAACTACACAGTAAGAGAAAAATACATGCCATCTTTTTCATATGATCCCCCTGGATTTATGTTCTATATATAGAATAACATATGATTGCGTGTTTTATTAAAATAAATTCGACTAGAATTGACCTAGTCGAATCGTTTCTCTTGCTATCATAACTTCTTCATTCGTTGGAATGATGAAGGCTTTAACTTTAGAATCTTTTGTTGTGATTTCTCTTTCACCACGTAACTTGTTTTGTTCGGGATCGACAGTGATACCTAATACTTTAACAGCGTTTAGCACATCACGTCTAATTTCAGGTGCGTTTTCACCGATACCAGCAGTAAAGCATATTGCATCTAATCCACCCATATAGACATAATATGATCCGATGTAGTCTGCAATACGTTTGACTTGGATTTTATGCGCCAATGTTGCACGGTAATCACCTTTATTCATGTTATCAACGATATCTCTCGAATCGTTTGATATGCCAGAAACACCGAGATAACCTGAGCGTTTGTTTAAGTCATCTAATACTTCTGCGTACGTTTTATTTTCTTTAGCAGCAATCAGCATTAAGACTGCAGGATCGACATTACCTGAACGAGTTCCCATAGGAATCCCTTCAAGTGGTGTTAATCCCATCGATGTATCTACGGATTTTCCACCACTTACGGCACATAAAGATGCGCCATTTCCTAAATGACAAACAATCACTTTAGCTTTTGGATTGTCAAGTAGTTTAGTCGCTCTTTCAGAGACATATTGATGTGATGTGCCATGGAAACCATATTTACGAACACCATAATTCTTGTACCATTCATATGGTGCTGCGTATAGGTATGCATCCTCACTCATTGTTTGATGGAATGTTGTGTCAAAAACTGCGACTTGAACAACATCTGGTAATGCTTTTCTAAATGCTTCAATGCCTGTGATATTAGCAGGATTATGAAGTGGTGCTAAATCATTTAAACTACGAATTTGCTCAACGACTTCATCTGTAATAATCGCTGACGTTTTAAAGATTTCTCCCCCTTGAACCACACGATGTCCTACGCCCTTGATTTCATCAAGTGATTCAATAATGTGATGTTTAAGCAAGCCCTCAACAAGTAAGTTGACTGCTACTTTATGATTTAATATTTCTTTAGTGACTGCTACTTTTTCCCCATTAACCTTAATAGTGAAAACAGCATTGTCATAGCCGATTCTTTCGACTAACCCAGAAGTGATTACTTTCTCTTCAGGCATTTCAAGCAACTGGAACTTTAAGCTCGAGCTACCTGCATTAACCGCCATAATTTTCATATCATACGCTCCTTTACATTAGTATCATATCTTATTTTATACAATAATACAAGTACATGAATAAATATTCATGTTAATAGAGGTATCCAAAGATAGCAACGAATTGTAAAACGGTGCCAAGCGATGTAAAAATGTGCCAAATAAAGTGAAAATACTTAATTTTGGGAAATATATAGAAGACGACACCAATGGAATATGCAACACCACCAAGAAGCACAAACCAAAATGCGCTAGCCTGATAAGCTAGTAACTGATTAACAAAGATAAGTGCACTCCATCCCATCGCTAGATAAATGAATAAATGGAGTTTAGCAAATCGTTTAATCCATATTGATTTAAATACGATACCGATAATAATTAAAATCCATTGTACAGTAAATAAAATAATACCTAATCCAATAGATCCTAAAAAGGGTTCTTGCAATCCTGGGAGTAACAATAAAGCAGGTGCAAATGTTCCACCAATTAAGATATAAATCGATAAATGATCAAAACGTTGAAAAACTGATTTAGCTTTGGGATGAAATAAAGCGTGGTATAACGTACTCATCGTATATAAATTGATGATGCCAAAGCCAAAGATAATCGCTGCAATCACTTGAGTCGTCGACTCAGCTCTTACTAAAAGTAAGATGAGTGCTACTATTCCAAAAATGGCCATTAAACCATGAGATACAGCATTAGCTATTTCTTCTCCTAATGTTTGTGTATGATCTTTTTTCATGTCTTATCTCCTTCAATGAACTGATCTAAAAAGTCTTCACCTTTATGTGGTTCTGTCTTAATTAATTCTGGATAATCAAACTGTCTTAATACCTCATAAGAAACAATTGCAACCGCATTCGATAAGTTAAGACTTCTCACCTTATCGGTTGTAGGTATACGATAACAGTTCTCTAAATGCTTCGCTAAAAGCTTACGATCAACACCTGTCGATTCTTTTCCAAAGATAAGGTATAAAGGTTGATTTAATGTTGGATAATTAATGTCTGCATAATTCTTTTTACCATATCGCGTTAAAAACAAATAAGTCCCTGGGTTTTTCATTTGGAAATCATCAAAATTTTGATGAACCGTATAATCTAAATGTTCATAATAATCAAGTGCACTTCGCTTGAGTCTTGCTTCATCGATTTTAAAACCAAGTGGTTCTATCAAATGAAGTTTTGCTCCAATCGCGACACATGTTCGCATAATGTTACCGGTATTTTGTGGTATTTCTGGTTCATATAATACAATATGTAGATTCATAGTCTCACCTGCACCTCATAGGTTATTCCCTTTTTCAAATAATGTCCGTAAAAGAGTATTAAAAAATTACTTATAATCATAGCATACCAAATACCACTGTAATCATCTGCTTTAAATATAGCCATAAACAAGAAGATCATCGGTATACGCATACCCCACAGTCTAAGTGATGCTAAGCGTAATGTATAATTTGATTTTCCAGCACCATTAAATAATCCGATATAACTTTGAAATAGACTCATAAAGGGCTGAGTGAGTAATAACCAAAACGTATATTCAGCAGCAATCTCATAAGATGCAGTTGATTTTGTTCCTAAGATGAATTCAATAATGCCATGTCTTAATGGAATGATGATAGATACACCAATCACCATGAGTCCTAAACCAAGATTTCGTGCGACCCTATAGGATGCTTTGGCTCGTTCAGGCTGATTATGCCCAATATTTAATCCAACATAAGCAGCTAAAATAGTTGATATTGCAACCACAGGATTTAAGAGTAAGCTTGAAATTCTGTTTCCTACGGAAAAGCCTGCTGAGACTTCTTTTCCATAACGTAGGACAATACTTTGTATGACTACAAACCCTAAACTAGAAACAGCTTGACCAACTGATGCTGGGAGTGCAAATCGAGACATATCTTTTAAGATATCTTTATCTAAATTCATGTGCTTAAATGAAATCTTCAAATGCTTTTTCGAATGAAATAAGTCATAGATGACAAAGGGAATCAATGATCCTTGAGCGATTAATGTCGCATATGCTGCTCCTTCGATACCCATGTTTAACTGTGAAATAAATAACCATGTAAGAATGATATTGATAAAAATACTACCCATATTTAAAATAACTGGAAAAAGTGTTTCTCCTGTGGCTTGACGAATCGCTTGATAAACGACAAAGATAAAGATAAACACCATTTCAAAGCTACGTATCTTAAAGTATGAGCTTGCATAGATGAGTGTTTCATCTTTAGCTCCCATCAATGCAGGGAAGAGATGAAAGCCCCAAATCCAATCAGATGCAAGAATAAAAATAAGCGTGACACCAAGTCCTATGAGAACAGATAGTATCATTAATTTACTCGCATATGAAGCTGCTAAATCTCTTCTTTTTGCTCCAACATATTGTGAGACAATCGATACAGTTGCGATTCCTAAACCTGCACCAAGAGCTAAAAAGAAGTTAAAGATTGGCCAGTGGATATTTAGAGCTGCTAAAGCAGCATCCATTGAACTACTTGACTCAAAAGGAATACGAGCAACAAAGATAGCATCTACCATATCGTGTAATGACTTAAATAAATTGTTCAAAAAAACGGGTATTGCCATCAGGACAATACCTTTTAAAATCGATGGGTGATGCAATATACGATCAATATTCTCTTTTTTAATAGTTCTTGCCAAAATAACACCTATTTCTTATGTGTACGTATGAGTTCTTGTTGTAAATCCCAAAGTTCTTGTGATAAGTCCACATAATACTCATGTGGTTTTTCTAGACGCAAGACTTCTGGCCATAATTTTCCATGTTCTTCTTTTGCGTAATTTCGAATCTCTTTTAACTCAGGTAATTGATACATTAATTTTCCCTTTTTGAAAATGGGATGAAGCAGTGGTTTTGCAGTAAAATGTTCAATCGTTTTAGATTTCCAAGGAAAATTAGGATCAAACAAATGATAAGGCTTATTTTCATCAATCACTTCATCATGTAAGGTAATGACATCTGCTTCAGCCATTCCATTTTCATCATAGAATCGATAGACTTGTTTAAAACCTGGAATAGTCGTTTTTTGCACATTATCACTAATTTTAATTTTTGGAACTAACTTCCCATCAACTTCAATTGCTGAAAGCTTAAATACACCACCAAAAACAGCTTCTGAACGTGCTGTAACTAACCTTTCACCGACACCAAATGCATCAATTTGTGCACCTTGATGGATGAGTTCTTTAATTAAATATTCATCTAAAGAATTTGATACTGTAATTTTTGTATCCGTTAAACCACACTGATCAAGCATTTTACGCGCTTCTTTCGTGAGATAAGTTAAATCCCCACTATCAAGTCGAATGCCTTTTAAACGGTATCCTTGTGGTTCTAAGAACTCCTTATGAATACGTATCGCATTAGGTATACCTTGTCTTAATGTGTTATATGTGTCAACCAGTAATACAGTATTATTTGGATATGTTTTCGCATAAGCCAAAAAGGCTTCATATTCAGAATCATAGCTTTGAACAAAACTATGAGCCATCGTTCCTAATGCAGGAATGCTATACATATAATCTACATACGTATTCGATGAACCTACAGCACCAGCAATATATGCAGCTCTCGCTCCATAAATCGATGCATCATATCCATGTGCACGACGTGCACCAAATTCTAAGACTGCACGACCTTGTGCGGCATGAACAATACGTGAGCCCTTAGTTGCAATCAAGCTTTGATGATTAATCGTTAATAAAATCATGGTTTCAACGAGTTGACATTCGATGATTGGACCTTTAATGATTAAAATAGGTTCTTTAGGAAAAATGGGTGTTCCTTCCTTCATTGCGTAAACATCTGATGAAAACTTAAAATGTGATAAATAAGTGAGAAAAGCTTCATCAAATACATGTTTAGATCGTAAAAAGTCAATTTCATCTTTATCGAAAGATAAATCTTGGATATATTGAATGACTTGTTCAAGTCCTGCAAAAACAGCATAACCACCCTGATCAGGAATAGATCGGAAAAAAACGTCAAACACAGCGATTTGATGTTCTTTGTTGTCCATATAATAACCATTAGCCATCGTTAATTCATAAAAATCCATGAGTAGTGATAACTTACGTTCGTTCATGATAAATCCTCCCATCATTGGATACCTTTCATTTTATCATTTTTCCTTCTTTTTTGCTATAATAAAGGGTGAGAAAAGACGAGGGATTTTTATATGATATTTTTAATATCACCTGCAAAAACATTTAAAGAGACAACACATTCAATCAATCAACACCCTATTTTCATAGATGATGCGAAAAAGCATGCTCAAAAGCTCAGTCGATTAAGTATTGAAGCTATCATGAAGCATATGAATGTGTCAGAAAAAATTGCTCATGAAGTTAAAACTTATTACTCTGAATTTGGACAATCACAATCCATGGCTATTTTTACATATGATGGCTATCAATATAAATCTCTTTCACCACATACATTAAATTCGACTGAATTAAATCGACTCAACGAACGTGTCTATATCATCTCAGGACTATATGGTCTGATTAGACCCTTTGATTCCATCTCGTTTTATCGACTTGAGATGAAAGACAAAACATTGAAAGATTTGTATCATTATTGGACACCTCAGTTTATAAAGTATTTTAAATCATACCATCAAGATGATGTCATCATCGATCTTCTTTCTTCTGAGTATCGCAAAGCTTTTTTACCTATCAATCGGATATGTATCGACTTTTATCAGTTGAAAGCAGGTAGAAAAATTTCACGATCAATGGAAGTTAAAAAAATGAGAGGTTTATTTTTAAGACATGTCATGAAGGAAAACATCAATGATTTATCTTCTATAAAAAATATTCAAATTGAAGGTTATCATTTCGATCAAGTTGAATCGACATCAAATCACTTTTATTATGTTAAAAAGGAGGATTAACAGATGAATAAACTACTTCGTATGCTCTTATCACGGACATTTTTTATCTTCATACTCTTTTTTGCCCAGCTTGCACTCTTCTTTCTATTAATTGATTATATTGCATCATTTGGTTATTTTAATACAATCTTTTATGTCATATCGATTTTAATCGTCATCTATATGCTCTATAAAGAAGAAAATCCAGTTTATAAACTAAGTTGGATTATACCTATTCTTATCTTTCCTTTATTTGGTGGACTCTTTTACCTCTTCTATCAAGAAAGAAATGTCTCAAAGCGTGTACTCAAACGTCATCAGATGATTGATTTAAACCGAACTGATTATGTGAAAGATATGCCTAATCCTCTTAAGACAAAAGATTCTGTTTACTTAGAAAGACTGAGTTGGCCGACTTATGAAAAAACAGATGTGACATTTCATCCATCTGGTGAAGCACTTTATGCCAAAATGATGGATGACATGAAACACGCAACCTCATATATTTTCTTAGAATATTTTATTATTAATCATGGACAGATGTGGGATGAAATGCTTACGCTTCTTAAACAAAAGGCAAGCGAAGGTGTCGAAGTCAAAATTATCTATGACGATTTTGGGTCATCGGGATTATCTTATCACTATCCGAAAAAGATTAAAACTAAGAATTTAGATATTATCCAGTTTAATCCTATGAGACTTCACATCAATTTTGCACAAAATTATCGGGATCACAGAAAGATTGCAGTTATCGATGGCAAAATTGGTTATACAGGAGGGATAAATATAGGTGATGAGTATATTAACTTAGTGAAGCGATTTGGACATTGGCATGATGCGGGAATTCGCTTAGAGGGTGATGCTGTATGGTCACTTGTCATTGGTTTTCTAGAAAACTGGCGGTTTTCAACAAAAAGTGATATCAACTATGAGGATTATTATCAAAAACATGAGATCGAATCAAAGGGGTATGTCATTCCCTTTTCAGACACACCACTTGATCATGAGACGACCATTAAAAATATTTATCTATCACTCATCGCTTCAGCGACACAATCCATAGAAATTACAACACCTTACTTAATTATTGATAATGAGCTACTTACAGCTTTAAAATATGCCTCCAAAGCTGGTGTTGATGTTTCGATTATTATTCCCTATGTTCCAGATAAAAAGCTTATTTTTATGGTGACTGAATCCTTTTTGCCAGAACTGATGGACGCTGGTGTTAAAATCTATCGCTATACACCTGGATTTATCCATTCAAAAATGATGATAGCTGATCATAAACGTGCACTCATTGGAACAGCCAATCTTGATTTTAGAAGCTTATATCTTCATTTTGAAAATATGGTATATTTAGAAAAAAATGAAGCTATTCATGAAATGTCTAAGTTCTTTCATGAAACCAAAGAAAAAAGTCAGCTCGTGATGAATCGAAAACATAAAAACATCATTTACCGACTTATTCAAATCATATTAAGAGGATTTGCGACACTTATGTAGAAAAAAAAGCAGTTTGTCTGCTTTTTTGTTTTATTTTTTCATAAATCCAATGATTCCAAAGACTGAACCAACTACGAAAAGCAAATAAGTTAACGTATATAAACTAGTCATAGCTTGCATATAAAGTGCATTGGTTAACATGGAGTTAACAAACTCAGTCGCAATACCAAGCATAGCAACTGCTAAGAATAAGAATACAGATCCTAAACGTAGCATAAAGATTGATAAACGTCCTGGTTTTTTATTTGCGAATACATACCATAGTAAGATAGGAATTGCTATGGATATCCCAGGAAGGATATATTCACTGATACCTAATACTTGATTGAATAGATCATCTAGCTGAACTAAGATATCTGTTAAAAATGAGGGGAAGAATACAAGGACTGGAGTGAGTGGTCCAGTTAAATTCATTAATGTGTAAAGTAACATGAATACAAGTAATACTGTTAATACAACACGAATGACAATGCCTTTTCGAATCGCCCAAATCAAGAAAATGAATCCCACAAACAACATGATTCCAATATATTCAGATAGAAATGCTGGTAAGGAATCTAAAATACTATCAATTTGTTCTGCAACAGGTACTAAAGCACTAATGCCTTCGTATGTTGTATTCGTTAATATCAAAAATGTAACAATATACACCGATGAGAATAAAATGAGTAGAAAGCCTAAGGTGCGTCCAATCTTACCAAATGTCGAATTATAAACACGATTTTTCATTAAAAAGCCACCACTTTCATTTACTATATATACTATTGTTATTCTATCATATTTCTTTTAAGTTTGTGATATTTTTTGACCAATATTTTACCGTATATCGCGGTTAACTGCTAAGTCACCATCAATAATTAAGTTTTTCTTTCTAAAAATATAGTCTATGATAAACACAAAGACTGCAGCTAAGACAATCATTAAAACCACTGAGATCCATGCATTGACTGAATATTCCATGGCTTTCAATGTTTGTAGTTGACCTACAAATCCTGAACTACCCATACCAGCACCAACAAATTCAGTCTCTGTTTTTAAGAAAATGTAGAAGAGTGGTCCAAGGATCGCTGAGACAATAATCGTTGGTAACCAAATTATAGGTTTACGAATAATGTTTTTAAATTGAAGCATTGACGTACCAAAAGCAATCGATAAGACAACTCCTATGGAGTTATCTTTACGTGATTGTACAGCAAATCCAATCATTTGAACAGTACAACCTACAACCGCAGCACCACCACTAATACCATCGAGTTGAATCGCAATCGCAATCGCTGCTGAAGATAAGGGTGAAGTCAGTAAAATACCCATGACTACAGCAACAACAATCGTCATTGGGATAGGAAATAATGTTTCAGCAGATTCAATACCTGATTGAATTTGCTCAATGACAAAACGTGAAGGTCCACCGATAATCAGTGTTAAAATGACTGCAATAGCAACCCCAGTAAGAGGAATTAATAAGATATCAAATGGTGTCTTTTTTCTTAAGATTTTTTCAAGTAAGATGATACCAAAGATTGTAACTAGATACGTTTTAACGGGTTCTGAAACGATCCCAGGAACAGTTGAAAGTGTCCCATCTAAAAGGAGTGTAAAACTGGTTGCAATTCCACCAATCACTGAAGCAACGACTAGTTTTAAACCATCAAGTTTTAAACTTAAACCGATCCCTAAACCAATACCAACACCCATCAATGACTTTAAGCGACCAGCGACTGTTATTTCTAAGAGTTCAATACCTAAAAGTGCACCGATTTGTTCAACGATAACACCAATGATAAGTGTTGCAAACAACCCATAAACCATTCCGTTCATGGTTGTCATAGCAAATTGCTTAATACTTCTGTCCTTCATGAAAATCATCTCCATTCCAAGCGTATTTTAACACAAATTTAAAAAGATGAAAAATTTCTGTATCCGATTTATAAAAAATCGTTATGCATCCTCATCAATGACCTGTCTTGTGAAGATGATAGGTTCTGCATTCATTGTTAAATGAATTAAATGAATCTTACCTGTTTTGATATGGTATCCCATCCGAAAGGTGACCTCTTGATCTGATAGATAATCTTTCACGAAAACATATTCACCTTGTTGTTCAACTCTTCTTCTAATAAAAAAGCGAAAAGAATAGTGATCAAGATTAAACGTATAGGTCCCAAAGTCACCAGAAAGATAAGTTAAAACATAAAACGAATCCGTATCATCTTGATAGTTTGAAATTGAAAAAGATGAGTTTTCAGAAACCCATGTTCCTTCAAGTTCTACGTGATAAGCTTGTGAGCAACTAGCCATCATGACAGATAAACCTATCATGATGATGCATAATACATAGTGCTTTATGTTTTGATCATTCATTTTATTTCACCTAACACAAAGATATGAGACTTTACTTCAAAGTATAACAACAAACAACATAATAATCAATGAACTATAAAAAAAACCTTACAAGGAAGGTTTTCATTATGTTTTTGGTCCCCGCGGCCGGGCTCGAACCAGCACGGATTATTCATCCACCAGATTTTGAGTCTGGCACGTCTACCAATTTCATCACGCGGGGTCATCATAAGTCTGAAGCAGCAGACTTATGATAGCATGTCTTTTTTAATTTTTCAACGATAAACCTACATTTCTTTCAGTGATTCGATACCTAATAAACGTAATCCCTCGTTAAGAACAGTTTGAATGGACTTAACAAAAAGGAGATTAGCTTGTTTGTGGCCTAAATCATCAACGATGATGCGTTGCTTCCCATAAAATGAATTAAAGCCTTGTGCAAGGGAAATGATGTAACGAGCAATCACACTCGGTGAATTTGAATCCTTCGCTTTTTGAATCACAATGGGAAACTGATCGAGTAATTTAATAATCTCAAAATAATGATCTTCTTTGTACACATCGTAATTGACGCTTGATATATCTATCGTCTCATCTTTAATCATCGATTCAATCCGAACCGATGAGTATTGGAGATAAGGTCCTGTTTGTCCTTCAAACTTCAACATGTTTTGTAAATTGAAATCAATATCTAAATGACGTTCATTTTTTAAGTCATTAAAAATGATTGCACCTATACCTACCGCTTTTGCGACATGATCTTGGTTTTGAAGATTGGGGTTTTTAGCAATAATTGCTTCTTTTGCTTCAGCGATTGCTTGATTGATGACATCTTCTAGACGAGCAAACTTACCAGAGCGTGTTGACATCTTCTTTCCATCAATTAAAACAAGTCCAAAATTGACATGTTCGATATCAAAGTTATATCCCATGAGGTCAGTGAGTGCTTTTAATTGCTTAAAATGAAGCTGTTGTTCATTACCGACAATGTATAAGAATTTGTTTGCATGATATGTGCGATATCGATATAAAACTGCTGCCAAGTCACGAGTGATATAAAGTGTTGCACCATCACTACGTTTAATTAGTGCAGGTGGTGTATGCTCACCTAGATCAACGATGGTTGCTCCATCATCGATTTTGAGTAACCCCTTTTCTTCTAATTCTAAAACAGCAGCATCCATTTTATCATTATAAAAGGACTCTCCATCATATGAATCAAAAGTGACACCGAGTAGATCATACATTTCCATGAATTCGGAAAGTGATACTTCTTTAAACCATTGCCATAACTTTGTGTATTTCTCATCTTTTAACTCAAGTAAGCGGAAAACATCTCTTGCTTGTTGTTCAAGTGAGGGATCATTTTTTTCTTCATCATGGAATTTTAAATATAATTTTTGAAGTTCTTGAATTGGATTTTTTCTAACCTCTTCTTCATGACCCCATTTTTCGTAAGCGACAATCATTTTTCCAAATTGGGTACCCCAATCTCCTAAATGATTAATACCAACTACACGATATCCTAATTTGTGATAAATGTTTCGTATCGCATTTCCAATCATGGTTGAACGTAAGTGACCTACGGAAAAACTTTTTGCAATGTTTGGCGATGAATAGTCCATAGCAACTGTATCAACTTCATCTCGTTTTTGATTACCGTAATTCTGTTTTTCATAATCGATGGTATTAAGTACTGTAGTTGATAGACTTTTGCGCTCTAAAAAGATATTTAAAAAGCCATTCATGAACTCTAACTTATCAATTTCTAAAATATCTTTTATTGCTTCTTCAAAGTCTTTTGCAATCATCACTGGTGGTTTTTGCATCACTTTTGCAAAAGCGAAAAGAGGAATTGCTAAATCTGCAAACCCTTTTTTAGGTTCTTCGACAATCACTTGCTCAATGTTCAGCTTAGTCTCTATGTGTTGTTTAATTTTTAATTTGATATCTTCAATCATATGTTCACATCCTTTGGTCAAAAAAAAGCACGTTGTGCTTTTTTATAGATCCTGTAGTTGGTTCTTTAATGCAAGAAAGAATAAATATGCGTTTGAGTTAATTGCTGTACGATCTGTTCCCGAAGCGACAGTAAATGTTCGTATAATCGTACCATTATGGAAAATCACTAATTGTGGTGTTGCTGTTGTGATTTGTTGATACGATTCGTTTAAAGTAGCTAAGCCTTTTGGATCTTCAGCGTTGTTTAAATAATAAATACGATCAAAATATTCATTCATGTCTGTTAAGTCGTAATAATATTGAAATGCTCCAATATTGTTAACACATGCAGCACAAGATGGGTTACCAATATATAACATCACGAATTCTTCATCATCAATAATATCTTCTAAACCTTTATTGAAAAGTGATGATTTATATTTCACTTGATCAAATGGATGATCTTTCTTAAAGAATTCTTTATAGATATTTTGTTGTGAAATATAAGATTGATATATTTTTTCCTTTTCTGTCGGCATAAAAATGAAAATAAGACCTACGATGATCATGATGAATCCTATAATTCCGACATAGGTATAAGGATGTACTTTGGGTGTTACTTTATTATATTTATCGGCCATGATAAACCCTCCTAGATTGACTGAATATGATTATAGCATAATAAAAGCCTTTTATCAATTGAAAATCAATGTTTTTTACTGCTTATTTAAAAACTTTTAAATAGATATCATCAACAAAACGTAAATATGACTGTTCAGAAAAAATCTTATCCAAATCAGTTTTATGCAAGGTATTTGAAATAAATTCATCCTGTTTGAGTAAATCAAAAAATGACTGTTTATGATCGAGTGCTTGAAAAGCAAGCTTTTGGATAATCTGATATGCTTTTTCACGGTCAACTTTACGTTTGATGAGTTCATTTAAAACAGCTTGTGTATGAATGACACCATGCGTATGACCAACGTTTTCTCTTATTTTTTTCTCGTGAACAGTCATATGTGAGACAGTATCTTTAAACCGATTGAGCATGTAATCAATGAGTGTAGTCGCATCCTGTAAAATAATGCGTTCAGCAGATGAGTGAGAGATATCTCTTTCATGCCATAAAGCAATATTGTCAAATGCTGTTGTCACATAACCTCTTAAAACACGTGATAATCCAGTGATATTTTCAGATGATATGGGATTTCTTTTATGTGGCATAGCTGATGAACCTTTTTGCTTCACATCGAAATACTCAGATACTTCACCAACTTCTGTTCGTGATAGATGTCTAATTTCAACGGCTATTTTTTCAAGTTCAGCACCGATTAATGCAAGAACAGTGATATAGTGTGCGTGACGATCGCGTTGAAGAGTTTGTGTGGAGATGACTGCAGATGATAACTTTAAATCTTTCGCAACAATATCTTGTAAATAAGGTGTATTTGCTGAATAATTTCCGACAGCACCTGAGAGTTTAGCAACTTCAATTTCTTTAGCTGCTTCTTTAAAAAGTTTAAAAATGCGTTTAAAATCTTCATACCATAAAGCAAACTTTAATCCAAAGCTCGTTATTTCAGCATGGATTCCATGTGTTCGACCTATGGTTGGTAAATCCTTATATAGATATGCTTTTTCTTTTAGAACATCCATAAACTGGATGATATCTTGCTTAATCACTTTATTGACATCTTTTAAGATAAGTGATTGTGCGGTATCAACAATATCTGTTGATGTAAGTCCATAATGAAACCACTTTTTTTCATCACCTAAGTTCATCGTAGATGCTTTAGTAAACGCAATCACATCATGTTTTAATTCTTGTTCATAGTTTTCAATGTCTTTTAACTTAAACTCTGCTTGACATAGTTTGTTATACGTTTGTTCATCAAAAAGACCGAGTTTCATCCAAGCTTTACTTGCTGAAAGCTCAACTTTTAAAAATGTCTTAAATTTGTTATAATCCGACCAAATTTTCTTAAGTTGTGGTCTTTGGTAACGTTCAATCATGTATATGCTCCCCCTAAAAGATTTCTTTTAACATAATGGTTTGTTCACGGTCAGGACCTACGGAAAAGATAGCAATATCAACACCAACAAGCTTAGATAATAGATTTAAATAATCTTTACAAGCTTTGGGGAGCTCATCAAATGATTTAACTTGGGTAATATCTTCAGTCCATCCAGGCAATGAGATCAAAACTGGCTTACAATTTGCGAAGTCATCAATTTCTGCAGGTATATAATCAATGATTTCGTTATTTAAAGTATAATGTGTAACAATCTTTAATTCATCTAATCCAGATAAAACATCAAGGAGTGTTACAGCTAAATAAGATAGACCAGAAACACGCTTTGTATGTCTTAAAATGACTGTATCTAGCCAACCGATTCGTCTTGGTCGACCTGTTGTTGTCCCAAATTCGTTTCCTTTGATACGAATATCATGTGCAAGATCTCCAAATATCTCACTTGGCATTGGACCTTCACCTACTCGTGTGGTGTAGGCTTTAGTCACTCCAATCGCGCCATCAATAAGCCAAGGAGCAATCCCTGTATTTTGAGGTACAGATGATGCGGTTGGTGAACTTGATGTTACATAAGGATAAGTTCCATGATCAATACATAAAAGAACACCTTGTGCTCCTTCAAATAAAATCTTTTTATCTTCTTCAATATATTGATTTAAGACAACGGATGTATCGCACACAAAAGGAGCCATATGCTTAGCATAAGGTAGATACTCTTGATAAATCTCTTCAAAGGATAAAGGTTGAAAACCATAGTTCACTAATTCTTTATTTTTTTCATTGACAAGTTCTTCTAATTGTTTTTTAAATCGTACTTCATGAATGAATGTGGAAACGCGCATGCCTATGCGAGCGTATTTATCGGTATATGCTGGTCCAATTCCTTTGTGGGTTGTTCCTATTTTATGCTCTTTAAAAGATTCATATGCTTTATCTAGTTCACTGTGAAAAGGCAAGACAACATGTGCTCTATTTGATATTTTTAAATTAAAACGCTCAATTTTTGAGATTTCAGTAACAAATGCTTTCGGATTAATCACCATACCATTAGCCATCACGTTATCAACTTTTGGGTTTAAAATCCCTGATGGTAACAAATGAAGACTATGTTTTTTACCATCAAAAACGACAGTGTGTCCTGCATTGTTACCCCCTTGATAGCGACAAACGACATCAGCTTTTTGAGCGAGATAGTCTGTAATTTTGCCTTTTCCTTCATCACCCCATTGTGTTCCTACCACAACAATTCGTTTCATGCATACACCTCTCGCTTTTTATAAAATAAAAATGGTCGATTCACCATCTTGATTTTAGCATAATCATATCAGATTCGTCAACGTCGTAAAAAGATATCATTTTTCATTTTCAGTAAATTTTCATTTTTACTTTCTTGTGAAAATACAAAAGACTATGTATAATTGGAATAAGGTGATGTCATGAATGTACTTTTTTGTAGTGGAGAAGCATATCCTTACTCAAAAACAGGTGGTTTAGCAGATGTATCTGCGGCACTACCAAAGGCTTTAAATAAGTTAGGACATAAAGTTAAAATTATAACCCCCTTATATCAAGTGGTAAAAACTCATCAACCAAAGATGAGTTTTCTTGGTTATCGAGATATTGTGATGGGATCTTATGATAAAAAAGCACTTTTTTATGAACTTGATTATCAAGGAACAACCTATATTTTTGTTGAAAATGATGATTTATTTAATCGTCCTAAACTCTATGGTTATGAAGATGATTCAATTCGATTCACTTTCTTCAACTTTGCTATTTTAGAATACATCAGACTGACTCAAGACTTTCCAGATATTATTCATGTCAATGACTGGCAAACAGGTATGGTTCCTTTTTTACTAGATGCGAAATATCGTCATCCTTATAAAGGCTTTTTAGATATTAAAACGCTTCTATCCATTCACAACTTGGAAAAACAAGGCTCTTATCCCATAGAAACAGAAAAGTTATTTGGTAGTAAGAATTTTACATATATTCATGATGATCGTGTTAATTTCTTGAAATGTGGCATCATGCGTGCACACGCTATCAATACGGTTTCTGATAATTATCGACATGAAATCTTAACGCGCTTTTATGGTTTTTCACTTGATTTTGCGCTACGTTCTCGGATGAATGATTTGTATGGTATTTTAAACGGCTTAGATCAAGAGTTATATAATCCAATGACTTCTTCTTCATTAGTTGAAAACTATGATGAAGATTCGTTCACTTTAGGGAAACAAAAAAATAAGGATAAAATCATTCATCAATTCCAATTTGAAAATTTAGAACATAAACCCTTAGTCATCTTTAATAGCCGTTTTGCACGACAAAAAGGGATTGACTTACTGATGAATGTTTTAGAAGATTATTTAAAAAGAAAAGACTTTTATTTCATTGCGATGGGTTCTGGTGATATGATCTATGAATCCTTCTTCAAGGAAATGAGCTACTCTTATCCCTCACATGTTGCTTATATCCCTGGTTTTGATCATGATACATCCATTTTATTGTATGCTGCTGCAGACTTATTTATATTACCATCACTTTTTGAACCTTGTGGCCTTAACCACATGATTGCTATGCGTTATGGTTCGCTTCCTTTAGTACGTGAAACTGGAGGTTTAAAAGATACAGTCACACCTTATAATAAATATACGAATGTAGGTGTTGGATTCACATTTAAAAACTACGATCAAGTAGAATTGATCGATGCACTTAACCATACACTTCATGTATATCATCATGACCCTGAGGCATGGCGTTCCTTGATTCAGCAAGCCATGCATGTAAACCACTCAGTTGAAAAGATGGCAAAACAATACGAAAACTTATATCTAAACTTAATAAAAAGCAAGAACTAATCAGTCGAAGAGTTCTTGCTTTTCTTTTTCATATATCGGTTTAATACAGAGGATACCCTCATTTTTTGCTTGATTGACATAAGATGAAACTCGATCTGCTTTCATCAGTTCACTTGGATATTGCTTTAAAACAGATAGGAGAGTGTCTTTATCTTTTATCCTAGGATTTAACCAAATCTTTTCATCTTCCTTGTTTAAGATGACTGGCATTCTCAGATGAATCTGTGACATAAATGCATTAGGTTCAGTCGTTAAGATAGTCGCTGTATGAACTTTTGAACCATCATCTTTTTGATAAGTTGTCCATAATCCAGCAAAAGCAAACAGCTTTTGGTCTTTTAAATAAATCCGGTGAGGAATCTTTTTTTGTTCTTCTTTTTTCCATTCATAAAAGCTATCGGCTAAGATCACACATCTTTTATGAATCGCTGAATCCTTAAAGGATATCTTATCAAAGATTGTCTCAGCTTTCGCATTAATCATTTGAAAGCCAACACTTTCATCCTTTGAAAAAGGTGGAACAAAACCCCATTTTAAATAACCCACACGATGCTTACTGCCATCGTTTAAAATAGAGATAATATCTTGTCCTGGAGCGATGTTGTAGCGAGGCAAGTCAAATAAAGGCATCTCATGAATATCGTAATATTCTTTTAAGTGCTCTTCAAGTTCTTGATAGGATACAGTTACTGTAAAACGTCCACACATATCATATACCTCCACTTATATTATACAAAAAAAGCGTCCAAGACGCTTAATTTGTTAATGCTTTTCGATCATGTTTTAAAACACGATACCAGATACTTGATAAATCAATGGCTACCATAAGGGAGATAAAGATCACAAGTACTCTAAATCCGGTTTCAAATCCTTGTGTGACTTCACTTACAGATACACTTAAGATCGTTGATAGTTCAGTAAAGAAATCGACATGAATCAGATTAGGTCTTGTTAAGAAGACAATCAATAATACGATATTAACCACTTCTTGGATGGTATATATAATAGTTACTCTTTTTGTCCATTGACCATCAATGAGTTTGAGTAGGTATGTAAATATTTGTACACCTAACATCGCAATAAAAATTGGAACAAAGACTTTAATAGTATCTGGATTAAAGAATGGTGCAACCATTTCATCTTCAATATAGATACCGATATAACGATGATATCTCGCTAAAATGAGAATAAATACGATTGAAAATGACACAGCAAAGATGATCGAAACAACCGTTCCAGCTCTTGATATTTTCACTTTACCTTCTTTAGGTAATTCAGGAAGATCCTTAACTTTCCATTCTTTTTTCTCTACGCGTTGAACTTGCTCAATAATCACAAAGATCAGTGTAACAATCGTAAAGGCTGAGAAGATGCCTTCAAAGATGCTTTCGAAAATTAAAGAGATTACTTGACCGATGAGTGTCCATATGCTTGATGAACCATGAGCAACAATCGTTTCAATAAGACCGAGTGAAAATCCTACTAAAATAAAGATAATCATGACAATCTTTAATGTGTAAATGTAATCACCGAAATAACGTGGTGAGATGAGATATCTTTCTACAGGTTGGTACTTAATAGCCATATCTCTCGGATTACCTAGTTCAATTAAACACGCTTCAATCTCACTGTCTGTTGGGTGATCTGGTAACATATCATAAATATTTGATCTTAATTCATTTCTTACTTCATCTTGCATTTTTTCTGGTAAGCGTCTTACCACTGCATATATGTAACGTTCTATCATGTCTTTCATATTTTATTCCTCCATAAAAAGTGCTTGCATTTCTTCACTTATTTTTTTCCATTCTAACTTTAATTTGTCAAATAACTCATTACCATCATCTGATAACACATAATACTTTCTAGGTCTTGATTCGGATGTATCCCATTCGCTTTTTAAAATACCTTGTGATTCTAATCTTCGAAGGAGCGGATAGAGTGTCCCAGCTTCAATCTTGATGTTTTTTTCTTCTAGCGATTGAAGGAGTGAATATCCATATTGGGTATGCCTCATTTGTGATAAGACCTGTAGGATTTGTGTGCCTCTTCTGAGTTCAATGATTAAATTTTGAAACATGTTTTCTTCAATCATAGTTTCTCACCTCGATTACATTATACTGTATGACATACACTATTGTCAACAATATAATATTAATTTTTTCAAATAAAAAAAACACTCTCAAAGAGAGTGCTTTAAGTATTTTTTACTTTTGCTTTATCTTTTCGACCATTTGATCATCAAATATTTGATTACGAATCATCTTTATTTCCTCTAGATAAGGTGGTTTATCATCAATATAAGGTGTTTCAAGAATTTTAGGTATATCCATGAAATCTGGATGATAAATAATATTTAGGAGTGCATCATATCCTAAATAACCAAAACCAATGTTTTCATGCCGATCTTTGGATGCTCCGATTGGATTTTTTGAGTCATTAATATGAAACACAGAGATATATGATTTACCAATGACCTGATCAAAATGATTGATCACATCATTGAAATGTTCTTTAACATCATATCCTGCATCATGCGTATGACATGTGTCAAAACAGATTGAAATACGACTTTGATCTTGAATTAAATCGATAATCGATTTCAATTCTTCAAAGGTTTTACCCACTTCATTTCCTTTACCAGCCATTGTTTCAAGTGCAATTTTCACCTTTGAACCCTTCGTGTTTTCAATGACTTTGTTAACACCTTCAGCAATCCACTTGATGGCTTCTTCGCGATCCTTACCAACTGCACTGCCTGGATGTAATACAATTTGAGATACATGCATCTGATTAGTACGTTTGACTTCTTCAGTTAAGAAGGATATAGCGAATGCTCTTTTTTCTGGATCTGGATTCGCTAAATTAATAATATAAGGTGCGTGGACAACGACATTGTCGAAAGATAAACCAGAAGACTGCATAAGTGCTTTTGCTTCATCGATTTTAAGATCACTGATTTTCTTACGAATCGTATTTTGAGGTGCTCCTGTATAAATCATAAATGCTGTTGCTTCATATGACAATGCTTCTTTAACAGATCCAAGATACATGTCATCTCCAGACATGGAGACATGACTACCTATTTTTAGCATATGCTTCTCTCCTTACTTCTTGTTTTGCTTTTTTGATTTTTATTTTGTTTTTCTTTTTATAATTAGGTGTGACTTTTTTAGGCTTTTTAATTTTTTTAATCGCTTCAATTTCTTTTTCAGATAACACACTTTTTTTAACAATAACTTTTGATAAGCCTTCTTTTGTGAGTTGATAATTGACAAAAGGAATACCTTTTTGTTTTAATTTTTCGATTTTGCGATGATCATCGACACTCATGAACGTGATCACAATCCCACTATCGTTCATGCGACCTGTGCGTCCACTACGATGTTGATAGAATTCTAACATATGTGGTAAATCATAATGAATGACATGAGATATTTTAAAATCTAGACCTCTCGCTGCTAAATCAGAGGTAACAACATATTGATATTTCAGTGCATTAATATCTTCAATAATTTTCGATCTTTTTTTAACACCTATGCTTGAATTAAGATTAACCACTTCGAGTCCCATGGAAACGAGTTCTTCATAAACCGTGGGTTGATTCTCTTTTTTACTTACGAAAATGAAACATAGATACGGGTTAATATGTGAAATCACTTCTTTTAATGCTTCTAATCGATCTTGATATTTGATATTGATGAGCTGATATTCGATATCAAGTTCATGTTTTTTAGTTGTATCGATGAAATCGTATTGTCCAAAATAAGACTTAATAAAAGGTTCCATCGATGGTTGAATCGTTGCTGAAAAGAGCATGAGCTTAGCTTTAGGCATAGCAGATAAAATAGGGTCTATTAGGGATAAGAAGTCGTAATCAAACATCATATCAGCTTCATCAAGCACAAAGTAGGAAGAGGTTTGTATTTTTAAGATATTGAGTTCAACAACAAATTCATATAAACGTTGTGGTGTTAAGATAACAATTTGTGGTTGATATTTAGATAACCAATCAATTTCTCTTTGCTTGTCAGAGCTGCCAACATATGCTTTAACACTGAACTCAGTCTCAACTAACGAAAGCATCTTTTCGACTTGAACAACCAATTCATTAGTTGGAACTAAAATGACTGCTTGAATATGTTTTTGATCTTTCTTGATACGAGACAAGATGGGCAATAAATAAGCATGTGTTTTACCTGTCCCCGTAGGTGCAAGTCCTACTAAATGCTTTTTTGAAGATATCGATTTAAAAACACCATCTTGGATGGGTGTTGTTTTTTTAAAACCAAGTTGTTTTAATTTCTCATTTATATACATAAAATCACCATTGCTATTATATCATTAAAACATTCAATCAAGTAAAATAACTTCTTGTGGTTTTAAATTAAGGTATAATAAAAATGGTGATTTGAATGAAAGTAATTGACTTAACACCTCGAGGATATTGTCATGGTGTCTTAAATGCACTTGCAATGGTCAAAAAGGTGATAAAAACTGAATCTTATCCAAGACCTATCTATATACTTGGGCAAATCGTGCATAATAAAAAAATTACAGAAGCATTTCATGCATATGGCGTAATTAGTCTTGATCAAAAAGGAAAAACGAGATTAGAAATGCTTGATGACATTGCTTTTGGAACTGTTATTTTTACTGCGCATGGTGTTTCGAAACAAGCCATTGATAAAGCAAAAGAAAAAGGTCTTGTCATCTTAAATGCGACATGTCGTGATGTAACTAAAGTTCATAAAGCAGTCGAACAAAAGCTTTTAGAAGATTATGCCATCATCTATATTGGTCATCGAAATCATCCTGAGCCTGAGGCTATTTTAGCACTTGATAAACATATCTATTTTGTTGAAAATGAAAAAGATGCATTAAACTTACCAACAAAACTTCATAAAGAAAAAGTGTTTGTCACCAATCAAACGACCTTATCTCTTTATGATATTGATGCGGTTTTAAATATTATCAAAGTGAAGTACCCTGATTACGTGTTTGATAATGAAATTTGTAATGCAACAACTGTCAGACAAGAAGCTGTCATGAATCAAGAAAAAGTCGATTTAATGCTTGTTGTAGGCGATGAAATGAGCTCCAATTCGAATAAATTAGCTTTTGTGGGTGAACATTATCAAAAAATACCTTCAAAGCTCATAGGGGGCATTGAAGATATCAAGCTCGAATGGTTGAAAGGTGTTTCATCCATCAGTGTGACATCAGGTGCATCAACACCGACAAAAGTGACTGAAGAAGTCATCACGTTTTTAAAACAATATCAAGAAGATGACCCATCTACATGGGATCTTCAAAGTCATTTAGAACTCATCGACATCCTTTGATGTCGTTTTTTCTTTCTGGTAAAATTGTTCTTCTCTTTTGGTTAGTTCTTGATAATTGAATAAATTAATATCTTTTTTTAAATCTCTTTTTAAGATAACTTGGTTGAAAAAAATACCAATAAGTCTCAGAGGTTTTTGATTATAGTGCATTTCAAAGAGTTGTTCTATGGCTTCATGAATGTGATAATAATCATCGGTATGCTCAACAAATGTCGTGCTCCGATTAATCGTTTCAAATTGATCAGTTCTTAGTCTTATCCCTACTGTTTTAGTCACTAATTCTTCTTGTATAAGTCGTTCATGGGTGTGTTCAAGTAGCTCTTCCATGATTTTAAATATCGCATCACTGGAATCCATATTGTAATTGAGAGTTGTTTCATTGCTGATTGATTTTGGGATTGCATAACGTTTGGGGTCAATGACATCACTACTATGCCCTAATATGTGTTTGAGATAGGCATCATAGCTTTGCTCACTCATCACATTTAAAATGGTATCTTTATTTTCTTTTTTAGTGAAATCTCCAATCGTTTGAATGCCGATTGCTTCTAAACGAGGGTATGTTTTCTTTCCAATGCCATACATATCTTTGATGGGTAAAGGAAACAGTTTAGCGACAATATCTTTTTTTCTAAGGACAGTTATCCCTAATGGTTTTTGCATATCAGAAGCCATTTTTGCGAGAAATAAAGTTGATGCGATACCAATTGAACAAGGAAGTTGATGTTCATCAAGTAATGATTTTTGAATCTCTTTTGCTAATTCTAAAGGATGTTTTGTTTTCGATGCTTCAGTCATATCAACATAAGCCTCATCGATAGAACCTTCTAAGATATTTGATGAGTATTTTTTTAAATGATTGAAGAAGATTTGCGAATATTTATGATATAAAGAAAAGTTTAATGGAACAATAACGAGTTTAGGATAAATACTTAAAGCATCATTAATGTTCATGGCACTATGTATACCTAGTTTCCTTGCAGCATAAGATGCTGTAGAGATAACGCCTCTTCTTGATGTGGAAGATCCCCCAACAACAAAGACCTTATCTTTTAAATAAGGTTCTTTAATGACTGCACAACTTGCGAAGAAGGCATTCAAGTCGATATGAAAGATGATTTTAATATCCTTTTTCATCAAAACTCTTCCTTTAAATTGCATTTTATAGTATAATACTTATGATTTCAAAAACGAGGTGATATCATGGCAAAAAAAGCTGTAAAAGTTAGAAAAGAAAACGAGAAAAAACACTTTGTAACTCCAACCGATACATGGTGGGGAAAAGCCTTAGTTTGGGCACTTTTCGTCGGTATGGTTGGATTCGTCATTATTGGCTTAATCGTCGCTATTATTAATAGTAACGCCTAATAAGAAAAGCGAAAAGCTTTTTTTATTTATTAAGAAGCATTTTCGCTTGTTCAATCGCAAAATGAGATAATTTTTCATCAGATAGCATCATGGCGATCATTTCAATTCGTTCTGTTACGTTTAAATGAAGAATGCGAGTGACCATGCGTTCTTTTTCTTTTATTTTGGTAATGCCGTAATGATAATCTGCTTTAGCTGCAACTTGTGGTAAATGGGTAATGACAATAAGCTGCATTTTTTTAGAGAGTTCTTTCATCTTTTGAGCGACTTTAGCTGCTGTTTTACCACTAATACCAATATCAATTTCATCTAAGATTAAGAGTGAAAGTTGATTGGCTTTTGCATAAATACTTCTTAAAGCGAACATAAAACGTGCACGTTCACCACCACTAGCGACTTTAGATAATGGTTTAATGGGCTCACCCTCATTTAAAGAGATATAAAACTCGATTTGATCGATACCCGTTTCAAAAAGACTTGATTCATTTTTTTCTATTTCTTCAAAGAAGATTTCAAAAATCGCTTTTTCTAAATCGAGGTCTTTTAACTCGATAATCACTTCTTTTTCTAGTTTTTTAGCACATAATTTCCGATGTATACTTAATTGTTTTCCTGCTTCATAAGCATCATTAAAAGCTTTATCTAAAGATTTGTGTGCTTCTTCTAAATAGTGATCATAATCAGTAATTAACATAAGTTCTTCTTCAATTTGAGCTAAATAGTCAATCACTTCACGAATAGGTTTTTGATATTTTTGTTCAATTTTGATTAAGTCATATAAACGTTCCTGCATTGAATCAAATTCTATTTCATCAAAATCAAGTGATTCAATGGTTTGATAAATCAGTGATTTCACATCGTCAAGCTCATAATATGCATTTGATATACGTTCACTCATATCATGATAGTTTTTATCAAGTAAACTAATTTTTTCAAGTGCCTTTGAGGCATCATAGATTTGATCAATGGAAAAATGCTCATGATTTAAAATATCGTAAGCTGTTCTGAGTTGATTCATAATCTTATCAAAATTTTTTAATTTTTCTATCTGTTCTTCAAGATGTTCTTTTTCATCGGGTATCAGAGCATAACCCTTTAGTTCTGCGACTTGATATTCTAAAAAGGATTGTTTTTCTATACTTTCAGATTTTTTTCGTTTTAGTCCTTCTACATGTTTCTTTTTTTCAAAGAAATAACTTCGTTTAATTAAATACTGATTGAGTAAACGGTCTGATTTATGTTGATCTACTTGGTCAACAAACGATAAATAATAACTTTTATCAAATAAAGTCATTGTATCTTGCTGAGAATGGATATGTCCGATGGCTTGCATGACATCCTTCAACTTAGCAAGTGTTACAGGTTGTCCATTTAAACGCATGTTATGCCGCCCAGATAAATCAATCTCACGCTCAACATCAATTAAGTGTGGTAAATCAAGTGTCATCATTTGTTCGTCTGTTAACTGAAAAACACCACTGACAACAGCTTTAGTTGCTTGATGTCTTACCATGGTCGCATCCGCTCTTTTTCCAAATAAAAGATGAAGCGATTCTAAAATGATGGACTTACCTGCACCTGTCTCACCAGTAAGTGCAGAAAGTCCAGGATTAAAACTCATTTCTAAATCATCAATTAATGCAAAATCAGAAACTTTAAGTTTTAAAATCATAGAACACTTCCTATCAAATGATCAATATTCATGTGGTTAGCTACTTTTTTTATGTACATCATATATTCTTGATTTCCCTGTTTACCTAATACATGCGTTTTTTGTAATCCATAAACATAATAACCTAATTGTAAGCACACATCGGTCACTTGTTTTAAGATGATTTTATGCATGTTCATATCTTTTAAAACACCTTGCTTAAACTTTATATGACCTGCTTCAAACTGTGGCTTTATCAAACATATGACTTCGTTTGATACCTTACTGATATGTTTTAAAATTTGGATAATAGACGTAAAAGACACATCAATCATGGTTATATCGTTTTCGATTAGATCAACATCTAAGATATTGGTTTGCTCAAAAAGAGAAATGTTTGGATTTTTTCTTAAATCAACATCCATTTGATCTGTCCCTACATCATAGGCATATACATGCTTTGCCCCATGTTGCAAACTACAATCAGTAAAACCTCCTGTAGATGAACCAATATCAACTATGATTTTATCATTGAAGTTAAGTCTAAAATCAACAATAGCTTGTAATAATTTTTCTCCAGCACGACTCGCAAATCGCGGTTTATCTACCATTTTTACTGTATGTTCTAACACATCAAACCCTGCTTTTGTTATGATGTTTCCATCAACTAAAACAAGCCCACGTTTAATATAGTCGTGTGCTTGGCTGCGTGTTTTAACGAAATTTTTCTCAACTAAATAAATATCAAGTCTCATAAGTAAAATGATTGAATTTGTTCTTTAATGGCATGTAAATCCATGTTTAGAATCTTCAAAATATCTTTATAATGACCATGCTCAACAATAGTATCAGTAATAGACATTGAGGCAGTTTTTAGATGGTAATTGTTAAGTTGCATAAATTTTAAAATGTGTGGGTAAAGCGATCCTGTATTTGTATTTTCTTCATAGACAAATAAATGTTTGTGTGATTCACAAATCTCCTTAAGCATGATTTCATCCATAGGTTTAATGAATCTTGCATTGATGATTGATGCATTGAGTTTCAAGTCATCGTTTGCCTTAATCAACAGATCAAGACTTGGACCATAACTAATTAAAGCGATATTGCTACCTTTTTTTAAATATGTCCATGTCAAAGACACCTCATTGAATGAACTTTCTTTGAACCCATCAGGCACAGAAACAAGACCTCTTGGGTAACGAATCACAAAAGGATGATTTTGCTTCATGAAGCCATAATACAGCAAGTCTCTCGCTTCATTTGCATCATAAGGCATCGTAATAACCACATTTGGCATTAAACTAAACATCGAAACATCATATAATCCTTGATGCGTTGAGCCATCTTCTCCAACAAGTCCTGCACGATCAATACCAAAAACGACATGATGATTACTTCGAGCAATGTCATTTAAGATTTGATCAAAGGCACGTTGAGCAAAAGTCGCATATAGAGGAAGAAAAACTTTAATTCCTTGATGTGCTAAAGATGCAGCCATCGTTGCAGCATGTTCTTCTGCAATACCTACATCCAAATATCGGTCCTTATACTTCTTTTCAAACTCGATAAATTGAGCACCTACCGTCATCGCTGGCATGACAACAAATGTCTTTTGATGTGCTTGAAGCATATCTAATGAAGTTGATATCACTTCACTCCAAGACATGCCCTCTTTTTGAATCTTTGATGCTTTTGAGACACCATGATATGTTCCTATTTTGTCTTGTTCTGCTTCAACATGACCACGACCTTTTTCTGTAATGATATGAAACACAACAGACTTCTTAACCTTTCGAATTCTTCTAAGATTATAAATCAAACTTTTAATATCATGTCCATCAAAAGGACCAACATACATATATCCTAAATCTTCAAAGATATTTTGTCTTTGAAAAAATCCACGTAAACCACGTTTTATTCTACCTAGAAAACGCAAGATAAATTCCGGTAAAACCATTTGCCAAAATTTCTTTAGCTTGATGAAAAATTTCATAGATCTAAAGCGAGTGAGTGCTTTTGAAATTGACCCAACACTTTTTGAAATACTCATTTCATTATCATTTAAAACGATGATTCCTTTTATCATTTGATCACTACCTAATAGGTTTAAAGCTTCAAAGCTCATCCCATTGGTGATTGATGCATCACCAATAATAGCAATCCCCTCACCCTCTTCTTGTTTTAAATGCTTTGCATATAAAAGACCAGTCAGTGCAGATAATGCAGTTCCAGCATGACCTGATTCCCATAAGTCATGTTCTGATTCTTTATAGTTGATATATCCAGATAGACCACCGGTTTGTCTTAACGTGTCAAACTCGTTAATTCTGCCTGTTAATATCTTATGTGTATATGCTTGATGACCCACATCAAAAATAAACGCATCCTTAGGACTATCAAACACGTAATGAAGGGCTATAATTAATTCCACAGTACCAAGATTAGAACTTAAATGCCCTCCTGTTTTTGGTATGTTTTCAAGCAAAAAAGAACGAATCTCTGATGCGAGTTGTTTTAATTCTTTATATGATAATGTTTTTAGAAAGCTAGGGTCTTTGATGCGATATAAATCCATTAACTCTTAATTTCCTTTACCACAAGTTTTTCAGCTTCTTCCAGCATTTGATAACACATTTTAGATAATTCCATTCCTAATTGGTATTTTTTTACAGCTTCATCAAGTGGAATATCTTTATTTTCTAGATCCTTAACGAGTTGTTCTAACTCTTTTAATAGTTGTTCAAATGATTTCTTTTCCATCCTATTTCTCCTTTTTATCTTCAACAATCGCATGAATGCGTCCATCTTTTAATCGTATATCAATGTGATCATGCGCTTTAACATCATGAACCGACGTAATGACATGACCTTCTTTTTCAACGACTGCAAACCCTTTATCCATCAACTTCAGTGGATTCATTCCTTCCATTTGAGTCCTTAAGACTTGAAAGAGGTATTCCTTTTTATCCATGATGGATGTCATATATCGATTAAGCTTTTCTTTAAGCTCATCATGTTTTTCAAAAAGAGAGACAATTCTTTCTTTTGGACTTTTCATGGCTTGAATCATCATGTGAAGCTGATGCTTTTTTTCTTCAAGTGTATAGATGAATGCACGTGTTAAATCTTTACTTAATTTTTCTAAATCAAGATGAAGTCTTTCTAATTTCTGGTAAGGCGATACACGATCAATACGCTCATCAAGATAGACTAAATCTCTTTTTTTCGCATCAAATAGTTGACGAATCTTATATATCATCTCACTATCCATGCGATTAAGATCAGTCATTAAATCGACTTTATTTGGTGTTGCGAGTTCAGCTGCTGCAGTTGGTGTTGGTGCACGTAAATCAGAAACAAAATCACTTATAGTAAAATCTGTTTCATGTCCAATCGCTGTAATGACTGGAATCTTTGATTGATAAATCGCATCAATGACAGGCATTTCATTAAATGCCCATAAATCTTCAATAGATCCACCACCACGACCAACAATTAAGATATCTACTTCTTTTCTCGCATTAGCCAATAAAATCTGATTTCGTATGCTTTCACTGCTATTTTCACCTTGCACAAGTGCAGGATAAAGATGAATTTCTGTCAGCATATATCTTCTTCCCACAGTGTTTTTAATGTCTTCGATGACTGCCCCTGTAGGTGATGTTACAACGCCAATTGCTTTAGGAAATTTTGGAATAGGTCTTTTTCGTTCTAATCGAAAATATCCTTTTTCCTCCAATTCTTTTTTTAATGCTTCATATTTTTGATAAAGTTCTCCAATACCATCTAGTGTCATACTCACAACTTGAATACTATAAGAGCCTGAGGGTTCATAAAGTGAAATTCTGCCTTGGACTAAGACATGATCGCCTTCTTTAGGTTGAAAGGTTAACTTATCTGCATCCCTAGAAAACATGATTGCAGAGATTTGTGCATTTTCATCTTTTAATGTGTAATATAAGTGACCCCGACTGTGACGTTTAAAGTTAGAAATTTCACCTTTTAATAAAATGGAAAAAAGGTGTTTATCACCTTCTAGTTTTGCTTTAATATATTTAGTTAAAGCAGTCACTGTTAAATAGGTTTGATTCATCTTCTCATCCCTTGATGGATTTGGCGATATTATCTAAAACGCGATTAGTAAATTTGTGTTGCTTTTGATCATCTAAATTAGAATAAATCTTTGTCATTTCAACTGCTTCATTGATAATGATTTGTTTAGCTAAATCCGTAAACTTTAGTTCATAAACAGCTAAACGAATAATCGCACGATCAACAAATGCTAAACGAGATAAACTATATTCAAATAAGTTATCTTCAATAATTTTATCAATATCTGTTAAGTGGTCTATAATATCTGAAAAAATTGGACTTGCTTCTTCCAACTCAAATGATGGAATAAAAGCTAAGTGTGATGATTGATATAAATCAAATTGGTATAAGACATTCATCAGTTCGATGCGTAAATTTCTATTTTCGTGTTTCATATGACATACCTCGTATGTATTGTATCATATTTTTATCGAATTAAAAATGAAGGGATATAAAAAAACCCAATTTTTTAAATTGGGCTTTACGAAAGTTAAATCAGTTTTCTTTTACGTTTGATGATGGCAAATATAGCAGATGACGAGACTAAAACAATGACAATACCAATTGCTAGATAAGCTCCAAATCCTAAGCCTTCATCGCCATAACCCTTACTTGCAAGAATTTGTTGCCATTCGGTATCCATTTGACGTTTTAAGGTTGAATTATATCGATATACTTGATCATTTTCATTCATACGCACATCATAAGATGCTGCATAATCTTCAAATGTTCCACCCGCTTCTAACATTTCTTCAAAAACGTCTTTACGTGGTGTAGAATAACCGACATATTCCGTGTTTTGTTTTGCATTTTCATATCTTAACATGAAATTAATAAACGCATAAGCCATCTCTATATTAGCATTTTGTGGAATAACAAATGCATCAACCCAAATGTTTGTTCCTTCTTCAGGGACAAAGAAGCTTAAGTTTTCATTTTCCATCATTAAGTAATTAGCATCTCCTGAATAAGAAACAGCCATATCGTAACGCGCAGGATGTAACATCGCATCAAAAATTTCGTCTGTAATGACATAAGTCTTTGATGTTAATGCATTGGTCAGCCATGTCTTTGCTTGACCCATTTGTTCAACTGTTGGTTGATTGATATCAACACCGAGAGTTTTTAAAGCAATCATGTAAGCATCTCTTGCACTATTGTAAAAAGCGATATCATAGTTTGGATTGATTAATACATCCCATCCAGTTAAATCACTTGAGTTGACTGTTGTTGTATCATATAAAATACCGACATTACCCCAAAAATAAGGAACTGCATAGTTAAGTAAATCAAAGGCATCATCACCACTGTTAAGTTGAGCTAATATAGCAGATAATCCATCTGCTAAGTCAACATCTTTATCAAAGGTTGTTATTAAATCCCAATTAATGGGTTGAATTAAATTTTCTAATGCAAGTTGTTCGATTGCATAATCACTAGGAATCACTAAGTCATATTGATTACCTGCTTTTATTTGTGTAATCGCAACTTCATTCGAATCAAAGGCGATTTGTTTCACCTTATATCCACTTTCCTCTTCAAAAGCTTGGACAAGTTCATCATCGATATACTCGCCCCAATTATATAATTTTAAAACATCTTCACTCGATTCGCCACATGCATGCAATGCGAATCCAAATAAAACAATTAAAACTAAAATCATGTATTTTTTCATTCTAATTCCTCCGTTTTTTTACCAGATTTGAAATAATCATATGTTATTTTTGTCCCAATCACTAATAAAATAATCGTTGATAATGCATTAATGATAGGTTTGGGACTCAAACGATTTGTATATAAATAAATCGAAATATTTTTATCACCACTTGCTCCAGCAACGAAATAAGAAATGATAAAATCATCAAATGACATCGTGAATGCTATTGCTGCACCTGCAATAATGGCCACTTTGATTTGTGGCAATATGACCTTAATGAGTGCTTTGAAAGGTGATGCACCTAGATCGTATGCTGCATCTGCTATATTTGGATCTAAGCTTTTGACTTTCGGATAAACTGTAATTAATACATAAGGTGTACTAAATGCAATATGTGCGAGTAACATCGTGTTATAGCTTGGTGCAATTTGTAATGCTCCAAATAAAACGAGTAATGAGACTGCAGTAATAATTTCAGGGCTAACAATAGGAATGTTGTTAACTGACATCGTCAGATTACGAATCGCTTTTTTTGTTTGCGTTAAACTAATTGCTGCAAATGTTCCAATCACGGTTGATACAAAGGTTGAAACAATCGCAATATAAAGTGTCATGAAGACAATACCTTCTGAAGGATTTTGATAATTAAAGAGTTCTCTATCTCTAAATAGTTCAATATATCGATCGAAGGTAAACCCTGACCATCTCGTCAATGAATTCGCTTCATTAAATGAAAATACAGCAATTGAGATGATTGGTGCATAAATAAATAGAAATAATAAAACTAAGAAAATGATAGAGGCTGGATTAATATGCTTCTTTTTCATTGCTATTAACCCCCTTATATTTATCTAGTTTTTTAATGTAATAAACAATACCTAAAATCACAATCGATAAGACAATTGCTACTGCAGAAGCATAGGCAACTCGTCCATTGTTAATAATGCTTTTTTCTATCAAAGTACCAATCATATAAATATTTTGACTAGGAGCTAAATATTGAGGAACAATAATCGTTGTAGCAGCAGGTAGAAAAACCATGAGAATACCTGATAATACACCTGATAAGGACAATGGTATAACAACTTTAGTTATTGTTTGAAAACGATTTGCTCCTAAATCTGCTGATGACTCTAATAAATTAGGATCAATTTTTGATAAGACAGCATATATCGGTAAAACCATGAAAGGTAAATAAATATACACTAAGCCAATGACAACACCTGGTACTGTATTAATCAAGCTGGGCATAAGCATACGCATAATCTGTTCCAATGCACGAACACGAAGGAGCATGTTAATCCACATGGGAGCATTAATGAGCAAAAGTAGGGTGATTTGCGTGCGTTGCTTCATCTTAGTCAATAAATAAGCCAGTGGATATCCAAATATTAAAGTAACAAGTGTAGTAGCTGCTGCAATCCATAACGAAGATGTCATCGATCGTACAAAGACTTGCGTTTTTAGAAAATCTTGATAATGAGTCATCGTGAAACTAATTGAGAAAATACTTGATGCATATTCATCTTGAAATGACGATATAATCATTAAAAAGATGGGAATGACCACTAAAATAATTAAAACAACATAATAGGGTATACCTAGGTAATGCTCAATCTTTTGTTTAGGCTTTGAGCGAGCACGAGCATCATATGTCTGCATTACCATTTCTCCATGACATGTAAATCTTCAGGTCCAAATTTGATATCGACTTCAGTTCCTTGTTTTGCATAGTCTGTGGTATGAATGGTGTAAATTCGATCTTTTGTCTTCACATCTATTTCATAGTGAACACCTTTAAAAGCAATACTATCAACTAAACCGGTAATCATTCCTTCACCTTTAGGTACGATATCGATATCTTCAGGACGTATAACAATGTCAACAGCTTCATTACGAGCAAACCCTTTATCGACACATTCATAATCCTTACCATCAAATGACACTAGGAAATCATCTTTCATGATACCTGATATGATGTTTGATTCACCAATAAATTTAGCTACAAACGTGTTAGCTGGCTCATTATATATATCTTCTGGAGTCCCTATTTGATAGATTTCTCCTTGATTCATGACAACAATCTTATCACTCATCGTTAAAGCTTCTTCTTGATCGTGTGTAACAAATAGGAAAGTAATTCCTGCATTACGTTGGATTTCTTTTAATTCGTATTGCATCTCTTGTCTTAGTTTTAAGTCAAGTGCTGCTAGTGGTTCATCTAAAAGTAATATTTTAGGTTCATTAATTAATGCTCTGGCAATCGCAACTCTTTGTTGTTGTCCTCCGGACAGTTTATGTACAGGTCTTGTTTCATACCCTTCCAGTCCAACCATTTTTAAGTATTTTTGAACCTTTTCTTTAATTTCTTTTTCTTTTGTTTTTCGAGTTACAAAACTCGCTTTTACATCTTCTATTTTCTTCTTTAAAACTTCAATTTCATCATGATGTGTGATAGACTTTAACTCGAATTCAAGTTTTTCAATTTCTTTTTTCTTCTCGCTATTAGGATCTCGTAAGACTTTAACTTCTTCTTTATATGATCTTCTAAGTTCTTTTTGCTCATGACGATCTTTCGTAAGCTTTATTTTTTCTTGATAAAAATCAGCGAGTGTTTTAATACTTTCTAGCGTTTTTAATGAATCGTTTTTGACACGCAAACCAAAAGCTACATTTTCAAAAACATCTAAATGTGGAAAAAGTGCATAACGTTGAAAAACAGTATTCGTTGGTCTTTTGTGTGCGGGTGTATCTAAAATGTTTTTTCCGTCAAAAAGGACCTCCCCAGCACTTGGTTCAACAAAACCGCCAATAATTCTTAGCGTTGTTGTCTTTCCACACCCAGAGGGTCCTAATAGAGTTACAAACTCATTTTGTTCAATTGTAAGGTCAATGCCACGCAGTACAACCTGCCCATTGAATTCCTTTGTTACATCCTTTAATTCAATCAATGCAGCCATTGCATAAACCCTGTTTATACGATTTTCTAGTGAGTCAAAAATGCGTATAATCCTTTCTGATTAACATGTGTTTTAAAACGTTATAATGATCGAAAAAATCATATCCATTTCTGTCATTTTTTTATATTTGACTATATCATCATATCAAAAAATAGATAGGAATGCAATTATTTACTTTGATATATATATAAATATATCATTATTCATGTGCCTCTACATTGCATATCCATGTTAGAATATATTAACTTATGTTAAAATATAAACAAATAGAAAGTAGGGATTTCATGTTTGCAGAAGCACTTAAGAAGCAAATAACGAAGAAATATGTGATTCAAGGTTCATTATTCTTTATCTTTTTTATGTTCATCTATTTTATTGTAGATTCTTTGAATATGTCTTATCAAGACATGAAATCAACATATGGTCTCTACCTTGTCATATTAAATATATCTTTAAACATCATTATGAGTTTTTTATCAGCTTTTTTAATGAATTTATCGACATCGATGGTTGAACTAAAAGGCAAAGAAGGTAAAGCAACTAATTTTGGGTTTTTCTCTGTTTTATTTGGTATTTTAACATACGGATGTACCTCATGCGTCATCGCTTTTTTTGCTGCAATCGGTGTGACGTTTTCAGTCATTGTTCTTCCGCTTGCCGGACTTCCATATAAACTTATTTCATTATTACTTATACTCATTGGTTTATACTGGATTAAAAGGGAAATATCTTCTGGTTCTTGTAAGATTGACTCTTGATATTTCTCAGATATCCTACTAAAATAAATATGTAGGTGTGAGAGAGTGAGAGTGATCAAGGTGCCAAAGAAAATAATTATCGATAGGGACGGAGTCAGAAAAGAATTTGTAGCTCCAGATTTTGGACATCGCATGCATATGATGAGACATCATCATGAGATGGAAAATGATGTTAAACTATTTACTGATAAGTCCAAAATGGTTGATTATGTCAATCAATTAACAGGGATTGAAAATGTTGAAGTCTTCAAAATTGAAGATAATCTTTACAAAGTTTTAGTAACCAGACGTAAGAAACATGATGAAAAGTGTTGCCACGAAGAAGAAAAACAACATAAGTGCTGTCATGAAGATGAGCATGAAGGTAATGAAAACCAATAAATAAAAATAATAAACACCTACAAAAGAGGATGAGCAGTCGTCCTCTTTTCTATTGACTGCTCTTAAAAATAGGCGTATACTATAAATGTGACAGGCTTGTCATATGGAGATTAAAATGCCCAAAGAAACATTTTTTAACTTAATGAAAGACAAACAAGAACGTATCATGAATGCCATTATCAAAGAAATGGGTATTCATTCTTATGAGCATATCAATATCAACAACATCATAAAAGATGCTCAAATTCCAAGAGGATCCTTTTATCAATATTTTGAGGGCAAAGATGATATGTATAATTATTTTTATACATACATCGCTCATAAAAAATTTGAATATTGGGGACCACTTCTCAATTTTGAAATAGACATGCCATTTATTGATCGTTTTTATGAAATATATCTTAAAGGTTTATCGTTTATGAAAGATTATCCAGAACTCGTTAAAGTCGGTAAGAAGTTAATCGCATCTGATTTCTTACTCAAGAACGAGAAATATCACGAATCCATGAAAATAGCTATCGATCTCTATGCTAAATATATTGTTGTTGATCAAGAAAAAGGACGAATTCGCAAAGATATAGATGCTAAAATGCTTGCTACTTTACTATTAGAAATGCTTAACAAATTAACCATGGATGATTATGTCAATGACACATTGACTGAAGAAAGTATAAAACACCATGTAGGTATGGTTGTTGATATCTTAAAGAAAGGAATAACAACACATGTTTAAAGTAAATGATTTAAGATTTACCTATCCAAAAAATAAAGAAGAAACGATTAAGGGTATTTCTTTTGAGATTGGAAAAGGTGAAATATTTGGTTTTTTAGGACCTAGTGGAGCTGGTAAGAGTACAACTCAAAAAATTCTTATAAAGTTACTTGACCAATATCAAGGAATCATTTCATATAATGGTTCTAATATTAGTGAACTTGATGATTCATTTTTTGAAAACATAGGTGTAAGTTTTGAAATGCCTATCCACTTTTCAAAAATGACTGCTATGGAAAACATCAACTTCTTTTTAAAACTATATAAGAAAAATGCTGATGTGAAAGAACTCATGACTGCTGTCGGTTTATGGGAAGATCGTGACAAAATGGTATCTGAATATTCAAAGGGGATGAAAATTCGACTCAACTTTGTTCGTGCTATGTTAAATGATCCTGAAATGTTATTTTTGGATGAACCAACCAATGGTCTTGACCCAACAAATGCGATGATTTTAAAAGATTTGATCCGTGCATTTAAAAAAAGAGGAGGAACTGTTTTCATTACTTCTCATATTATGAATGATATTGATCAACTCTGCGATCGAGTTGCATTTATCGTAGATGGACAAATTATCGAAATGGATTCTCCTCGTAATTTAAAAATTAAATATGGTAAACGTATCATGAAAGTGGAATATAAAGAAAAAGATGTTTTAGTGACTAAAGAATATCCGATGGATCATATAGGTCAAAATGAAGAGTTTATGGATATACTTAAAACCAAAGACATCGAAACACTTCATAGTGGAGAGACAACACTCGAAGAAATATTTATTAAAGTCACAGGTGTTGGACTAAATAACCATGAATAGAATGATGATTTTGATTAAAGGCGAATTACAACGATTAACGAAATATCATGTAACAACAGTCAGTTTTATTGTTGCTGTGATATGGTTCTTGCTTCTCTTTTTTATCGATGATAACGATTTATTAGCACAACTTCTTCCCTTTGTTATCGTGATTGATGCGACTATGATGAGTATTGTTTTTATTGGTGCTATCATGTTTTTTGAGAAGACAGAACAAACTTTTTCTACCATGCTTGTGACACCAGTAACAAATCAGGAGCTTATTTTATCGAAAGCTATAGCTAACACCATTCATTCCTTATTATCTTCCATGCTTATCATCACTGTTTTCTATTTCGTTAAAAACGTGGAAGTCAATTGGATCCTCGTTGCTCTTGCACTTGTTATTTCGATTATGTTTCATAGCTTATTAGGATTTGCTTTTTCATTTCATGGAAAAGATTTCACTTCAATGTTAGTGAATGTAATGATTTACTTTATTTTACTAACTGTTCCATCCGTTTTAAATTTCTTTGATGTTGTTTTCAAAGGACAAGTTTGGGAATATATTCTACTTGTTTCACCTACTCAAGCAGCCATTATTTTAATTGAAGTTGGATTTGGTGGTGTCATTGATATCACTTATTTCATAAGTCTTACTGTATTAGTCATTGGAGGTATTTTAGGATATATTTACTATATTAAGCCAAACTTCAAACGATATGCAGTGAAACAAAGTGGGGTGTAAATATGTTTAAACGCGTTTTAATTCATGAACTCAAAAGCATTAAACGTGATAAGATGTATGCATTTTTTGCTGTATATGCTGCTATCATGGTTGTCTTAACCTATTTTTTAATACCTTATTTAAACAAAACATCATTACCACTTGTTGTCCATTTAGTAACCCTTGTATTTATCTTAATGATTAGTTTTATGTTTGGGGCTATCACCGGCTTTACACTCTTAGATGATCAAGATGACAATGTCATATTATCTTTAAAAATTACTCCTATATCAGTTAAGAATTATATATGGACAAAACTATTGATTAGCTATTTATTTGGAGTAGTTTCTACAATACTTCTTGTATTGGTAACTATGTTACCTGATATAGCTTCACCTTTTGAGATTTTAATGATATGTGTTCTTTCTCCGATGCAAGCACCTATTATTGCACTGTTAATTAATATGGTTGCTTCAAATAAGGTTGAAGGATTTGTGATTATGAAGTTATCAGGTATTATCTTACTTGTCCCAATTGCAGTTCTATTTTTAACCAATTGGACTGAAATATTTTTAATGATTCTACCAGGTTTTTGGCCAGCACGTATGATTGCGATGGAACTTATTCCAGCTGATTACTTACTCGGTAGTCCGTTTATGTATTTTATATTAGGCATCATCGTTAATAGTTTACTGCTTTTTATTTGTTTAAAAGTTTATCAAAAAAGAATTCATATTTAGGAGGAAAACATGTATATTTTAGGTATAATTATGATTATCTATGGAGCATTTATTTTAGCTGGATTTATCTTACAGTTCCCATTTATTTACAACAACATGAAGTCTAAAGCATTAATCAAAATGTTAGGTAAAAAAGGATATAATGTGTTACTAATCATCTTAGGTGCTGGATTTTTAATCGGTGGCATATTACTTGTCAGCTAAAGAAAAGAGACGAATGATTTGAGTTAGTTCGTTAAAAACGGACAGTTATTAAAAAAGAGTAGATAGAGCTTGTTTCCGACAATCAATCGGAGCGAGCTCTTTTATTTTTTCCTGCAATCTTTCTTCATTGTAATACTTTACATATTGATCTACAAGTACTA
>WPCH01295246.1_pt1 | contig 53683 bp, 44 predicted proteins | sample 5399881 | NCBI WGS metagenome assembly WPCH01 (sample SAMN12869468, study PRJNA574797) | sludge metagenome | isolation source: wastewater treatment of pH5 | place: China:Beijing | collected 2019-05-20
GCGTTGCCCCCGCCGGCACCGTGCTCGCCACCGATATCGCCGAAGGCATGCTCGCCGAGGGCGCGCGCCGCTGTGGCGAGCATGCCAAGGCGCCCTGCTTCGCGGCCACCGACGCCGAGCACCTGTGCCTGGCCAATGCCAGCGTGGACCGCGTGCTCGCCGGCCTCGCACTGTTCATCTTCCCGCAGCCCGAACGCGCGCTCGCCGAGATGCACCGCGTGCTCGTGCCCGGAGGGCAGATCGCGCTGTCGGTGTGGGGCACGCGAGAAACCGTGCCACTGATACACCGCGCGCAGGACACCATCGCCCGCCTGCTGCCGCCGCCCAAGGTCGCCCGCCCCTCGGTGTTCCGCTACGGCAAACCGGAAGTCCTGGCACAGACGCTGAGCGCGGCCGGTTTCATTAACGTCGACATCCGCACATGTACGTTCAGCTGTCACTTCGACAGCGCCGAGGCCTACTGGCAGGCCTTCCTCGACCTCGCGGGTGGCGCTGCCGAAGCCCTCGGCCGGCTGCCCCAGGCAACGCAGGAGGCGCTACAAGCGGCAGTCGCCGACGAGCTGGCCGATCATCGCTGCAGTGACGACCGCGGCGGTTACCTGCTGCAAGCTCACACCCTGATTGCCACCGCTATGCGTCAATGACCCTGTAGCCCCGTGTCGCCTGCGGCTCAGCACCGGCACGGCACGAATGCGCAGCAAGGGCCCCCGGTCCACCTCACGCCCCGTCACCCAGCCCACTCCACGCCATAGCTTCGCTCGTGCCCACGCCTTCCCCCCATACCCACGCGCGCAACGGCATGCTGGCCGCGCTGACCGCCTTCTGCATCTGGGGGCTGGCGCCGCTCTACTTCCGCGCCATCGGCAGCGTGCCGCCGTTCGAGATCGTCGCCCATCGTGTGTTGTGGTCAGCCCTGTTCCTCGCCGGCCTGCTCGCGCTAATCCCTTCGACCGGCGGATTCGCTCGCGTGCGCGCGGTCCTCGCGCAACCCCGCCTGCTCGCGCTGCTCACCCTCACCGCACTCCTGACCAGCAGTAACTGGCTGGTCTTCATCTGGGCGATCGACGCCGGTCGCTTGCTCGAGGCCAGCCTGGGCTACTTCATCAACCCACTCGTCAGCGTGGCCCTGGGCGCGATCTTCCTTGGCGAGCGCCTGCGCCCGCTGCAAGCGGCAGCAGTGGCGATCGCCTGTGCCGGCGTGGGCTGGCGGGTTTGGCAGCTGGGCAACCCGCCATGGATCGCCATCTTCCTCGCCGGCACCTTCGGCCTCTACGGCCTGTTGCGCAAGCGCGCCCCAGTGGAGGCCGCAAGCGGCCTGTTCATCGAGACCCTGCTGGTCGCACCGCTGGCGCTGGCGTGGCTGGTCTGGCTGGGCGCACAGAACGCACTCACCTTCGGTGCCGGCACGACCGTCGACTGGCTGCTACCGCTCTCGGGCATTCTCACAGCAGTACCACTGACGCTGTTCGCAGTCGGTGCGCGGCGACTGCCGCTCGCCACCGTGGGTTTCCTGCAGTACCTCGCGCCCAGCCTCAACTTCCTGGTCGCGGTCGTAATCTTCCGCGAACCCCTGGACAATACCCAGCTCGTCGGCTTTGCCCTGATCTGGCTTGCACTCGCGGTGTACTCGGCCGACCTCATTCGCAGCGCGCGCAGAGCAGGGAACACTGGATAGGCAGCGCGGCACCGCGTGGAAGGCGCCCCACACCCCCGCAAGCCCGGAGCAGCGGTGCGCAAGCGCGATACGAGCGGCAACGCATCCGGAAATGGGGCTGACCGCCCGAATCCAGTAAACTAGCGCGCTTGCTTTCTTCAGGCGGATGCCGATGTTCGTGCTGTATGAAGAGGACGGGGCCTTCAAGGCCGGCACGATCCTCGCTGATAACGATGCCACCCTGCAGGTCGAGAACACCCACGGCAAACGGGTGAAGCTCAAGCGTGCCAATGTGCTGCTCGAGTTCCGCGACCCCGGCCCCTCCGACCTGCTCGCGCGCGCCGAGGCCGCGGCCGACGAGCTCGACATCGAGTTCCTGTGGGAAGTGTGCGGCGACGAGGAATTCGCCTATGCCGACTTCGCTGCCGAGTACCAGGGTCACACGCCGACCGCGGTCGAGTCCGCCGCCATCCTGCTGCGCCTGCATTCGGCGCCGATCTGGTTCCATCGCAAGGGCAAAGGACGCTTCCGCAAGGCCCCTGCCGACATCCTTCAGGCCGCGCTCGCGGGCCTGGAGAAGAAGCGCCAGCAAGCCGCTGCGATCGAGCACATGCGCACCGAGCTGGTCGCTGGCCGCCTGCCCGCCGAGCTCGCCGCCCTGCTGCCGCAGGCGCTCTACCGCCCCGACCGCAACCGCCCCGAGATCAAGGCGCTCGAGGCCGCCTGCGTCGACAGCGGGCTGTCGGCCGCACGCCTGCTGCTCAAGTGTGGCGCGCTCGCATCGAGCTACGACTTCCACTACAACCGCTTCCTGTTCCAGAACTTCCCCGAGGGCCCGGACTTCCCCGCCTTCGAGCCACCGGTGACGCCGGCCGACCTGCCGCGCGCGGAAGTCGCCGCGTTCTCGATCGACGACGCCTCCACCACCGAGATCGACGATGCCTTCTCGGTGACACCGCGACCCGAAGGCGGCTGGCGCATCGGCATCCATATCGCAGCCCCGGCGCTCGGCTTCGCCCGTGGCTCGGGCCTGGACGCGATCGCCCGCCGACGGCTGTCCACGGTGTACATGCCGGGCAACAAGATCACCATGCTGCCCGACGAGGTGGTGCAGGGCTTCACGCTGGCCGAAGGCCGTGACTGCCCGGCGGTGTCGCTGTACCTGGACGTGACACCAGGCCTGGCCATCGTCGCCGAGCACAGCCGGGTCGAGATGGTGCCGATCGTCGCCAACCTGCGGCATCACGACATCGAGCCGGTGTTCAACGACGAGACCGTGCACACTGGCCTGACCGACTTCCCCTGGAAGCAGGAACTGTCCCTGCTGTGGGATCTCGCCACCGTGCTCGAGGCCGGGCGCGGCAAGGCAGGCGGCAACGAGGACCGCATCGACTTCGGCTTCAGCGTGGACTGGAACATCGATACCGCCGACGGCCCCGGCCATGTCAGCATCAGCCGTCGGCTGCGCGGCTCGCCGATGGACAAGCTGGTGGCCGAGCTGATGATCTACGCCAACATGACCTGGGGCAAGCTGCTCGACGCCTCTGGCATTCCCGGCCTGTACCGCGCCCAGGGCGGCGGCAAGGTGCGCATGACCACGGTCGCCGCGCCGCACGAAGGCCTGGGCGTGGATTGCTACGCGTGGTCGAGCTCGCCGCTGCGTCGCTACGTCGATCTGGTCAACCAGTGGCAGATCATCTCGGTGCTGCAGGGCACCCCGCCGGCCTTTGCACCCAAGTCCGCCGACCTGATGGCGGCACTGCGCGACTTCGAGCTCACCTATGCCGAATACGCCGAGTTCCAGCGTGGCATGGAGCGCTACTGGTGCCTGCGCTGGCTGCGCCAGCACGGCCGCGGCGAGGTCGAGGCCACCGTGCTGCGCGAGAACGTGGTGCGGCTGACCGAGGTACCGCTGGTGTTCCGCGTCCCCTCGATGCCGCTGCAACTCCCCGGCAGCCGGGTAAGGCTTCACGTCGAGCACACCGACCTCCTCGACGTCGAGGTCGAGGCCCGCTTCGTGGCGATCCTGGCCGAGCCGGAGGCACGAGACTTCAACGAGGCCGGCTTCGGCTTCGCCTGAGCCGGCCGTCATCGAACCGCCATGGCACCGCCCGGGATGCCCCCCTCCGAACCCTCCGCAACGCCGGCACAGCGCGGCACGCAGGGCGTGAGAGGCAGGCTGCGCCGCCTCGGCGGGCCGCTGCTGCTGGCGGCATTTGCCCTCTCGCTGCTGCTGCACGGCCTGCTGCTGCTCGTTCAGTTCCGCCTGCCCGAGAGCAAGCCGACGCGCGACAAGGGACTGGAGGTCGTGCTGGTCAACACCCGCCACGCCCAGGCGCCGGAGAAGGCCGAGGTGTTCGCCCAGGCCAACGTTGACGGTGGTGGCAACACCGAGCAGGACGCACGCCCGAGCACGCCGCTGCCACCACAACCGAACCGCCAGGACGGCGACGCCCTGGTCGAGGCCAAGCGCCTGGCGCCCGCGCCGGTGCAGGAGCAGAAACCGGTGATCACGCGCGACAAGGCGCCAGCCAAGGTCGCCGCGGCTCCGAAGAAGGTCGAGCAGCCGGCACCAACCCCCGAGCCCGAACCGCGCCTGAGCGGGCTCGACCTGCTCGACAGCGCTGCTGCCGTGGCCCGGCTCGAGGCGCAGATCGACCGCGACCTGCAGGAGCTCGCGAAACGCCCGCGCAAGAAGTTCATCGGCGCGCGTGCACAGGAATACCGCTTTGCCCAGTACGTCGAGGACTGGCGCCAGAAGGTCGAGCGCGTCGGCACCCTGAACTATCCGGAAGCGGCGCGCGGCAAGCTCTATGGCAGCCTGTTGCTGTCCGTCACCATCCGCGCCGACGGCTCGGTGGACAAGGTCGGCGTGCATCGCAGTTCGGGCCACAAGCTGCTCGACGACGCGGCGGTTCGCATCGTCGAGATGGCCGCGCCCTACGCGCCCTTCCCGCCTGACATCCGCAAGGACTACGACGTGATCGAGATCACCCGCACCTGGACCTTCACCAACCGCGACCAGGTGCGCGCCAACTGAGACCCTGCCCATGGACCGCTACGCCGTCATCGGCAACCCGATCGCCCACAGCAAGTCGCCGCAGATCCACGCCGCCTTTGCCCGCCAGACCGGCCAGACACTGAGCTACGAGGCCCTGCTCGCGCCGCTGGACGGCTTCGTGCGCGCAGTCGAGGACTTCCGCGCCGAGGGCGGACGCGGCATGAACGTCACCGTCCCCTTCAAGCTCGAAGCCTTCACCCTGTCCACACGGCACACGCCGCGCGCCGAACTGGCCGGCGCGGTCAACACACTCGCGTTCGGGGACGACGGCATCCTCGGCGACAACACCGATGGCGCCGGCCTGGTGCGCGATCTCATCGTCAACCTCGGCTGCACGCTCGGCGGACGCCGCGTCCTGGTGCTGGGTGCCGGTGGCGCCACCCGCGGCGCCCTGCTGCCGCTGCTCGACTGCCGGCCCGCCACGCTCGTCGTCGCCAACCGCAGCCCGGCCAAGGCCGACGAACTGGTCGCCCTCTTCACCCCCCATGCCGGACGCGCCGCGCTCGCGGCCAGCAGCTTCGACGCCCTTGCCGGTCATCGCTTCGACGTCGTCATCAATGCCACCTCGGCCAGCCTGTCCGGCGCGCTGCCGCCCCTGCCATCCGGCCTGTACGCCCCCGGGGCAGTCGCCTACGACATGATGTACGGCCGTGGCGACACCCCCTTCATGGCCGCGGCGCGCACGCAGGGCGCGGCGCGCGTGGCCGACGGTCTGGGCATGCTGGTCGAGCAGGCCGCCGAGAGCTTCACGCTGTGGCGGGGGGTGCGCCCCGACACCGCGGCAGTGCTGGCCGAACTACGCCGCCAGCTCGATGCTGGCTGAGTGCCCATGAGCGCAGCCGGCATGCGGCGCGCACTGGGTTGGCTGGGCCGCGGCCTGGCCATCGCAGTGCTCCTGCTGCTGTTCTGGCAGGCGGTGATCTTCACCCAGATCGTATGGTGGAGCCGCTTCGATCCCGACAGCACGCGCTTCATGCGCATGCGCCTGGCCGAGTTGCAGAAGACGGACCCCAACGCCCGCCTGCATCACGAGTGGGTGCCCTACGAGCGCATCTCCATCCACCTCAAGCGCGCGGTGGTCGCAGCCGAGGACGACCGTTTCCTGGACCACCGCGGCTTCGACTGGGAGAGCATCCAGCGCGCGCTCGAGCGCAATGCCGAACGCGGCCGGCTGGCCGCCGGCGGCTCGACGATCAGTCAGCAGCTCGCCAAGAACCTCTTCCTGTCGCCCTCGCGCAGCTGGCTGCGCAAAGGCCAGGAGGCGGTGATCACGGTGATGATCGAGGCGACCTGGGACAAGCGTCGCATTCTCGAGGTCTACCTCAATGTCGCCGAATGGGGCAACGGCGTGTTCGGGGCGGAAGCGGCAGCACGCCACTACTACGGCCGCCCGGCTGCCAGCCTGGGGCCGGCAGAGGCGGCAAGGCTGGCCGTCATGCTGCCCAACCCTCGCCGCTACGAACGCAGTTTCGGCCCCCGCCTGGCCACCCACGCCAGCCGCGTGCAACGACGCATGGTGCATTCTCAGGTGCCGTGATGCGGCGCAACGAAAAATTCACCTGCCGTGACATGTTCAGGGTCGCCTGCGCCCGCCCAAGCCCGTAGAATTCCGCTTTTCCGCCCCGCCCGCCCCCAGCCTCCCTCCCACAAGGCCGTGCGATGACCGAGCCCGAAGAACTCCACCCCGACGACGTCCAGCACCACCTGCGCGAGGTGCAGGACCTGCTCGCACGCCAGAAAGTGGTGGAAGGGCTCGTGCACCGCCAGGACATGCCGCGCCATGAGCTGGTCGAGAACCTGGTCCACAAACAGCACGAAGCCGGGCTGCGCACCAAGCTCGACAGCCTGCACCCGGCCGACATCGCCTACATCCTCGAGGCCCTGCCGCGCGAAGAACGCCTATACGTGTGGGACCTGGTCAAGGCCGAGCGCGACGGCGAAATCCTGCTCGAGGTTTCGGACGCAGTTCGCGAGTCCCTGATCGAGACCATGGCGCCGGAAGAGCTCAAGGCCGCCGCCGAATCGCTCGACGCCGATGAGCTTGCCGACCTTGCCCCCGACCTGCCGCCCGAGGTCATCCAGGACGTCTTCCAATCGCTAGACACCGAGGGCCGCGAGCAGCTGCGCGCGGCCATGTCCTACCCTGAGGACTCGGTCGGCGCGCTGATGGACTTCGACATGGTGACGGTACGCGAGGACGTCAGTCTCGAAGTCGTGCTGCGCTACCTGCGCCGCTTCGACGAGTTGCCCGACCATACCGACAAACTCTTCGTGGTCGATCGCGAGGATCACCTCAAGGGCATCCTGACGCTCGAGTCCCTGCTCATCAACGACCCCGAACTCGAGGTCGCCGATGTGATGCGCTCGGAAACGGTGATCAGCTTCACGCCCGAAGACGAGGCCGATGAGGCCGCGCAGGCATTCGAGCGCTACGACCTCGTCTCGGCACCAGTCGTCGACGGCGAGAAACGCGTGATCGGCCGCCTGACGGTGGCCGACGTAGTCGATTACATCCGCGAGGAGTCCGAGGCCGAAATCCTCAGCCACGCCGGTCTGCGAGAGGAAGAAGACATCTTCGCCTCGGTGTGGAGCTCGGTGAAGAACCGCTGGGCCTGGCTGGCGATCAACCTGGTCACCGCCTTCATCGCCTCGCGCGTGATCGGCGCCTTCGAAGGCTCGATCGAGAAGCTGGTGGCGCTCGCTGCGCTGATGCCCATTGTCGCCGGCATCGGCGGCAACTCGGGCAACCAGACGATCACCATGATCGTGCGTGCGATCGCGATGGGCCAGGTCGAGCAGTCGGCGATGAACCGCCTGCTCAAGAAGGAACTCGGCGTCGCGCTGTTCAACGGTCTGGTATGGGGTAGCCTGCTCGGCGTACTGGCGTGGTGGCTGTATGGCAACGTCGAGCTTGGCATGGTAATGACCGCGGCGATGACCCTGAACCTCTTGCTCGCTGCCAGCGCCGGCGTGCTGATCCCGATGATCCGCATCCGCCTCGGCGCCGACCCGGCGCTGGGCAGCTCGGTAATGATCACCGCGCTGACCGACTCGGGCGGCTTCTTCATTTTCCTCGGGCTGGCGACGATATTCCTGCTTTGAGCGCGGCAGCTTGCGCCCTGCCGCAGGAGCGGCGCAAGCCGCGAGCCTTTTGGGGCGTTTCCGACCCGCCACGTCGCCTTCTGACCCTCGCGGCTGGCGCCGCTCCTGCGACGACCCCACGCGCCGCTGTTCGCTGTACGAGCGGTGCGAGCCGCGAGCCTTTTGGGGCGCATCCGAGCCGCCACGTCGCCTTCAACCCCTCGCGGCTGGCGCCGCTCCTACGACGATCCCACGCGCCGTTGTTCGCTGTAGGAGCGGCGCGAGCCGCGAGCTTTTTCGGGCGCTTCCGATCCGCCACGTCGCCTTCAACCCCTCGCGGCTGACGCCGCTCCTACGACAACCCCACGCGCCGTTGCTCGCTGTAGGAGCGGCGCGAGCCGCGAGCCTTTTGGGGCGTTTCCGATCCGCCACGTTGCCTTCAACCCCTCGCGGCTGGCGCCGCTCCTACCGGAGCTTCGTCGCGCGCAGCGAGGGGCTGGACAGGGTCGCGGCCTGGTTACCGCGGCGGCCTCAAGCCAGGCCGGCGAACACCTCGCGCGCGGCCGCCACCGTGGCGTCGATCTCGGCAGCGCCATGCGCTGCCGATACGAAGCCCGCCTCGAAGGCCGAGGGCGCGAAATAGTGGCCTGCCTCCAGCATGGCATGGAAGAAGCGGTTGAAGCGCTCCTTGTCCGAAGCCATCACATCGGAGAACGACGCCGGGACCTTATCGGCGAAATAGACGCCGAACATGCCGCCGACCGAATCCGCACTGAAGGTGACACCGGCATCCTTGGCTGCAGCGGCGAGACCACAGACCAGGCGTTGAGTGCTCGCAGCCAAGCCCTCGTAGAAGCCGGGCTCGCGCGTCAGCTTCAGTGACACCATGCCTGCCGCCACTGCCACCGGGCTGCCCGACAGCGTACCGGCCTGATAAACGCTGCCCAGCGGGGCGATCTTTTCCATGATGTCGCGGCGGCCGCCGAAAGCCCCAACCGGCATGCCGCCGCCGATCACCTTGCCAAGCGTCGTCAGGTCGGGCGTGATGCCGTAGCGCCCGGCCACGCCCTGCGGGCCGACACGAAAGCCCGTCATGACCTCGTCGAAGATCAGTACCGCGCCGTGCTCGGTGCAGATCCGGCGCAGGCCTTCGAGGAAGCCCGGCTGCGGCTTGATCAGGTTCATGTTGCCGGCCACCGGCTCGACGATGATGGCGGCGATCTCACCGCCGCGCGCCTTGAACACGTCCTCGACCTGCTGCAGGTCGTTGTAGTCGAGCACGATGGTGTGCTTGGCGAAATCGGCCGGTACGCCACCGGACGACGGGTTGCCGAAGGTGAGCAGGCCGGAGCCAGCCTTCACCAGCAGGCTGTCGGCATGACCGTGGTAGCAGCCCTCGAACTTGACGATGGCATCGCGACCGGTAAAGCCCCGCGCCAGGCGGATCGCGCTCATCGTCGCTTCGGTGCCGGAACTGACCAGGCGCACCATCTCGACCGCGGGCAGAAGTTCGCAGATCAGCTCTGCCATCTCGACCTCACTCTCGGTCGGCGCGCCGAAGGACAAGCCCTTGAGCGCGGCCTCGCGCACCGCCTCGACAATGGCGGGATGGGCGTGGCCGGCGATGGCCGGCCCCCAGGAGCCGACGTAGTCGATATAGGCCTTGCCATCGGCGTCCCAAACCCGGGCGCCCTCGGCGCGCGCCAGGAAGCGCGGCGTGCCGCCGACCGAGCGGAAGGCACGCACCGGCGAATTGACACCGCCCGGAATGGTCTGCTGGGCGCGCTGGAAGAGGGTTTCGTTACGACTGGTCATGGTGCATTCGTCCTGGACTGCTTGCGAAAGGCGACATTGTGGCGCCCGCATGCGGCGCCGGTCCACCGTCCACATCAAGAACCGTCACGCCCGCAGACCGACGCGCTAGAACAGGAGGCGGTATGCGCGCGCACGCGCCGCAGGGTCAGCAGCGCCGAAAACGTCGTTCACCACCGCCAGCAGGTGCGCGCCTGCGTCCACCACCTGCGCCGCATTCTCGAGCGTGATGCCGCCGATCGCCGCAACCGGCAGGCCCAGCTCGCGCCGCGCGCGGCTTATCAGTGCGAACGGCGCCGGCGGTGCATTCGGCTTGGTCTGCGAGGGAAACATCGCACCGAAGGCAATGTAGCTGGCCCCCACCTCGGCACCCTCAGCGGCGCGCGCCCAATCGGCATAGCAAGTCAGACCGAGGATGCGATCACGGCCAAGGGCTTCGCGCGCCGCAGCCGGCAGACCGTCGTCACGGCCGAGGTGGGCGCCGTCGGCGTCGAGTTCGAGCGCCAGCGCAAGGTCGTCATTGATGATGAAGGGCACGCCGGCGCGACGGCAGAGCGCCTGCAGCGCACGTGCCTGAATACGGCGCAGTCCTGCATCGGCGACCTTGCTGCGGTACTGCAGCAGCACCGGGGCGCCCGCGAGCACTTGCTCGGTGAGTTCGAGCAGGCGCGCCGTGTCCGGCGTGTCGGGGGTAACGGCATACAGGCCACGTAGCGTCGTGGCAGCAGATTCGGTCGACAGCTCAGTCATCGCCACCATCCTTGCCGCGCGCCCAGAAGAAGCGGTCTGGCAGTGGCTGGCCCATGCCAGCGCGGTAGGCATGGCGCAGTGTGTGGTGGGTGAACTCCTGCGCCTCGCGCACCGCCTCGGGAAGCGCCATGCCATGGGCAAGCGCCGCCGCTGCCGCAGCCGCGAGGGTTGTTCCCGCCCCCAGGAAGCTGCCCTGCAGGTATGACCATGCATCCGTGCGCACAACGCCGTCCTGGCCGAACAAGGTATTGACCACTTGCGGCCCATGCCCCCGGGCGCCAGTGAGCAAGACGAACTCGGTGCCGCAGCCAAACAGGCGGGCGAGCACTTCGTCACTGGCGGGATCGGGCACCACTGCATCTTCGTCCGCATCGTCCTCGTCGGCCTCGGTCATGCCCGCAAGCAGGCACAACTCATGGTAGCCCGCCACCAGCAAGGTGGTCTGCGGCAGGATCAGGTCCGACAGGGCGGCAACGATCTCGTCACCGTCATCGCCCATGGCGACTGCCGCCTGCAGGGCGGGCTCCACCACCAGCGGCACCTCGGGATAGTCGGACAGGATCTCGGCGATCAAGGCGACATTCTCGACGCTACCGCAGAAACCGAGCTTGAACGCAGCGACCGGTACGTCCTCCAGCACGGTGCGCGCCTGCATGACGATCAGTTCGGGCTCGACCGGCCACACCTCGTGGATGCCGCGTGTATCCCGCACCAGCGCAGCGGTCTGCACTGGCAGCGGATGGCACCCCATGCTGGCCAGGGTCAGAACTTCGGCAGCAAGGCCTCCGCCGGCGGTCGCATCGGCCGCAGACAGGCACATCACACAGGGCGGGGTCTCAGGAATGGCTATGGGCATGAACGCTGACTGAAGAACTGCGCCACTCGGGCGCGACGGTGAATGCGGTAATATGCGGCGAATTCTAACCGCTGGGCTCGGGGCACAGCGCCTCGAGTCAGGAGTAATCATGGCCGATCGCGATTACAAGACCTACATGTGCCTCATCTGCGGCTTCATCTACGACGAGGCCGCCGGCCTCCCCGAGGAGGGCATTGCGCCGGGAACGCGCTGGGAGGACGTCCCGCCGAACTGGACCTGTCCGGAATGCCAGGCACGCAAGGAAGATTTCGAGATGGTGGAGATCTGAGCGGCGGACTGCCGCACTCCCGCCCCTTTGGACGTTTTGGCAGGAAAGCAGCATGGATATTGCCGGCCTGAAGGTCATGATCATCGATGACAGCAACACCATCCGCCGCAGTGCCGAGATCTTTCTCGGCCAGGCCGGATGCGAGGTACTGCTCGCCGAGGACGGCTTCGACGCCCTGGCGAAGATCACCGACCACCGCCCGGACGTGATCTTCGTAGACATCATGATGCCCAGGCTGGACGGCTACCAGACCTGCGCCCTGATCAAGAAGAACGCCCGCCTGGCATCGACGCCGGTGATCATGCTGTCCTCCAAGGACGGTCTGTTCGACCGTGCTCGCGGACGCATGGTCGGCTCCGACGAGTACCTGACCAAGCCATTCACCAAGGACAGCCTGCTCAAGGCAGTCGCAAACCACGCGGCGCGCGGCGGCGCGCGCTGAGCATTCAACCCGCAGGACCCGACGATGCCGATCCGCAAGATTATGGTGGTGGACGATTCGCCCACCGAGCGCCTGTCGCTACAGGAGCTTCTCACCCGTAACGGCTACCAGGTGATCACCGCCGAGGGCGGCGAAGAGGCCGTCACCCGTAGCAAGACCGAGCTGCCCGATCTGATCCTGATGGACGTCGTGATGCCCGGCATGAACGGCTACCAGGCCACGCGCACGATCAGCCGCAGCGAAACGACGCGCGAGATCCCGATCATCATGTGCACAAGCAAGGGCCAGGAAACCGACAAGATCTGGGGGATGCGCCAGGGCGCTTTTGCCTACTTGGTGAAGCCCGTCGACCACGAAGAACTGCTTGCCCGCATCCGGGCCCTTGGCTGAGACCGGACATGGCCCGTGGCAGCCTGCGTGAATTTCAGGAGCACCTCGCCCGCCGGCTCGCCGAGTCCAAGACGGCAGAACGGCGCGGCCTGCTCGGTTTCCAGTGCGGCAACGAGAACTGGGTGATCGAGCTTGCCGAGGCAGGCGAGATCCTTCCCCCACCTGCACTGGCCGAAGTCCCGCTCACCCGCCTCTGGTACCGAGGGCTGGCCAACGTACGCGGCACGCTCTACAGCGTGGTCGACCTGGCGCAGTTCTGCGGCCAGCCCCCCATCGTGGCAGCGGGCCGGGCGCGCTTGCTGCTGGTCGGCGCCCGCCTGGGCATTCACTGCGCCCTGCTCGTCTCGGCGTCGTCCGGCCTGCGCAGCCATGAGGACTTCGAAACCGACCCGAACGCTGACGGGCGCCCCTGGGTTGCGCGCCGACTGCGCGACCTGCAGGGTCGGATCTGGCACCAACTGGACGTGGCGCGCCTGCTTGCCCATCCCGACTTTCTCGACGCGGGCCTGCACTGATACCGCACGCATGCACGCGAACCGAACCCACACAATGACGATCGAGCATCCGACATGGCCATGACACTGTTCGGCAGCAAGCCCTCCAGCGACAACACCGACGGCAGCACCATCATCGACACCGGCGCCGGCAAAGCCGGTGCCCCGGCAGCGCGCAAGGACGAGAGCGCCATTGGTACCCGCCTGCGCAGCCTGGGGGCCCTCTTTGTCCTCCTCGGCGCAGCCAGTGCAGGCCTGCTCGTGTTCCAGGCCCGTGAATCGGCCACCGCGACCTTGCAGGTGCGCGCGGCAGGCGAACTGCAGTTCCTCTCTCAGCAACTCGCCAACGCGGCCCCACCGGCTGCGCGCGGCGACGCTGCGGCGCTGAGCGCGTTGGGCGATGCGCGCAGCCGCTTCGGCGCCCTGCTCGGCGCCCTTGGCCAGGGCGGCGCAGTCGACGGTGGCACGATGGCGGCTCTGCCTGAACATGCACGCCCGCATCTTCAGCAGCTCGAACAATCCTGGCAGCAGATCGCAAGCGACGCCGGCCAGCTCACCGGACAAGGCCCGGTATTGGTCGAGGCGAAGGCTGCCGCAGCGGTGATCGTCGAGCGAGCGCCGACGCTGCAGGCGCTTGCAGAACGTGTCGCCGGCCTGCTCGTGCTGGGTGAGGCAAGCACCGGGGAGATCGTGGCCGCCCACCGCCTGGCCACACTCTCCCAGGGGATTGCCAATGCCGCGACGACGCTGCAGCTCGCCGACACCCTGCCACCGGATCTCGGTGCCCGCCTGAAGCAAGATGCGGAAGCCCTGCTCAATCAGTTCGAGCGCCTCCGCCGCACGAACGCCAACGGCAACTACGCAGGCCTGTTCTCCGAACTCGAGAACGGCATCGGCAGCGTGCGCGAAGCGGCCACCGCTCTCGCCGAGCCCTTCGAGCCCCTCGCCGCCAGTCGCACCGCGGCACAGCGCATCCAGTCGGACGCGCGCACCCTGGGTGCTTCGGCCGCTGCGCTCGGCACCACGCTCATCGGCACCTCGAGCGCCATTGGCCCGCTCAATGCGGGTGCGGCGCTCTGCACGCTGCTCGCCCTTGTCGTGCTGCTGTTGATGGCCCGCACCTACCGCGCGGATGTCGCGCAACGTCGCCAGGAAGCCGAGCGCCAGCGCCAGGATGCAGAGAACGAGCGCAACCACACCCAGCAGGCCATCCTGCGGCTGATGAACGAAATGGGCGACCTCGCCGACGGCGACCTCACCGTGCGCGCGACGGTCACCGAGGACATCACCGGCGCCATCGCCGACTCGGTCAACTACACCATCGAGGAGCTCTCCGTCCTCGTCGGCCGCATCAACGATGCCGCCTCCCGCGTCACCTCCGCCACCGAAACCGCCCAGCGCACCTCGACCGAGTTGCTGGCCGCAACCGATCGCCAGTCCCAGGAGATCGAGGAGGCCGGCAACAGCGTCGAACACATGGCGCAGTCGATGTCCGAAGCGTCGGCACGCGCACTGCAGTCCGCACAGGTCGCACGCAGCTCGCTGCAAGCGGCCCGCAAGGGCGCAGACGCGGTGGAAAACACCATCCGTGGCATGAACGACATCCGCGGCCAGATCCAGGAGACCGCGAAGCGGATCAAGCGCCTCGGCGAGTCCTCGCAGGAGATCGGCGAAATCGTCGAGCTGATCTCGGACATCACCGAACAGACCAACGTGCTGGCGCTCAATGCCGCCATCCAGGCCGCCTCGGCAGGCGAAGCGGGGCGCGGCTTCACCGTCGTTGCCGAGGAAGTGCAGCGGCTCGCCGAACGCTCGGCCGAGGCGACCAAGCAGATCGCCGCGATCGTGAAGACCATCCAGACCGACACCCAGGATGCCGTCAGCGCGATGGAGAACGCCACCCGCAATGTGGTCGAAGGCGCCCAGCTGTCCGACGCCGCCGGCCAGGCGCTTGCCGAGATCGGCCAGTTCACGCAGGAAACCGCACGCCTGATCGAACAGATCTCGATCGACACCGAACAACAGGCCACCTCGGCCGGACGCGTCGCGGCAAGCATGAAGGACATCCTCGGCATCACCGAACAGACCACGCTTGGCACCAAGCAGACGGCGGTGTCGATCGGCCAGCTCGCCGAGCTCGCAGTCGAACTCAAGGGCTCGGTTTCGGGCTTCAAGGTCTGACCTCCGGTACGCGGAACCCCACCATGACAAACGCCACCGCGCCGGACCTCGGACCGCTGACCTGGGTCAAGGGCGAGATCGACGCCGCGCTTGCCCGGGCCGACGAAGGCCTTCAGGACGCCGGATCAGGCACATCCGCACTGCAGTTCGCGCAGACTCACCTCCATCAGGTCCGCGGCGCGCTGTCGATCGTGGGCCTCGACGGTCTCACCCAGTTCGCGGACACCCTCGAGCAACTGCTGGGCGACATGATCCGCGGCGAACAGCCGGCCGACCCGGCGCATCGGGCGCTCGCCCGGCGCGCACTGGCCGTGATCGGCAACTACCTCGAGGAAATCGCCCACGGCGCGCCCGACCAGGCGCTGCGCCTGGCGCCGCATTACCTTGCCCTCGGTGCTGCCCGCGGCCTCAGCGATGCAGGACCGGTCGACCTGTTCCATCCCGACCTGTCGCGCCGCCCATCACTGCGCACGCCGGCACGGACGCCCACGGAAGACCTTGCCACCAGCCTGCGCGCAGCGCGCAGCCGCTTCGAGCGCGGCCTGCTCGAATGGCTGCGCAAGGGGCCGGCGAGCGACGGCGCGCGCGCCATGCGCGAAGCCATGGCCGAAGTCGAAGCGCTGCAGCGCGCGACCCCCACACACACCCTGTGGTGGGTGAGCCTGGGCTTCTTCGACACCCTGATCCACGACGACAGTACGCCCGACCCGGCGCTCAAGCGCCTGTGCGCACAGGTCGATGCGCAGTTCCGGCGCCTGCTTGCCGGGACACCTTCGGCACCCGACCGGCTTGTGCGCGAGTTGTTGTACCGCATTGCCACAAGCCCCACGCATACCCCGCAGCAAGCCGAGGTGAAAGCGTGCTGGCAGCTCGATGGACTGATCCCGGAGCCCGGAGCAGCAGTCAGCGAGACACCGATCGCCCCCCTGCTCGAGCGCCTCAACCGACAGCTTGCCCAGGCCCGCGAGCACTGGGACGCATTCTGCTCAGGCACCGCCGTTGCGCTGGCCCAGTTCGACGACGCGCTCGAGGCGCTCAGTCTCGCTGCACGCCCGCTCGAACGTCCGGTCGCCCTGCGGCTGCTCGATGCCATGCTTGGCTTTGCGCGCTGGCTGCGCCGCGACCCGCTCCAGTTCACCGACGCAGGTGCGCTCGAACTCGCAACCGATCTGTTGATGCTCGAAACGGCTTTCGAGCGCCGCCCCCCCGATGCCGACCTTGCCCGGCGGGTGAATATCGCTCTCGCCCGCCTCGCGAGCCTGCAGCGCGGCGAGACGCTGCCCGAGGATGGAGGCGCCCTCGACCTCGGCAGCGCAGCCCAGTCGCAGGAGAAGGCGGCACTCGCCCAGGTCGCCAAGGAAATGCTCGCCAGCCTCGCCCTGGTCGAACAGGCGCTGGACGATTTCTTCCGCAACCAGGCCAAGCGCGAGCCGCTGCAGCACCTGCACAAACCGCTGCAGCAGATCATCGGCGCGCTGAGCATGCTCGGCGAAACCGACGCACTGCGCCTGGTTCGCGACGCCTCGACCCGTATCGCCGGTCTCGCCCACGCCGAGAGCAGCGACAGCCCGGGCGAGTTCGAAGCCCTTGCCCACACGCTCTCGGCCCTGGGCTTCTACATCGAGGCGCTACCTCGCGGCAACGTCCGCCTCGACGACTTGCTCAACCCGCATGCGGCCCAGGAGCAGCCGGCGTCGGTCCAGGCCGCAGGCTACACGGCCGCCGAACTCGCCCCCGCCGGCGTGTGCACCGAAGCGGAGGCGGAACCCGCCCCGGCCTCCGAAGCCTGCGCATCCGTAGGGGACACGGCAATCGCCACGCCTGGCCCAACGGCGCCCCCGGCGCCGACACAGGCCACGGATGAACGCAGCGAGCCCGAGGCCCTGCTGCCGCAGGAGCGCGATGATGACGAGATCACGCTCATCGAAGACCTCGAAGACGCCGCGGCGCTCGAATTCGACATCGCTCCACCGTTACTGGCCCCGCTCGAGATCCCGACCGCCACGCCCGCTGTGCCGGTGGCGAGCAGCGCCAGCCAGATCGATGCGGAACTGCTCGCGATCTTCATCGAGGAGGCCGTCGAGGTCCTCGCCACGGTGCGCGAGCACCTTGAACTGCTGCGCACGGAGCCGTCCGCGGGCGAGCATCTCATCACCATTCGTCGTGGCTTCCACACCTTGAAGGGCAGCGGCCGCATGGTCGGCCTGAGCGCGCTCGGCGAGGTAGCGTGGGCGGTAGAGCAAACGCTCAACCGCTGGTTGCAGCTGGACTGGCCGATCACACCTGCCTTGCTGCATTTCGTCGATGACGGACAGCAACTGTTCGACAGCTGGGTATCCAGCCTGCAGGCGGGCAGCGGCAGCATTCCCGATGCGCAAGCGCTGACCGCAGAAGCCGAGCGCCTGCGCGCTGCGGAAGAGCCCCCCCTCGCCCCCCCCCTTGCCCCCGAGTCGGCGCCGGAATGGTCGCCCGAGGCAGCGACGGACACCCGCATCGAAGCCGATGCAGGCGTCACCGCGCTCGACTTCCCCACCCTCGAACTCGGCGACGAGGGTGAGATCCTGCCGCTACCGGCCTTGGGCGACGAAACCGTAGCGGTGGAACCGGCGCCGGCGGCGGAAACCGGGGTCACCATCGAAGCTGCCGACTATCTGCTCGATGGCGATATCGGTGACATCGGCATCATGCCCTCCACCGCCGAAGCCGATCAGCTCGACGCGGAAGAGGCCGTCGAGGATCTCGGCACGCCCGCAGCCGCCGCGGCCGAAGCCCCCTCGGCAGCACAGCCCAGCGCTGAGACGTCCGCCGCTGCCGAGTCGATCGAACTCGACGGACAGTCGATCTCGCGAGCCTTGCACGAGCTCTACTGCATGGAGGCTGCACAGCACCTGGACGCGCTCGAGATCGAGTTCGAGCGCCTGCGTCTCGAGGGTAGCGGCGGCCCGACGCTGGCCGCACAACGCGCCGCCCATACGTACGCAGGCATCTCGGGCACTGCGAGGCTGACGGCGCCCCACCAGCTGGGGCGCGCACTCGAGCACGCGCTCGGGCGCCTGCGCGATGGTGGGCGCAGCCCCGATGCAAGCGAGCTCGAAGTACTCGACGCCAGCCTCGCCGCACTGCGGCAGATGCTCGACGACGTCTGCGCACTGCAGGCGCCCGAGCCACAGCAAGCGCTTATCCGCGCACTCGATGCGGGCTTCCCGGCACAGCCGCCTGCGCCGCCTGCCGAGCACGAAGACGTCATCGCTTCGCCAACAGACAATCAGGCGGGCGCAGGCGTCGAACCGATCGCACAAGTGGAACACGAGGACGTTGGCCACGATGTGCAGCCGAGCGCGGCCGCAGGCGGCGCTGCGCCGGCCAGCCCGGCCGCCGGGCGCACGGCAGCGCCCGAAGACGAGGCCGCGCAGCACGACGACGTCGACACGCAGCTCCTGCCGATCTTCCTGGAAGAAGCCGCCGAACTGCTGACCGAACTGCATGCGACGCTACGCAGTTGGCGCAACGAGCCCGCGTCCGAGGAACATCCACGTGCGGTCGCACGCGTGCTGCACTCGCTGAAGGGCAGCGCACGCATGACCGGTGCGATGAAGCTCGGCGCCCGCCTGCACGCACTGGAGTCGCGTCTCGAGGATGGGGTCGCGGCGCGCGAGGCGGCAGCCAGCCTCGCCGACGAGCTCGCCCTCGGCCTCGATACGTGCGAGCAGCTCATCGACAACCTCGCCCTTCCGGGAGCGCCTGCGGCTGCGGCAACCGAGTCCGCGCCCGTGCCCGAGGCGGCGGCCGGCGTCGCTACGGACGCAGACGCACGGCCCATCAGCGCAGTGGCAGAGGGCGGAGAGGGCGAAACCATCGCCACCCCAACACTGCGCGTGCGTGCCGAGCTGATCGACCGCTTCGTCAACCAGGCGGGCGAAATCGGCGTCGCGCGCAGCCGAATCGACGGCGAACTGCGCACCCTGCGCCGCTCGCTGCTGGACCTGACCGAAAACGTCATCCGCCTGCGCAACCAGTTGCGCGAGGTCGAGATCCAGGCCGAGGTGCAGATGCAGTCACGCATCGCCCAGGCGGAATCGCAACACGGCGAGTTCGACCCGCTCGAGCTCGACCGCTACACCCGTCTGCAGGAACTGACGCGGATGATGGCCGAGAGCGTCAACGACGTCACCACGGTCCAGCAGAATCTGCTCCACAACCTGGATGGCGCCGACATCGCGCTCAACGGCCAGGCGCGCCTGTCACGCGATCTGCAGCAAGGTCTCATGCAGGTGCGCATGCTGCCCTTCGACAGCCTGGCAAGTCGGCTCTACCAGGTCGTTCGGCAAAGTGCTCGCGAACTCGGCAAACGTGCCACGCTCGACCTGCGCGGCGGACGCATCGAGCTCGACCGCAGCGTGCTCGAACAGGTCGCAGCCCCGCTCGAGCATCTGCTGCGCAATGCCGTCGCCCACGGCATCGAAACCCCGGCCGCACGCCGCGCCGCCGGCAAGGCGGAGACCGGTCGCATCGACCTCAAGGTGACTCAGGAGGGCAACGAGGTCGCGATCGAGATCGCCGACGACGGTGCCGGCCTCGACTTCGAGCGCATCGCCCAACGTGCGCGCGAACGTGGATTGATCGGTCCCGGCGAACACCCCGACGACAAGCGGCTCACCAACCTGATCTTCGTCTCCGGATTCAGCACGGCAAGCGAGCTGTCGGCAGTCTCCGGGCGCGGCGTCGGCATGGACGTGGTCAAGGCGCAGACCGCAGCAGCCGGGGGCCGGGTGGACGTCAGCAGTCGCCGCGGCGAAGGCACGCGCTTCCACATCCACCTTCCCCTCACCCTCGCCGTCACCCAGGCGCTGCTGGTACGGGCAAGTGCGCGGACCTGGGCCATTCCATCGAACATGGTCGTCCAGGCCATGGAACTCAAGCCCGACGCATTGCGCAAGGTGCAGGACGAACGCGGCCTGAACTGGCAGGGCGAGCACTTCGCCTACCGCTATCTGCCGCGGCTGCTCGGCGACCACGATGCCCGCCCCGAAGCGCAACGCTATACCTGGGTGCTGCTGCTGCGCGCAGGGGCGCAGACGCTCGCGCTACATGTCGACGGCCTGCGTGGCAACCAGGAAATCATCGTCAAGAACGCCGGCCCTCAGCTGACCCGGATCATCGGCATGTCGGGCGCCTCGGTGCTCGGCAATGGCGAGGTCGTGCTCATCCTGAACCCGGTTGCCCTGGCCAGCCGCGGCCTGACGGATGAGGATGGCGACGCGCCGGGTACTATCGAACCCCCGCCGCCGCCGCTTCACCTGCCGACGGTGATGGTGGTGGACGATTCGCTGACGGTGCGCAAGATCACCGGCCGGCTGCTTGAACGCGAGGGCTACCGCGTACTGACCGCAAAGGACGGCGTCGATGCGCTTGAACAGCTGATCGACACCCGCCCGGACGTCGTCCTGTCGGACATCGAGATGCCGCGCATGGACGGTTTCGACCTGCTGCGCAACATCCGTGCCGACGAACGCCTGCAGCACCTGCCGGTGATCATGATCACCTCGCGCCTGGCCGAGAAGCATCGCCGCTACGCTCAGGAGATCGGTGCCAACCACTACCTGGGCAAGCCCTATCAGGAAGAGGAACTCCTTGCCCTGGTTGCGGGCTACTGCGGACGAGTGGCCGGCTGAGACAGGCGCTGCGGCTCAGGCACCGAGCGCACGCGCCATGCGCGCGAGGGCTTCGTCGAGCGTCGCACGCGGACAACCGAAGTTGAGACGGACGAAGCCGGGAGCGCCAAAGGCTGCACCATCCGACAAGCCGACGCCGGCGGCCTCGAAGAAGGCCGTCGGGTCGGTCTGCGCGCGCTCGGCCATCATCTGCCGGCAGTCGATCCAGGCCAGGTAGGTCGCTTCGGGTACGACCATCTCAAGCCCGGGCATCTTGCCCACCGCCTCCACCACGCGCGCACGATTGCCGCGCAGATAGGCAAGCAGCGCCTGCCGCCAGTCGTCGCCATCGCGATACGCCGCCTCGGCCGCCACCATGCCGAGTACGTTCGCATGAGGCACGATGCCGCGCATGGCCTGCCGGTAGCGTCGACGCACCGCGTCATCGGGGATCACCGCGAAGGCGCAGTAAAGCGCGGGAATGTTCCAGGTCTTGGAGGGTGCCATCAGGGTGATCGTGCGCCGCGCCGTCGCCTCGTCGAGCGCGGCGATCGGGCGATGCTGACGCGCCTCGTCAAGCACCAGGCCGCAGTGGATCTCGTCCGAGCAGATCAGCAGGTCACGCTCGGCCGCAAACGCTGCAAGACGACGCAGTTCGGCCTCGTCGAACACGCGGCCGACCGGGTTGTGCGGGCTGCACAGCAGCAGCAGGCGGCTTCGCGACGAACTGGCTGCGGCAAGCGCGTCCCAGTCCCACTGCCAGCGCCCGTCTTGCAGCGCCAGATCGCAGCGCTGCAGCACCCGGCCGACGTTCGCCGGCGCACTCAGGAAAGGCGGATACACGGGCGCGGCAGTCAGCACGCCATCGCCCGCCTCGCCCGCGATGGCGCAGGCGAGGTTGAAGCCCGTGACCACGCCCGGCAGCCACACCAGCCAGTCGGCTTCGATCGACCAATCGTGGTCGCGCCGCAAACCGTCGATCACCGCGTCGACGAGCGAGGGCCAGGCCTCCGTGTAGCCGAACACGCCATGGCCAACGCGCTGCTGCAGCGCCTCGAGCACCGCAGGCGGCGCCGCGAAATCCATGTCGGCGACCCACAGCGGCAGCACGTCGCGCCCGGCATAGCGCCCCCACTTCTCGCTCGGCAGGCTGCGGCGGTCGATGATGCGGTCGAAATCGAAAGGCTCGGCGGTCATGGTGCAGGATCCGGGGACAGGACACGCATTGTCCCGCATTGCGGCCCGAGCCTGCACGCTGCCGTGCAGACTCATCCACCATCCTTGAGCACCCCGAAGCGCAGCAGCGTGCGCTCGCGTGCGGCCGCGTGATCCACGATCGGCGCCGGATAGTCCGCGCCGATCCGGGTCCGGCATGCGCTCTGATCGATGCCGCCCATTGTCCACGGCGCATGGATGAATTTGTCCGGCACGCGTGCAAGCTCGGGCAGGTAGCGGCGAATGAAACGCCCCTCCGGGTCGAACTTCTGCGACTGAGTTACCGGGTTGAAGATGCGGAACCAGGGTTGGGCATCGCAGCCGGTAGAGGCCGCCCACTGCCAGCCACCATTGTTGGCCGCAAGATCGTAGTCGTTGAGGTGGTCGGCGAAGTGGCGCTCGCCGCGCCGCCAGTCGATACCCAGGTCCTTGGTCAGGAAAGACGCCACGATCATGCGCAGCCGGTTGTGCATGTAGCCGGTCTGGTTGAGCTGGCGCATGGCCGCATCCACGATCGGATAGCCTGTGCGCGCCTCGCACCAGGCCTCGAACAGCTCAGCGTCGTCGTCCCAGACGATCGCCGCGTACTCCGGTCGGAAGGCGCGCTCGAGCACATGCGGGTTGTGCCAAAGGATCATGTGGTAGAAGTCGCGCCAGATCAGCTCGCCGAGCCAGCATTCCGCCCCCTCGCCACCGCGGCTGCGCGCCGCCGCGCAAAGCTGGCGCACCGACACCGTGCCAAAGCGCAGGTGGGTCGACAGATAGCTCACCCCTTTCACCGCGGGGAAGTCGCGGGCGCGCTTGTAACGCTCGATGCGGGCGAGAAAGTCGTCTAACAGCTGCCTGCCGCCACTCATGCCCACCGGCATCCTCATCGCGGTCAGGTTGGTCGCCTCGAAACCGATCGCGCCGAGCGCCGGTACGCCGTCGCCAGCCTGCCGTGGCGCCAGGCGGCCTGCAAGGGGCTCGACGGGCCACGACGCGAGGCAGGCTTCGTCCACCATCCTCAGCCAGGCATTCTTGTACGGCGTGAATACGCTGAACGGACGGCCAGCCTGGGTCAGCACCTCGTCGCGCTCGAACACGACCTGGTCCTTGAAATCCTCGAAGCCGATACCGGCTTCAGCCAGGCGCTGAGCCACACGGCTGTCGCGCTGGATCGCCGCCGGTTCGTAATCGCGGTTGGCGAATACCTTGTCCACACCCAACTCGAGCGCGAGCGCCGGGATCAGTTCATCGGCACGGCCATGGCGGACGATCAGCCCTGCCCCCCCACCTCCCGCTGCGCGGGACAGGGCATCGAGCCCGGCATCGAGTTCGATCAGGCTGCGCTGTATGAACTCGACCCTGCGGTCGGCTTTCGAGGGCAGCGCATCGAGAATCGCGCTATCGAACACGAAAACGCAATGCACACGATCGGCAAAGCGCAAGGCATGATACAAGGCGGCATGGTCGAAGCTGCGCAGGTCACGGCGAAACCAGACAAGGGCGGATGGCATGTTTTGTCCAGGACAAGTTTGAACACATTATGGCGCATCCTGCACACATTCCCTCGGCTCACCAGACACGGACCAAGTGATCGGACCGCGGCGGCTCAAGACATGACCACGCCCTGCCGATATTCTGGTCAGCACCCCCTGGCAGTGTCCAACAACAACATCCCGAAGAATCGGAGTTCTGAATGAATGGCCTCTTTTCCTCACTGAGAGTAGGGTTACGCCTGGGTATCCTGCAGGTGCTTATGCTGGCATTCATGCTCGGCATTGGCACACTCGGCCTCTATGGCATGGCATCGACCGTATCCAGCCTGCAGCGCATGCATACCGAACAGCTGACGCCGATGCAGCACCTGGGCGAGGTCCGGGGGGCAGTTCAGGGGATCAACCTCGAGCTGCTGCGTGCGCTTCAGCATCAGCCCGGGCACGCACTGGTGGCACTGCACAATCACCCGACGTCGCTGCACCTGGAACGGGTCACCAAGCATGTGGCCACCTTGACCCAGAGCTGGCAGGGCTATCAGGCGGGACGATCCATCGATGCCGAAGAGCGCGCCCTGGTGGCGCAGTTCGACGAAGCGCTCAAGGAGATTCTGCCCCTGGTTCGCGATACGACTTCGGCCCTGAGCCAGGACGACTTCTCGATGGCGGTCCAGCGTCGCTTCATCGTCGAAGGGCAGGCAATGATGATGTCGCGCTTCACCTTGCTCGATCAACTCGCCGCGGTTCAACTCAAGAAGGGCGAGGCGCTGACGGCGGATGCCGAGCGCGCCTACCGCGGCCAGCAGTGGCTGCTCTCAGGCCTGGTCATCGCCGCCGTACTGCTGGGGCTCATGGTGGGCTTCGCGATCCTGCGCTCGATCACGCGTCCGCTTGGCGAAGCACTCGCGACGGCGGAGACGATCGCCGAAGGGCGCCTTGACCGCCCAATCGCGCTCAGCGGCGGCAATGACGAACTCAGCCGACTCGGCGCTGCCCTTGAAGCCATGCAACGCAACCTGCGCCAGATCATCGGCGCCCTGCAGCACTCGGCGGAGCAGCTGTCGAGCTCGGCCTTGCAGCTGACCACCTCGGCGGATAGTGTGGCCAAAGCCTCGGGGCATCAGAGCGAAGCCGCGGCATCGATGGCGGCCTCGGTCGAGGAGGTGACGGTCAGCATCAACCACGTCGCCGACTCGGCGCGCGAAGCTGCGCGCCTGGCGCAGGAGGCGGGCGACCAGAGCAAGCAGGGCAGCGCCGTGATCAACCAGGCGGTGACCGGCATGCGATCGATCGCCGAGAGCACGCATTCCGCTACGCTCCGGGTGAGCGAGCTGCGCGATCGCACCAGCGAGATCTCGCGTGTGGTCGGGGTGATTCGCGACGTCGCCGACCAGACCAACCTGCTCGCCCTCAACGCCGCAATCGAGGCTGCACGGGCCGGCGAGCAAGGCCGCGGGTTCGCTGTGGTGGCGGACGAAGTACGCAAGCTGGCCGAACGCACCGCGCTCTCCACCACCGAGATCGGCCAATTGGTGGGCGCGATCCAGAACAGCGTCGGTGACGTGTCCGGCGTCATGGAACACAGCGCCACCACCGCAACCGAAGGGGTCGCCGTCGCCAATCAGGCAGGCGAGGCCATCGGCCGCATCGACGCCAGCGCCCAGGCAGTCGACAGCGTGGTCGGCGAGATCTCGACGGCCTTGCGCGAACAGGGCGCAGCCGCCAATGACATCGCCCGCAACGTCGAGCGCATCGCCGAGATGGCCGAGCACAACGCCAGCGTGGTCGAGCAGACCTCCGTCGCCGCACACACGCTGCACGAGATGGCCAAGAACATCGACAGCATGCTGCGCCGGTTCAGGATGTAGCACGGACGCCCTGCCGCCCCGAGTCCAGGCGCAAAGCGCCTGCACTCGGGGCCCGGAGCGGGCCAACGATCTCCACACCAAAATTGACACAGGCCCCGCGCCATGAACCGGGGTGATCGGCGTAAAATCGGCGCATGGATACACCCACGGCCAACTTCACGCATCACTTCCTGATCGCCATGCCCAACATGGCCGATCCGCACTTCACGCGCACACTCACCTACATCGCCGAACACAACGAGCAGGGTGCGCTCGGCATCATCGTGAACCGGCCGATCGACATGACGCTGCACACCTTGTTCGAGCGCATCGACCTGCCGCTCGATGCGCCCGGCTTCGATGCGCAGCCGGTGTATTTCGGCGGTCCGGTCCAGACCGACCGCGGCTTCGTGCTCCACCGCCCGCTCGGCGAATGGCACTCGACGCTCAAGGTCAACGACGAGATTGGCCTGACCAGCAGCCGCGACGTTCTGCAGGCGATCGGCGCCCATGGCGAGCCGCGCGACGTGCTGGTCACGCTTGGCTATGCCGGCTGGGCTGCGGGCCAGCTCGAGCAGGAACTGATGGACAACGCCTGGCTGACCGTGCCTGCCGACATGGCGATCGTGTTCGATCTGCCGCCCGAAGAACGCCTGGTCGCGGCCATGCAGAAGCTGGGCGTCGATTTCGCCAACCTCAGCGAGGTCGCCGGGCATGCCTGATGCGGCTCGCGCCGCGACGACAGGTCACGAAACCACGCCCGCGGGTGCGGCGCTGCCCGCTCGCGGTACGCTGCTCGGCTTCGACTTCGGTCTCGCCCGCATCGGCGTCGCCACCGGCGAACTCGAGACCGGGCAGGCCAGCGCCCTTACCACGCTGCACGACGAATCGAACGACGCCCGCTTCAAGGCCATCGCCCGACTCATCGCCGAATGGCGGCCGGTCGCGCTGGTGGTTGGCATTCCAGCTCACCTCGACGGCAGCGCACATGCGCTGACCGCGCGCTGCCAGCGCTTTGCCAACCAGCTCCACGGCCGCTTCGGCCTGCCCGTCCTCACCGCGGACGAACGCCTGAGCTCGGTCGCTGCCGAGGTCGAACTTGCCGACGCCGGCCTCAGGCACTGGCGCGAACGCAAGGCCGTGCTCGACGCCGCCGCGGCCCAGATCATCCTGCAAACCTTCCTGGACACACGCCGCCATGAAAGACCTTGACGCCGAAGCCCTGTATCAAACGCTCGCCGAACAGATCCGCCCGCAGGTCAGCCCCGCAACCGCCCTTGTCGGCATCTACACCGGCGGCCTCTGGCTGGCCGAGCGCCTGCACCGCGAGCTCGGCATCGCCCAGCCCCTGGGCGCCATCGACGTCTCCTTCTACCGTGACGACTACGCGAGCAAGGGACTGCACGCCAAGCCGCAGAAGACGGACATCCCGTTCAATGTCGACGGTGCCCACGTCATCCTGGTCGATGACGTGTTGTTCACCGGCCGCACCACGCGCGCGGCCGTCAACGAACTTTTCGACTTCGGCCGTCCGGCCATGGTCGAGCTCGCGGTCCTGGTCGACCGTGGCAGCCGCGAACTGCCGGTCGCCGCGCGCTACTGCGCCCACACCCTGCCCACGCCGCTGGCGCGCGAGCAGAACCTGGACCTGCGGCGCGACGAGGACGGCGTATTCTCCCTCCAGCTCACCCAGGCCAACCGCTGATACCGAGGCACGCCCGATGCGCAACCCCCAACTCAACAAGCACGGCGAACTGCAACACCTGCTGACCCTCGACGGTCTGCCGCGCAACATCCTCACCGCCATCCTCGACACCGCCGCGCCCTTCACCGAAGTCGCCGAACGCGAGGTCAAGAAGCTGCCGCTGCTGCGCGGCAAGAGCGTATTCAACCTGTTCTTCGAGAACTCGACGCGCACCCGCACCACCTTCGAGATCGCCGCCAAGCGCCTGTCGGCCGACGTGGTGAACCTCAACATCAACACCAGTTCGGCCGCCAAGGGCGAGAGCCTGCTCGACACCGTCGACAACCTGTGTGCGATGCAGGCCGACATGTTCGTCGTGCGCCACGCCGCCAGCGGTGCACCGATGCTCATCGCCCAGCACCTGCAGAATACCGGGCGCGACCACATCCACGTGGTCAATGCCGGCGACGGCCGCCATGCGCACCCGACGCAGGGCCTGCTGGACATGTACACGATCCGCCACTTCAAGCAGGACTTCACCAACCTGACGGTGGCGATCGTCGGTGACGTGCTGCACTCGCGCGTGGCGCGCAGCCAGATCGCCGCGCTGACCACGCTGGGCGTGCCCGAGGTGCGCGTGATCGGTCCCAAGACCCTGCTGCCGACCGAGGTCGAGAAGCTGGGCGTACGCGTGTTCCACGACATGCGCGAGGGGCTGAAGGGTGTGGACGTAGTGATGATGCTGCGCCTGCAGAACGAGCGCATGAACGGCGCGCTGCTGCCCACACCGCAGGAGTACTACAAGATCTGGGGCCTCACCGCCGAAAAGCTGGCGCTGGCCAAGCCCGACGCCATCGTGATGCACCCCGGGCCGATGAACCGCGGCGTCGAGATCGACTCGGCAGTGGCCGACGGCGCGCAGGCGGTCATCCTGCCCCAGGTCACCTTCGGCATCGCCGTACGCATGGCGGTCATGAGCATGCTGGGCAGCCACTGAGCGCCCACTACCGATAGGCAATAGAGCATGAACATCCTGATTTCCAACGGCCGCGTCATCGATCCGGCCAACCGCAGCGACGCGGTGCAGAACGTGTATGTATCTGGCGGCAAGATCGTCGCCCTCGGCCAGGCGCCGGACGGCTTCGTCGCCGAGCGCACGATCGACGCCAGCGGCCTGGTCGTCGCCCCCGGCTTCATTGACCTCGCCGCACGCCTGCGCGAACCCGGCTTCGAGTACCGCGCCACGCTCGAATCCGAGATGGAGGCGGCGATGGCCGGCGGCGTCACCAGCCTGGCGATCCCGCCCGACACCGACCCCGCGCTCGACGAGCCCGGGCTGGTCGAGATGCTCACCTACCGCGCCAAGAAGCTCAACCGCGCCCACATCTACCCTGTGGGCGCGCTCACCATCGGTCTCAAGGGCGAGCGCCTGTCGGAGATGGCCGAACTGGTCGAAGCCGGCTGCGTTGCCTTCTCGCAGGCCAACGTGCCAATCGTCGACAACGCCGTACTGATGCGTGCATTGCAGTACGCCGCCACCTTCGACTTCCGTGTCTGGCTGCAACCGCTCGCACCTTTCCTGTCGCGCGGCGGCAACGCCCATGACGGTGAAGTCGCCACGCGCATGGGCCTGGCAGGGATCCCGGTCGCCGCCGAGACGGTGGCGCTGTTCACCTATCTGGAGCTTGCCAAGATCACCGGCGCACGCCTGCACATCACCCGCCTGTCGTCCGCTGCCGGCCTGGCGCTCATCGAGCAGGCACGTGCCGAGGGCATGGACGTCACCTGCGACGTGTCGATCAACCATGTGCACCTGTGCGACATGGATATCGGCTACTTCGACTCCAACTGCCACCTCATCCCGCCGCTGCGCAGCCAGCGCGATCGCGAGGCGCTATGTCGAGGGCTGGCCGAAGGCCGCGTCAACGCGCTGTGCTCGGACCACACCCCGGTGGACGACGACGGCAAGCAAGCCCCCTTCTCGGAATCCGAGCCCGGTGCCACCGGCCTGGAGCTGCTGCTGCCGCTCACGCTGAAATGGGCCGAGCGCGCCGGCCTGTCGCTGCTTGATGGCCTCGCCCGCATCACCTCCGATGCGGCCAGGATCGTCGGCATCACCAAGGCCGGCCACCTGGCGGTAGGTGCACGTGCGGACATCTGCGTGTTCGACCCCGACACCCACGTCACCGTTACCCGTGACAACCTGCGCAGCCAGGGCAAGAACACGCCCTTCCTCGGCATGGAGCTGCCGGGCAAGGTGCGCTACACCCTGGTAGAGGGGCAGGTGATGTACGCGGTCGACTAAGGCTGTGAGAGCCGGCCCTGCAGGGCCGGCTCCACTTCAGGCAAGCCCGGGCTCAGGCCCCGAACAGCAGCGGCGCAAAGCCGCCGCGCAGCCCGGCCAGCACCATCAGCACGATCTGCAGCACCAGCAACAGCACGAGCGGCGACAGGTCAACATTGGCGATGCTCGGCACCACGCGGCGGAACGGGCGCAGAAAGGGATCGGCAAGGGCATGCAGCAGCGGCGCAAGCGGTGCGTGCGGGCTGACCCAGGACAGCACGGCCGAACCGAGCACGACCGCGAACAGCAGATAGATCATCATGCGCACGGTCTCGATCAGGCCCACGCCGAGCAAGCCCAAGGCCACTGCGCCGGCATTGCCGCTGAACACCGCGCCGCGCAGGCTGAGCTCGAAGGCCACCAGCAGCACCTGAACGAGCCACGCTGGCAGCAGGCTCGCGAGGTCGAGGCCAAGCACGCCGGGGATGAAGCGGCGCAGCGGACGTACCACCCAGTCGGTGGTGGTCACGACGAACTGGCCGATCTGGTTGCGGAAGGAGATGCGCTGCCACTGCATGTAGAAGCGCGCGAGCAGCATCAGGGTAATGAAGCCGCAGACGGTGTTGAGCACCAGCAGCAGGATGTTCGCGAGCATGTTCAGTCCTTGCCCAGTTCTTCACCCAGGGCGCGACCACGGGCCTCGGCTGCGCGTACCGCCTCGACCAGCGCATCGTGCCAGCCCGACGCCGCCAGACTGGCCAGGGCCGCTTCGGTGGTGCCACCCTTCGAGGTGACCTTCTGGCGCAGCACGGCGGGTGAGTCTTCCGCGCTCGCCGCCAGCCTGGCCGCACCGAGCACGGTATCGATCGCCAGCCGGCGCGCACTGGCCTGGTCGAAGCCGAGGGCGCACCCGGCGGACTCGAGCGCCTCGATGAAGTGGAACACATAGGCCGGCCCGCTTCCTGAAATTGCCGTCACCGCGTCAATCTGCCCCTCTTCGGTCGCCCATACCGTACTGCCGACCGCAGCCAGGATGCGCTCGGCAGCCGCGCGCCCAGCCTCATCCACCGAGGGGTCAGCATACAGGCCGGTGACGCCGCAGCCGATCAGGGCCGGTGTATTGGGCATGCAGCGCACTACGCGCGCATGAGGCCGCTCCGGCGTACCCAGCCAGCGCCCGAGATCGGCCAGGCGCAGCCCGGCGGCGATGCTGATCACCAATTGCCCCTGCAGGCGACCCGCAATCGGCGCCAGCGCCGCCTTCATCTGCTGCGGCTTGACCGCCAGCACCAATACATCGCAGGCCAGCGCCGCGGCATCGAGGGACGCATGCACACCGACGCCAAAGCGCGCCGCAAGCGCAGCGCGCGCCTGTTCGCCAAGCTCGACGACGGCAATATCGGTCGCCGCGAAGCCGCGCTCGATCATGCCGCCGATGAGGGCGCTCGCCATGTTGCCGCCGCCGAGAAAAGTGATCTTCATGATTTGATCCGTTTGGGTTGAACCGATTTACTTGAGCCGATGCCGCCCAGGCGCCGCATCAGCCGGGTTGAGCAAAAGCGCCTGCCTGGCGCTCGCCGAAGATCGCCGTGCCGACGCGCACGACGGTGGCCCCCTCGGCTACAGCGGCTTCGAGATCATGGGACATGCCCATCGACAAGGTGTCGAGTGTGAGGCCGCTCGCGGCAAGCTCGTCCTTCAGCCGGCGCAGCAGCGCAAAGCGGGCGTGCAGAAGCGCCGGATCGGCACTCGGCTCCGGGATGCACATCAGGCCGCGCAAGCGCAGGCCCGGCAGCGCCGCCACTGCAGCCGCCAGGCTGGCCGCATCGATGGGCGCGACGCCACTCTTGCTTTCCTCGCCACTGACATTGACCTGGATGCAGACATTGAGCGGGGGGAGATGCACGTCGCGCTGCGCGGACAGACGTTCGGCGATCTTCAGCCGATCGATGCTATGCACCCAGTCGAACGCATTGGCCACGAGCCGGGTCTTGTTGCTCTGCAAGGGCCCGATGAAATGCCACTCGAGCCCGAGTTCGCGCAGGGCCTCGACCTTGTCGACACCCTCCTGCACGTAGTTCTCGCCGAACGCACGCTGGCCGGCCGCAGCGGCCTCGCGCACGGCTGCTGCCGGCCAGGTCTTGCTCACCGCGAGCAGGGCGACCGAATCGGGGGCACGGCCCGCGGCGTGCGCGGCAGCGGCGATGCGGTCATTGACCGCTTGCAGTCGGGCAGCGATTGTCGTCATATTGCGTGGCCTAATTCCTCTAGCACAGGGCGCAAAAAGTATAGCATTGCGCTGTTGCCCACCCTTTCCGGCCCCCGGCTGCCGGCCATACCATGGACATCACTGAACTCCTCGCCTTCGCAGTCAAGAACAAGGCCTCCGACCTTCACCTGTCGGCCGGCTTGCCGCCCATGATCCGCGTCCATGGCGACGTGCGCCGCATCAACCTGCCTCCGCTCGAGCACAAGGAAGTGCACGCCATGGTGTATGACATCATGAACGACGCGCAGCGCAAGCAGTACGAGGAGTCCTGGGAATGCGACTTCTCCTTCGCCATACCCAACCTGGCGCGCTTCCGGGTCAATGCCTTCAACCAGAACCGCGGTGCAGGCGCGGTGTTCCGTACCATTCCGTCGAAGGTGCTGACGCTCGAAGAGCTCAACTGTCCGAAGATCTTCAAGGACATCTCCAGCCAGCCGCGCGGCATCGTGCTGGTGACCGGGCCGACGGGCTCCGGCAAGTCGACGACGCTGGCGGCGATGATCGACTACGTCAACGAGAACCAGTATGGCCACATCCTGACCGTCGAAGACCCTATCGAGTTCGTGCATGAATCCAAGCGCTGCCTGATCAACCAGCGCGAGGTGCACCGCGACACGATGTCCTTCAACAATGCCCTGCGCGCGGCGCTGCGCGAGGACCCGGACGTCATCCTCGTGGGCGAAATGCGCGACCTCGAAACCATCCGCCTGGCACTGACCGCAGCCGAAACCGGCCACCTCGTGTTCGGCACCCTGCACACCTCGTCCGCGGCCAAGACCATCGACCGTATCGTCGACGTGTTCCCGGCGGCGGAAAAGGACATGGTGCGCTCGATGCTGTCGGAGTCACTGCGCGCGGTGATCTCGCAGACCCTGCTCAAGACCAAGGACGGCCAGGGCCGGGTGGCGGCGCACGAGATCATGATCGGCAGCCCGGCTATCCGCAACCTGATCCGCGAGAACAAGATCGCACAGATGTACTCGTCGATCCAGACTGGTCAGAACGTCGGCATGCAGACCCTCGACCAGTGCCTGGCCGACCTGGTGCGCCGCAATGTCGTCTCGTCGGCCGAAGCCCGTATCCGGGCACAGAACAAGGACAACTTCGTCTAGGCCGAGCAAGGCGCATCGGAGCACATTGAGGCCAGATTCGAGCCTCAGCGCCCGCGGCGAATTGCGCGGGTCCCAAGTTCATTGCAGCACGTCGCACACAAGGTGCGCCAGGAGTCTGAAACATGGAACGCGACCAGGCACTCAGGTTCATGAACGATCTGCTGCGGCTGATGCTGCAGAAGAACGGCTCCGACCTGTTCATCACCACAGGCTTCCCGCCAGCGATCAAGATCGACGGCCGCATCATGCCGCAATCGAACCAGATGCTGCAGCCCGCACATACCGCCGAGCTTGCGCGCGCGATCATGAACGACCGCCAGGCCGCCGAGTTCGAGTCGCACAAGGAGTGCAACTTCGGCATCTCGCCAGCCGGCATCGGGCGCTTCCGGGTCAACGCCTTCGTGCAGCAAGGCAAGGTCGGCCTGGTGCTGCGCACCATCCCGCAGCGCATCCCCAAGTTCGAAGAGCTGGGCCTGCCCCCGGTGCTCAGCGATATCGCGCTGACCAAGCGCGGCCTGGTGATCTTCGTCGGCGGCACCGGCACCGGCAAGACCACCTCCCTCGCCTCGATGGTGGACTACCGCAACGAGAACACCTACGGCCACATCATCACCGTCGAGGACCCGATCGAGTTCGTGCATGCACACAAGAACTGCATCGTCACCCAACGCGAGGTCGGCCTCGACACCGAGTCCTGGGAGAGCGCACTCAAGAACACCCTGCGCCAGGCGCCGGACGTGATCCTGATGGGCGAGATCCGCGACCGCGAGACCATGGACTACGCCATCGCGTTCGCCGAGACCGGCCACCTGTGCCTGGCCACCCTGCACGCAAACAGCGCAAACCAGGCCATCGACCGCATCATCAACTTCTTCCCGGAAGACCGCCGCCAGCAGCTGCTGATGGACCTGTCTCTGAACCTGCGCGCAATGGTGTCGCAGCGCCTGCTGCCCCTGAAGGACCGCAAGGGCCGGGTGCCGGCGGTCGAGGTACTGCTCAACTCGCCGCTGATCTCCGACCTCATCTTCAAGGGCGACATCCCGGCAATCAAGGAGATCATGAAGCGCTCGACCGAGCTCGGCATGCAGACCTTCGACCAGTCGCTGTTCCAGCTCTATGAGGACGAGCTCATCAGCTACGAGGACGCGCTGCGCAACGCCGACTCCGTCAATGACCTGCGCCTGCAGATCAAGCTCAACAGCCGCCACGGCGAACGCGACACCAGCGACAGCCTGAAGAACCTAGGCATGCTGTAAGCCTGCCTCCGCCCGGAGGCAGGGCGCCCGGCTCAGCTCGAAGCCGGCGCTGCGTCGCGGCTGCGGTTGCTGCCTGCCACCATGCGGTATTCGTACAGCCGGCACTCCAGCGCGCCGTTGAACAAGGGCGTGCGCCGGCTGGCCTTGAGACCAATGAGCTTGGGCAACTGGATGTCGGCGGTAAACAGATAGCATCGCCAGCCACCCCAGTTGCGCTTGAGCGCGTCACCAAGCCGCGGATAGAACGCAGCGAGCTCCTCGGCCTCGCCGATCCGCACGCCATAGGGCGGATTGGCCACCATCACGCCCTCGGCTGCTGGCGGCGTACGCTCGAGCACATCGGCACGGTCGAGACGCACACAGTCGGCGAGCCCGGCAGCCTCCAGGTTGAGGCGGCTGCGGCGAACCCATTCGCCAACGATGTCCGAGCCGAACACGGGCAGCACCCGCGGCGCCTGCCGGCGCCGTTCTGCCGCAGCACGCACCGCTGTCCAGGCACTGCGGTCGTGGTGGCGGAAGCGCTCGAAGGCGAACTTGCGCCCCAGCCCCGGCGCCACGTCCAGCGCCATCAAGGCGGCCTCGATGAGGAAAGTGCCACTGCCACACATCGGGTCGACCAGCGCCTCGCCCGGCTGCCAGCCGCTCAAGCGCAGAATGCCGGCAGCCAGGTTCTCCTTGAGCGGCGCCTCGACTGCCGCTGGCTTGTAGCCGCGCTTGTAAAGCGCCTCGCCCGAGGTGTCGACGTACAGCGTGACCATATCGGCAGTGAGAAAAACGTGGATGCGGACCGCCGGATTGGCTGTATCGACACTCGGTCGCCGCCCGCTCACGGTGCGGAAGTGGTCGCACACGGCATCCTTGACCCGCAACGTGATGAACTCCAGGCTCTTGAGCGGCGACTTCTGCGCGGTGACGTGGATGCGGATGGTGTCATCGGCGGTGAACCACTTCGCCCAGGTCACGCTGTAGGCAAGCTTGTAGATGTCCACCTCGGCGCGATAACGCCCCTGCCCCACCCGCCACAGCACCCGGGTTGCGATCCGACTTTCGAGGTTCGCACGCTGGCAGGCCGTCCAGTCGCCCTGCCAGCCCACGCCTCCGGGCACGGCCTGCACCTGACGCGCGCCCAGGCCCTCGAGTTCGGCCGCCAGCGCGGTCTCGAGCCCGCGCGGGCATGGGGAAAAAAAATGCTCGGCCATGAGGCCTCCGATCACATGAGACGGCGCATTGTAGCGCTCGCCGCCGCAGGCGCGCCGTCCGCGCAGGATTCATGCCCCTTACATGATGCAAGAGACGCCTTGCACAACCTGGCCAAGGTATTATTTCCCCGCAATTATTCAAATAACCAGAAATACTCCGCAGCCTGGGGTGCAACGAGGAAGACACGATGCAGGCCAACCGAGACAACGCCCTCCCCCCGGCCCACGGACGCGGCCCATTTGCGGCGACACTGCTCGGCCTGGTTGCCGCCGCATGCGCGCAAGGCGCTCTCGCCCAGGACTTCATCTACGTCGTGCGCCCCGGCGACAACCCGTGGAACATCACCGAGCGCTACCTGAAGAGCATCGATTACTGGCCGCGCATCCAGGACTACAACCGCATCCTGGAGCCGACGGCGATCCAGCCCGGCACCCTGCTGCGCATTCCCGTGGGCTGGATGCGTGCCAGACAGGACACCGCACGCGTGATCGACGTGCATGGCAGCGTCGAGCACCGCCGCGGCAGCACTGTCGAGCCCGTGGTCGCAGGCATGGAGCTCACCGCCGGTGCGACCATCCACAGTGGCGACGACAGCAGCCTCACCATCGAGTTCGCAGACGGCAGCCGCAGCCGGGTCGGCAACAATGCCGAACTGCGGGTTGGCCAGGTCCAGCGCCTGAACGCGTCCGGCGCCCAACAGGTCGGCATCGAGCTCAAGCGCGGGCAGATCGAGAGCGTGGTCACCCCGGCACGCAAGGCCGGCGGCCGCTACACCATCGAAACCCCGGCTGCAGTCGCCGCCGTGCGCGGCACCGACTTCCGCGTGCGCACGGACGGTACCGCCATGCTCGCGGAGACACTCGAAGGCGAGATTGCGCTGCGTAACCGGCGCGGTGAAACCCGCCTGCGCGCGGGGACCGGCACCCAGGCAACACCCAGTACTGCGCCCGCGCCGGCCCAACGCCTGCTGTCCGCACCCGCGCTCGATGCCCTCCCCGAGCGCATCGAGCGCGTCCCCTTCAGCATCGACATCGCCGACGTGCCGGGCGCGACCGGTTACCGTACGCAGATCGCGCCCAGTGCGGCCTTCACCGTCGTCGCCTCGGACCGTGTCAGCGCCGCGCCCGCTGTTCGGGGCGAGGCCCACCTGCCCGACGGCGAATACATGATGCGGGTGCGGGCGATCGATGCGCGCGGCCTCGAAGGCATCGATGCCGAACGCAGCATCATCATCGACGCTCGCCCCGAGCCCCCTTTCCCCAGCCAGCCGGCCCCCGACGGCTTTGCCACCGAGGAGCGTATCGGCTTCACCTGGGGGGGCATAGCCGACGCCCTGCAGTACCATTTCGAGCTTGCCGGCGACCCAGGCTTCGAGCACCTGCTCCAGCGTGAGGACCTTGTCGAGCCGCACTTCGTGCTCGCCCACGCGCTGGAGGCGGGCGACTACTTCTGGCGCGTCGCCGTCACCACCGCGAGCGAAGGCCGCGGCCCCTTCTCCGACCCACAGCGCTTCCGCCGGCCGCAGCCCGGCCCTACCCCCGAGGCCCCCGAGATCGACGGCGAGCACCTGCAGTTGCGCTGGCGCGCCAGCGATGGTGCCGAGCGCTACGAAGTGCAGGTGAGCAGCGACGCCAGCTTCAGCGCGCCCGAGTACACGCTCGAAACCGAGCGCGCAGAACTGGTCATGCCCCGCCCGCCGGGCGGCACATGGCACGTCCGCATCCGTAGTCAGGAAGCCGCGGCGCCCATGGGCCCCTGGGGCACGCCTCAGCAACTCGAAGTGCCGCATAACCATTGGCGCGCACTGCTGATCCTGCTGCCGCTGCTGCTCGCGCTATGACTCTGCGCTGGCGCCCCACCGCACTCGGGCGCCGATCCGGCTGGCTGGTCTCGGCACTGTTTGCCTGTACGCTCGCACTCTTTCCGCCGGGGGTCATCCAGCGCGCAGACCTGCTGCTGTTCGACACCCTGGAGCCGTGGTTCCGGGCCCCCGCACTGCCCACCGAGTCGACCGTGATCGCCATCGACGAGGCGACGCTCGCCGCCATGGGGCGTTGGCCCTGGAACCGTGCGGTACACGCGGAACTCATCGACCGCCTGACCGCGGTCGGTGTCTCGTCGATCGCCATGGCCATCCTGTTTCCCGAAAGCGCTCCTGGCGACGCCGAGCTGGCAGAGGCCATGCAGGCGTCGGGCCGCGTGATCCTTGCCGTCGCACCCCATGCAGGCACCGCCACGGAGGGCATGTTCGAGCTGCTGCCTGTCGACACCCTGCGCGCAAGCGCCGCTGCGCTCGGTCATGTCGACGTCGAAATCGATCTTGACGGCCTTTCTCGTCGCACCTACCGCCTTGCCGGCAGTGGCCAGCCACGCTGGGATGCACTCGCAGTCGCAGCATTAAGGCACCCTGGCAGCGGCGAGCCTTCAGGACTCAATGCGCGCGTCCGGGCAGGCCTGCAACAGGTCGTCCAGCGCCCGCTCTGGGTCCGCCAGGGCGAGTTGCTGCTGCCGTTTCCGGACACGCGCGGACGGCCCGAGGTGGTGTCCTATTACACCTTGCTGAGCCGCCCAGAGCAGGTACGCCGCCTCGAAGGCCGCACGGTATTCATCGGCACCACTGCAAGCGGTATCGACGCAGGCCTGGCGACCCCCAGTGCGGCCCACGGTGGCAACATGCCGGCGGTCGAGTTCCACGCCCGTGCGTTCGAGGCATTGCGCAGCGGGCTGACCTACAACAGCGCAGCAGCCGGCCTCGCCCTCGCCCTCTGCCTGACCGTGATCAGCCTGGCAGCACTGCTCCGGCCACAAGCAGGGACACGAGGCAAGCTCCTGCTCGGCGGCCTGCTGCTGATGCCGCCCCTGCTGTCGGGGGCGGTCCTGGGCGCATTCCAGCTATGGATACCGCCAGCCAGCGCCATGGCGGGCCTGCTGCTGGGCGCTGCGCTGTGGTTCCTGTCGGTGCTTCGCCACACCCAGGGTTCGCTGGCCCAGGCCCGCCACGACGCCGACGCCACCCTGCGTTCGATCGCCGACGCTGTCCTGACGATCGACGAGGATGCCCGCGTCGTACTGCTCAACCCGGTCGCCGAGCGCCTGACGGGGACGACCCTGGACAGCGCACGCGGCACCCCGGTGGGCGAACTCATCCGCGACTTCACCGACCAGAGCGCGGTAGTGGTCGAAACCATCCTCGGCTGCCTCAAGCATCGGCAGGCCATCCGCCTGCCCGAACCGATCGCCTGGCAAGCCGTCAGCGGCAAGCATCATGCGCTGCGCCTGACCGCAACACCGGTGGGCGGAGAGGGCGAGGGTGCGGTGCTCGTGTTTCACGATGTCACCGAGACCCTCGCCATCACCGCGCGCCTGCAGCATGAAGCCACCCACGACGTGCTCACGGGGCTACCGAACCGCGCCCTGCTCCTCGACCGCCTGCACCAGGCGCTGGCGAACGCCCAGCGCCGAGGTAGCCTGGTCGCCCTGCTGTTCGTCGACCTTGACCGCTTCAAGCGCATCAACGACAGCCTAGGCCATTACGTCGGCGACCAGGTGCTTCAGGTGGTGGCCGAGCGCCTGACAGCCTCGGTACGCAGCGGTGACACGGTCGCGCGCTGGGGCGGTGACGAGTTCATCATCCTGATGGATCACCTGCGCGACCGCAGCGCAGTGGTGGCAGTGGCCGGCAAGCTGCTCGACCTGCTCGAGCGCGAGGTCGAGACCCAAGGCGAATCCGGGCTGGTGCTGTCGTGCAGCATCGGCATCAGCGTCGGCCCCGCCGACAGCAGCGACGCCGAGACCCTGCTATCGATGGCCGACAAGGCGATGTACCGCGGCAAGCTCGAGGGCGGCAGCCGCTACACCTTCTACTCGCCCGAGATGAACACCTGGTCGCGCGACCGCCTGAACCTGGAAGCAGCACTGCGCAAGGGCCTGGGCAATGACGAATTCGAGCTCTTCTACCAGCCCCAGATCGACATCCGCAGCGGGCGCCTGGCCGGGCTCGAGTCGCTCATCCGCTGGCACCGACCAGGCAGCGGCCTGGTGCGCCCGGACCTCTTCATCGCCGCCGCCGAGGAAAGCGGCCTGATCACGAACATCGGCGAGTGGGTGCTCAACGCCGCCACGCACCAGGCGGCGCGCTGGAGTGCGGACGGCCTGGTGCCCGTGCCGATCGCGGTCAATGTATCGGTGCGCCAATGCACCGACATGAGCGTGGTCGACACCATCCGCCACGCGCTCCGCGACAGCGGCATGGACCCGCGCCAGCTCAAGATCGAGGTAACGGAGTCCACTGCAATGCACGATCCGGAACGTGTCGCCGAACTGCTGCACCGCGTCCACGCGCTCGGCGTCGGCGTGGCCGTCGACGATTTCGGTACCGGCTACTCGTCCCTGTCGCTGCTCAAGCGCTTCCCGATCTCCGAACTCAAGATAGACAAGAGCTTCGTCATCGACCTGGCCGAAGACAATGATGACGCAGCCATCGTCCGCGGCACCATTGCCCTCGCCCACAGCCTGGGCATGCGCGTGGTGGCGGAAGGCGTCGAGACCGAACTGCAACTGCGCTTCCTCGCCCGCCACGGCTGCAACGTGGCCCAGGGCTTCCTGTTTGCACAGCCCTTGCCCACTGCCGAGATCCGCCACTGGTTGAGGATGCCCCCACCGCACGCACAGCGGGCCATCGAAGGCTTGCAGCACGCGCGCGCAGGAGCCCCGGGAACGAACGGCGACGGATAAAACAAGGCCCCGGCGCGGTCGATCCGCACCGGGGCCAAATAATCCGGGCCAGAGGGAGGTCAGGAGCAGGCCCGGATCAAAGCCATCGGCAGGGGCGCAGCCCAGTGGTGCGCCCCTGGCAGGCGATCAGGGATGCCCTGACTTGCCCGCCTTGATGTCCTGATACCAGATTTCGTGGTGCTCCTTCGCCCAGGTCTCATCCACGTAGCCGGTCTTCATCGACTCGTAGGCACCTTCCACGCCCAGCGTACCCATGTAGATATGGCCGAACGACAGTCCCAGCAGCAGGATGGCGCCGATCGCGTGCACGATGTTGGCTGTCTGCATGTCGGAACGCGTCCACTCGCCAATGTTGGGGAAATCCAGGATCAGGCCCGAGATGACCACTGCCAGCCCGAGGAAGGTGACGCCGATCCAGAACCATGTCTTCTCGCCGAAGTTGAAGCGTCCCGATGGGACATGGCTGCCGTCGAGCACACCGCCTGCACGACGGATCCACACCGCGTCGATCGCCTGCCAGACGTTATCACGCAGGAAGGTCAGGATCATCAGCACGACGAACACCCCGAAGGCCGGACCGACGTAGTTGTGCACCGTCTTGCCGACGTCGAGCAGCGCAGCGAGCACACCATGGCCGAAGATCGGCAGCAGCACATGCTTGCCGAACAGGATGGCCAACCCGGTCACCGCCAGCACCAGGAAGGTGATCGCAGTGCCCCAGTGGATGAAACGCTCGAAGGCGGAGAAGCGCTTCATGAGGCGCCCGGTGCGTGGCTGGTGCAACCTGATCGTGCCCTTGACCAGCCAGAACAGCACGATCGCCGAAGGCACCAGGATCAACAGCCAGCCACCGTACTGCGTGATCGGCCCGTTCCTGAGCTGACGCCAGGTGTTGCCCTCGCTCTGGATCAGCACGCCCGCCTCGGGGCCTCGCACATTGGTGGTGTGCGCCTCGCCCGAGCGCACCGCACGCCACACCGGTGCGTTGTTGAGCGGACGCTCGACCTGGCGCTCGGCCTGATCCGCCGCGCTGCTGCCGGCGGGCCGCTCGGCCGCATGCAGCGGCAAGGCGAACGCCCACAGCAGGAGCATGAGCAGCAGTGCGGCGAACCCGCCGCCCTGCGCCCGCATCATGCGTATCGTCATGGTGCTCTCCTCACTGGATGCGGTTGTACTCGGACTGGTTGCGGGCACGCTGCTTGAGCGCCTTCTCCCAGGCCGCGCGGTCACCCTTGAACTCGCTGTCTTCCCAGGGCCGGGTGTCGGTCTTGCCGCGGTACTGCCCCTGCTCGTACACGGTGACCTGCGGCACCTCGCCACAGGCCGACAAGCCGGCAGACAGCACCCCCGCCAGCACGAGCACAGGCACACGCTTCAAAGGGTGGCGGCTCATGATTGCCCCTCCCGCTTGCGCTCGCGCTTCTGCTCGCCACCGCCGTAGGCCGCATCCCAGCCCCACACCTCGGCGCCCGTGCCGCGGCGCAGCACGCGCTCGCGGAAGATGTCGGCCACCACGTTGGCGTCACCAGCCAGCAGGGCCTTGGTCGAACACATCTCGGCGCACAAGGGCAGCTTGCCCTGGGCCAGACGGTTTGAGCCGTACTTGTCGTACTCCGCCTGCGAGCCGGTTTCCTCGGGGCCGCCGGCACAGAAGGTGCATTTGTCCATCTTGCCGCGCGCACCGAAGGCCGCCTGGCCATTGGGGAACTGCGGCGCCCCGAACGGACAGGCGAAGAAGCAGTAGCCGCAGCCGATGCACTTGTCCTTGTCGTGCAGCACCACGCCGTCTTCGGTCTTGTAGAAACAGTCGGTCGGGCATACCGCCATGCACGGCGCATCCGAGCAGTGCATGCAGGCGACCGAGATCGAGCGCTCGCCCGGCACGCCGTCGTTCATCGTCACCACCCGGCGGCGGTTCACGCCCCAAGGCACCTCGTGCTCGTTCTTGCACGCAGTGACACAGCCGTTGCATTCGATGCAGCGCTCGGCGTCACAGAGAAATTTCATGCGTCCCATCGTGTTCTCTCCTCGCCCTTACGCTTTGCTCACGCGGCACAGGGTGGTCTTGGTTTCCTGCATCATCGTCACCGGGTCGTAGCCATAGGTCGTGGCGGTGTTGACCGCCTCGCCACGCACGATCGGTGCCGCGCCATCGGGGTAGTACTTGAGCATGTCCTGGCCCTGCCACCAGCCGGAGAAATGGAAGGGCAGGAACACCGTGCCCGGAGCAACACGCTGGGTGACCTGGGCACGCACCTTGAGGCGCGCCTTGGTCGGCGACTCGACCCAGATGTACTCGCCGTTGCGAAAGCCCGCATCGTTGGCGTCCTTGGGGTTCACCTCGGCGAACATCTCCTGCTGCAGTTCGGCCAGCCAGGGGTTGGAGCGCGTTTCCTCCCCGCCCCCCTCGTACTCCACCAGACGGCCGGAGGTCATGATCAGCGGGTATTCGTTGGAGATGTTCTTGACCTTGTCCTGCATCGACTTGTAGAGCGTCGGCAGGCGCCAGAACTTCATCTTGTCGTCATGGGTCGGGTACTTCTCGACCAGGTCGGGCCGCGGCGAGTAGATCGGCTCGCGGTGCAGCGGCACCGGGTCGGGGAAGTTCCACACCAGCGCACGCGCTCTGGCGTTGCCAAACGGGTGGCAGCCATGGTTCTTCATCGCCACGCGGATGATCCCGCCCGACAGGTCGGTCTTCCAGTTCTTGCCTTCCGCCGCCTGCTTCTCGGCGTCGGTGAGTTCGTCCCACCAGCCCAGCTTCTTGAGCAGCACGTCATCGAACTCGGGGTAGCCCATCTGCAGGTCGGCGCCCTTGGAGGCCGAGCCCTCGGCGGCCAGCAGCGATACGCCGTCCTTCTCCACGCCGAAGTTGGCGCGGAAATTTCCGCCGCCGTCCATGACGTGCTTGGAGGTGTCATAAAGGTTGGGCGTGCCCGGGTGCTTCATCTCCGGGTTGCCGTAGCACGGCCACGGCAGGCCGAAGTACTCGCCGTCGCAAGGGCCGCCGGCCGCCTTCAGCGTCCTGACGTCGAAGGTGTGCATGTTCTTCATGTGCAGCTTGAGGCGCTCGGGCGACTGGCCGCTGTAGCCGATGGTCCAGGTGCCGCGGTTGATCTCGCGCAGGATGTCCTCGATGTTCGGCTCGCCCCAGCCCTGGGCGTCCTTGTCGACCTTGATGTTCTTCACCAGCTCGTCCGCCCAGCCGAACTTCTTCGCGAAGGCGTACATGATGGTGTGGTCGGGCTTGGACTCGAACAGCGGCTCGATGACCTTCTCGCGCCACTGAATGGACCGGTTCGACGCAGTACACGAGCCAGTGGTCTCGAACTGCGTGCAGGCCGGCAACAGGTACACGCCATCCTTGCGCACCATCGCCGCCATTGACGCAGTCGCCGACGGATAGGGGTCGATCACCACCAGGGTGTCGAGCTGCTTCATGGCCTCGACCATCTCGGCGCCGCGCGTCTGCGAATTGGGCGCATGGCCCCAATACACGACTGCGCGCAGGTTGCTGGGCTGGTCGATCAGCTCCTTGTTCTCGGTCACGCCGTCGATCCAGCGCGACACGGTGATGCCCGACTTGGTCATCAGTTCCTCGGAGGCGTAGCGGGCCTTGACCCACTCGTAATCGACGCCCCACACCTTGCACCAGTGCTTCCACGAACCGGCGGCCAGGCCGTAGTAGCCAGGCAGCGAATCCGGGTTGGGGCCGACGTCGGTCGCGCCCTGCACGTTGTCGTGACCGCGAAAGATGTTGGTGCCGCCACCCGATACGCCGACGTTGCCGAGCACCAGCTGCAGGATGCACATCGCGCGCACGTTGGCGTTGCCGACGGTGTGCTGGGTCTGGCCCATGCACCACACAACGGTCGAGGGCCGGTTCATGGCCAGCGTCTCGGCGACCTTGAACACCTGGTCTTCCGGAATACCGGTCACTTCCTGCACGCGCTCGGGCGTCCAGGTCATGATCTCTTCCTTGACCTTCTCCAGGCCGAAGACGCGGTCGTCGATGTACTTCTGGTCTTCCCAGCCGTTCTTGAAGATGTGGTACAGCATGCCCCAGATGAAGGGGATGTCGGTGCCCGAACGGATGCGCACGTACTGGTGCGCCTTCGCCGCCGTGCGCGTGAAGCGCGGGTCCACGACGACCATCTTGCAGCCGTTTTCCTTGGCATGCAGCATGTGCAGCATCGACACCGGGTGGGCCTCGGCCGCATTCGAGCCGATATAAAGCGCCGCCTTGGAGAACTGCATGTCGTTGTAGGAGTTCGTCATCGCACCGTAACCCCAGGTGTTCGCCACGCCCGCCACCGTGGTGGAGTGGCAGATGCGCGCCTGGTGGTCGCAGTTGTTGGTGCCCCAGAAGGACACGAACTTGCGCAGCAGGTAGGCCTGCTCGTTGTTGTGCTTCGATGAACCGATCCAATACACGGCGTCCGGGCCGGACTCCTCGCGGATCCTGAGCAGGCGGTCGCCGACCTCGTTCAGCGCCTGCTCCCAGGACATGCGCTGGTACTTGCCGTCGACCAGCTTCATCGGGTACTTCAGGCGGTGCTCGCCGTGGCCGTGCTCGCGCAGCGCCGCCCCCTTGGCACAGTGCGCGCCGAGGTTGATCGGCGAATCGAACACCGGCTCCTGATGCACCCACACGCCATTGCGCACGATGGCATCGGTCGAACAGCCGACCGAGCAGTGGGTGCATACGGTACGCCGCACTTCGGCGGGGCCGTCGCTGCGTGACACGCCCGCGGCCGCAGCGTCTGCCGCACCGATGAGGTTGTAGGGCAACTGGGTGACGATCGCCCCCGCGCCCACGCCCAGGCCCGAGCGCTTCAGGAAGGCGCGCCGATCCATGGTCTGGCCCAGCGGCCGCGCCGCCGCGCCGCGCAGGCGACGCGCACTGCCGGCAGTCGCAGCGGATTTCTTGGTCAGCATCGTGGCGTCCTCCTCAGATCCGCGCGGTGCGGTAGTAGTTGCGCATGTGCGCGCTGGTGCCCTGCTCTGCAGCCTCGCGGCGTGCATCCTCGACCACGGCCGCCGCCTGCGGTACGGCCTGGGTCGCTGCCGTCGCCACCGCGGCGGCGCTTGCGGCACTGCCCGCACCGACGGCCATCAGGAAGTTCCGCCGGGACAATTTCGTCGTGTCGTCTTTCATCATCGATCTCCCCCCCAACAAAGAATCGGCATCCGCCCGTCAGGCGGACACCTCCAGCATGTCGAACGCCTCGCGCTCGATGTCCATGAAGGCCAGCAGCAAGGCACCCACCTTCGCGTAAAAGTCCGCCCCGGGCGCCTGCGCCAGGGCATGTGCAAAATCGGCATACCAGGGCGCGATGTGGCGCGCGAAGAACGCGCGCTGGCGCTGCAGGCCCGCCTCGTCAGGCCCGGTCAGCACCAGGTGGCGCATGACCTCGGCGAGCGCGGCGATGTGGTCCTCGGTTTCCGTCACCCCGGCGCGACGGCCAAGCCCGAGCTCGGCGAGGTCGGCACGCAGTTCGGCTAGCGGCTCCTCTTGCAGGAAGCCGGTCAGGTACCACGAGCCATTGGCCATCACCGCCGGCTTGCCAACACTGATGAAGAGGGCGTTGAATTCGTCGCATACCCCCTGCAAGGGCGCACCAGCCGCAGCGCCAAGTGCGGCCCAGGCCTGCGGCAAGGCGCCGGCCGTACCGCCGAGGGCGCTCGCCGCCGCTGCAAGCGCAGCCAGCAGCGGCGCATCCGGCGCGCCATGGAGCAGGCGCGCAAGCAGTGCGTAGTGCTCGGCGCGAGCACGGTCCTCCTCGGACCAGCTGGGTTGGGCATGGACGGGGATGGTAGCGGCGCTCATTCGGACAGATCCCAGGCCTTCACGGCCGAACTTGAGGTCGATTCGGACTTCATCATGTCGATGACACGGCAATCCGCACACATGCGCAGGCGGGCGCGCTCAACCTCGGTGGCGAACATGGAATGCCCGGACAGGCGGGCGATCATGGATTCGATCAGCGGCGTGGCCCCCATCGCCTTGCCACAGGCGGTGCAGTGGAACATGTCGGCCTCACGCAGGGCACGCGCCCGACGCGCCTCCTCGCCCAGCGCCAGGCGGGGTTCGAGCGCCAGCGCCGACTCCGGACAGGAGGCGACGCACAGGCCGCACTGCAGGCAGTTGCGCTCGATGAAGTCGAGCCGGTAGCTGTCGGTCGCAGCACGCAGGGCGCCAGCCGGACAGGCGCCGGTACAGGCCATGCACAGCGTGCATGCGTCGGACACGACGACCTGACCGAAGGGCGCGCCGGCCTTCAGTGCGATCGCGGCGGGCAAGCCCGGCGCGGCCTGCGCCGCGGGAGCGTGTTGGACAAGGTGGCGGAGCGCGAAGTCCAGCGTCTCGCGCTTCTTCGGCAGCAGGCGGAAACGCGCCGGCACGGCAACGCCGGTTGCGGGCGTCCACGACCACAGGGCGCGCTCCAGTGCCTGCCAGTCCTCGGCATCGGCCTCGATGATGCGCAGATGCTCGCCCGCGTAGCCGAGTGCAGACAGGATGGTCTGGCCGTAGCCGGCCTGGGCCTTGAGTGGCGCGGCGTCGTGACTGCCGGCAGCGAGTACGGCGACCTGGCAGGCCCCCAGCGCCAGGCTACCGAGCATCAGGTCCAGCCCGACCGCATCCGCGCTCCACACCTCGACCGGGATCACGCGCGCAGGCAGGCCGCGACCACGGCGCGCAAGACGGGCAATGGCAGCAGCACCGTCCTCTGCAGCGTGAAACACGATGCAGGCGTCGCGGCCACCCGTGCGGGCGTACTCAGATAGAAGGGTCTTCACACGCAGTCCTACATCGGGCACGCGCGGAAACTGGAAGCCCAGCGCACCCGACGGACACACCGTGCTGCAGGTGCCACAGCCCTTGCACAACCAGGGATCAACGGCGATCACGTCGCCGTTGGAACGGATCGCCTCGGTGGCGCAGACCTCGATGCAGTTGGTACAGCCCGTCTTCCTGGCGCGGCTGTGCGCGCACAGGCCCGCGTCGAAGGCAACGTAGCGCGGCTTCTCGAACTCGCCGATGAACTCGCCCAGCGACTGCACCGCCAGCGCCTGCTCGAAGGGATCGCGGCCCGGCGCCGCGTAGCCGTCGGGCAGTTCGATGCGCTTGAGCAGAGGCTCGACGGACAGGTCGAGCACGAGGTCGAAGCGCTCGCTGCGCGCCGTATCGGTGCGCGCGAAATCGATCGCGCCGATCTCGCCACAGGCGGCGACGCAGGCGCGGTGGCCGCGACAGGCGTCGACATCGACCTGCAGGTCGAAACCGATCGCGCCCTCGGGACAGGCCTTCACACAGGCGTTGCAGCGCACGCAAAGTTCGAGGTCGATCGGATTGCGCTGCTGCCATTGCAGCTCGAATTCGCCGAGGTGACCGGACAAGCTCAGCACCTTGCCCGACCACACCGGGTACTCATTGGCCGCGGGCAGTTCGACTTCGCCAGCACGCTGGGTTATGAGCACCGCCGGATCGAAGCTGCCTGCCAGGCGTTCTGCCCAGCCAAGCGCGGCGCCTGCTTCACCGATGATCAACAGGCTGCGCCCAGCCTGCATCTGCACCGCGGGCACGGGCTCGGGCGCGGGCAAGGTGGTCGCTGCCGCGATCAGCGCGGCCAGCTTGGGCGCCGCCTGCGCCGACTCGGCCGAGCGGCCGGCGTTCTCGCGCAGGTTGAAGAAGTGGATGCGCTGACCGGCCTCGTGCGTGTCGGCCAGTTCGCCGAACAGCGCGGTTTCCTGCGTACAGGACACGAAGACCGTGCGCCCGGCGGCAAGGTCTGCGTCCACCACAGGCAAGTCCTGGGCGCACAGCGCGTGGTGACAGGACGCAACGACGCCGGCAGCAGCAAGCTGCCCGGCGTCCAGCGAGAAACTGCGATTACAGTCGCAGAGGCGGATCCGCTCTTGATTGTCGTGCATCGATTCGTCCGTTTAATCCACCGATTCGAAGCACTCGGCGGGCCAGCCAAAACGGAACCCTGGACCACAAAACAAACCGCAAAAGACCACCCTGGGGCGCCAGCTGGTCTCAGTACAGACAAATTGTCCCAGACGCCCCGTTTTGTCCCACCGGGCCGGCTACGCCTCCCAGGCAGCGCCGTTGGCCTGCCCCTCGGCCGCGCTCCCGGCTGCAGGCGCAGCTTCGGCAAGGCCTGCAGCCGACGCCTGCTCGCCGGCTGGGGGCGTCGAGGCGCCCTCGGGCACGAGCTCCTCGGATAGGCCCGCTGCGGACGCGGCAGCGGGTGTATCCAGAGTTTCGCCGGGCGCCTCCGTCTGCTCTGCAGGCGGCGCATCCCCCAGCCACTCGCGCGCATGCTTGAGCTTTTCCATCAAGTGCGGCGGGATCGGGTCGGCGATGTTGTAGTCGTCGATATAGACGTCCAGCCCGTCCATGCGGTTGAAATGCGGGTCGGCAAAGAGCTTCTTGAGCGCCTGGCGGCGCACGGCCTCGCTGACCTCCTCCTTGAGGAAGGCGGTGAAGTCCGACGCCAGCGTCAGCGCTTCAACCGGGGGCAGTTCGACCGCCGCGGGCGCCGGAACGGCAAGGGCGGCATCCGCATGTTCGTCCAGCCCGCCATCGGCAGCTCGATCCGCGACCGTAACCGGCGGCTCGGCAACAGGGCGCACGGGCGCGCCCCCCGCTGCGAGCTTGCGCTTCGACCAGCGCGACAGGAAGCCACCGCTCACTGCGGCCTCCTGTCCTGCGCAAGCGGGTCATTGCGCCTCACCTTGCGACGCGGAGCTGGCTTGTAATGGGTATTGACGAAATCGCCCACCCAGTCGGCGATCTCACGCGACATCGCCACCCCATCGACCTGCTCGCCCGAGTCCAACCAGCGCGCCGCCTCACCATAGCTCACTGACACGGCAGCAGGCAGCGCCTGGCCGCCTTCCTTGCGCCACATCACGAACACCTTGGGAATCGGCGAGCTCATGTTGAGGAAATAGTTGTCCACCTCGTCACGAAAGAGCGCCAGCGCGTGACCGCCAATCCGCCACTGCCGCCGCTCCGGCTCGGAGACGATCTCGGCGACCCCGGGTCCGGGGTCGGCGAAGGCCGGCACCACCCCGACCGCCTCCCAGGCCTCATCCACCCAGGGATTGTTCAGGCGGCGACACTCCATAATCACCGCGATCGGAAACTCGTTCATGACTCTTCACCTGACTTGTGGAACCGAACTCTGTCTACAGCATACGTCCGCAGCCTCGAGCCGGCGACCATCGAGCACTGCAGCCCGGTGATCGCAGCACCGCCACGCAGCGCCCCGCTTGCCGCTACAATCCTCTGCTCCAGGGCCTGCAGCCCCGCGTGCAACAAGCGATCCGCCCATGAATGCGCCTCCCCCGAATCCTCCCCTGCTGAGCCAGGCCAGCCGCCCGCTCACGGTCGACATCCCGGCGATCAACGAACACGGCGACGTCGTGCCGACCTCGATTGCCGGCGAACACCCGCTCACGCTGTATGTCGACAAGCGCGAGATCGTCACCCTCATGACCCTCGGCGCAGCGCCCGAGGCGCTCACCATCGGCTGGTTGCGCAACCAGCGCCTGGTGCGCGCGCTGGACGAGATCGCCGCGGTCCAGGTCGACTGGGAGGTCGACGCCGTGTCAGTGACCACCCGCGCCGGGCTGCGCGACCTCGACGACAAGCTCGGCAGCCGCACCGTCACCACCGGCTGCGGCCAGGGTACGGTGTTCGGCGGGCTGATGGACGAAATCGACCAGATCCGCCTGGCCCATGAGCGCACGCTCAGACAGTCGACCCTGTATGCGCTGATGGACGCGGTACGTCACCATGAGTCCATCTACAAGCAGGCTGGCGCCGTGCACGGCTGCGCCCTCGCCCAGGCCACGCCGGGCGGGTGCGAGATCCTGATGTTCTTCGAGGACGTCGGTCGCCACAACGCGGTGGACGCGATCGCCGGGCAGATGTGGCTCGACGGCCTGGATGGCGGAGACAAGATCTTCTACACCACCGGCCGGCTGACCTCCGAGATGGTGATCAAGACGGCGCAGATGGGCATCCCCTTCCTTGTCTCGCGCTCCGGCCTCACCCACATGGGCTGGCAGATCGCGCAGCGCATCGGCCTCACCATGATCGGGCGCGCACAGGGCAAGCACTACCTGCTCTTCACCGGCGCCGACCGCTTCGAGCGCGACTGAAGCCACCACAAACAAAGCCAACCGCGTACCGATGGAGCCCAGACGATGACCGCGACAACGACGCCTGCCAGCCTCCCGGACTCCGGCCGCACCGCCGATCGGCGCATCACCGGCGTGCTACTGGCGGGCGGCCAGGGCAGCCGGATGGGCGGCGTCGACAAGGGTCTGGTCGAGCTCGCCGGACGGCCGATGGCCGCACATGCGCTCGAGCGCCTCGCCCCCCAGGTCGATGCGCTGATCATCAACGCCAACCAGAACCTCGAAGCCTGGCAAGCATTCGGCTATCCGGTATTCGGCGACGACATCGGCGGATTCGCGGGGCCGCTGGCCGGGCTGCATGCAGCACTCACGCGCGCTCGGCACCCCCTGGTCGTCACCGCGCCCTGCGACTCGCCCTTCCTGCCCCATGACCTTGTCGAGCGTCTCGCCAGCGCACTGCATGCAGCCAATGCACAGCTTGCCGTGGCAAAGACCTTCGACCAACCCCACCCGGTGTTCTGCCTGTGCCGGCGCGATCTCGCCGAGCACCTCGGCACTTTCCTCGCCAGCGGCGGACGCAGGATCGATCGCTGGTACGGCAGCCTCGACGTGGTCGAGGTGAGCTTCGACGACGAGGAGGCTGCCTTCCGCAACATCAACACCCGCGACGAACTCGCCGCTGCAGGGCAGGAGCTGCCCGCAGGCCATGGCTGACAGGGACAAGCGGGTGACGGACCCGGCCTTGACACAGCGTGCACCGCAGGATGTCGCGCTCCCGGCAGCCTGCCTGACCGCGCGCGAAGCGGCCAGCTTCCTGCAGCTCAACGAGAAGAAGCTCTACGAGCTCGCCAATAGCCGCGAGATTCCGGCCGCACGCATCGGCGGCAAGTGGCTGTTCCCGCGCGCCTTGCTGGAGGAGTGGCTGCTCGAGCAGGCCCATGGTGGCGCACTCACCGACCGCCTGCTGATCACCGGCAGTGACGACCCGCTGCTGGCCGCGACCACCGCGGCGCTGGCCGCCCAACTCGGCGCCGAAGGCCTGGTCGCCTACAGCCCCACCGGCACGCTCACCGGCCTGGAGCTGCTCGCACGCCGTCGAGCCAACGTGTGTGCGCTGCACTGGGGCGGGGTCGAGCACAGCGCGCAGCAGCATGCGCTCCTGTTGCGCCGCTTCGGCGCCAGTCGCGGCTGGACCCTGGTGCGCCTGGCCCTGCGTGAGCAGGGCGTGATCCTGCGCCGCGGGCTGGAGGTCGACGGTCTCGAGACGCTTGTTGCTTTCGACTACCGCTGGGCGATGCGCCAGACCGGCGCCGGCTCGCGCCACTTCCTGGAGTCGGCCCTCGCCAGCCGCGGGTTTTCCGCCGCCGATTGCAGCGTGGTGGCAGAAGCACGCAGCGAGCGCGAAGCCGCTGCGGTGGTCGCACGCGAGGACGCCGACTGCGCACCGGGCACGCGCGCGGCGGCGGCGGAGTTCGGACTGGGCTTCCTGCCCCTGGGCTGGGAGGCCTTCGATCTCGCACTGCCGCGCGACATCCTGTTCCGCCGCCTGTTCCAGGACCTGCTCAGCGCCTACGGCAACGCCCGCGCGCAGTCCCTGTCACTGCGCCTGAGCGGCTACGATCTATCGCCGCTCGGTCGCGTACTCACCCTGGACTGAAGCAGGCCTCCTGCACGAGGGCGAGCGGACTCAGCCCTGCATCCAGTCGACGATGAAGTCGGCCACCTTCACGGGGTCGTTGATGTTCAGCCGCGGCAAGGGCGTGACCAGGTCGACATCGGTGGCGACAGCGATGATGTGCGGGTCGTCCGGATGCAGCAATGGCTCGGAAACGACCGCCCGATGCACCTCGATCTTGGGAATCTGTGCGCGCTTGAAACCCTCGACCAACACCAGATCGCAGGGCCCCAGATGGGCAAGCAACTCATCGAGCGTGGCCTCGGGCTGCCCGCGCAGCTCGCGGGTGAGCGACCAGCGCTGCGCCGAACTCACCAGCACCTCACGGCAGCCGGCCTGGCGATGACGCCAGGAGTCCTTGCCAGCATGGTCGATATCGAAGCTATGGTGCGCATGCTTGACCAGCGACACGACGAGACCGCGTGCGCTCAGCACGCCGACCACCTGCTCGACGAGCGTGGTCTTGCCGCTGCCGGACCAGCCGGCGAACCCGATCAGTTTCATCTTGCTGCATGTTCCATTGGGTTAGGGGTGGATGGGCGCACCGCTGGCGGCATTGTCCGGCGCAGCGTCACGGCGATAGACCGGCTCGGCAAGCAGGCTGACGATGAAGGCGCTGCCCTGGCCGGGTTCGCTGTCAACGCCGATGCGTCCGCCGTAGCGCTCGACCAGGGTATGGCTGATCGACAGCCCCAACCCTGTACCCTGGCGTTTCTTGGTGGTGAAGAAGGGGTCGAAGATGCGCGCCATGTCTTCCCGCGCGATGCCTCTGCCCGTATCGTGGACGACGATGACGACACCGGCTGCATCGGTGGCGGGATCGCGATCCGCCGTCTCCAGCGTCAGCGTACCGCCCTCGGGCATCGCTTGCACGGCGTTGACGATGAGGTTGATCAACACTTGCTGCAACTCCTGCAGGTTGATCAACACCGGACAACGCGCCTCGAGGCGCTGCACCAGTTGCACCTCGCTGCGCGCCAGGTGCTGGCGGGTAAGCACCAGGCAGTCGGCAAGCGCGGCATTGACATCGACCGCCTCGACGTAGCCGGCAAACTCACCGGGGCGGGCAAACTGCAGCAGCTTGGTCACGATCAGGCGGATGCGGTGCACCTGCTCATGGATGAGGCGGATCTCGTTGGCAACCGGGCGGGCCGCCGGCCCCAGCTCCTCGCGCAACACGTCGAGGTTGCCCTGGATCACCGCCGTCGGGTTGCTGATCTCGTGCGCGACCCCCGCAGTGAGCTCACCGATGGCCGCGAGCTTCTCGCTCATCACGAGGCGGTGCTGCGCGGCCCGCAGATCCTCATTGGCAGCAGCGAGATCGGCCGTGCGCTCGGCCACCTTGCGATCGAGCGACGCATTGAGGGCCTGCAGCTCGCCGCGCTGCGCGGCCTGGCCGTCGAGCAGGTGATCCAGCGCAGCAGCCAGGCGGCCCAGTTCGTCGCGGCTGCCCACGCTGCCGACGCGCGCGGCCTCGTCGCCGCCGTCGACGCACTCGATGGTGGCATGCATGCGCTCGATCGGGCGGAAGATGCTGCGCGCCCAGTGCAGCGTCAGCAGGGCGCCGATGAAGCTCACCAGCAAGGACACCACCGCGACGATGAGCAAGGACATGCGCTTGGCCGCGCGGAAAGGGGCTTCCAGAAACCCGACATAGAGCATGCCCACACGCTCACCGCGACTGTCGAGTACGGGCTCGTAGCCCGACACGTACCAGTCATTGACGACAAAGGCGGTCTCCAGCCAGGTCCGCCCCTGGCCGAGCACATGCTCGCGCACCTCTGCCGACGCCCGCGTGCCGAGCGCGCGCACATCCGCGAACAGACGCACATTGGTGGCGATCCGCGTGTCATCGACGAAGAGCGTGGCCGTACCCTCGCTGCCCTCGGGCAGGGCCCCCTCGCGGTAGACGATGGCATTGATCGTGTCGACGAAGCCGAGGTTGCCATTGAGCAGTACGCCGCCCTCGAGCACGCCGACCTGCCTGCCCAGCGCATCGCGCACCGGCGCCGCGGCGTGGATGACGAGACCGCGCGACTCTTCCTGGCGCAGGTCGGGCTGCGCGCGCTCGGTGGCGATCAAAGGCAGGCGTGCGCGCTCGCGCAGCGCC
>WPCH01083913.1_pt1 | contig 53219 bp, 50 predicted proteins | sample 5399881 | NCBI WGS metagenome assembly WPCH01 (sample SAMN12869468, study PRJNA574797) | sludge metagenome | isolation source: wastewater treatment of pH5 | place: China:Beijing | collected 2019-05-20
ATATCCTTTATGAACCAGTCATAAATGCTGTAAGGAGAAAGTAAACTAGTCTGTGATATCATCATAAACTTATTATAGTAGACAATTACTTAAGAACAAAAAAATAACATGTAGATTGTCCTACATGTATATATTAGGAGATGTTATGTCATGAAAAAGGTTATCATCATTGGCGCAGGAACTGCAGGACTTGCAGCTGCTATTCGATTACAAACACTTGGTTATCAAGTTGACATTTATGAAAAGAACGAACAAGTCGGTGGAAGAATGAATCAAATCCAAGATCGTGGATTTCTCTTTGATGTTGGACCAACGATTGTCATGATGCCTCAAATCTATAAAGAAGTATTTGAATTTTCAAAAGCAAATCCAGATGATTATATTCAAATGCAACTTCTTGATCCGATGTATCAAATCCATTATCCAGACCAAACATCATTAAGTCTCTCTACGGATTTAACAAAATTAATAAAACAGCTTGAATCCATAAGTGAACAAGATGCTCAAGGTTATTTAGCTTACCTTGCTGATGTGTATAAAAGATACTTAGTCGCTAAAGACCATTTTATCCAAAAGACTTTTAGAAGTCCTTTTGATTTTTATAACCCGAAGTCTCTTTATCAAGCATTCAAGCTTAGAACACTCAATAGTGCTTATTCATCGATTTCAAAATTTGTTAAGCATGAAAAGTTAAGACAAGCACTATCTTTTCAAACACTCTACATTGGAATATCTCCTTTTGTAGGTCCTTCGATTTATACCATTATTCCCATGATTGAATTACTATATGGCGTTTGGTATATCAAAGGTGGTATGTATCAAATGGCTAAAGCCATGGAAAAGAGATTTCTTGAACTAGGGGGAATTATATATTTTAATCAAGAAGTTAACGAAATTGTCATTGAGAACAAAAAAGCTGTAGGTATTTTAGCTAATCAAACGTTTGTACCGACAGATATTGTCTTATCAAATGCAGATTTTCCTTGGTCAATGAATAACCTTGTTAAAGATAGAAAGTCAAAAGGGAAATATACGGAAAAGAAAATTCATCGTATGGAGTACTCATCATCATCATTTTTAATCTATTTAGGGCTAAACAAAAAATATGACCTACCTGTTCATCAAATTCGGTTTGCAAATGATTTCTTAAAGAACATCAATGATTTATTTATTTTTACAGTACCTCAGGATCCATCCTTTTACTTATATTCTCCCTCACAAGTGGATGCATCGGTTGCACCTTCGGGTAAAGAAATCATGTACGTTCTCGTTCCAGTTCCTTCACTCCATCAAGGTCAGATTGTATGGGATGATCATTTAAAGATGTCATATCGTCATCAAATCATTAAAACGATTGAAAAAATTAAGGGTTTAGAAGATATCAGTCAACATATTGAAGTAGAACATATCTATACACCAGAAGATTTTAAATCGAAATTTAACCTTCAATATGGAGCAACCTTTGGTCTAAAGCCTACCCTTTTGCAAAGCAATTACTTTAGACCACAGCATAAGTCAAAAACAGTATCTAATCTTTATTTTGTAGGAAGTAGTAATCATCCGGGAGCTGGAGTTCCTATTGTTTTAACATCTGCTAAGCTAGCTGTAAGTGAAATAGAAAAGGATTTTTCATCATGAAAGTTCTGTTTGAATATGTAAGACATCAAGTTGATTTATATCGATGTAAAAGAATTATTAAAAAAAATTCAATGACCTTCTACAAAGCTTTTTCTCATATAGAAGATCGAAGAAAGAAAGAAGCGATTTATGCTGTATACGCTTTTTGCCGTTATGCTGATGATTTGATCGATGACTATAAAAATGAGCAGGGATTAAATGATTTAGAAGAAAGTTTAATTCAATATGTTCAAAATCAAAAAACAACTGATTTTCGGTTTCGTGCGCTTAAATCAACGACAAAAGATTTTTATATCCAATTTGATTACAAACCTTTTTTTGATATGATTAAAGGTCAACGCATGGATCTTTATGGCCATAGATATCAAACCATTGATGAATTACTAGAATATTGTTATCATGTCGCTGGAACAGTGGGATTAATGTTAACGCCAATTATTGCATCTAAATATCAGTATGAATTAAAGGAGTTTGCCATACGTTTAGGATATGCGATGCAAATCACGAATATATTAAGAGATGTTGGTGAAGATTTTCATTTGGGACGTATTTACTTACCTCAAGATATTTTAACATTATATGAATACACTGAAGATGATATAAAAAATCAAGTGATTGATCAACGGTTTATTAACATATTTGAGCATTTGGCAAAGATAGCTGAAGATCATTATCTTTATGCACTCAAACATATCGAACGTTTCGATTTAGATGCACAAAAACCATTAGGCTTAGCCATCGTATTTTATAGAGCAATTTTAGATGCATGTAGAGAGGCTTCATATGATGTCTTTCACCGAAAGAATTTCGTTTCACTTGAGAAGAAAAACGAATTGATGATAAACTATATCAAACAAAGAAGGAGTGATGAATCATGATGAATGTTTATGGACTGATTTTATCGTATGTTTTAATATTCCTGATTATAGGTATATCAACTTTTTTACAAAGTAAAGGTGTATTAAAAGAAGAAGGATCTCGTAAGTTTATTCATATCGGTGTTGCTAATTGGTGGATTTTAGCCATGATCTTTTTTGAGGGTGAGAATGCCATTTGGTTTGCGATGATTCCCCCCATCACTTTTATATTTTTAAATTATCTATCTTATCGTCTTAATTTATTAAAAGCTATGGAACGCAATGGAAAAGGTTCATTAGGAACCGTTTATTTTCCGATATCATTACTGATACTCGTGATTTTCACTTACGGTATTTTAGGCAAAGAATATGCCTATATAGGTGGTATTGGTATTTTGATTATGGGATATGGAGATGGACTTGCTGCGGTTATTGGCACAAGCTATGGAAAACATAAACTACCCAATGGGAAATCCATTGAAGGATCACTCACGATGTTTATCACTTCATTCATCGTTGCGACTCTTTTATTAGCTCTTTCATCTGTATCTGGTTACATCTTTTATGCTTTTGGTGTTGCAGTGATAGCTACTTTAGTAGAGTATTTTACAACAAAGGGACTTGATAATTTAACAGTTCCGTTAGCTTCATCATTTTTCTATTACTTATTATCACTCATTTGAGAGGTTATTATGTTGCTTGATGTATTCATTGGACTCATGATCAGTTTTATCATTGCTTTTTTAGCGTATAAGAAAAAATCACTTAATTTAAGTGGTTTTTATGCTGCACTCATTTTTGGAACACTCATCTATGTCTTTGGTGGATATGCAGTATGGGGAGCACTCATTTTGTTTTTTATCTCATCAAGTTTACTTACTAAACTTCATGAGAAAAAGGATAAAGAAGAAAGTAAAGGAAGAAATTATATACAAGTGATATCAAATGCATTCGCTACAACATTATTTTCCATCCTTTATTTTTATTTTAATCAACCCTTCTTTTTACTAGCTGCTGTTGTTGGAGTTGCAAGTTCAAATGCTGATACATGGGCATCAGAAATTGGTATGCTGAGTAAGGGGAAGACGTTTTATATCTTAAATTTTAAAAAAGCACCTAAAGGCGTTTCTGGTGCTATATCGGTTCTTGGAACGTTAGCATCCTTTATAGGTGCACTTTATATCGCACTTGTCTTTTTACTACTTTTTTCTATTGATCAAACACTAAGTCTAGATTTAATCATTTCATATGGATTAATCATTACTTTATGTGGATTTATAGGTTGTCTGATTGATTCTTATTTAGGGGTATTACTACAAGCAAAATATAAAGGTATCAAAACAGGAACAGTTACAGAGAAAAAGTGGCTACCTCATGAAGGTGTCGTTTTAACCTCTGGATTAGCAATTATAACCAATGATATGGTAAACTTAATGTCTACAGTAGGCGCATCATTAATTTCGATTTTACTTGTTTTAGGTGGTTGATATGAATGATCAAAGATTAAGTATTATTAAAAAGGGTTTTACTAAACCAGATTCATCCTACATCATTTATTGGATGCAGCAATCTCAGCGCGTCCATTATAATCACGCATTAAATTATGCGATTGAGCAAGCAAACACATTCAAGCTTCCACTCATCGTTTTTTTTGGTTTATGGGCAGGATACCCTGATGCTAATCGAAGACACTTTCAATTTATGCTTGAAGGTTTAAAAGAAGTCAAAGAGGTTTTAAACCATTTTCATATCCCATTTTTGTTAAAAATAGGTAAACCCGAACAAGTCATTTTACCTTATTTATCTGACGCACAAGCCTTAATCATGGATCAAGGATATTTGAAACACCAAAAAAAGATGCGTCAACATGTGATTGATTCATCACCTGATCATTTGACAATATCAATCGTTGATACAGATTTAATCGTTCCTGTTCATGTAGCCTCACAAAAGGCTGAATATGGGGCATATACCATTCGACCCAAGCTAAAAAAAGTGTATTTAGAGTTTAGAGATTTTAAAAAAATAGATCAAGCAAGATATCAAAAAGATTTAAATCTATTAAGTGATGATTATTTAAATGACATTGAAAAACTTCTTAATCAATTACCTATTGATCAATCTGTGGAAGGTATTAAACAGTATAAAGGTGGATACATTGAAGCGGCTAAACATTTTTATCATTTTATTGACCAAAAGATTCATCATTATTTAAATTCAAACGACCCATCAACAGATTATACATCTCTTATGAGTATGTATTTACATTTTGGTCAAATTTCATCATTAGAACTTTTAGATAAACTATTTTTATTACTTCATCAAAAACATATCGATGGTGCATCTTTTGATGCTTATGTTGAACAATTACTTGTGAGAAGAGAACTAGCTTTTAATTATGTGTACTATCAAGAGGGGTATGATCAATTCGAAACTATGACTGAACCATGGGCATATATGACCATGAATGAACATGCTTTAGATAAAAAAGATTATCTATATTCAAAAGAACAAATCATCTTAGCACAAACTCACGATCCTTATTTTAATGCAGCCATGAAAGAGATGTATTATACAGGTTATATGCATAATTATATGCGTATGTATTGGGCAAAGAAAATTATCGAATGGACACCTACATTCAAAGAAGCGTATGATATCATTATCCATCTTAACAATAAATATTTCATTGATGGTAGAGACCCCAATTCTTACACAGGAGTCGCATGGTGCTTTGGTAAACATGACCGAGCTTGGACTGAACGTCATATCTTTGGGAAACTTAGATATATGAACGCACAAGGACTTGAGCGTAAATTTAACATCAATCAATACATTCATAAAGTAAATGAAAGTATTTCGAAAGAAATAAACTAAAAATACGATGAAAATTTGACTTTTTTTAACATTATGCTATTATGAGTATGAATCATATATTAGAGGTCAATTTCTATGATTGAATTAGTTCAACCTCATATTATTTCGTTATCCATATTAATCGTTATATTTTTTAGTGTCAGAAGATCAAAAAGTAGAAGACATTTAATTAATAAGATCTTCAATTTTTTAGTTTTCAGCAATTTTTTAATTCTTATATTTGATGCGGGTAATGTTATCTTTGATGGAAAAACAGATGCGGTTAGTATCGCTTTATTACCTATTCTTACTACTTTATACTATATTATGCATCCCATAGTCATTGGAGCATGGGGTTTTTATGTGGATTATCATATCTTTGCTGAAAGAAAAAGATTTAAATATATTGCTATGTTCTTAGCTCCATTTATCATCATTAATACACTTTTTTCTATATTAAGTCTATTTGGCAACTATATGTTTTATATTGATTCAAATAACATCTATTTTCGTGGTGATTTCTTTTACATCATTGTATTTACAAGCTATCTTTTAATGTTTGTTATAATGGGTCATTTAATCATTCAAAAAAACAAGGTCAGAAAATCAGATTTTAAAGCCCTTCTATTTTTCCCTTTCCCACCACTATTTGTTGCTACATACCAAGTCTTGTATGCGTCCGTTGATTTGATTTGGGCTTTCATGACTTTATCCGTTTTAACGATTTATATTACCATTCAGTCTCGTGTAACGTCTACTGATCCTCTAACAGGCGTTTTTAACAGAAGAGAATATGAGTATCAAGTGGATCAAAAATCAAAATCACTCAACATAAATAAAAAAATCGGTGGAATCATGATTGATGTTAATGACCTCAAACTCATTAATGATCATTACATGCATCATGCTGGAGATATGGCACTTATTAAATTAGCAGAAATCTTAAAAAATTCGATTCGCAAAGATGATTTTGCCGCACGCATTGGTGGTGATGAATTCGTAGTTATCTTTGATGCAAATGATCCTCATGTTTTACAAAACATTGTAAAAAGAATTCGTGAAAATCTAGACGAGTTCAATCGCGAGCAATCTCAAAAATTTGAATTGAGCATTTCGATTGGTTATGGCATATATGATGCATCCAAATTCTCATCATTTCAAGAGTTTTTAAACGAACTTGATCGACGAATGTATATATCAAAAAATGAATTTAAATCACATGTATAAAACTCGGGAAACCGAGTTTTTTCTTATTTATATTCATAATTAGAATGTTTATAGCTTTATTTGACTTTCAAAGAACAATCCATATAATGAGAGTGAATGCACGATGAAGAGGTATGAAAATGAAAGAAAAGAACAAGCGATTTCGACAAGGTGAACAAACACATCTTGCGAATCTTTTTAAAGGTCAAAAAGGGAAAGTTATACATCTCAATACAACCGATAAAGCACTTCGAAGAAGATTACTCGATATGGGTATTACCGAAGGTGTTCAAATACTGATAAAAAAAGTTGCTCCTCTTGGAGACCCAATTGATTTGGAACTTAGAGGATATCAATTATGTTTAAGAAAGCGCGATATGGCATGCATCGATGTTGAGGTATTATCATGAGAATTGCACTTGTTGGTAATCAAAACTCGGGTAAGACAACTCTTTTTAACGTTTTAACAGGTACCAATCAAAAAGTTGGTAATTGGCCAGGAGTCACCGTCGAAAAGAAAACAGGTATCATTCGAGGAACTGATTTTGAAATTATCGACTTACCAGGCATTTATAGCTTAAGTCCGTATACATTAGAAGAAGATATTGCTAGACGTTATTTATTTGAAGAAAAAGTTGATCTCATTTTAAATATCATTGACTCTACATCGATTGAGAGAAGTCTTTATTTGACCACACAATTACTCGAGTTAAATATCCCTTTAGTGATTGCACTTAATATGTCTGATATTGCAGATAAGAGAGGTATAAAAATTGATCTTGATACCCTATCAAATCAACTTGATACAACCATTGTCTCCATTTCTGCAGTTAAAAAAACGAATGTATTTAATTTAATCCAAGATTTAAAAAAAGGTGAGTTTCGTAAAAATCAGTATAAACATATCTATGATCACGTTTTAGAAGATGCAATATTATCAATCGAAAAAACGATTCATTCAAGACATCCTCGTTATGTTGCTATCAAGTTAATTGAAAAAGATCCAAAGTTTTTACTTGAACAAAATGAATCATCCATTGAAATGATCTCTGTTCTTGAAAAAAGCTATTTACGCGATATGGAGCAAGTCATAGCTGACGAAAGATATCGCTATATAGAACTTGTTAGAGACCAAGCCATTACAGCTAGAAAAGATAAAATGACAATGACTGATAAGTTAGATAATATCTTTTTAAATCGTTATTTGGCGATACCTATTTTTATGTTTGTGATGTTTTCTGTCTATTATTTAGCAGCAGGTCCACTCGGTGGAGCAACCGTCGATTTTGTAGACACCTATGTGGTCAAGTTTAAAGATTTAGTCAGTGAATTCTTATTAAATGCCAATGCATCTAGTTGGTCTAGATCACTTGTCGTTGATGGTATGATTTCAGGTGTTGGAGCTATACTTAACTTTTTACCGCAACTGATCATTTTATTTGCTTTAATATCGATTCTAGAATCTACTGGATATATGGCACGTATTTCATTTTTCTTAGATCGTGTTTTTCAAAAAGTAGGATTATCAGGAAAATCACTTATTCCTTTCATCATTGGAAGCGGATGTTCTGTTCCAGCAATTCTTTCAGCTCGAACAATCAATGATGAAACAGAAAAAAAGATGACGATTATCCTAACACCATTTATTCCTTGTAGTGCGAAACTTCCCATCATTACTTTATTTGCAGGTTATTTCTTTAGAGATTACTCAGGCTTAGTCAGTGCCTCGTTGTATTTTTTAGCCATCATCATGATTTTATTATCTGCTCTCATTTTAAAGAAGTTTTATTTCAAAGGGAAACCATCTAGCTTTATGTTAGAACTTCCAGATTATAAAGTTCCGAATGTGAGATACATCTTAAACGATGTATGGAGTAAAGCAACTGCATTCATCATTAGGGCAGGATCTGTAATTCTTTTAGCTTCGATTGTGATATGGTTACTTATTAGTTTTGACTTTAGATTTTCGTATGGCGTAAATCCAGATGATAGCATGTTAGCATGGATAGGAAATGCCTTAGCATGGCTCTTTTATCCCATGTTAGGTTCATGGAGTTGGGGTGCTACTGTATCTGCGATTCAAGGCTTAGTTGCCAAAGAACAAATCATTGCATCGATGGCCATTATTGCAGGATACTCTGATGACACATCAGCAGGACTACTCATTTTTAGCAGCAGCTCATTTGGTTTCTTCACAGCAGCTTCAGCATATGCTTTCATGGTTTTCAATTTATTTAGTGCACCATGTTTTGGTGCAATTGGAGCGATGCGACAAGAGCTTGGAACAACTAAAAGGATGTGGAAAGCAGTCTTATTTCAAACAGGAATTGCTTGGGTATTTGCAGTCATCGTTTTTCAAATCGGTAGACTCATTGAGGTGATTTTATGACATTTACTGACATTGTTATTTTAATCGTAACGATTACAATCGTATCTTTCATCGTTTATCACATGATAAGACATAAAGAAGAGGGATCTTGCGATCGATGTAGTTATGCTAAGAAAAAATAGTGAGAAGGTATGAGTGCAAACTTATACCTTTTTTGTATAATAGATTTAGATGGAAGAGGTGAATCTTATGCAATCTAAGAATCAGTTAGAATGGGTATTACTTGATGATAAGAAAAGGGATTTATTATTAATTCTACCTGGAGGTGGATACTTTTTCACCTCAAAAAGAGAAGGTATGCCGATTGCAAAAAAAGCACATGAAATTGGATGTCATGCAGCCATTTTTTGGTATCGAGAAGAAAAATTAGGATATCCTGCGATTAAGGAAGAAGGTATTTCTGTCATAGAAGATATTCGAAAACATCCGTTAGTTAATCGATTGTTTATCATTGGTTTTTCTGCTGGAGGACATTATGCACTCATGCTATCGATTGCATGTTCACACCTCATAGATAAAACGATTTTAGCCTATCCTGTAGTTTCATCCAATAAAGCATTCTACCATGGTGGATCATTTATGAATTTATTGGGTAGCTTAGATCACGAAGCATTACTACATGAACTCTCCCTAGAACATCATGTCCATTCAAACATGAAAGAAGTGTTCATCTTCCATACTGCTGATGATCAATCTGTGCCTGTTCAAAATGCTTTAGTACTGGCAGAAAAATTACATGAACATAAGGTTCCAATGGAATTACATATTTACCCTAAAGGAAGACATGGTGCATCATTAGCAACAAAAGAAGTTTCGTTTGAAGATATGGATCCTGATGATTTTGAAAAAGAATTTAAGGATATCTCTAGATGGTTTTCACTCGCACAAGCATTCATGAAACGATAAAAAAAACAGGGACTTTTTCAGTTGATAAGTCCCTGTTTTATATGTTTTACTTTTCAGGTTGATGGATAACAACTTGAGGAAATGGTATTTCGATACTGTGTTCATCGAGGATTTCTTTAATACGTTGGCGCATCGCTCGTTCAATCGCGTAATGTTCCTCATTTAAGGTTTTAGCTATAGCTCTTAAATTGACAGAACTAGAGGCTAAATCGATTGTTCCTATCACTTTAGGATCTTCAATAATGACTGGGAAATTTAATCGTAATTTAGGAAGTTCAGCATTTAACAAATCTATGGTTTGTTGGATGTTTTCTTTATAAGCTATACCAAATTCAACAATAGCAACACTCGGATTTCTTGAAAAATTAATCAGTGTTGATATTTCACCATTATTAACAATCTTGATTTCCCCTTTCCAGTTCATTATTTTGGTTGTTTTTAACCCAATACTGGTAACTTCTCCTTTAAATCCTTGAACTTCGATCTTATCACCCACATCAAAATGGTGTTCGAAGACAATAAAGAATCCGGAAATTAAATCATTAATGAAACGTTGAGCACCAAGACCTATAACAAGGCCTAAGATACCTAATCCAGCCAATGCAGGAGCAACGTTAACTCCCCATATCGATAAAACGATTAAAATCATGAGAATGCCTAAGAAATATTTAATAATACTATTGGTTACTTTTGCAATCGTTCTTTTTCTTTTTTTCATCGGACTTTCTTTTAATCCCACACGATTAAGTGTCGTCTTAGATATCTTCATTAGTGATAACGAGATGAAAATAACTAATAAAGTTGAAATAATTCGAGTGACACTCTCTTCGATGAAAAGTATAATGTTTGAACCAATATCACTAAAATAATCACTAAAATCATAATTCCATATATACATGATACCGGCAATACCAGCAATGAGAAGGATAAATGATAAGATGAAGATGATCATAATCGTTAGTTTTTTGAGTGACTCTTCACGTTTTAAAAGCCTTCTTTCGTAAAAAAAGATCATCAAAAGTGCGAATACAATTAAAGCGGTATATACTGTATTTAGTATCACATGTTGAGTTAAGATGGTTATGAGCATAAATATCCCTACTTTCTACGTAGTTATTATAACATATCTGGTCATCTTTCCAAAGGAAAGAAGGTCTGAACTATTTGACAAACCACATACTATCACATAAAATAAGCCTATAGAAGAGGACACTTATGAAGAAATTTTTATCAACTTATCGAAACTATATCTTTTTCTCGTCTATATTATTCATGATTTTTTCATCCTTTTTTTTCTTTGTTGGATTAACAGATCAAACTTTTTCATTCTATAAAGAAGCAGTAACTGAAGTGAAAAAAGATAGTTTAGTACCTAAAAGTGTTAATGTACATCTTGCAAGTTATAATGATACACAAGTTATTTTAGAATTCAGTGATAAGGATTTAGAAGGTGTACAATCAGGTAAGATTCTTGCAGTTTATACATATCAAGGAAGTAATTCAGGGAAGTTAAATTATCACTTCCAAGGAACGACAAGCTATGCCTTTGCATATTATGGTTTAATCAACAATGAGAGATTCCCTTCTTATGTGACTGGGCAATCTTTACATCCGTTTGTTCTTATTGGAATCATCAGCTTAAGTTTTAGCTTGGTTGTAGGCGTTATTTCTCGGATAAAATGGCGTTATGAAGACGTTTCTAGTCCAGATGAACATCAAATGATCGATGATCAAAAACATACGGTTGACATCGAACAAAAAGAGGATCAACACATCGACGATATTAATCGTTAAAATTACTTGATAAATCTTCAAAAAGTGTTAAAATAAATGTGCATTTTGAAAGGCGGGTCATACATGGAAAGAGATCATTCAAAGACACCTTTTTTTACTAAATTATTAGAATATGCAAATAGCCATACGACACCACTTGATGTACCAGGACATAAATTAGGATCACTACACAATGATATGATGGATGTTGCTGGACAAATGATGTATAAGCTTGATGCTAATGCACCACGAGGACTTGATAATTTAAATCGTCCAACAGGTGTTATCAAGGAAGCAGCTGAACTGATGGCTGATGCCTTTGGTGCTGAAAAAGCATATTTTTTGACAGGTGGTACTACGATGGGAATTCTTGCTATGATTATGTCTGTCTGTCGAGCAAAAGAAAAAGTTATTTTACCTAGAAACGTCCATAAGTCAGCTATTAATGCACTTATTTTATCAGGTGCGATTCCTATTTTTGTCAAACCTTATTTAGACCATGAATTAGGCATTGCGAATCATATGGATTATAAAGAAGTTGAACAAGCCATATTAGACAATCCTGATGCAAAAGCAGTATTTGTGATTAATCCAACCTATTTTGGAGTAGCTAGTGATTTAAAAGGCATTGTTGATTTAGCACATGAAAAAGAGATGATGGTTATTGTCGATGAAGCTCATGGTTCCCATCTTCCGTTTTCTCCACTCCTTCCACAAAGTTCGATGGAAGCTGGTGCTGACATGAGTTCATGTTCACTTCATAAAACAGTAGGATCACTCACACAAAGCTCAATATTAATTACTCAAGGACCCCGTGTTGATCATATTCGATTAAGATCAACCATCAATATGATTCAATCTACATCACCTTCAAGTTTATTACTCGCTAGTCTTGATGTTGCACGTAAAGAAATCTATTTCGAAGGACCCAAACACATGCCAATCTTAGTTGAGATGGCACATCATACGAGAGAAAGAATTAATCAAATCAAAGGTTTAAAAGCTGTAGGAACTTCATATTTTATGAAGAATAAAGCGTTTGATTATGATGAAACTAAAATTATTGTCAAAGTATCTGATTTAGGTATTACAGGCTTTGATGTTTATAAAGAATTATTCGATGAACATAAAATCCAATTAGAATTAGCTGAAACACATCTCATATTAGCTGTATTATCAATTGGAACTAAACAAGAAGATTTGGATCACTTAGTCGACGCACTTCAAATCATAAGTGATAAATATTTACCGATGGAACTTGCTCCATTACAACCTAAAATCAAGTATACATATCCTGAAGCTTATACGAGACCTCGTGAAGCCTATCATGCACCTAAGAAATATGTACCTCTCAATCAAGCAGTTGATGAGATTGCTGCTGAATCGATTATGATTTATCCTCCTGGAATACCTATTGTTATCCCAGGTGAAATTGTGAGTCAAGATATATTAGATGATTTAGATTTTTATCAGAAACAAGGATCTATCATTCTCAGTGATACTGAGGGTGGATATATTAAAATTATAGATAAAGAATATTGGATGAAATGGGAGGAAGACGAAGATTTATGAAGCTTCAAAAAGTAGATTTATCTTTTCAAAGTTGTAATAGCACCTATAAAGAAGCTGATGTGGTGATTTTTTCAGTACCTATGGATAACACAGCATCATTTAGACCAGGGACTCGATTTGCAGGTCATGCTATTCGAGTAGATTCTTTTGGTGTTGAATGGTATTCACCATATCGTGAAAGAGATTTAAAAGAATTTAAAACAGCAGACATTGGGGATTTAGAATTACCTTTTGGTGATGTTGATAAACAATTAGATATTGTCTATAAAACAACAAAGCAAATTTTAAAAGATGGAAAAACACCCATGATGGTAGGTGGAGAACATTTAGCAAGCTATTCAACCATTAAGGCACTTTATGAAAAATACCCGAATCTTCATGTGATTCAATTAGATGCCCATACGGATTTAAGAGAAGAATTTTTTGGTAGAAAACTATCTCATGCAACATTCTTAAGACATGTTCATAAATTTGTTGGTGATGGTAAGATTTATCAATTTGGTATCCGCAGTGGTGAAAAACCAGAGTTTGATTGGGCAAAAGAAGGACATGTCCATATGCGTAAGTTTGATTTTGAAGGACTCGATAAAGTCGTTGAAAAATTGAAAGACGTTCCAGTTTATGTCACCATAGATATTGACGTATTGGACCCAGCTGTTGTACCAGGTACAGGAACACCTGAACCAGGTGGTATGCAATATAAAGATTTACTTTGGGCATTCGATCAATTTGCGAAGTTAAATCAATTGGTTGCTGCTGATTTTGTTGAATTATCACCGATGTTAGATCCGAGTGGAGCGTCCACTGCTGTTGCAGCTAAAAGCTTAAGAGAACTAGTTTTACTTCTACATATAAATTTAGAAAAAAGAAACAAATAACAAATTATTTGAACACTTTGATGAAAATCAAGGTGTTTTTTTAATGATATATTTATATATCAAAAATTCTATGAATCTAAACAAAATAGAAAAAAGATAAATAAATAGCTTTTATTATGTGAAATATTTAACTTTTTCTTAACGATACTTGGATGTAAGCAAACCTTTTGAATTAACTTCCACCGTCAAGTATAATGAAGTTGCTAAAGAAGGAGGATTTCATATGCTATTTAAAGATTATGATCCATTAAAGAAGAAACAACTACAAATCTTAGATGCAAAGGGAAAGATTGTTAATCCCGAACTTGAACCAAAGCTATCTAAAGAAGAACTACTCAAAATGTATAAAACCATGGCTTTAGGACGGGTTGCAGATATCAAAGCGTTACAATATCAACGTCAAGGACGTATGTTAACTTATCCACCTAATCGTGGGCAAGAAGCAACTCAAGTTGGAGCTATTTCAGCATTAGAAGATAGAGACTGGTTATCACCAGCATTTAGAGAACTCAATATGTTTTTATACCGTGGAATAGGGTTGGATAAACTCTATTTATACTGGTATGGAAATGAATTTGGTAATGCACTACCCATTGAAAAAAGATGTCTACCCGTGAATGTTATTATTGGTTCGCAAGTGACTCATGCTGCAGGTTTAGCGTATGCATCTAAAATCTTGAAAAAAGATGAAGTTGCTCTTGCTACCATTGGTGATGGTGGAACTTCACACGGTGAATTTTATGAAGGACTAAACTTCGCTGCTTCATTTAATGCACCACTTGTTGTCGTTATTCAAAATAACCAATATGCAATTTCAACACCTAGAAAAAAAGCAACTAAAGCTGAAACATTAGCTCAAAAAGCAGTTGCTTTCGGTATTCCAGGAATTCAAGTTGATGGAAACGATGTGCTTGCTATGCATGTAGCAACCAAGTTTGCTGCTGATTATGCAAGAAAAGGTAATGGTCCAGTTTTAATTGAAGCAGTCACTTATCGTTTAGGTGCCCATACAACATCTGATGACCCAACAATTTATCGTTCAAATGACGAAGTAGCTGAGTGGGAAAAGAAAGATCCAATGATTCGTTTTAAGAAGTACTTAATCGATAAAGGTTATTGGACTGAAGAAGAAGATCAAAAATTAGAAGAAGAAAACAATCAACATGTTGGGGACACATTTAAAGAAGTTGAAAAAACAGGAGATGCTAATTTATTAGATATCTTCCAATATACATATAAAGAAATGACACCACAACTCATTGAACAATATGAAGAAATGAAGAAATTTTTAGAAGAGGGAGGTAAATAATCATGGCAGTTATGACATTGCTTGATGCAATCAATCAAGCACTCGATCAAAAAATGGCTGAAGATTCACGTGTTGTTGTTTACGGTGAAGATACAGGATTTGAAGGTGGTGTGTTTAGAGTGACTGCAGGTCTTCAAAAAAAATATGGTGAAGACCGTGTATTTGACACACCTATTGCTGAAGCAGCAATCACTGGTAGTGCGATTGGTATGGCAATTAACGGATTATTACCTGTTGCAGAAATTCAATTTGATGGTTTCGTTTTCCCTGGGATGACAGAAATCGTTACACATATGGCACGTTTTAGAAATAGAACACGTGGTGCTTTTGGATTACCTATCGTTGTTCGTTTTCCAGTAGGCGGAGGTATTCGTGCCCTTGAACACCACTCTGAATCACTTGAAACACTTTTAGGACATATTCCAGGATTGAAAGTTGTTATTCCTTCAACACCGTATGATGCGAAAGGTTTAATGATTTCAGCGATTGAAGATCCGGATCCAGTCATTTATATGGAACCTAAACGTATCTATCGTGCAGGTAAACAAGATGTTCCTGAGGAAATGTATCGTATTCCAATTGGAAAAGCGAAAGTAGTTAAAGAAGGAACAGATATTACAGTAGTTGCTTGGGGCGCGATCGTAAGAGAAGTTGAAAAAGCAATGAAGCTTCTTGAAAATGATAACATCAGTGTTGAACTTATTGACTTAAGAACAATCAATCCAATTGATGAAGAAACGATTATCAATAGTGTTAAAAAAACAGGACGTTTTGTGGTTGTACAAGAAGCTGTTAAAACTTATGGTCCAGGTGCTGAACTCATATCACTCGTTAATGAAAAAGCATTCTTACATCTAGAAGCTGCACCAGCACGTGTGACAGGATGGGATATTACCGTTCCGCTTGCAAAAGGTGAAAATTATCACTTTGTTCAACCAGAACGTATAGCTGCTCAAATTAAAAAGACAGCTAAATTCTAAGGAGGAACACATAATGTATGATTTTAAATTTGCTGATATCGGTGAAGGTATCCATGAAGGTAAGATATTAAAATGGAATTTTAAAGTTGGAGATAAAGTCAAAGAAGGTGAAACATTAGTCATTGTTGAAACAGACAAGGTTAATGCTGAACTTCCATCTCCTGTTGATGGTATCATTGAAAAATTAGGAGCTCAAGAAGGCGAAACGATTCATGTCGGTCAAACAGTTGTTTTAATTCATGACGGTTCAAGCACGCCTGTAAAAAAAGAAGAACCTAAAAAAGAACCTATTTCTGAAGGTAAAGCAGCTCCAGGAGTTATTGGTCAAATCGAAGTCTCAGAGGATGTTATGGCATCTTCATCTGAAGGAACGACACCAAAAGTTGAAGAAAAAACAACAGGTAAAGTGTTAGCAACACCTGTTGCAAGACAACTTGCTAAAGATTTAGGTGTTGATATTGCGAAAATCAATGGCACAGGTGAAAATGGACGAGTCATGAAAGAAGATATTCAAAGAGCTGCTGAAGGAAAAGGTACTCAACCTACATTTGCACAACCTAAGGTATCTATTTCCGTTCAAGGTGAAGTGGAGTATGTTCCAATAACTAAACTTAGAAAAGCAATCGTAAACTCCATGACAAGAGCTAAGCAAATCATTCCTCATACCGTATTAATGGATGAAGTGACTGTTGATAAACTTGTTGATTTAAGAAACAAAGTCAAAGAACAAGCAGCTGCTCAAGACATTAAGCTTACTTATATGGCATTCATCATGAAAGCCACTGTGTTAGCACTCAAAAAATTCCCATATTTTAATGCAAGCTTCGATCAAGAAAATGATCGTATGGTTTTAAAGAAATTTATTAACATAGGTATGGCTGTTGACACACCTGATGGACTGATTGTTCCTAATATCAAAGATGCTGATCAAAAGAGCATACTAGAATTAGCGAAAGAGTTGAGAGAAGTTGCAGATCAAACCATTCAACGTAAAGTTCAACTTTCACAACTCCAAAATACAACATTTAGCATCACAAATTTTGGTGCAGCTGATGTGAGATATGGAACACCCATTATTAATCACCCTGAAGTGGGAATACTAGGTGTAGGTCGTATTGAACAAAAAGCTGTGGTTGAAAATGGTGAGATTGTTGCACGCTATGTAATGCCACTTTCACTTGCTGTTGACCATCGCGTCATAGATGGTGCAGACGCTGGAAGATTCTTATCTTACATAAAGGCTTTATTAAATGACCCAATGATGTTATTATTGTCTTGAGGTGAATAACGTGAAGACATTTGATATCATTGTTTTAGGCGGTGGACCTGGTGGTTATGTTGCTGCTATAAAAGGTGCGCAACTTGGACTTAAGGTTGCACTTGTAGAAAAAGAAGTAGTGGGTGGTATTTGTTTAAATCATGGATGTATACCAACAAAAACATTATTAAAAAATGCGAAAGTATATACATATGTTAAACATGCACTTGACTATGGTGTCGTCATTAATGGTGAAATCACTTTTGATTGGCAACACATGATGAAGCGTAAAAACATGGTTGTTAAAAAACTGACGATGGGTGTTGCAGGCTTACTCAAGAAAAACGGTGTAGAAGTGTTTAATGGCTTAGGTAAAGTCTTATCTCCAACATCAGTTTCTGTTAACAATGAAACACTTTCATGTAAGAACTTAATACTTGCTACTGGTGCATCACCTATTGTTCCACCGATCCCTGGACTTAAGGAGTCTTATGAAAAAGGTATTGCTAAAACATCGAGAGAACTACTTGCTATTCAAGAAGCACCTAAATCACTTGTTATTATCGGTGGTGGAGTTATTGGTGTTGAGTTTGCAACCATCTTCTCAGCGATTGGAACGAAAGTAACAATCATAGAAAAATTAGATGGAATCTTACCTATGATGGATGATGACATCCGTCAGGCATATACAAAGATACTTAAAAAAGAAGGCATTGAGATTTATACACATGCTGAAGTGAAAGCTGTTAAAGATCATGAAGTCACTTATGCGTTTGAAGGTAAAGAGATTAACATATCAGCAGACACCATTTTAGTCAGCGTGGGTATGCGTCCTAACACAGAAGGACTTGAAGTTTTAAATCTTGAAAAAGATCGAAATGCAATTAAAACCAATGAACACTTACAAACATCTGTTAAATCAGTCTATGCAATTGGAGATGTTAATGGTAAATACATGTTAGCGCATGTTGCATCAGCTGAAGGTATTATTGCAGTTGAGCATATTCATGGTAAGAAAGTTAAAATGGATTACACACGAGTACCTAATGCTGTTTATGGATCTCCAGAGATTGCAACCATTGGATTAACTGAAAAAGAAGTGAAAGAAAAAGGTATTCCATACAAAGTTTCAACTTTCCCATTGATGGCAAGCGGTAAAGCATTAGCTGATAATGAAAAAGATGGATTTATTAAACTCATTGTTGGTGAAAAATATAAAGAAGTTTTAGGAGCACATATTTTCTCTTACAATGCTTCAGATTTAATTGCTGAACTTGGCATCACTATGACTTTAGAAGGTACAGCATATGAAATAGCATCAACGATTCATCCACATCCCACACTATCAGAAATCATTATGGAAGCTGCTCACGGTGCAGTGGATAAACCTATTCACATGTAATAGTTTTAAGGAACTAAAACGCTTAGTTCCTTTTTTTGTTGCTTTTTGGTCTAAATCATGTCAATAATAAAGTATAACAAATACCATCAAGTTTTCTTTATGTCATCATTATAAAATGTTAGCGGGTGAACATATGGATCAAGATCAAATCAAGTTAATAGGAAAATTACAAGAATATATTGAAAAGCATATTCATCAACCGATGACACTGCTTGAACTGAGCAGGTATATTGGATACTCTCCATGGTATGTCGATAAACTCTTTTCAAAGTACTTAAACAAATCTCCCATGCAATACATCAAAGAAAGAAGGCTCACACTCGCTGCACTCAGACTTAGAGATGAGAATCCTAAGGTTATAGATGTCGCACTATCATTTCTATTTGATTCACATGAAGGTTTTACAAGAGCTTTTTCGAAACATTTTGGTATAAGTCCTTATCGGTATAAAAAAGAATACCCTCCAATTAGCTTATTTTTACCTTTTCCAATCAATCACTCCAAAATAAACAAAGGAGAAAAAGTAATGAACGAACAAAAAATGCTTCCTATTTTTATTCAAGTTGTTGAAAGACCTAAAAGAAAACTTATTGTTAAAAGAGGCGTAAAAGCAAAACACTATTTTGCATATTGTGAGGAAGTGGGTTGTGATGTATGGGGCATATTAACATCAATTAAAGAAGCACTTTATGAACCTATCGGTATGTGGTTACCTGATAGACTAAGACCAAAAAACACATCAACATACATTCAAGGTGTTGAAGTACCTGTCGACTATGCAAATATAGTTCCTGAAGGATTTGAAACAATGATATTAGAACCACAACTCTATATGATCTTTCAAGGTCCTCCATATCAAGATGAAGACTTCATGGAAGCAATAGAAGCATTCAATGAAGCGATTAAAGAGTTTAATCCAACGCTCTATGGTTATGCATTTGATTTTAATAATCAACCTACATTTCAATTAGAACCTCGAGGAGAAAGAGGATATATCGAAGGTAAGCCTGTCAAAAAAATCATAGATTAAAAAATCATGGAAAGAACAAGTCGGTTCTTTCTTTTCATGATGATTAATAGTCATCTTTTTGAAGTTGTTGTGTTAAAATAGCATCAAGGGGCGAAATAACATGAAATATTTATTATTGTATAATCCAGTTTCAGGTAAGTCACATTTTAAATCCAAAATCCCATTCATCCAAAAAGAGTTTGCTAAAACAACACATGAACTGACTATTTATGAATCTAAAGCACCTAAAGATTTAATGGAAGTAGCTCGTAAGGAAGCAGCAAACTATGATGTTTTTTTAGTTGCTGGCGGTGATGGTACCATTAATGAAGTGTTAAACGGTATCATGACTGTTGACAAAAGACCTACATTAGGACTTCTTCCAAGTGGAACAGCTAATGATATTGCAGCTATCTTAGGTATTAATAAAAATATTAAGCGCTCTTTAAAAATCTATTTTAAAGACACACCTGTGCATATGGATGTCAATCAAATGAATCACCTTTACTTTTTATATACAGCTGCTTCTGGTGTTTTAACACGGATTAGTTATGAAATTCCAAGAAGAATATTAAATAAGTATGGTTATCTAGCCTATGTTTTTGAAGCAATGAAGGATTTCCAAAAAGATTATCGCTATCCCATTAAAATCACATATGATCATCAGACGATAAATTGTGAATGTATGATGGTCTTAGGTTTATCAACTAACCGAGTAGGTGGAATGACACTCTATAATTTTGCTAAATCAAAATTAAATGACGGCCTATTTGAACTCCGCTTTTTCAAACGTGTGAGACATTTTTATCGCTTTCGCTTGATGTCATCATTTATACGTGGAGGAAGAAAATTAAGAGAAGATCTACATTTAGTATCCAACCATTTCAAAATTGAAACTAATGATGATGTTCAGTGGAATGCAGATGGTGAGTTTGCGATGAAAGGAAATATCGTCATTCAAACATATCAAGAAGCTCTGTCCATCTTCGCAAGTAAAAGAAGAAAGAAGAAATATTTCTAGTGAAATCAAAAAAGGAAAAACTTACACACAATGAATCGATGATTCAAGCAGTCAAGTTTTTCTTTTTTTCTGTTTCTGCAGGAGTATTTCAAGTCCTATCGTTCACTTTTTTATTTGAGATAATTCAGTTTATTTATTGGCCGTCTTATTTGCTTTCCTTAATCTTATCTATTTTATGGAATTATACATTGAATCGCAAATATACATTTAAATCAGCAAATAATATACCCATTGCAATGGCTAAAGTCGCGTTGTTTTATATAGTGTTTGTTCCATTATCCACATGGTGGGGAGATGCTTTAACGAAAATTCATTGGAATGAATATCTTGTATTATGTTTAACTATGCTAACAAATTTAATCACTGAATTTCTATACACAAAATATTATGTTTATCGAAATAGCATAAATACAGCAGTTATCGAATCACTTTAATGAATATTTTATTAAAGTGTGACTTATTTATAAAATATATATGATAAACTAAAAACAAATAACAATGATGAAAGGAAATATTATGAAAAAACTGACATTTTTTCGTTTAGTCATCATGTGCAACTTTCTGTTTTTAAGTTTTATTTTAATAGGATGTTCGAATGTCATAGATGAGGAAGATCCAGCAGCAACATTACCCATAAACGATCCATCTGATCCAAATGATGTAGAAACCAATCCAGACGACTTTCTATTACCACTTATCCATATTGAAACGACAAGAGCTCAACCTATTGAAAGTGATGAGGTTTATACGTCATGTAAAATCACATTATCATCTCATCAAACAGAGTATTCATTTACAGAGTTAACTGCGGGTATTAGACTTCGAGGGAATTCTACTAAGCAATTTGATAAAAAACCGTATCGTATCAAGTTCGATACGGACATCCAATTGCTCGGTTTAGGCAATGGACCATCAAAAAGTTGGTTGCTTCTTGCAGAATATGTAGATTTATCTTTAATGAGAAACAAACTTACCTATGATTTAGCAAACAAACTGATGAGAAACACATTTGTCTCAGATTCAGCATATGTTGAATTGAAAGTTAATGGTGTCTCACAAGGTGTTTATCTTGTTTTAGAACAAACACATGTCAATTCATATCGTATTAATATTGATGAATCAGGTGTCTTAGATGGAAGTATTATGAACACAGGTTATTTACTTGAACTAGAAGGTGATGGAGGTAGAAGAGATAGCGAAGGAACCTTCATGACTGATTGGTTTGATATTCCTGGATATTCAGGAAACCCATCAGAACTGGGATGGTGGAACTATCCAGACTACACCACTTCAAGACTACTCGCTTTTTATGTTATTAAAAGTGATGCAAAATCACCAGAACAAGTTTCATATATTCAACAGTATATGATGGATGTTTATGATGCTATATATGTTGATCAAACACAAGAAACCATTGAAAACTTAATTGATGTTGAATCTGCAGTAGATATGTATTTACTTCAATTAATTACTAATGATTTTGATAATAATTTTAGTTCAAGATTTTTAATTAAAGATAAAGATAGTAAAATTGTGTTTGGACCACCTTGGGATTTTGACTTATCCTATGGGAATCATTATTCAGATTATGCCTCCAATACTATCCATATTAATCATTTATTATATGATTTAGCCCATTTACCATGGTTTTTAAACCTTGTTAAAGAACGATGGGAGTTCATCTCACAACCAAATGGTATGGTTTCAGAAATGCTAGAAAGTATAGATACATATCAAGGTATGTATGGTGTATTATTTGAGGCCAATCATCAGATGTGGAAAAACACACGTCAGACAACCGGTTGGCATGTTATTTATCATCAACAAGGCATTCAATCACATCAAGATGCTGTCAATTACTTAAGAACATGGTTAACGAATCGTATCACATTTATCAATAATTATCTTTCATAAAAAAAAGTGAAATTTTCACTTTTTTTGTTTTACATATGAATCATATGCAATCGATGCAAATATTAAACTCGCTAATCCATAGCTCCAATTATCCTTTACACCGATACATTTATATCCTAATTTAGGAAAAACAGGCATGGGTATTGTTGGATTGGACACTCTTGTTAAGACAAGATGTCCTTTTTTTACATGAATAAAAGTATCTAGTGTCTTTTCATAGCCATCTTTAGCTAACTGACAAACCTCTTCACTTACTAAACCTAAGTTTGCTCCCTCAAGTACACCACCATGAATTAACAAAGACGCAGAAGATTCGAATATGGAGGGGAAGTTTAAGATGGTTTGATATAAACCTTTCTTTTGATATTTCATGATAGACTGACAAGTTCTTTGAAAGATTGGAAGAATGTCTTGCTGCTGTTTTTGATTTAGATTTTTATAAATCATGGGTAAAGCAGTCACGACCCAACCATTTCCTCGACCCCAATAAATACCTTTAGGATATGCTTTTCTTTTTCTTGTTAAATAAGCATGTGTCCATAAGCCATCATGTTCTAAGTAATCTTGAAATTTCATCACTGTTTCATAACTTAAATTAGTATATGTTTCTTGTTTCGTATCTTTTCCGTAAACACTTAAAAAAACACCATACATCATGATGGAGTCAACCCAAATAGATTTTGGATAGAATTTACCAACAAGACTATGACCTAAATGATTTGGTAAGAAATCAATCACTGGTTTAGTATTTAAAAAATAATCTAATCCCCTTTGTGTGAGTGATTGATATGTATGACATTGATAGATTTGATCATAGGTATGACTAATGAGTATAGGAGCGAATGTATCAGATTGATCTACTTTAGGTGGATGAGCAAGGTAGTAGTTTAAATAGCTTTCAATAAAGGATTTATACTTAGTGTCATTTAAGTATTCATCTAATTTTAGTAAAGCATATCCAAATAAAGCTTCTCCCCACATCCACTTCATTTGAGGTTTAATCGATGCTATATGGTCATCAATCACTTGAATCACTTTATTTAAGTATGGATTCACATCGGATCAACTCCTTTAAATTTAATGTTAGTTTATCATTCTCATATACGATATCAAAAACCTCACTTTGTTTAGGTGCTGTAATAAAAGGTGTTTCAAAACGTTGATATTCTGTTGAAACTAAGCCATCATTCACATAAGTAAGTTTTTTTCTCGTATCAATTTTTATATTGTGATAACAAACCAGACTACCCTTTTTGGAGATGGATTGATCCATGATGAAATCAATGAATCGCTTGAAAGAGATATGCTTTATAGAGTCAACAGAGATAGACCATGCTGATTGTCTACCATATTGTCTATATTCATGATCATTATACTTAACCATCTTTTGAAGTGAACGAATACCAATTAATGCGTCCTTCACTTTACCGATAATAAAATAATCACTTTCATAAAGTTCTTCAAAATCATCTTGTTTTAAGTATAAATGTGTAACTAAAGCTCTTTTCTTTTCAAACATACCTTTACGAACACGTAAATCATAAACATATAAAGCCTGCTTTTCGTGTTGAAAAGCAAAAGGCATAATCCCATTTCCTACCCAATAAGAAGGACTGAAATTTCTCGAGTTATCTTCAAAAAAGGCTTGAGCTGGATGTGTGATAAAAACAGAAGTATCATAGTTCAATACTGCTCCACCTAAGTGTTGCTGATCACCAAATGTTTTAGGAACATGCATCTGAGCTGTAGATAACACAAAGTCTTCGTGTTTGTATGTATAAATATTTCCCTTTTGAATCGCCACCCCTTGTGTTGTTGGATTTAAGATCTTAATCAAAGGTTTCATCAGTTTGAGTTTCTTTAAGATAGATTTATCAAATGCATCTAAATTTTTTAAAAATGTATTATGTTTTAATTTCCAGTCATGAAACATGTTCATCGTAAGTTCAATGGACTCGACATTTGAAAATGATTCCATTGACCAAAAATACATACCTGTTGTCAAATAGTCTTTTGAACCATGGAAATAAGAAGATACCTCATGAAGATAAAGTCCATGACTGTCTTTCACAATCATCGGTTCTTTATGATAAGCTATATGTTTTATGACATGAGGAACATGATAGGATCGATTTAAGATAAAATCGGTAGATAATCTTGTATAGTCATAATCTTTAAGTGGTCCTAAGTCAAATGCTTTTTTCATGATATCTAAAATATCTTGTTCATGTGGATTGATTTTTTGTCTTTCATAACAACGTCCACTCGCTGCACTAAAAAAACCTTTGAAATGATGTAGTGCCAAATCAAGCATGAGTACATCCATTAAAATGGTTGCCATTATTTTAATGTTTTCATCTGGAGCTAAATCAATCAAAAGTGATAAAGGTGCAATATCTTCTTCAAAATATGTATTTGAATGGAATTCGACAAAACCTAAATCAAAACGTGTTTTAAACCAATAAATCAAATGTTCATAAGCTCGTTCTTTATGAAATAAACCCATTTTATGTGTATTAGTGAACATTTCATCGATAAAAAGATGACCGGAAAGATATTCAACTGTACTAAAAATAAGTTGATGATTTTCACTCCAAAAACACATACCATCAACTCCAAGATCTTCCATGCGATACTTATATCCAAGGACAGTTTGTTTCATCTTATCCAATGTTTCTTCACTAATGAGTGATTGATAATCATAAAGACTACGTACAATTGAAACCATTCTAAAATCACTACAATCATAGCGATGATCAATGAAATCAAGCAGATTTAATATACCCTTTTCATCAATCTTTTTTCCTTCACTCAAATCTTTAATTTCAGGGAAGGTTTTATGATTCATTTTGATACTCATTGGAATATCATCAAGCATTAGCACAACTCCTTAATATAGGTTTCCATACGTTCTTGTTCTTCTTGATCTAATTCTAAATTTAAAGCAAGTTTCTCATTTAAATGCTTAATATCTTTAGAAATGGTTGGGCTGATTTTAAATGATCGAGCAACAAAATAACCAATGAGCATGAGTAATCCAAGTCCTAAAACAAAAATCATTCGAATACCCCATATAGCAGACTCAGGTTGTAAAGGTTCTGGAATCGCTTCTGTAGGTGTTAAAAAACCAGTGAGTTCTAATACCCATCCAATGATAAAGACTGCAAGAGCAGAACTACCTGTACGAATAAAGGTCATCACACCACTACAAACACCAGTGTTTCTTTCCTTTAGTTTTAATTCTACGATGTCAACTGCATCTGGGAAAATGATCCAACTCATGAGTTGAGCACCACTAAATCCTAAAGCAGCTAATCCAACGATGACATATAAAAGTATTGGATGTTGACCTTGTGGGAAGAAAGCAATCCCTAAACTCATTAAAATCGTTAATGGAAGTCCATATGCATAAATCTTTGTTTTAGAGATGTTTTGAACTAATCGATATAAAAGTGGGAACATTAATAGTTGCATCCCTAAGAAAGTACCTAAAAAGATGGTAGATGAAATATTGACCACATATAACCCATAATAAATGACAACAGCTGAAGCCATATCAAGAGCGAGTGCTTGACAAATATACATGACAACGAGTTTTCTAAATCCTTTTACCTTTAGAGGTTCAACAAATTTTTCTACTTTAAATTTCTCTGGTTCCTCATAAGGTGTACGTTCTTTCGTGAATAAACCGATGAGAATGAGTGGAATCGTAAACACAGCTCCAAAAACAAACACCATGATGAGATAAAAAGCGATGATGGATAATCCACCTTTTGTATAAGTTTCAAATAACATTGTTGGAACAAGCGTACACATAGCAGTAGCTACCATGCTAAAGATTAAACGTGTTAAATTGACTTTATTTCTTTCATTAAAATCATTCGTTATTTCTGTGGATAAAGCACTGTAAGGAACAGCTACAATTGTGTTTACAGTGTAATAAAGAAGATAGGTAAGTAGCATGTAAACCACTTTAAAGAAAGTACCGTTTATACTGTGAGGTAACCATAAAAGCGCAAGTGCGGGAATTAAAAGAATACCACCGACTAAGATAAAGGGACGTCTTCTACCTATTTTAGTTTTCGTACGATCGGTTATCATACCCATGAGTGGATCATTAATAGCATCCCATGCTTTTGAAATCATAATAATCGTTCCTGCGATACCAGGACTAATGCCAATGACATTAGTAATAAAAACAAGATATAAAACACTAATAATGGTTTGTCCTCCACCACCATATAAATCGCCTAATGCAAAGATAAATCGTTCTTTAACGGTTATTTCCTTTATGTTTTGCATCTTATCCTCCATATGTTACTCTTTAAGAGTATCATATCATATTTTTTGGTCGTGTTTCATAGAAAAAATTCATTGAATTAAAAGCTCCTTAAGAGAAAAGTGATGCTATTTTGCACCACTTAATCGTTCAATGATGGACTGAGCTGCTTTCCTACCAGCTTCCATTGCTAGAATAACTGTTGCAGAACCAGTGACCACATCACCACCTGCATAAATCATTGGGACAACTGTCTCACATGTTTCAGGATTAACAATGATACATCCTTCCTTTGTTGAGGATAAATCTTTTTCTGATTTAAATATTAATGGATTAGGGGTTGTTCCAATTGCGAAGATCACTTCATCAACATCTAAATAGAAGAAGTCGTTTGGATTTTCAACTGGTCTTGGTCTACCTGAAGCATCAGGTTCACCAAGCATCATTTTATTGCATTTAATTCGATTAACAAATCCTTTATCATTACCTATAATTTCTTTAATCGTTGATAAATAGATGAATTCAATACCTTCCTCTTCTGCATGAATAATTTCTTCTAAGCGACTTGGAAGTTCATTTCTAGTTCTTCGATATACAATAAATACCTTAGATGCTCCTAATCGTAGGGCTGAACGTGCAGCATCGAGTGCAACATTTCCACCACCAATCACTGCAACCTTTTTTGCATGGTGGATTGGAGTGATGGCATCTTTTATATAAGCTTTCATTAAATTCATGCGTGTTAGATACTCATTTGCAGAATATACGCCATTTAACATTTCTCCAGGTATGTTCATAAATTTTGGTAATCCTGCACCTGTTCCAATAAAAATAGCTGCATATCCCATATTTTTTAAATCAGATATCGTCAGTGTTTGACCGATAATGACATTTGTAATGAGGTTGACTCCTTTATGAACTAACTGATTCACTTCATGCATCACTATGGATTTAGGCAGTCTAAACTCAGGAATTCCATAGGATAATACACCACCAGGAAGATGGAGTGCTTCATATAAATCGACAGCATATCCTTTTTTAATCAAATCGTGGGCACAGGACAGTCCTGCAGGTCCAGAACCAATGATAGCCACTTTATAAGGCTTTCTTTCTATAAAAAGATCATGGTTTTGAACATGCATCATATGATAATCAGCAACAAATCGTTCTAAGTGACCAATGGCGATACCATCATGTTTTTTAGATAAGACACAAACCTTTTCACACTGTGTTTCTTGAGGACATACTCTTCCACATACAGCAGGTAAACATGATGACTCTGCAATAATAGAATAAGCATCTTCAAATGCTCCAACAGCAACCTTTCTAATAAAACCCGGTATATCAATACCAACGGGACATCCTGAAATACACGGATGATGTTTGCAGTCTAAGCATCGTTTCGCTTCTTCAATAGCTTGTTCTTCAGTATAGCCTAAATTAACTTCCTCAAAAGATTTAATTCTCAAATCTACTGATTTTGTAGGCATCATCACTTTACTCATTTGACACCTCTACAAACGTCTTTATATGCTTTATCTTCAGCATCTTTATACATGCTGTTTCGCTTTTGAACCTCATCAAAATTGACGAGATGACCATCAAACTCTGGACCATCTACACAAGCGAATTGGATATGGTTATCCACTTTAACACGACAACCACCACACATACCTGTTCCATCAACCATCACAGGATTCATAGAGACAATAGTCTTTATTCCATAAGGTTTGGTAAGTTCAGAGACTGCTTTCATCATGGGAATAGGACCAATAGCAATCACCTCATCAAATGAAGCATCACTTTCTAAAATCTCACGAACAGCATGTGTGACAAATCCTTTTTCTCCATAGCTTCCATCATCGGTTAATAGGTGAAATCGATGAGAAATCATTTTAAACTCATCTTCAAGAAAAACAAAAGACTGACTCTTAAAGCCTATTATTGTTGTTAATTCAGTATGTTGTTCAGAAAGTTTTTTCGCAATCGGATATAAAATCGCACATCCAAGACCACCACCAACAAGTAAAACTTTTTTTAATCCTTTTAAATGTGAAGGCTTACCAAGAGGACCTGCACAGTCCAAAAGATGATCACCTACACTAAGTTGATTGAGTAAGTATGTAGTCCGACCAACAACTTGAAAAATAATCGTAATGGTTTCTTTCATACGATCAAATGAAGCAAGTGTTAATGGAATTCGCTCTCCCTCATCTTCCACTCTAATCATCACAAATTGACCCACTTCAGCGTGTTTGGTAATGTATGGGGCTGATATGACCATTTTTGTTACATAAGGTGTAAGCATTGTTTTTTCTAATATCTTGTACATGATGAAATCTCCTTACCTCTATACTTATTGTATCTTTTTTTGTCAAATAATTCGACATGTCTCTTCATATTTAAACCAAATTATTGATATAGTTATAACTTTTATAATATAAATTGATAAAATAGATTTAATCAAACGATGGAGGTGATGATATGATTGAGATTGCAGAAGCAATCCCATATGCTCATCAAGCAAACGAGATACTTAAAGATTTAGAGATTGTCAAAGTCTCTATTTGGAATACACCCCATAAATTTGCTTGGATAAACCAACCAGAAAGCAAGTATCTTGAACTTAAGGGAAGAAAAATTGTTGCAGTCGAATCAAGTGCTCACTACATTCGTTTCATCTTTGATCATCAAGAAGAACTAGCTATTGGAGAAGATCTTATCCTATCTTATCAAACTATAAATGATTCGGATCATAAATCACAATTATCTTTCGTTTTTAACAATGGTTACACATTATCATTTAAAGTAAAACTCTATGGATTTTTACTGTTAGGATCGAAAGAAGAACTATATAAACAAAACATTTATTATCAAAAAGCAATTGATGCGATATCACCACTTCATCAAACTTTTACATATGATTACTTTATCGAGCAAACTGGACTCAATATGAACAAAGGATCTGTTAAAGAAGCTTTAGCTACCAAACAACATCTTCCTGGTGTTGGTAATGGAGTGCTACAAGATCTTTTGTTTCATGCGAAAATAAATCCTAAGAGAAAGATTAATACATTAAATGAACAAGAAAAAAAAGTGCTTTACCAAGCACTCATTGATACGATTAAGAATATGGCAGAAAAAGGTGGAAGAGACACTCAACTCAATATGGTAGGATCGTTTGGTAAATATCAAACGATTATGCATACAAAAAGAGAAGATTGCCCCATATGTCATAACAAGCTTAATAAAGAGGCATATCTTGGTGGAAAAGTCATCTACTGTCCAGTCTGTCAAATCTAACTGATATTTACCCCACCTAAAGCGAGTGCTACAAATACAAGCAACACATAGATACCTAATGCAATGAGCAATTTTTTAACTAATGCAATCACACCAATACGATAACCAACCCAAATAATAAATAAAATGTCAACAATAGGTATCGGTATGACAATTAAAAAGATAATCCACTCTATGATTGAAAAAGAAGAAGATTTAAACATGATTGTCTCCTTGATGATAGGATGTTCTTATTTTATGTTTTTTTATGAGGATTACAAAAAGAAATGCATAAGACATCACCGATAAAGGCTATCAATTCTTAATTCTTTCGATTATAATAGATGTAATCATCACTTTTTGGAGGGAAGCATGAGAAGCAAAACAGCAGCAAAAGTAGTCACTATTTATTCAATCGTTTTTGGAGCACTTGTTCTTTTAGGGGCTATAGGCAATATTAATAACGGTGGAGATCGAGCAGTAGGTGTAGTCATGGGGATTGCCATTCTCGCATTAGGTATTATAGGTTTAGTTTTGACTAATCAAGAAAAAGATAGACCGAAAGAAAAAGCGTTTATGATTACCTTGTTTGTTATCTACTGTATATATGAGGTTGTATCTTTTTTTATCCTCTTTGTTCCATTTTTTGGTATGCAATTCTTTTTAATCATACAAGCCTTAATTGCAGTTCCATTTAGTTTCAGCATCGTTTATCTTGTAAGATTAGGTAAGGAAAAAGAAATGACTAAAACAAACTCTGCAGTAACAAACTTTCTAGAATCAGAAAAACAATTATCAGATTTTGAACAAAAAATACATTTACTTAAAAAACTTAAAGATGATGGTTTAATCAGTGAAGAAGAGTATAAGAATCTTTTAAGTAAACATTTAAATCAAAATATTTAAAATGATAAAGGAGATAGTATGATAGAAGCGATTAAAAAAAGAACATCTGTCAGAACATATCTTAAAAAAGCACTTACTAAAGATGATGAAGAAAAAGTCATAAAAATCATTGAACAAGTGAATCACATTCAAGGTCCCTTTGGTCATTCTCTTGACCTATTTTTCTACGAAACACCAAAAGTTGGAGATATGAAATCTCAAATTGGAACCTATGGGTTTATTAAAAATTATAAAGCTTTTATTGTGGGTAAAACGGTGAACACATTTGAAGCAATGATTGATTTTGGTTTTGTTTTTGAACATCTTATTTTAAAACTTGCATACATGGATTTAGGCACTTGTTGGTTAGGCGGTACCTTTAATCGTGGTATATTTGACCACATGAGAAAACCAAACGAGATTATACCAGCGATTACACCTATCGGATATCCCAGTGATAAAAAATCGATTCGAGAAAAAATCATTAGAAGGGCTGCACAAGGCGATTTAAGGAAACCATTTAGTGAATTGTTCTTCTTCGAAAACTTTTATCAACCTCTTGATGAGAGTCATCCTTTTGCACACTATCTTGACATGGTACGTATCGGACCATCAGCATCTAATAAACAACCATGGCGATGTATTGTTGAAAAAGATATCATTCATTTTTATCTCCAACGAACCAAAGACTATGGCAAACTACTACCGTATGATATTCAAGCCCTTGACATCGGAATTGCTTTATGTCATTTAATAAGTGTATTAAAAGAAGAACAAAGAAATTTTGAAATCATTTATCATAAGGATTTAAATCCAGAACTCGATTTAGTTAGGGTGATTGCTGTTAAGATTTTAAAATAAAAAAAACGAGGTTTGATCTTGAGACATCTTTTGATTAAAAACGGAAAAGTCCAATATGCAAAAATCTCATTATTGACAGTTCTCATGTCAATTGTTTTTGCACGTATTTCAGTATTTATTGAAATTCAAAACCTCTTATTCACTCATATCGACGGAGTGCTCTTATCGATTTCATTCATACTCTCGTTCATCCAGATGATATTGTTAATCATCTCTCAAATGGTGATTACCATTGATTATATGTTTAATGTAAGATATGTTAAAAAAATTTGGATTGTTACACTTAAAAAAGAAAAATCAATCACGACATATCGTGTATCACATACACTAAGTTTTAATTGTTTTAGTATGGCCATGAGATGCTGAAAAACTCCTTTTTGCCTAATTATATATAAAAAGGAGATTACATATGAATTTTATAAAAGAATCAGTTCGTTCATATCGAACATATTTTAATTTGATCGAGCATAAAAAGATTAACTATTTTAATCATAAACATATAAAAAAAGTGTTGATGATTGTGGGATTGATGTTAAGCATTACGCTTATATCCGGTTATTTACTAGGTGTTCTTGACTCTATCATATACATCATACTTTCTATCAACTTTATCACTGTTATAACGAGTTACATTTATCTCTATTTTTGTTTTCCTGAAGAGAAGGATCATAAATTCCATTTCATCTTCTATACCCTATTTAAGTGGATGACAAGTTTGATGATTTATCAATCTTTATTTTTATTTCTCTATCTGTCACCCATAACACCGAATCTTTTCTTAATTATCTTTCAAGTCTTAACCATCATCATGATTGTGTTTGTTTTCATCTATGAATATTTAATGCATATACAAAAAGATGCCATCTACCGAATAGCAGCAACATCACTTGTCTTATATTTATGTCATGTATCACTGATATCATTGCTGAATATGACAGACATTTATCTTTCGTTTATCTTATCATCCATCGTCCTTTTTACATTATTTGTGATAAACAAATGGTTCATTTATCTTGACCGTTCATTTAATCGATGGGTAAAAGATAACTTTGTAGGTATGATGACCTTATTGGTTGGTATCATTTTGTATATTGCTGGTAATATATCGACATTATATGAAAAGGGTCAGTTTCTATCCTTTTGGAGACGTGATTTAATCATCGAAAATCAAATCCATTATCGATCAGCAATCGATATTCAAGATGATCATATCGTAAATTTAATTGAATATAAAGATGCTATCTATCTTCAAACAGATCAAAAAATCGATATCTATCATATGAACTATACATTGAAAGATACGCTTAATGTCACTGATGGATATATGATTGAAACCAATTTGGGTATAGCTCTAATCGTTGAACAGGAAGATATATCATTACAGTATACAGTCTTTCTACTAAACGATTTAAATATCTTCGAACACATCTACACTTTTAATCATCACAATCGATTGTATGTTGACTATATTTATTTTATTGATCATCAACGAAGTATCTTTATGCATCGAACGCTATCAAACTATATTTTTTATTTTGATGGGACAACAATCAATCATTCGATGAACATTGATGATCTGCTCGTGCAAGAAGATAATTTATATCTACATATCTATGAAGGTAGAAAAGTATTTGTTCATCAAAAATATGGTGCCTATACGATGAATTACATTCAAGAAAATGATGGTGTGAGTATTAAAGACGAAGTGATTCAATATCGTGGTCAAGACTATTATTATGTTGCATATGGACATGGGAGCATGATTTACAAAGACTTACATAACACTGATTTCCTCTATCGATCAGCTGAAGATGAAAAGAATTTTAATATTTCTAATGAATGGTCAATTTATGCAAAACTGTTTATCTATCACGATCGTGTCTATTTTGTAAGTGGATCTACCTTTTTTAAGATGAATTTAGATAATCATCAAAAGACATATGTGACATCAAAATCCCCTCGATGGGTAGGTGAAAATAGGTTTTACATGTATGATCATCAAACCATTTATACTGCAGATATGAATGATTTATTTGTCTATAAAAAAGTCACTACACATTCAGTTCAAGAATATATGATGTTTATAGGTTTTCTCATCATATCTATGACATGGAGTTATGGTATAACACAACATGCATTATCAAAAAAAGGTGAGCCATCCTAGGTGGCACACCTTTTTGTTTGACTAGAAAGAAACTTTGTTTTTACCATTCTTTTTTGATTCATATAACTTAAGATCAGCTTGGTGGACAAGCTCACTTGCTGAACCTTGTTGATAGACACTAAGCCCGATGGATACAGTTGTTTTCCATTTTTTTAGGTCCATCTCTTTTTCAAATGACTTCCGAATGTATTCACATACTTCATAGGATTCTTCAAGTGTTGAGTTAGGAAAAGCGATGAAAAACTCTTCTCCACCATAACGAGCTACAAAGTCATTTTTTCGAGCATGATGAAGCATGATTTGAGATAAGACTTTAAGAACTGAATCACCATAGACGTGTCCCTTTGTATCATTGACTTGTTTGAAATCATCGATGTCCAGCATCGCAATCACCAATGGCTCATATGATTTTATATGTGAAATGTAATGATTTAACTTTTCATACAAGGTTCTATGATTATATAGCATTGTCAATGAATCCTTAGATGATTGTTCACTCAGTATTCGATTCTTTTCTTCAAGTTCTTCCTGATATTTCTTTTTTTCAGAGATATCAAAGACAATCCCAGTTAAAAACAAAGGTTTACCTGATGCATCTCTTTGCGTGACTACTCCTCGATCGTAAAACCATTTGTAACTTCCATCTTTTGCTTGAATCCGATATTCAACTTCATAAGCAGGACTTAATCCTTTTAAGTGCTTTATCATATTATCCATGACAGGTTCATAATCGTCTGGATGTAGGCGTGATGTGAAAAATTGATAATTAACCTCTTCATCAAGTTCATCCATGTGATAACCTAAAACTTGAACCTTTAAAGGGTTAAAGGTAACTTTGTTATGCGTGTAATCCCAATACCAGTGTCCCAAACTACCTGCCCACGAATAATTAAGTTTAACATCTTGCATCTGGTCATGTAATAAGGCTTGATTTATTTTTTCAAGTGCTTCTATGCGATTAAGTAAATCCTTTACGCTTTTTTCTGACATATGGCATATCACCTCTTAAGTTTATTATACGTTGAATTGAAGTATTTTTTTATCTTTTATGAGAAAACATGGTTGACAACAACCAATTAATCCGTATAATAGAGGATAAATTCAAAGATAAAGAAAAGTAACTTAGGTAAACATCTCAAGCGAATCTACGGTGGTGTGAGGTAGATGATTCAATAACTAAGCGAATGGTCTTTTGAGAAGCAAGGTGAATGAAGTAGCCTTTAGCCGGGTGTTCCCGTTATCGAACAAAAATATAAAAGTCTTAAATGATGGAGTATTTTAAAAAAGGAGAAACATGTTTGTTTCTTAAATTTTGGGTGGCACCACGAGCATCTCGTCCCGATTCGGAGAGATGCTTTTTTTGTTACAAAAATACGACTTATTTTAAAGACGGAAAGGACAAACATGGAGTTTGGAAAATTCGGAGGACAAATGGTAGGAGGACCGGTATTAGATGCGGTCAAGGAAGTTGAGAGAGCTTATGAAAAGTATAAGCATGATGAATCTTTTTTAAATGAGTTTAGGTTCTATTTAAAAAATTATGCAAATAGACCTTCACTCCTTTATTACGCTAAAAATCTTACAGAAAAACTAGGAGGAGCAAAAATCTATTTAAAGCGTGAAGATTTAAACCATACAGGGGCACATAAAATCAATAATGTGCTTGGTCAAGCTTTACTCGCTAAACGTATGGGAAAGACAAAACTCATCGCTGAAACAGGTGCTGGGCAACATGGGGTTGCTACAGCAACTGCAGCAGCACTCTTTGGGATGGATTGTGAAATTCATATGGGTTATGTAGACGTTTTAAAACAAAGTTTAAATGTCTATCGAATGGAACTTTTAGGCGCGAAAGTAGTAGCTGTTCATGAGGGTTTAAAAACGTTAAAAGAAGCAGTAGATAGTGCATTAAAAACATGGAGTACAGAACTCGATAAAACATTTTATCTATTAGGATCTGCAGTTGGACCTCATCCTTTTCCAACCATGGTACGTGACTTCCAAAAAGTCATTGGAGAAGAAATGAGAGTTCAAATGAATGAAGCAGAACAAAAGCTTCCTGATGTGATTATAGCGTGTGTAGGCGGAGGTTCTAATGCGATTGGTGCTTTCTATGAGTTTTTAAATGAACCCTCTGTTCAACTCATTGGTGTTGAAGCAGCGGGTAAGGGTGTTCAAACGAAAGAGCATGCTGCCACGATGACTTTAGGGAAAGAAGCCGTTATTCACGGTATGAACACATTATGTCTAATTGAAGATGATGGTGAAACATCACCTGTCTATTCTATATCTGCAGGTCTTGATTATCCAGGTGTTGGACCAGAACATGCTTATTTACAAGAAATCAAGCGTGTTCATTATGTGAGTGCAACAGATGAAGAGGCAGTTTCTGCTTTTGAACTATTATCTAAAACAGAAGGAATCATTCCAGCTATTGAATCATCACATGCCATAGCTGAAGCAATTAAGCTCGCACCAAAGCTATCAAAAGATCAGATTATCGTGGTGAATTTATCAGGACGTGGTGATAAAGATGTTAAACAAATTGCTAAATACAGAAATTATGATTTAGTTGATTAGACACAAAAAAGGATGTATTATAGTATAATAAACATATAATAAATATGACAGGAGATATAATTATGAACATTGCATCCTTCTTAAAACCATTCTATGATGTGACACTTGTCTACGATGATCAACCACTAGGCGAAGCTTTAACGACGATGACAAAACATCGGTTTACCTCGATACCTGTCATCACAAGAGATCAAAAATATGTAGGCACACTCACAGAAGGCGATATCTTACACTTTCTGCTTAGAAATAAAGAATGTGTACATCCAGAAAAATTAAATAAGTTTTTTGTTAAAGACGTTAAAAGACATCGTGATTATGAGGCAGTAAGTGTTGATTCAACAATGCCTATGCTTCTATCTAAAGCATCAAATGAAAATTTTGTTCCTATTATTGATCAACATGGACATTTCACAGGCATCATTACACGAAAGACACTGCTTGATTATTTCTTTGAGCATAACTTCATGGTTTTATAAAAACAAGAAAAAGGCACTTGATGTAAATCATGTGCTTATTTTTTTTTTGCATTTGTTTCATTCCTGCACAAAAAATCTAGTTTTCATGTAAACTAAATACATATCAAGGAGGACATCATGAAGAAAAAAACAATCAATCAAAACTGGTTATTTTCAATTAACGAAGTTCAAAAAGATGACATTAAACATCACCAGTGGATGACACTTGATCTACCACATACTTGGAATAACCTTGATGGTGAAGATGGTCATGATGATTATCAAAGAACAAAAGCAACCTATATCAAATATTTCTCATATCAACATGAAAATCAGAGAGTATTTATTGAATTTGAAGGTGCAAACAGTATCACTCATGTCTTTCTTAATGGGATATATTTAGGTGAACACAAAGGTGGGTATTCAAGGTTTAGATTTGAATTGACCCAACACCTTAAAGAAGAAAATGAGTTAATCGTCTATGTAGATAATCGTCATGATGAAGATGTTTATCCTTTGACAGCTGATTTTACATTTTTTGGTGGTATTTATCGTCCTGTTCACTTAATATTTACAGATCACATATGTTTTGACTTACTCCATAAAGGAGCAGATGGAGTCTACGTTACTCAAAAAGACATAACAAAAGATCAAGCTATTTTTGATGTTGACATCTACATCGATTATGTAGAGAAAACCATACATCATGTCAATATAAAAACAATCGTTAAAGATATGGATAACCATGTGGTTGCATCTATGATAAGTGAACATTCATCCACTCAAGAAAGACATGTTAAGCAAACATTATCCATTGATTCTCCACATTTGTGGCATGGTATTAAAGATCCTTACCTGTATACTATTCATATCGACTTATACATTGACAATCAGTGCGTTGATCAGCGCATCATTCCCACTGGTTTTAGATTTTTTCATGTCGACAACGAATCCTTTTACTTAAATGGAGAGCGATATAAACTCTATGGAGTCTGTAGACATCAAGACCGAGAACATTTAGGTAACGCGTTATTAGATGAGATGCATAAAGAAGACATTGAACTCATTGAGGAAATAGGCGCAAACTCCATTCGACTAGCTCACTATCAACAAGCAGACTTTATGTATACTCTTTGTGATCAAAAAGGGTTCATCGTATGGGCAGAAATTCCATATATCTCTAGAACATCATTAAGCGATCTGAAAGGCTTAAATGCACAAACGCAAATGGAAGAACTCGTTAAACAAAATTATAATCACTCATCCATTTGTATGTGGGGCATCGGCAACGAAATTACATTGAGAGGAGAAAGAGGATCATCCGATGATATCTTTGCATCATTACACACCCTCACTAAAACCATAGATCCTTATCGATTATCAACGATAGCTCAGCTTGCTAATGTTAATTTTACCGATCAACATAATAACATCACGGATCTTATCGGTTATAATCTCTATTTTGGCTGGTATGTTGGTCAAGCAGAAGATATCAAAGAATGGTTAAAAAATTATCATCTCATTCATCCAAATAAACCTGTTTGTATAAGTGAATATGGTGCTGAAGGCATTATTAACATACATTCTGAAGAACCTAAGCCATGGGATTATTCTGAAGAATATCATGCATGGTATCATGAGACGAATTATAGTATCATAGAAAAAACATCTTATGTATGGGGTTCATATGTCTGGAACATGTTCACATTTGCATCAGATTCACGCGCAGAAGGTAATACAAAGGGTATTAATAATAAAGGTCTTGTTTCATTCGATCGTCAAACGAAAAAAGATGCATTCTATTATTATCAAGCAAAATGGTCGAAAAAACCCATGTTACACTTGACAGCCAAAAGGTTTACACACAGGTTAAAAAAAGAAATTGAAGTTAAAACGTATTCCAATCAACATGAAGTCCAGTTTTTTCAAAACGACGTATATATAGGTACAGTGACATCTGAAACAGGTGTATTTAAATTAAATGTTACATTAAATCACGGAGGAAATAAAATCACAGTTAAAACACGAGATTTAAAAGATGAAACTATTTTTTTCTTTAAATAAAAGACGGGTAAATCACTCGTTTTTTGTTTAAAAAATGCAAATTATTAACGACTTATTTATATTATTGATAAGATGATACTATCAAAGGGAGGCAAAAAAATGTTAGTCAAAGAAAAAGTTATTGCAGTCACAGGTGGGGGTTCAGGTATAGGTAAGGCCATTGTTATTAATTTATTGACCAAAGGAGCTAGAGTGGCAGCTCTTGACTTAAATGATAAAACACTGGAAGAATTGAAGAATAATGTTGGAACAAAAAAAGAATTTCTTTCAACACATGTTGTCAACATCACTGATCTATCACGTGTTGAACAATTACCCGATGAAATCATTAAATTTCATGGAACTATTGATGGCATCATCAATTGTGCAGGTATTATCCAGCCTTTTATTGACATTAAGGATTTAGATTATAAAAAAATAAAGCAAGTCATGGATGTCAATTTTTACGGAACGCTTCATATGATTAAAACCTTTTTACCTCATCTCTTGGAACGAAATGAAGCCCATATCGTTAACATTTCGAGTATGGGAGGTTTTCTACCAGTTCCAGGTCAATCTGTCTATGGCGCATCAAAAGCTGCTGTAAAATTACTTACAGAAGCACTCTATGCGGAGTTAAGAGAAACTAAAGTATCTGTTACCGTCGTATTTCCAGGAGGTGTAGGAACTAATATTTCTAAAAACTCTGGTGTAGAGGCACCAAAAATGCCTGAAGGTAGCAAATCATATAAAGTGTTAAAACCAGAAGAGGCTGCAGAAATCATCGTTAAAGGCATGATGAAAAACAAATATCAAGTCTATGCAGGAAGTGATTCGAAGTTTATGAATTTCTTTTATCGGTTATCCCCTAAAAAAGCAGTGGGTATGATAGCTAAAAAAATGAGTTCTATACGCTCAACATAAACGAGATATCTACATCATCACTGTCTTAGTATGGTACAATAGTTGTAAACGAAAATTAAACATGAGGTATACATAATGGTCGGTCATATAAATCAACTTATTCCAAAAAAGATTGAAAGTTCTGAAGTTAAAGAAGCATCTATTTCTGTATTGGTGTCACCACAGGAAGGTTGGGAAGGTCATGTGCTTCGTGTCCTTGATGTGGAAAAAGATGGATATACACCAAAACACAGTCATCCATGGTATCATGTGAACTATGTTTTAGAAGGTGAAGGCGAACTCTTGATGGATAACCAAATTCATCCTATCTCAACAGGATCATATGCATATGTTCCTGGTCACACACTTCACCAGTTTAGAAACACTGGAACGAAAACACTCAAATTTATTTGCATCGTTCCAGAAATCGGACACAAATAAAAAAAGGTATTTCTACCTTTTCATCCAAACGAGTAAATCATCATCAAAGATGAGTAGGGGTTCCTCTTCGTGGAGGTTGCCCGAGAATAATGTTAAGTGATCATTTCTAAAGAAGCCTATCATTATGGCTTCTTTATTTTTACTTATATAAGAGGAATGAATCAATTGTTTTTTACTTGAAAAACGAAGTGGGAAGGTCTCATCAAATGATTCATCAGCTCTTTTTACAGTCATCGCGTAATCATCTTTACCATCTTGAGATGGTGATATGCTGAGTAATTGATCATAAAAATCAGCTGTTTCAGGAAGTAAAGCGAGTTTACTAAGAAGTAGTGAGATGATTTTATTAGATATAATCGTTTTCTCAATCTTAAAATCTTGAATAAGCCGACTATTTTTGGGTTCTAATAGTTCAACGATCACATGGACATTTGAATTTTTGAGTTGACTTTGAATATCAATGAGTGTACTTAGTACATTGGTATCGATTGCATCTTCCATTGCAATTTCGTTAGATAGCAGAAGAATAGTTCCTTCTTCATCATTGGAATTAAGACTTTCGATCATCTGATGGATATCTTTCTCATCCCAAACGGTTAATGGATAAACTTGTTCATATAGTTTTTCATATGCGTGAAAGGATTGAATAAGAAACTGTAATTTATTATTGTTCCCAACAATATGAATAGGTGTGTATTTTCCTTCAGTCCATCTTTTACTTTTTATTAATTTAGGTTCAAATGGATGAGAGGATCTTTTATAAATATCAAGATCATGTTCAGCTAATACATACACATCATCCCCCTTTTCTTCTAAAGGGATTAGGTGACTATGATGGATCAAACAGTCTTCAAAAGTATGATTTTTTAATAAATATACTTCAGCGCCCTGAAAGGAAAAAAGAGATAGATATATATCGTCCATCTTATTATCAATGATAGTTTGTGCCATGATTTGTCCAAGTCTTCGATCAAAACAAATCGGTAAAACTGAAACATCATCCAAACCACGAACAAGTGATTTTAATGACTCAATACGTTGTTTTGATTCATAATGCTTAACTTCACTAACAATGGTTGTTTTATTTAAAAACTGAAACTCAGCAAGGCTTAAAATGACTTTAATCACATTCATATCCGAATGTAATGTATCACCATCACTTTTCATATCTTTATTCATGATTAAAACAGCTTTAGCGTGATCAATTGAAATATCTTCCAACTCTGATTTTAGTAAAGGGTTTCCTTGTTTCACTAATAAACGAACATGGGCTAAACTTTGAATAAACTTTTTACTTTTTCTAAGCTCATTAAGTAAATGTCTTTCAATATATGATTTATCGAGTTCTGACAAGATTAAAAGATTTAAGTCCTTTTCTCCGATATAAAGTAAATCAGAAACGAGTTCTGGAACTTTTGAATTATAGTTTAAAATGACAATATGATCTTCTAAATATATTTTACCTGCATTTGTTTCTTTCTTTTGGAAGTAATCTTTAATAGCATTGGTTGTTAATGCAATTATCGTTCCCGAGAATAGAATTAATCCAATAACAAAAACGATGGTTGCTAAAACCAGTGTTTCTGTATGCTCAATATCGAGAATCGCATTTGGGGTGAGCAACCATTTGATGCTATGTCCCATAGCAGGTATAAACGCATGGATATCAGGGTTAATCATCATAGCTATAATCGCTGCAATCGCTAAGATTACTAGATTAATTAAAACCATCGTTAAAATAACAAACAATTTTGGTCTTTTGTATGTAGAAACAGATACCATTGAACGTGTTTTTTTGATTTGTTTTTCAATACCCATTCGTATTCACCTTCTTTATGTGTTATTATATCATTTTTCACCATTTATGAAATGAATAGCCTATTTTCTTTGACATTCAAACTATATAGGAATAAAATAACACAAAAGAGGTGAAATCACATGAATGAACATCCGAAGGTTGAAAAATTTAAACGATTTGAGGGAATCTTGTTTAAAATAACAGTGTCTATCTTTATCGCATCAGTTATTTTAACCATTTTAGGGTATGCGCTTGTTAAAGCAGTGACTCCTGCACCAGAAGTTTTAATTTATTTTGCTACAATTGTTTTGTACTATCACTTTGCTCACTTTGTGTTGAGTTTCTCTTTTATTGTCTATTACATGGCAAAGATTAGAAATAAACTAGGTAAATTCAAGATATTGAAATCGATTATATCCTTTTTATTTACACCCATTAGCTTTATCGTTATCTACACAGCAATCTTTTTATTGGCTGTTTCATCATGCGCTGATTAGAAAAATTGACAAACAATTAACATAATATATGTTATACTAATGGCGATAATCACGTAAATAAAGGGGGTCTTTATCGATGGACATGATACTACGTGTTGAAAATCTCGTCAAAAGCTATGGCGATTTGATTGCTGTTAATGACGTATCCTTTGAAGTAAGAAGAGGAAGTCTTTTCGCATTTTTAGGTCCAAATGGAGCAGGGAAATCAACAACGATTAATTGCATGACAACACTCCTTGAACCGAATAGTGGAAAGATTTTTTTAAATGGCGAAACCAATGAAGATTATTTTAGAAACAAAATTGGTGTTGTTTTTCAAAATAATGTTTTAGATGATGAACTTACTGTAAAGGAGAATCTCTTATATCGAGGATCACTATATCTCAATTCCAAATCAGAAGTTAAAAAAAGATATGAAGAACTTAAAGCATTCCTTCAATTTTCTGATTTTGAAAATCAACGTTTCAAAACATTGTCCGGTGGTCAAAAAAGAAGAGCAGAAATTGCGAGAGCTTTATTGTCTAAACCAGAGATATTACTACTGGACGAACCAACGACAGGACTCGATCCTGAAACAAGACAACTTGTTTGGAGAGTAATCGATGATTTAAAAAATAAGCATGGAATGACGTTATTTCTAACAACGCACTATATGGAAGAAGCAGCTAATGCAGATCATGTTGTTATTATCAATAAAGGTAAAATTGTTGCTCAAGGTACACCAGCTCATCTAAAAGATGAATATTCACATGACAGAATCAAAATTGTACCATACGATAAAGCACAATTAGTTCAACAGCTTCAAAGATTGAATAGGGCATATGAACGCATTGCTGATCAATTTGTTATTGAAGTTTTAGATGCTAAGGATGCTATTTCTATCATTGAAGATATTAAAGATAACATTAAACAGTTTGAAGTTGTTAGTGGTACCATGGATGATGTATTCTTAAATGTTGTAGGAGGTGACATCCATGCATGATTTAGTCAGTTTAACTAAACGACACGTCTTAAAATTTTTAAGAGATAAAGCTGCTGTCTTCTTTTCGTTTTTAAGTGTTTTAATTTTACTTGCTCTATATTTCCTTTTTATAGGAAAAAGTTATACAAGCGGTGCAGATTTGAATATGTTGAGTCAATCTGAAAAAACGTTTATTATTGCTGGGATTATGATGGGAGGTATACTAGTTATTAACACATTATCCCTATCATTAGGGATTATGGGTAATTTAATTACTGACTTAGAACAAAAAAAGCTAGATGCATTTCTAGTCACTCCAGTAAAGCGTTATAAAATTATAATTAGTTATTATTTATCAGCAATATTAGTTACTTCTGTACTCTCTATATTTATGTGGTTTTTAACCGTTATATATGTGGGCATTTCATCTTCATTTTGGTATCCTATTTCAACTATTTTAATCGTTACACTTGTTTTAATTTTATTTACATTTATTTCTGCTTCACTCATGGTATACCTCGTTACATTACTTAAATCAGTGAATGCTTTTGGTGCATTATCTGGTATTTTAGGAACATTTATAGGATTTATGAGTGGGATTTATATGCCACTTGTTGTGTTAGGAAAATCCATGCAATATGTTGCATCTGTGATACCTTTTACACATATGGCAATTATATTAAAATCAATCTTATTAGAAGGCCCCTATGACATAATGGTCAGCAAGGGAATTCCAGAAGAAGCGATGTCAAGTATACGTCTTGCTTATGGATCAGAAGAGATTGGTGTATTAGGTTTTAACGTCTCAATGCCTGTCATTATGCTTGTCTCATTATTCATCTCTTTCCTTCTCTTATTACTTGCATATCGCAATATGACAAAAAAGATGGTGAAGTAAGAAAATTGATATAAATAAACAATATCATATATGAAATAAGGCATATGAAAATCATATGCCTGTTTTTCTGTAAATTACAGTAAATTACTTTCATTGTAAAATACAAAAAGAATTGTGTTTATAGGTTGAAATGCATGGAATAAAAAGATATAATACACGTAAACGAAATTCGTTTTATTTTTTAATAACATACAACTTTAAAGGGAGGTTGTGTGTTATAGGTCGAAAAGAAAAGTAAAGGGTGATAAGAATGTATGTATTAAAACGTAACGGCTCAAAAGAAGTTTTTGACCTGTCAAAAATTGCAATTGCTTTACAAAAAGCATATCACAGTGTAGGTCAAGAAGTTAGTCATGAAGAATGTTTGAAACAAGCTCAAAAAATTACAAAGAGCTATTCTAAAGATGCTGAAATCAATATTGAAAAAATCCAAGATGATGTTGAACTCTTCTTAATGGATACTAAACAATATGAAGCAGCAAAAGCGTACATCAAGTATCGTGAACGTCAAAGAACTGACCGTGACAATCCATGGGCAGACAATGATGATCGCCAAGATTTGATTTTAAGTAAGTATCTCGTTCCAGGTGAAGATAAAAAAACATTTATTAAGCGCATTGCTTTTGGAAAGTCTTCACTCGAAAAGATTTTTAGACATAAAGAAGCAATCTTTGGTGGAAGAAATCTATATGCGATAGGTAGAGATGGAAATATTACAGGAAGTAACTGTTATGTTGTAAAAGATCCTGAAGATAGTTTGGAAAGTATTTATCAAGTGGACTATCAAATCGCTAGAACATATAGCTATGGTGGTGGCCAAGGAATGAATCTTTCTAAGATTCGTCCAAAAGGCGCAAAAGTTAATAACTCATCGAATACGACGCCAGGTGTGATGGTGTTTGCTGAAAAATATTCACACACCACATTAAATACACAACAAGATAATCGTCGTGGAGCATTAATGCTTGTTTTAAATATTGACCATCCAGACATTATTGACTTTATTACAACTAAACTTGATTTAAATAAAGTAAATGGCGCGAACATTTCGATTGCTATTAACGATAAGTTCATGAATGCAGTTAAAAACAATGAAACGTGGGTTATGAAATTTGAAACCCCCTATGAATCGATTGAAAAACGGATGAGTGCTAAAGATTTAATCGAACTTGTGGGATATGCAGCACATACCATGGGTGATCCAGGTGTTGTGTTTATTGACCATATGAATGATTATCATTTCTTATCTGAATATCATGATGTGAAGTTTACTGCAACCAATCCATGTGGTGAACAACCTCTTATGGCACATGGTTCATGTAATTTAGGTAGTATTAACTTAAATGCATTTGTTAGAAATCCATTTACTGAAGAAGCTTTCTATGATTTTGAACGATTTGATTTTGTTGTCACAGAAATGATTTGGGCACTTGACGACTTACTCACGATGTTAGGAGATCGTCATGCTCTTCCTGAACAAAGAGAACATGTTAAACAATATCGTGAAATCGGATTAGGACTTATGGGTTTAGCTGATGTTGCATTATCCATGAGACTTCCATATGGTAGCCAAGTTTTCCTTGATTTCTTAGATAAACTCATGAGACGCATGATTAACACAGCAACTAAAGCATCAGCACTTCGTGCGAAAGAACTAGGTATATTCCCACGATTTGATTATGAAAAAGTATCGAAATCGAAGTTTTATCAGACAACGATTGATCCAGATACTGATGAACTTGTTAAGCAATATGGTATGAGAAATTCAAGACTATTATCGATTGCACCTACAGGATCAATATCAAATATTTTAGGCGTGTCTGGAGGAGTTGAGCCATTCTTCCAAATCAATTACACAAGACGTATCGTTTCTATGTTTGAAGAGGAAAAGACCATTACTGTTTGGGAAAAAACCCCACTTGCACTTGCTAAAGCAATGAATGTCAATCCAGATGATCTACCAGCATGGGCTTTAATCACATCTCAAAACATTGATTTCTCTGATCGTGCTAACGTTCAAGCAACCATTCAAAAGTATGTAGATACAGCGATATCTTCTACATTTAATCTCCCTAATAGTGCAACAGTTAGTGATGTTATTGACATCTATATGCAAGCATGGACGAAAGGATTAAAAGGAGCAACCGTCTTTAGAGATCGTTGTGCTAAGATTGGTATTTTAGCAGGAATCAACGAAGATACAAAAGATTTAAATCCTGCAACACCTCCTCATGTCCATTTAGAAGAAAAATGGATTAATAAGAAAACAGGTAAAGTCAATGAGTATGTGACCCACATCTCAGTCACACAATCAGGAACCATGCCAGAGAAAATAGATCGAGAAATCTGCCCATTATGTGGAGAAGTGCTTGTGAAAAAACAAGGATGTATAAAATGTAGTGATCCAGATTGTGTTTATGAAAAGTGTGCTATTTAAGTAAAATGTATCATTTATAAAGGCTACTCAACATCGAGTAGTCTTTTTTTACGTACTCTTTACAATTATTTACATAAATATGGTGTCTTTAAAACATCTTTTTACATAAAATTGAATCGAAATCAGAATAAGGAGAATTTAAATGAAAAAGATTTTATTTGTGTTTGCAGTATTATTAACCATGTTTGTTGCAGCTTGTCAACAAGAGAAAGAGTTTAATTTAGATTCAAAAATTACAGTTTATACACGTGATACAACCTCAGGGACACGTGATGGATTTATGAATGGTATCGGCTTTTCGGAAGCATCTAAAAATGATTCACTTTTAGTTACAGGATTTGTTATTCGAGATAACACTGCACAACTTAATGCCATGACAATCGATGAATATGGTATTGGTTACATTTCGCTTTCAAGTCTTAACGACACAGTCAAAGGATTATATTTCAATGGTGTTGAACCTACAGAAGCGAATGTCATCAACAATACCTATCAATTAAAAAGACCATTTATGTGGATGATTAGAGCTGATGGAGATTTTCCAGGAGGTCCCAATTCAACCGTTGAACAACTCGTTAAAGCATTTGTCGCATTCCTTGGTACATCTGATGCAGCAGATATTATTAACAATGCTGGAGCTATCGCTTTACCTACATCAGTGACTTGGGATTCCATTAAAAATCAACATCCAGTGACACAACAAAACAATGCTAGCGTAACCGTTAGATTTGGAGGATCTGATTCCATTCAAAAAGTCGCAGAAGCTATAACACAAGCATTCACTGCAAAAGCGGGTAACTTCGTTGCTGAACATGATCATACAGGATCAGGTGATGGTTGGAAGAGAACCAATGGAGATACTAAAGATCAATCAGTAGGAAAAGATGTTGGATTTTCATCAAGACCATTTACAGCAAGTGAACTAGCGAATGTTACAGAAGCTCAAAGAGGACAGCTTGCATGGGATGCTATCGTTGCTATTGTCCATCTTTCAAACCCCATCTCAAATATGACAGCAGATACATTAAAGAAGATTTATAACGGTACATTTACCACATGGGCTGATGTTCCAAAATCTTAATCAAGCTTAAAGATTTAAGGGCTTATCCAAGCCCCTTATTTCAGTTAGAAAGAGGATGAATATATGCAAAACGTTATGAAACATCGTGTTAAAAAAAACACAACCATCGATTATGTAGTACATCAAGTGCTCAAAGGATTAGCTATCTTATCAGCTTCCTTCATATTTGTCATTGCTGGAGTAATCCTCATTAAAGGACTAACTCCTTTTATCACGAATAATGGAGGGATAGGATCTGTAAATGCTTGGAAGTTTTTAACAGGGGATACATGGCTTATTGGGGATACTTTCGCTTCAAACTTATACAGTGTTGGATTTATTATTATCCAAACCTTATATGTTGTATCACTATCTTTACTTATCTCATTTCCAGTAGGTGTATTAACAGCTTTATTTATCGCCAAAATTGCACCTAAAAAAATCGCTGAATTTCTGCGAACAGTCATTGAAATATTAGCATCCATTCCATCGATTATTTACGGTTTATTTGGTGCGGGTTTTATATTAAGACTTGTCTATGATTTCAGTGCGATTTTAGGATATCAATCAAAAGGTGGAAACTCTGTTTTATCAACAGTGATTATTTTAGCACTTATGACAATCCCAACGATTACAACCATTTCAGAAGTAGCTATTCGTTCGGTTGATAAATCACTCATAGAAGGTTCTTTAGCATTAGGTGCTACCGAAACTCAAACCCATTTTAAAGTTGTCTTATCAGCTGCAAAATCAGGGATATTTACATCAGCTATTCTAGGTGTAGGTCGTGCACTGGGTGAAGCAACTGCAGTTTCTTTAGTTGCAGGAAGTAGAAGATCGGGATTATCTTTTGATATCTTAGATACCACATCAACACTCACAACAACCATGCTTGAAGGGATGAAGGATTCAGCTGGTTTAGACTATGATATTCGCTTTTCTGTGGGTATTGTACTTATGGCTGTGATACTGATCGTTAATTTCACTTTAAACTACATTAAAAAGAAGGTAGGTCAAGTCGATGTCAAATAAACGTAGATTAAACGATTTATTTTTTCAAATCATCACTTATGGTGCTGCCTTTTTGAGTTTGGTGACTTTATCACTTATTGTTTTCTATGTAGCTTCAAATGGTTTTAAATTATTAAACATCGATTTAATCAGAAATAACTACTTAGCAGTGAACCATATTGCCGATATAGATGAAAATATTCCATTTTGTAACTGTGAACCAACAAAAGAGTTTAAACAAGGGGTATATTACTCAGAAAAATGGGGTATAGCACTCATTGATGATACAGATCTACTTGGTAAAAATATCATTGAAGTCTATTATGTTCACTCAAATTCAACGTTTAAACAGATGATTAATAAAGGCGTTGGTAGTGAGCCTTTAACATTAGGATTAAATGCTTCAATCATTCGTGTTGCTTATGAAGATCAAGCTACATCACTTTCTCGATTTGGTGCTGAACGAATGATTTTAGAACTGAATTCATCAGATAGCATTAGAGAACTCGAATATTCAACACCAGGAGGGGGTATTCGAGGATCGATTATAACGACATTATATCTCATTGGTTTAACGCTCTTATTTGCATTACCTATTGGTATAGGTGCAGCATTGTATTTAAATGAATACTCTAAAAAAAATCGATTTACGAATGCTGTTCGCTCACTCATTGAAACACTTACAGGTGTTCCATCCATTATTTACGGGTTAATGGGATTAGCCATATTTGTTCCATTTATCGTTAATATTACCGATGCAACAGGCGGAAATATTATTTCTGGTGCAATGACATTGGCTGTTATTTTAATGCCAGTAGTCATACGAACAACAGAAGAATCACTCAAATTTGTTCCAGATGATTATCGATTTGCATCACTTGCACTTGGAGCAAGCAAAACACAAACCACGTTTAAAATCGTTTTACCCAATGCAGTACCAGGTATTTTAACTGCAACTCTACTTGCAATTGGTCGAATTATTGGTGAAAGTGCAGCTTTAGTATTCGCTATTGGAACGGTTGTTAAAGATCAAATCAGTCTTACAGGTCAATCAACATCTTTAGCTGTTCATATCTGGTCGATGATGTCTGATGAACCAGCTAATATTGAATTATCTACAACGATTGCATTAATTATTTTAATGATTGTATTAGTACTTAACTTATCAATCAAACTAATCACGAAAAACTTTATGAAAAGGTATGGTGTCAAAGCGTGAAAAATCAATCACATATCATATTTAATATCACAGATTTAAATTTATTTTACGGTGAAACACAAGCACTTAAAAAGATCAATATTCCCATCTATGAGAAAGAAGTAACGGCTTTAATTGGACCTTCTGGATGTGGGAAATCAACTTTTTTAAGAACACTTAATCGAATGAATGATTTAATTGAATCATGCAAAATAGATGGAATCATTTCCTATCACAATCAAAATATTTATGATTCAAATATGGATGTCTTCGGTTTAAGAAAACGTGTAGGAATGGTTTTTCAAAAGCCAAACCCATTTCCAATGAGCATATATGATAACATTACATATGGTCCTAAATGCCAAGGTATAAAAGATAAAGATAAGTTATATAATATAGTTAAGACTTCGCTTGAACAAGCAGCATTATGGGATGAAGTAAAAGATCGTTTAAAGGAATCTGCATTATCTTTATCGGGTGGTCAACAACAAAGATTGTGTATCGCAAGAACGATTGCTATGAAACCAGATGTCATCTTAATGGATGAACCAACCTCAGCACTTGACCCAGTTGCTACTGCAAAAATTGAAGATTTAATTATTGATTTAAAAAAAGATTACACCATTATTATTGTGACTCACAATATGCAACAAGCGGCTCGAATAAGCGATAAAACAGCCTTTTTCTTACTTGGAGAATTGATTGAATACGGCGATACTTCCTATGTGTTCTCAACTCCAAAACATAAGAAAACGGAAGAGTATATTACGGGTAGATTTGGATAATGGTATAATAAAGCCAACTATTAAGAATAAGTCAAGATAAAAGAAATAAATAGTAATTATGAAAAGAGGGCATACTAAAAGGAATGCCTTATGACACATCGAGATCTTTGAAATTTAAATATGTTAATGAGTATTTATTGAGTAAGTTGAATTGTTCTTCAAGATAGAACGAATGACCCTGAGAATCTTTTTGGTGACATGACCAATAATCACACGGTGACGTTTCCCTTCAGCTTTCTTTTTGAGGTAGTAAGCTTTAAAAACCGGATCAAACTTAACCGCAGCTTGTGCGACATGATAAATGGCGAACCTTAAAATAGATGACCCACGTTTTGAAATCTTATAGCTACCTTCGAAGTTTCCTGACTGATAAACGGATGGATCGAGTCCAGCGTAAGCTAGAAGTTGGTCATCGGTCTTAAAACGATGAATATCACCGATTTCAGCGAGTATAATCGCCCCAGTCGTATAACCAATACCAGGGACAGATAAAAGTGTCGTTTGAGACTCATCGACATGATGGGTGATTTCAAGTTCAATATGGTGAACCTGATCTTCGAGCATAATGATTCGTTTAATCGTTTGTTTAATTGAAAAAGATAATGCAGAGCTATCAATACCAATCGAGGATGAATGAAGATCTTTAAGCATTTGAGCTTCTCTGATCCCGTGATGCCCCTGAGAGGATTTTCTGATCAATTCCTTGAGCGTTTCCAATCTAACGCGTTTAAATTCAGATAATGATGCATAGCGACTTAACACCTCCATGGAGGCTTTAGAATTGATTTTCTTGAAGATCTTATAGTATTCAGGAAAAGCCTGATTCACATAAGCGTGAAGAAGATTCATTTCTTTATTGATTTGGGTTTTCAGAGATTTTCTCTGTCTTACGAGTGTTTTGAGTTCATCAATGTGATAAGATGAAAGTGTATAGGGTTTGAAATCATTTTGATTTCTAATAAGAAACATACAAATGGCCTTGGCGTCAATAGCATCTGTTTTCGTCTTACGAACAGAGGCAGCCTTACGGTCCATATTGGTTAATAATGGATTAATGAACATCACCTCAAACCGTGCAAGGATGAGAAAGTGTAGAATATTTCTACTGTAATGTCCAGTTGATTCAAGCCCTATACGAACATTTAGATCATTGAAGAACTCTTTAGCGGAACTTATTTCACTAAGGAGTTTTTTATATCCATCTAAATCATTTTTAATCGAGAAAGCTTTCTTAAAGAGTTCTCCCGATTCACTTGAAATTACGATGTCATGTTTGGTTGAGGCGACATCAATACCTACATAAATCATAAAATCCATCCTTTCTTTGATGATCGATCAGCTTAGCGCTGTGCGTCTTTAATCGATGTAACCTAATAAGAAATAACCAGTCTAAGTGCTGTATCCAACTCATTACCATATTTAATTAAAGTCACAGCTATATCCTTTATGAACCAGTCATAAATGCTGTAAGGAGAAAGTAAACTAGTCTGTGATATCATCATAAACTTATTATAGTAGACAATTACTTAAGAACAAAAAAATAACATGTAGATTGTCCTACATGTATATATTAGGATGTGGAAACATGATTGTACTTGATGGAAAATCACTGACATTAGAACAAATCAAAAGAATTGCAAGAGATTTTGAAGAAGTAGAAATAGATACGCTTAGTAAAGAGCTCGTTTTACATGCGAGCCTTTTTGTTCAAAA
>WPCH01013501.1_pt1 | contig 51935 bp, 50 predicted proteins | sample 5399881 | NCBI WGS metagenome assembly WPCH01 (sample SAMN12869468, study PRJNA574797) | sludge metagenome | isolation source: wastewater treatment of pH5 | place: China:Beijing | collected 2019-05-20
GCATCAACGGCAAGCGGCCGAACCGGCGGATTTATCGTAGCGAGTATGTAGCCGAGGAGCACCGGGTGGCCTTTGAGGTGCCGCTGGGGTATCGGGTGCAGGGCTGCGAGTTGGAGCTGCGCAGTGTCAAGATGGATCTGCGGGGGAAGTGGCGGCTCAATGCAACAGTCAACCAGGTTGACTCGAGCCAAGATCACGCGATGGTATCGTTTCGTGATTCATTACCGGAGGGCTATTCAAACAACTGGCAGGCAGGTGCTCAGGAGCTTTATGGGCAGTGTATGTGGCTGTTTCGTACGGTGAGCCCTGAACGCCATATAACCAAAATCCTCCAATGCCGGGCACAGAGCGCAGGTGAAGTGCAGGAACGGCGAGCGGGTGGGTTGATCTTGCGTGACGAGGCAGCGGGCAAAACCGTTCGGCTGGTCATTGGGATGGCTGAAGAGGAATGGCCGGCGGTGGACGACAATTGGATCCGCTTTCCTCAAGGCTGGAAGCGTTGCATGGGGCGAGGCCTCGACGACCCCTATGGTTTTTGCCGGGGTAATAGCACAGATTTCAAACCCTTCAGAATGCCTGATGGGCGAGAGTGCATGATTTATCCCAATTGCGAGGAATGAAGAATAAGGAGTGTTCTGATGGCGAATGATGAGCATCTGGATGATGCCGATAACGTGTTTCTCAGCAGTGAGTTGCTGGCTTGCCCTCAGCGTGGGCATTGGGTCAGTTTTCAGTTGGTGGATGAACAGGGTGATGGCGCGGCTTATGCCGGCTTGAACTTTGAGTTGCTGGACTGTGCTGGGCAGCGTTATCAAGGACAGTTGGATGCCGATGGTATTGGGCAGGTTGATAACTTTTTCCGAGGGCCAGTCACATTGCAGTTAGTGGAAGACTACAAAGGTCCTGAAGATCATTATCGATGGTTGATGACTCGCTCATCATACAAACTCCCCATCACCGAACTCCAGGTCCGCGCCGAGAAAACCCGCTTTGCTCAGGCCGATGCCAGCCGTACCCGGGACAATCCGGCCAGATCCAGAGGCGATGCGTTTTACCAGGTTGAGGTGCGGGAGCTGGTACGCCATGCCGCGCACCTGCCGCCGGCAGTGGCGCGTCATTATCCGCCCGAGTCCGGGGTGATCGCGGCCATGCGCACTGCACCTTACCTGCACGAAGAGCCCGTTGGGTTGGGGCTGTTGCCGAACAGACATTATGTGCTGGAGGTGCGACCGCTACGGGCGTTGCGTCCGATGCTGTCAACCGCTTCCGGCTTCTGTGCGCTCAATCTCTACCAGTTGGCCCTGATGGCGGCGATGAGCTACAACCCCTTTGGCCAGGAGCCGGCGAGCAGGCCCGTGGATCAGGTCAGTTTCCCTCTTGACCCCAGTGTGGGGCATTTCTTTGCTACCGCTCTGGGTAATGGCGTGGAAGCCTGGCGGGTAGATCCGGCGCAGTCCAGTCGCTATTACCCTCTGTATGAGGATGTAGCCTATTCCCGGCGTTTCGAGATATTGCCCTTCGACCCGTCGCTGTATGCCGAGAACGACCCCGATCTGGGCGCTGAACAGGAGCACCCGGCCCGGCTGCACTTTTTCGATGACGCCGATGGCGGTACCCATACCCAGGCTTTTATTACTCATCACGATGACGTTGTGCTGATATCCGTACGCGGCACTGAGGTCGATAGCAAAGAGGATATTCTGCGCGATATCGATGCCCGGCAGGTGGCCTTCCGTGAGGGTGAAGGCAAGGTGCATCGCGGGTTTTATGGCGGCTACCTGGCGATCAAGAGTTTTATTGTTGACTACCTTGAAAGGTTCCACATAAATCAGAAGGTCGTCATCTGCGGCCATAGTCTGGGAGGTGCTATTGCCCAGCTTCTGGCCGAAGCTCTGCGCCGTGTTACCGAGCGCCAGTACAGCGTCCAGCTCTACACCTATGGCGCACCACGGGCCGGTGATGCCGACTTCGTCAGGGGCGCGGCCGCGCTGGAACATTACCGAATCGTCAGCCATAACGATCCGGTACCCAGCCTGCCGGCGCCCTGGATGAATGTTAAGCCTCGCTGGCTGGGTACTGGAGGGCTACTGGCTGTGTTCAACCCGGTTGGTGGTGCGGTGTTGTTTACCATAGGGTTGCTGCGCTTTGGCGGTGAGCCCTACCAGCATCAGGGGCAGTTGCTGCATTTCACGCCGCTTGACTTGGGTCAGGGCCAGCAGTCCTCGGTACTCTGGGAGCCAGGCTGTGACCTGATTGAACAAAATGCATGCAGTCGGGCGTTGCGTCTTAACCGCAACAATGATCTGCCCGCCAGGGCTGGGTTCATCAATCAGTTGCTACAGGCAGCCGATCATTTCATGGTGGCTGGCTACATTCCTCATACCTGGGCCACTCTGCGGCGCTGGCAACAGACCGAGGAACGTGGCGGCACGCTGGTCACCGAGCGTGAGCTGGAGGTATTGAGCGGGTATCTGGCACAGAATCGTCAGGCGATGAGTGATTTGTATCAGACTTACCGCCAGCAGTGGACTGGTCGACGCACTCAGGATGATAGCGCGCTGGAGTTGGCCATGAGTGCCTTGCGTGCCGAGATGCGCAAACTGGATGAAACGCAGCAGCGCGTGACCCGGCTGCACTATCGTCAAGTCAGCCTAGTGGATGTCTATGGCAATCTGTCTGCGGAGAGTGGCTTATCCGAGGCTTTGGTACGCTGGCAGGCGCATGATGAAAACCAGGCGCAGGTGCAATTGGCTCAACTTCCGTCTGCCCGGGGGCGCATTGAGCAGGGTGCGTTGGTGGGGTAGTCAGCTAACGTACGTATTGTTGCGGCTTGGCTTGAACCGTTGGAGGAACCCCGGCCTGTTCACGGTTAAAGTGATCGGGGCCGGGGTTTTTCTTTGTGTACTGCGCTGCTTGCTGCGGCGATTACAGCAACTGCTCACCCACTTGCAGCAGCTTCATCGAGTTGGTGCCGCCGCGCGAGTCGAAGACATCGCCCTTGGTCAGGATAACCCAGTCGCCGGGTTTGACGTGGCCATGTTGCAGCAGGGCGTCGACGGCCTTCTGGTTGACCAGCTCCGACGCTAGCTCGGCAGGGTTGAAGGCGATGGCCTGAACCCCGCGGAACAGGGCCACCCGGCCCAGCGTCTGCGGGTTGGGCGAGAGGGCGAAAATCGGTAGGTGCGAGCGGATGCGCGACATGATCAGCGGGGTGAAGCCGCTGTCGGTCAGGCTGATGATCGCGGTCACTCCGGGGAAGTGATTGCCGGCGTACATGGCGGCCAGGGCGATGGTTTCATCACAGCGCTCGAACGACTGATACAGGCGGTGACCGGAGCGCTGGCTGGTCGGGTGTTTTTCCGCGCCCAGGCAGATACGGGCCATGGCCTGTACGGCTTCGACCGGGAACTGCCCGGCGGCAGATTCGGCAGAGAGCATCACCGCATCGGTGTAGTCCAGCGCGGCGTTGGCCACGTCGGAGACTTCGGCTCGGGTTGGCAGCGGGCTGGAGATCATCGACTCCATCATCTGGGTCGCGGTGATCACCAGTTTGTTCTGTTTGCGGGCGCGGCTGATGATGTGTTTCTGGATCGCCACCAGCTCGGCATCACCAATCTCAACCCCCAGATCGCCACGCGCCACCATGACCCCGTCGCTGGCGCGAATCAGGCCGTCCAGCGCTTCGTCATCGGCGACCGCTTCGGCCCGTTCGATCTTGGCCACCAGCCAGGCCTGGGACTGGGCGTCGGCCAGCAGGCTGCGGGCCAGGTCCATGTCGGCCGCGTCGCGCGGGAAGGAGACCGCGACATACTCCATCTGCAACTCGGCGGCCAGGATGATATCGGCCCGGTCCTTGTCGGTCAGTGCGGCGGCCGACAGTCCGCCACCACGGCGGTTGATGCCCTTGTGGTTGGACAGTGGGCCGGCCACGGTGACGGTGCAGCTCACTTCATCGCTGCCGACACTGTCGACCCGCATGACGACCCGACCATCGTCGAGCAACAGTTCATCGCCGGCCTGGCAATCGTTGACCAGTTCGGGATAGTCGATCCCCACCACCTCCTGATTGCCAGCATCCAGCGGATGGCTGGTCGACAGCCGGAAGCGGTCACCGACTTCCAGTTGGATCGGACCATTGGCGAATCGGGCGATACGGATTTTCGGGCCTTGCAGATCGCCGAGCAGGGCGACATGGCAACCCTTGTCAGCAGCGATGGCGCGTACCTGGCGGGCGCGTTCGCGGTGTTCATCGGCACTGCCGTGGGAGAAGTTCAGGCGAGCGACATTCATGCCGGCATCAATCAGGGCGGCGATACGTTCGGGGCTGCTGCTGGCGGGGCCGAGGGTGGCGACAATCTTGGTACGACGTATAGACATTGGCAGTCTTCCTTCAGGTCTTCCCTAAAGTTGAATGAAAAGAACAGTGCTTTGCGGCTTACAATAGAGCATACCAACCCAACATGACAGGCCGTCGAGTACCCGGCCTGGGAGGAAGAGGCATGCATCCACGGGTCATTGAGGTGACTGAGCGACTTCGTCAGCGCAGCCAGTTGTCGCGTCAGGCCTGGCAGCGTCAGATGACTGAAGCGGCGGCGCTGCCTCGCGGGCGCCGGGGGCTGTCTTGCGGCAATCTGGCGCACGGTATGGCGGCATGTCCGGCCACCGATAAAGACCGCTTGCGTATGGTGGACGAGGTCAATGTGGCCATGGTCACAGCCTATAACGATATGCTGTCGGCCCATCAGCCCTACGAGCGCTTTCCGGAGCTGATTCGCCAGGCGCTGCGGGCGTTCGGCGCTACCGGCCAGGTCGCCGGTGGGGTGCCGGCGATGTGTGATGGGGTGACCCAGGGCGAGCCCGGCATGGAGTTGTCGTTGCACAGCCGCGATGTGATCGCCATGGCCACGGCGGTGGCGTTGTCGCACAACATGTTCGATGCCGCGCTATGCCTGGGCGTGTGTGACAAGATCGTCCCGGGTCTGCTGATGGGGGCCCTGCGCTTTGCTCACCTGCCGGTGGTCTTTGTGCCAGCCGGGCCAATGCCCAGTGGCCTGCCCAACAGCGAGAAGGCTGCCGTGCGTCAACGCTTTGCCGAGGGCAAGGCCAGCCGTGAGGAACTGCTGGAGGCGGAAAGCCGCTCCTACCATGGCCCGGGCACCTGCACCTTTTACGGCACGGCCAATACCAATCAGATTCTGCTCGAAGCCATGGGGCTGCAACTGCCGGGAGCGTCCTTCGTTCACCCCAATACTGCGCTGCGCGATGCACTGACGGTCCACGCTGCCGAGCAGGCGGCGCGGTTGGCGCGCAATGGCCAGAACCTGATGGCGATGTTCGATGAGCGAACCCTGATCAATGCCGTGGTCATGCTGCTGGCAACTGGCGGTTCGACCAATCTGACCCTGCATCTGGTCGCTATTGGTCAGTCGGCTGGCCTGCAACTGCGCTGGGAAGATATGGCGGCGCTGTCTGAGGTGGTGCCGACCCTGGCGCGGATTTATCCCAATGGTCAGGCTGATATCAACCAGTTTCAGGCTGCTGGCGGCACCGCCTGGCTGTTTCGCCAGTTGCTCGATGCCGGGTTGCTGCATGCCGATGTGCAGACGGTGGCAGGACCGGGGCTGCAAGCCTATACCCAGGAACCGATACTCAATGATGGGCGCCTGGAGTGGCGTGAAGGGCCGGGCGCCAGTCTGGATGACAGCATCCTGCGCAGCCAGGCCGAGCCGTTTTCTGCCGATGGCGGGTTGCGGCTGCTCGAAGGCAACCTGGGTCGCGGGGTAATCAAGGTCTCGGCGGTCAAGCCTGAACACTGGAGGGTCAGTGCGCCGTGCCGGATCTTTCACAGTCAGGAAGCTTTCGTCGAGGCGTTCAAGGCCGGTGAGCTGGAGCGTGATCTGGTGGCCGTATTGCGGTTCCAGGGGCCGCGGGCCAACGGCATGCCGGAGTTGCACAAGCTGACGCCTTACCTGGGCGTGCTGCAGGATCGTGGTTTCAAGGTGGCGCTGGTTACCGATGGACGGATGTCCGGAGCCTCAGGCAAGGTGCCGGCAGCCATCCATGTCTGTCCTGAGGCCGCTCAAGGTGGCCCCCTGGCGCGACTGCGCGAGGGAGACATGATCACCCTGGACGCCCAGCGCAGCTTGCTGCGTGTCGAGCTGGCGGACGAACAGTGGCGAGAGCGCCAGGCAGTCAGCCATGAGCAGCCGATTCGCCGTGGCTGGGGGCGTGAACTGTTCGGCTTTATGCGCGCCCAGATCAGCAGTGCGGAAGAGGGCGGCAGCAGTTTCACCGAGTGCCTGCGAGATACTGATCAGGAGCCGCTGGCATGACTCTGGCGACGTTGGCCTGTGCCAGCGGGGTAGGGCTGTTTCAGGCGGCAGGGCCGGACGAGTTGGCCGCACAGCTGGCCAACCGGGTGGCTGCGGCGCTGAACACCGCTTTGGCCGAGCGTGGTGTAGCCAGCCTGGCGTTATCCGGCGGGCGCAGCCCGGAGCCGTTTCTGCGACATCTGGCGGCTTTGCCGCTGGATTGGGCGCGGATTCGGGTCACCCTGGTGGATGAGCGCTGGGTGCCGGTCGAGCATCCGGACAGCAATGCCGGGCTGTTGCGCCGCTGTCTGCCGCAAGCGCTGGAGACTGCCCAGTGGATGCCGCTGTATCAGGGTATCAGCCCGCAAGCTGATGCCGAGCAGGTGGATCTGCATCTGGCGGGCTGGTTGCCGCTGGATGTAGTGGTGCTGGGGATGGGCAATGATGGGCATACCGCCTCGCTGTTCCCTGGCATGCCGGGGCTGGCCCAGGCGCTGGCCGTGGATGCGTCGCAGCTGTGCCTGGCGATCCCGGCGCAGGCCGGCAGAGCTGAGCGCTTGAGCTTGAGTGGCCGGGCTCTGCGCACGGCGGGCTTGCAACTGCTGGCCATCTCCGGCGACGATAAGCGCCGGACATTGATCCGTGCGCTGGAATCCAGGGACGCGGGTCTGCCGATCAGTGCGTTTCTGGCGCCTCCTTTGGACATTTACTACAGCCCGCCGGGCTGACGGGACAGGCATGAGTCTGGCAGACAATACCCAAACCCTGGACAATTTGTTGGCTCAAGCCCGGCTGTTGCCGGTCATGAGTATTCGCCGTGAAAGCGACATTCTGCCGCTGGCCGACGCGCTGGCCGCTGGCGGTATCCGCACTCTGGAAATCACCCTGCGTACCGAGTGGGGGCTGCCGGCGATCAAGCTGCTGCGCCGTGAACGCCCTGAGCTGTGCATTGGTGCCGGTACTGTGCTCGATGGCCGGCAGTTTCAGTCAGTGCTGGATGCCGGTGCCCAGTTCGTGGTGACCCCGGGCAGTACCGAAGAATTGCTGACGCTGGGGCTGGACAGCCCGGTGCCGCTGTTGCCAGGAGTGGCCACGCCGTCGGAAATCCTGATGGGTTATCGGTTCGGGTACCGCCGCTTCAAGCTGTTTCCTGCTGAGGTTGTCGGCGGGGTAACGGCTCTGCGGTATTTCTCCGGGCCGTTTCACGATATCCGTTTCTGCCCCAGTGGCGGTATTACCCTGAGCAACTTGCCCAGCTATCTGGCTATGGCTAACGTGATGGCCGCCGGCGGTACCTGGATGACGCCGCAGAGCGCGGTGGATGCACAGGACTGGACGCGGATTACTCAGCTGTGTCGTGAGTCGCTGGCCCTGCTGCCGTAGGAAATTCCATGTCGCGCAGGCGCACGACACCCCCAGAAGATTGCACAGACCTTAGAGAAACCCCATCGGCGGCTTGCCTGAACCGTCACCGAGTCGCAGGCCGACCTTGAGGATCCAGTCGTTGTCCATGGCGGCGACTACCCAGGTATGCCCACCCCACTCGATGGTATCGCCGACCACTGGATGGCCGCCGAACTGTTTGCTGAAGAAGCTTGCCAGGGTCTGATTCGCCAGCTCTTCAGGAACCGGGAAGCCATAGAACTTGCCGACCTCGCCTAGCGTCGCATCACCTTCGAGAATAAAGTCACCGAAGAACTTGCGTGAGTCCAGATAGCGCGGCGCCTGGGTTTTGCTGAACAGTTTTGACAGTGCCGGCAGATCGCGTGGCCGACCGACTACGCAGAGTACGTCATTGAGTGCCAGCCGGGTGCTGCCGGTTGGATGCAGCAGATGACTGCCACGAAATAGCGCAGCAATCCGGGTATCGGTCGGCATGTGCAGATCGCGCAATTGCACCCCAACGCACCAGTTGGCATTGTCCAGTTGATAGATCAGTAGTTCGTAATCACCATCGACCGCCACATCCAGACTGGTACGTTGCAGCGGTTCTGGTTGCGGTGGAATTTCTACTTTGCACCAGCGGGCTGCCAGCGGCAGGCTCGAGCCCTGCAGCAGCAATGACACCAGCACCACCACAAACGCCAGATTGAACAGCAACTGAGCCTGTTCAAGGCCGGCCAGTAGCGGAAAGATCGCCAGGATGATCGGCACCGCCCCGCGCAGACCGACCCAACTGATGAACAGCCGCTCACGCCAGGAAAACACAAAGGGTGCCAGGCAGATCAGCACTGCAATGGGGCGGGCGACCACAATCAGGAACAGGGCGATGCCCACTGCCGGTAGGGCGATCGGCAGCATTTCGCTGGGGGTGACCAGCAGCCCCAGCATCAGGAACATGCCGATCTGGCTGAGCCAGGCCATTCCGTCCTGAACGTGAAGGATGTTCTGCAGGTTGTGTACCCGGCGGTTGCCCAGTACCAGACCGGTCAGATAAATGGCCAAAAAGCCGCTGCCACCAATGCTGTTGGTGGCAGCGAAGACCAGAATTGCCCCACTGGTAATCAGCAGTGGATACAGCCCGGTGGCCAGATGAACCCGGTTGACCAGCCAAGCCAGTAACAGACCACCGGCCAGACCACACACCCCGCCTACGCCAAACTGCTGAATCAGAATCAGCAGAAAGCTCCAGCTCAGGCTGTCCTGCCCGGCGGCCAGGCTTTCGACCAGGGCAATAGTCAGGAAGATTGCCATGGGGTCGTTCGAGCCGGATTCGATTTCCAGAGTGGCGCCGACCCGCTGTTTGAGGTTCAGGCCCTTTCCCTGTAGTAGAGAAAACACCGCAGCGGCATCGGTAGAGCCTACGATGGCGCCCAGCAGCAATCCGTACATCCAGCTCAGGTCCAGCAACCAGGCGGTCAGCACCCCTGTCAGAGCGGCACTGATTACTACCCCCAGGCTCGCCAGTGACAGGGCCGGCCATAGTCCGACCCGAAAGCTCTCTACCCGGGTGCGCATGCCGCCATCGAGCAGGATAATGGCCAATGCCAGACTGCCGATCATGAACGCGGTGTCGGCATTGTCGAATACGATGCCGCCCAGGCCGTCGACGCCGGCCAGCATCCCTATCACCAGGAACACCAACAGCAAGGGGATACCCAGCCGCGATGACAGCGAACTGGCAAGAATGCTGGCGCACAGCAAAATGGCGCCGATCAGAAACAGAGTGTTGATACTATCCATTGGGCGGCTGAAGGGTCCTTGCAGGCGGGTGACACACAAGCGACCACTATATAACGCAGGCCCGGGCCTGTGGGAAAAAATGCTGTATAGTCAATTGACTAAATAATACGAGAGTGAGTATGGAAGCAGATTTCTGGCATGCCCGCTGGCAACGTGGCGAGATTGGGTTCCACAAGCAGAGTACCAATCCGCTGTTGACCCGTTGGTGGCCGAGCCTGGGGCTGGCTGCTGATGAGCCGGTTTGGGTGCCGTTATGCGGCAAAAGTCTGGATATGCTCTGGCTGCGCGAGCAGGGACATCCGGTCATTGGGGTGGAACTGGCGCGCAGCGCGCTGGACGCTTTTGCCCAGGAGCAGGGCCTGGATCTGCACTGGAGCCAGCAGGATGGCTTCGCCTGTCTGGCCGGGCAAGGGTTCCAACTGTTGTGTGGCGACTTCTTCGCCCTATGCCCTGCGCATTTGCACGGCGTGCGGGCGGTGTATGACCGGGCGGCGCTGATTGCCTTGCCGGTGGATATGCGCGAACGCTATGTGGCACACCTGCGTACTGTGCTGGGGCGCGACTGGCGAATGTTGCTGGTTACCCTGGATTATCCGCAGGAGCAGCGCCCTGGTCCGCCGTTCAGTGTGCCGGATGATGAGGTGCGGCTGCTGTTCACCGGTTGTCGCATAGATGTTCTGGAGGACACGGACGTGCTGGCCGAACACCCGGTTTTTCGTGAGCAGGGCATGACCCGCCTGCGCGAACGGGTATATGCCATTCAGGCACCAACGGTGTGAGTGTGTGTCTGCCTGACTGGAATTTCTGAATGGCCGCCGCCCTGACTTTGCTGTTCAAGCTACTTCCGCTGTATGTCACCATCGCCCTCGGTTGGCTGGCCGGACGCTTTCTTAATGCCAGCGGTAGCCATATCGCCGGCATCATGCTCTATATCCTGACCCCATCGGTGGTGTTTTACGGGGTAATGACCGCGCCACTGAGCCCCAGCGTGATCCTGCTGCCGGTTCTGACCTTCACTCTGTGCAGCCTCAATGCACTACTGCATTTACCCTTGGCCAGACGTTGGCTGGGCGATGCCAGCGCCAACCTGATTCCGGTGTCGGTCGGCAGTGGCAATACCGGTTACTTTGGTATTCCGCTGGCGCTGTTGCTGTTCGGTGAGCAGGGTTTGAGCCTGTATATCGTCTGCATGCTCGGCACCACCCTGTTTGAGAATTCGCTGGGCTTTTACCTGGCGGCGCGCGGACGCTACGGCGTAGCCGATTGCCTGCGCAAGGTCGCGCGACTGCCTTCACTGTATGCCTTCGTGCTGGCGGTGCTGTTGAACCTGTCCGGGGGCACGCTGCCGTCGATTTTCCTGCCGCTGTTCGATAACTTGCGCGGCGCCTACAGTGTGTTGGGCATGATGATTATCGGCATGAGCATCCTCAGCTTTCATGGGCTGGCCGGCAATCTGCGCTTCAGCGCCTTGGCCTTTTCCGGCAAGTTCGTTGGCTGGCCGCTGCTGGCGCTGGGGTTCTGCTGGCTCGACAGTCAGTGGCTGGGTATTTACGGCCCGGCTGTGCATCAGGCGGTAATACTTATCTCGATCACGCCGATTGCCGCCAATACCGTGGTGATTGCCACTCTGCTGGATACCGCGCCCCGGCAGGTGGCCGGGACGGTATTGCTGAGCACGCTGTTCGCGCTGTTGTACATTCCGTTGATGGTGACCTTGCTGTTCTGAGTGCTAACGACAAACCCGCCGGTGGCGGGCTTGTGTGTGGTGTGCGGTTGATAAGCCTCAGATCCGAGGTCGGCGGCCAAAAATCAGAGAGACCACGAACAGCACCAGAAACACCAGAAACAGGATCTTGGCGATACCGGTTGCGGTGCCGGCGATTCCACCGAAGCCGAGAACCGCAGCGATGATGGCGATGATCAAAAATGTCAGAGCCCAGCTAAGCATGGTGAGTTACTCCTTTTTCTCGTGAGGCCTGCCGAGTCGTCGGGCGGGCTGTAGTGACTCTGTCGCAACCGGCATGCCAACTTCTTTGCTTTTGTTTATTCCTTTAAAATCAGTATCTTAATCTTTTCAGTAAGGTCGGCGTGGCATGCGTTCTGCATGATCTGCGGACTGCCAGCCGTGCAACTTGCACGACTTTCCGTTGACTAACGCAGGTAACTCTCGACAAGGAGCCTGCATCATGGATGCCGCCACCGCGGACAATGGACGTATTTTGCTGGTCGATGATGAAGCTGCGATTCTGCGGACCTTTCGTTACTGTCTGGAAGACGAGGGCTATCAAGTCAGTACCGCCAGCAGCGCGCCCCAGGCGCTCGCGGCTCTACAGCAGCAGGTCTTTGATCTGTGTTTTCTCGATCTCCGTCTGGGCGATGACAACGGCCTCGATGTGCTGGCACAGATGCGTGTGCAGGCTCCATGGATGCGGGTGGTGATTGTGACGGCCCATTCGGCGGTGGATACCGCCGTGGATGCGATGCAGGCCGGCGCCGCTGATTATCTGGTCAAGCCCTGCGGCCCTGATCAACTGCGCCTGTCTGCCGCCAAGCAACTGGAAGTTCGGCATATGGCTGCCCGGCTAGAGGCGCTGGAAGGTGAGGTACGCCAGGCCCGCAGTGAACTCCAGTCGGCCAGCCCGGCGATGATGGCGGTACTCGACACGGCCCGCCAGGTCGCCAGCACCGATGCCAATATCCTGATTCTCGGCGAGTCGGGTACAGGCAAAGGAGAGCTGGCGCGCGCCATTCATGGCTGGAGCCAGCGTGCCGATAAGGCCATGGTTACAATCAACTGCCCGTCGCTGAGTGCTGACTTGATGGAGAGCGAGCTGTTCGGGCACGCTCGTGGGGCGTTCACTGGTGCCAGTGAAAGCACGCTGGGGCGGGTCAATCAGGCCGACGGCGGAACGCTGTTTCTCGACGAGATCGGTGATTTTCCCCTGGCCTTGCAGCCAAAGCTGCTGCGTTTTATTCAGGATCGCGAGTACGAACGGGTTGGCGATCCGGTCACGCGTCAGGCCAATGTACGAATTCTCGCCGCCACCAATCTGGACTTGCAGGCGATGGTCAATGAAGGCCAGTTCCGTGAAGACCTGCTCTATCGGCTCAACGTCATTACCCTGACCCTGCCAGCGCTACGCGATCGGCGCGAGGATATCCTCGATCTGGCCGAACGTTTTCTGGCGCGCTTCATCCGCGAATATGCCCGTCCGGCCAAGGGCTTCGACGATCAGGCGCGTGCCGCGCTGCAGGGCTACGGCTGGCCGGGCAATATCCGCGAACTGCGCAATGTCATCGAGCGGGCCAGCATCATTTGTCAGGACGAGCGCATTGGCATCGAGCATCTGGGGCTCAACAGCTCGGCCCGTGACGATGTGCCAAGAGTGGGTGCCGACATGAGCCTGGAAGCGCTGGAAAAAGCGCATATTGCCGCGGTACTGGCCGCCAGTGAGACCCTTGATCAGGCTGCCAGAACCCTCGGTATCGATGCCTCCACCCTGTACCGTAAGCGCAAACAGTTCGGCCTATGAAACTGCGTTCGCGCCTGTTTCTCAGTAGTAGCGCATTGCTGACCGTGGCACTGGTCGGCTTGTTGCTGGCGATTTTCAGTGTCCTCAGCCTGACCAAATCCCAAGGGCAGGCGATGACCCGCAACCTGGGTATTCTCCAGGCCAGCCAGATGATGGGGCATGAGCTGAGCAAGCAGACCACTCTGCTGCTTGCCGAAGTGCTCGACATGCCAGCGCTGGAGGATTCTGATCGGCGTTTTCGTGAGTGGTTGAACCGGGCCGCGGACATGGCCATCGAAGATGCCGACCGTCAGGCCGTCAGTGAGATTCGCCGCGCCTATGCAACCTACGACGATCTGCTTGAGCGGCCGCTGTCGGTGCGCAGTGAGCTGTTCAGCCATGACGAATATGCGCGCTCGATTGCCGCTGTGCGTGATCGCCTCAATGGCATGCAGACCCGGTATGCCAACGCGGTGCAAAGCAGCGAACAGGCGACCCGTGAGAATGCCTGGGTAATCGTCTGGCTGCTTGGCGGGATTGGCCTGGCGGTTCTGCTTATTGGGCTGGTTACTGCACACAGCGTGGCGCGTCACTTCGCCGAGCCGATCGAGGCGCTGGCGCTAGCGGCCGACCAGATCGGGCGTGGCGACTTTCAGGTCACATTGCCGATCTCCAAGGTTGCCGAGCTGGCAGCTTTGATCCGCCGTTTTGGCTTTATGGCCGAAGCACTGCGCGAGTTCAAGAACAGTGATATCGAGGCCTTGCAGGCTGAGCAGCGTCGCTTGCAGGCCGTGCTCGACAGTATTGATGACGGTTTGCTGATCTTTGACCGTGGCGGGCGGTTAGAACATTTCAATCCGGTAGCCAAACGGCAACTGGGCTGGACCCAGGCTGAGCTGGGGCAAATGCCCGGCGGCTTGCTAGGCACACCGCAGATCGATGAACAATTGCGTCAGGTGTTGCAGGGGCAGGGGCTGGCCAGTGCTACTGAGGATATCGAGGTCGATGTTGCAGGCGAACAGCGCTTGCTGGCCTACAGCCTGACACCGGTTAGTCAGGCGGATGAGCCGATCCGTGGTGCGGTCATGGTGCTGCGCGATGTCACCGAACAGCGTGATTTTGAGCGGGTGCGCAGCGAGTTCGTGCTGCGCGCCTCGCATGAGCTGCGCACGCCTGTGACGGGTATGCACATGGGGTTTGCCCTGCTGAATGAACGGCTGGATTTTACCGAGGATTCGCGTGAGGCCGACTTGCTGCGGACTGTCGACGAGGAAATGCAGCGCCTGCTGTTGCTGATCAACGATCTGCTCAACTTCTCCCGTTATCAGAGTGGCCTGCAGCAACTGGAGCTGGAGCCTTGTGATATTGCCGAGTTGTTCGCCCAGGTGTGCCAGCGCTTTGAGGCTGCGGCGGCGCAGCAAGGTATTGAGCTGAGCTGCGAGGCCGACACGCAGTTGCCTCGGGTACGGCTGGATCGGCTACAGATCGAGCGGGTGCTGGACAATTTGCTTGGCAACGCCTTGCGCCACAGTCATGCCGGCGGGCGTATCCGTCTGCAGGCCGGCCGTCAGGGCGAACGGGTGGTACTGGCGGTTGAGGACACGGGTGACGGCATCGCTTACGGCCAGCAGGCGCGGGTATTTGAACCCTTTGTTCAGGTCGGCAAGCGCAAGGGCGGGGCCGGTCTGGGGCTGGCGCTGTGCAAGGAAATCGTATCGCTGCATGGCGGTCGTATTGGCGTGCATTCGCAGCCGGGGCAGGGCGCTCGGTTCTTCTTCAGTCTGCCACTTTAATCATCACCTGCGTCTGACTTATGGACGGGCATAAGCCTGCGCCACAGCCTGTCCAGGCAGAGTACCATGGGGTTTTGGCCCTAACTGGAGCGTTAGCATGTCGGTTCGTTCTGTGATCATTCGTCAGCGTTTTTGTGGCCCGCCGCACAGCGGCAATGGCGGCTATGTATCTGGCCTGCTGGCCAGTGCCATGGACACGGGGTGTCAGGTCACCCTGCATGCGCCGCCGCCGCTGGATACCGAGCTGCAACTGCTGCGCACGGAAGCCGGAGCCGAACTGCGTCAGGGCGATCGGTTGCTGGGCTCGGCAGTCCCTTATCAGTTCGAGCTCAAGGTACCTCCGGCCCCTGCGGTAGCGGTGGCCGAAGCTGCTCAGCAGCGTTTCGAGGGGCTGGTGTTTCACGGCTTGCCGGGCTGTTTCGTATGTGGAACCCAGCGTGAGCCCGGTGATGGGCTGCGAATCTTTGCCGGCCCCGTGGCTGATGGCCAGGTCGCTGCGCTCTGGCGTCCGGCCGCTGACCTGGCCGACAGCAGTGGCCGGGTTGCCGACGAATATCTCTGGGCCGCGCTCGATTGCCCCGGCTTTTTCGCCGTCAAGTCGCGCTCCGATGCCGCCCTGCTCGGACGTTTCGCCGCCCGGCTGATCAGGCCGGTACAAGCAGAAGAAAATCTGGTGGTGCTGGGCTGGGCTCTGGGGCATGAGGGACGCAAACACCACGCTGGTACTGCCCTATATCGTGCCGATGGCGAGCTGGTGGCCTGCGCCGAGGCCACCTGGATCAGTTTGAAGAAATAGCGGGAAACCAGTGCCGGGTCCGGTTGGCGAACCAGACCAGCGATAGCATCACCGGTACTTCGACCAGTACCCCGACGACGGTGGCCAGAGCGGCGCCCGAGTGCAGGCCGAACAGGGAAATGGCGACGGCTACCGCCAGCTCGAAGAAGTTAGAGGTGCCGATCATGCAGGCCGGAGCGGCGATGTTGTGTGGCAGCTTCCACAACTTGGCCCACACATAGGCTATGGCAAAGATGCCGTAGGTTTGCAGCATCAAGGGGATGGCGATCAGCAGGATGATCAGTGGCCGGTCGATCAGGGTTTGCGCCTGAAAGGCGAACAGCAGCACGACGGTCAGCAGCAGACCCATGATTGAGAAAGGTTTGATCCGGGCGCTGAACTGCTCGACGCCATGCGAGTCACGCTGGTTCAGCCGATGGCGGGTCCAGACTCCGGCAATCAGCGGCAGCAGCACATACAGCAGCACCGAAAGCAGCAGGGTTTCCCAAGGCACACTGATATCCGTCACCCCCAGTAGCAGGGCGGCAATCGGCGCAAAGGCAAAAATCATGATCAGGTCGTTGATCGAGACCTGTACCAGGGTGTAGTTCGGGTCGCCCTTGGTCAACTGGCTCCAGACGAACACCATCGCCGTACAGGGCGCCACCCCCAGGAGAATCATCCCGGCGATGTATTCCTGAGCGCTTTGCGGGTCGACCCAGCCTGCGAACAGGTACTCGAAGAACAGGATGCCCAGCGCTGCCATGCTGAACGGCTTGATCAGCCAGTTGATCACCAGCGTCAGAATCAGCCCTTTGGGCTTGCGTCTGACATCCTTGATTGCAGCAAAGTCGATCTGCACCATCATCGGAAAGATCATCACCCAGATCAGCACGGCTACTGCCAGGTTGACGTTGGCCAGCTCTAGGGCGGCAACCTGGGTAAACAGGCCGGGCAGGTACTGTCCCAGCATTACACCGCTGATGATCGATCCGGCGACCCAAAGTGACAGATAGCGCTCGAACAGGCCCAGGGGGCTGCTGGCAGTGACTGATGACATGCGAATGCTCCATGCAAATGGTTAGATGTGAATATACGTATTTCCATATATAAGTAAAGCCCGGAAAAGATTGCGGTTGTATCCTGACGCCAAGTCGTTACAATAGCGCGGCCCGCCCAAGGCGGGTTTGTTATGGTGGCCCTGCCGGTCCCCTCGCAATGATTAGCCGTGAACCTGGTCAGGCCCGGAAGGGAGCAGCCACAGCGGTGACATCGTGTGCCGGGGTGTGGCTGGTAGGGTCGCCCCCAGTTTCCCCGCCGTATTTTCTGACGTCTCTCTCCCTCGCAATGTCCGCCGGCATTCGGTACATTACCCGCTTGCATTCATGACCGAACGGACCCCGATGAGTTACCAGGTACTAGCCCGTAAATGGCGTCCGCGCCTGTTCCGTGAAATGGTCGGCCAGACCCATGTGCTCCAGGCCCTGATCAACGCGCTGGATCACAATCGTCTGCACCATGCCTACCTGTTTACCGGTACCCGTGGGGTTGGCAAAACCACCATTGCGCGGATTCTGGCCAAGTGCCTGAACTGTGAGGTCGGCGTCAGTTCCGAACCCTGCGGCCAGTGCGCGGCTTGTCGGGAGATCGACGAAGGCCGTTTCGTCGACCTGATCGAAGTCGACGCCGCCAGCCGGACCAAGGTTGAGGATACCCGTGAGCTGCTCGACAACGTGCAGTACGCGCCTACTCGCGGGCGCTTCAAGGTCTACCTGATCGACGAAGTGCACATGCTTTCCAGCCACAGCTTCAACGCCTTGTTGAAAACGCTGGAAGAGCCGCCCGAGCACGTCAAATTCCTGCTGGCTACCACCGATCCGCAAAAGCTGCCGGTTACCATCCTGTCGCGTTGCCTGCAGTTCTCGTTGAAAAATATGCCGCCGGAGCGAGTGGTTGAGCACCTTCGCCATGTGTTGGGCGAAGAGAACGTTCCCCATGATGATGAGTCACTATGGCTATTGGGCCGCGCCGCCGATGGTTCGATGCGCGATGCCCTGAGCCTGACTGACCAGGCTATTGCTTTTGGTAACGGCGCCTTGCGGGTTGCCGAGGTGCGCAACATGCTCGGCACCATCGACCACGGCCAGGTGTTTGGTCTGCTCGAAGCGCTGGCCGCCCATGATGCCCGGGCGTTGCTGGCGGCGGTGGCCGAACTGGCCGAGCAGGGCGCCGACTTTGCCGGTGTGCTGGCTGAGCTGATTTCCACCCTGCAGCGTCTGGCCATTGCCCAGGTGTTGCCGGAAGCTGCCGACAACAGCCAGGGCGACCGTGAGCGGGTGCTGGATCTGGCTGGACGGATCAGTGCCGAAGATGTGCAACTGTTTTACCAGTTGGCGCTGCACGGGCGTCGTGACCTGCCGTTGGCACCGGACCCGCGTGGCGGCTTCGAGATGGCTTTGCTGCGTATGCTGGCGTTCCGGCCAGGCACCCAGGCCGATGGTCCGACCGCACCGCCAACGCCACAGACGGGAAAGTCCCCGGGATCGAGCCAGCCCAAGGCTGATCCCCAGACGACAGGGCCAGCCGCGCTAGCGGTACCGGTCGTTAGTTCCAGTTTGTCGCCAGCCGAGCCAGTTGCACCGGCCCCTGCGCCAGCCCCTTCGATGCCGGCGAGCCCGGAGCCGCAAGTGTCTGAGCCAGTGCCGGCCAATCAGCCTTCAGAGCCTGAGCCGCAACCCCAGGTTGAACCGCCGTTGCCTGTTAATGTGACCAGGCCGCTGAACCCGAGTACGCCGGTCAAGCCGCCGGTCGAAGACAGCCCGCCAGAGTGGCTGGAAGCGCCGCCGCTGGAGGATGGCCCTGATGGTGCCGAGCAGGACGAGGATGATGTCGATGTCAGCCAGTATCTGGGTGACTGGCAGCCCGAGGCCGAGTCCGTAGCACAGCCCTCGCAAGAGCCGGAAGCCGATGAGGTCAGTGATCTGCCGGTTGCCAGCGGCATCGCTGCCGAATGGCTGGAGCTGTTCCCGCGTCTGGGCTTGAGTGGTCTGACCCAGAGTATTGCCGCCCATTGCCAGTTGATCAGCCGTGAAGCGACCGTCTGGCGGCTGCATCTGGACCCTGGGCACAGCGCGCTGTACAACGAAAATCATCGTCAGCGCCTGCAGCAGGCGCTCAGCGAGCATGTCGGCGAGACGCTGACGCTGGACGTGCAGGTTCAGGCCCCGGATCAGGAAACACCGGCCGTGGCTGCGGCGCGGCGCAAGGTCGCCCGGCAGAAAGAGGCCGAGGCCAGCATTCAGGCTGACCCGCTGGTCCAGGCATTGATCAGGGATTTCTCGGCCCGGATCTGCGATGACAGTATCCGGCCCATTGATACAGCGAAATAATTGAAGAGGACAAGCAGATGATGAAAGGTGGCATGGCGGGTCTGATGAAGCAGGCCCAGCAAATGCAGGAAAAAATGCAGAAAATGCAGGAAGAGCTGGCCAACGCCGAAGTAACCGGTCAATCCGGTGCCGGTCTGGTGTCGGTGGTTATGACCGGGCGTCACGATGTGCGCCGGGTCAGCATTGACGACAGCCTGATGAGCGAAGACAAGGAAGTGCTCGAGGACCTGATTGCCGCAGCGTTCAACGATGCGGTGCGCAAACTGGAAAAGAACAATCAGGAAAAGATGGCTGGTCTGACCGCCGGGATGAATCTGCCCGACGGCTTCAAGATGCCGTTCTGAGCCTGCCTGCATGAGTTTCAGTCCGCTGATCCGGCAGTTGATTGATGCGCTGCGGGGGTTGCCTGGCGTTGGGCCTAAAACCGCCCAGCGCATGGCCCTGCATTTGCTTGAGCGCGATCGTGAAGTAGCCCGACATCTGGCCCGGGCACTGGAGGCGGCGATGGATGGCGTCGGCTATTGCTCGCGTTGCCGCACCCTGAGTGAAACCGAGGTCTGCAACCTGTGTGCTGATCCGCGCCGGGATGACAGTTTGCTCTGTATTTTGCAAAGCCCGGCTGATGTCTGGGCGGTGGAGCAGGCCGGTGGCTTTCATGGCCGCTACTTCGTGCTCAAGGGTAATCTGTCGCCGATTGACGGGCTGGGGCCTGAGGAGATTGGTATTCCGGCGTTGCTGGCGTGCCTTGAGGATCGCGACGTGGCCGAGGTGATTCTGGCCACCAATCCGACCGTGGAAGGCGAGGCCACTGCGCACTATATTGCCAATCTGCTCAAACCGCGTGGTATCAAGGTTTCACGCATTGCTCACGGTGTGCCGCTGGGCGGTGAGCTGGAATATATTGACGGCGGTACGCTGGCCCATGCCTTGGCCGGGCGTACCCCGATTGGTTGATATCGCCTCGCGCCTGCAAGGCGCTCCTACCGGGGATGGGTTTGGTAGGAGCGGCCCGCGGCCGCGAAGCGGGTCAGCCGGCCAGGCGGCCGTCGCGGTAGTCGCGCAGGGCCTGTTCGATTTCCTCACGACTGTTCATCACGAACGGACCATACTGCACCACCGGCTCGCCAATCGGTTTGCCGGCAATCAGCAGCAACCGCGCCCCTGAACTACCGGCACGCAGGCTAACCCCGCCACCCTGGCCCAGCCGTGCCAATTGCTTGGGTGCCAGTTCGGCACTGCGCTGCTCGCCGTGCACGCTGACCTGACCCTCATAGGCATACAGCAGCACGTTGAGCTGGCTTTCCAGCGGCAACTCCAGTGCTTCGTCGGCACCCAGATGCAGGTCCAGGTACAGCGGCTCGGTGGCCTTGCCCTGAATCGGCCCTGACAACGTTTGCCCGTTGATGGTCAACTCGCCGGCAATCACCAGCACCTGCCCACCGCCGGGCAATTGCCCTTCGGCCAGGGCCGAGGACGGCAGGTCCTGATAGCTGGCAGGCTGCATCTTGTCCTTGGCCGGCAGGTTGACCCACAGCTGGAACCCGCGCATGCGACCGGAGCTTTGCTGCGGCATTTCCGAGTGAATGATGCCGCGCCCGGCGGTCATCCACTGCACGCCACCGGACTCCAGCAAACCCTGGTTGCCCATGTGGTCCTCGTGCAGCATCTTGCCTTCGAGCATGTAGGTCACAGTTTCGAAGCCGCGATGCGGGTGCGGCGGAAAGCCGCCAATGTAGTCGGCAGCCTCATCGGAGCCGAACTCGTCGAGCATCAGGAAAGGGTCGAAACGTTCCGGGCCCTGGCCGCCGAATACTCGTACCAGTTTGACGCCGTCGCCATCGGAGGCTGGACGACCCTGGAGCAGTTCAATTACATCACGTTTGTGCATGGCTCACCTCCATTAAGAGGGTATTTACAAATTACTGCGCTCGGCCATGCAGCGTTGAAATCAGCCTCACAATGCTCATTTACACCACGTAAACTGCGCTTGTTCGGCTGATTTCGCCTTGCCTGGCCGTCGCTCGTGACACTTGTAAACACCCTTTAGATATGTGGCCATTCTATGAGTGGATTTTTTGGTTTAATAGCGCAAAAAATCCACTAAAAGTATCGATTAATTCGATGTTTCGCCTGGGGCTTCGCCGCGTTCCCGGGCTTCCAGCTCCTCGATGATCCGCTCATAGGCGCGACAGGGACCATGCTCGCTGCGGGTTGGATCGCGTTGTTGCAGCTCCAGCAGTTGGGTGTGCAATTGGTTGGCCTTGTCCGGATCGCCGGCAGCGATGCGGTTGATGGTCTGGGCGACTTTCTCAGCCATCTCGATGGCGTCTTCCGGCGAGCAGGCCAGGCTGGGCTGGCTGAGCAGGGCCAGCACGCAACTGATGGCCAGGGTAGAGCGAATTTTCATGTCTTACCTCGTAATGCCCTTAGGCGATAAAGGGTTATGGTAGCCGCTTGGCTGCGTTCCTCCAACCATGGTTTGGCACCGGGTCTATGTGACGCACCCGGAAAAGACGGCTGGTCCGAGCTAGGATAAGTGCATGAGAGAACTTATCGTTGCGTGTGTCCTGTTACTGGCTGGGCTGCAGTCTGGGGTGATCTGGGCTGAGGTTTTGCGTGTGGGGATGGGCACCCACAAGCCACCTTATATCTATGAGGGGCAGCTCCGTGGGTTGGAGCACGATCTGATCAAGGCTGCCTTTGAGCTGGCCGGCTTCCAGATGGAGCTTTACTACGGGCCAATGGAGCGTTTGCATGTGCTGCTGGCGCGCGGTGAGCTGGATGCGATTGCTACCACCAGCCCGGTCAGTGGTATTCCGGCGTTCTACTCTGTGCCCTATGTCGAGTACCAGAATGTGGCTATCACTCTTGCCCGGCGCGAGATCGAGTTGGGCAGTATCGACGAGCTGGGCAATTACTCGGTCAGTGCCTTTCAGCGGGCTCGCTTTCTGCTCGGCGAGGAGTTCCAGGCCATGACTGTGAGCAATCCACGCTATCGTGAGGAGGCCCGCCAGGTTATTCGCAACCTGTTGCTGTATGCCGGCCGGGTCGATGTGGTAATTGCTGATCTGCGAATTTTTCAGGCCTTCAATCATGAGATTGGCGATCAGGTCGATACCCGGCAGCCGATCCGCGTGCACCGGTTATTTCCGCCATCGCCTTACAGCGTCGGCTTCACCGATCCGGACAAGCGTGACCGCTTCAATCTGGGGTTGCAACGGTTGCGCGAGAGTGGCCGTTATCAGCGCATCGAAGCACGGTATGCGGATTTCTGAGCTAGCCTTAATAGACCGCTGTTCTGGCGCCTGCCTACTACTAAATAACGAAGTCGTCCCTGCCAAGGACGCATACACGCACCCGCCGGGCAGTCCTAGTATCGACTCATGACTTGGCCCGTGATGGGTCAGGCAAGCTCAGAGGACATAACAATGATCTACGCCAATCCTGGAGCACCCGGCTCCGTCGTTACTTTCAAGGACCGATACGGCAACTTCATCAACGGTGAATTCGTTGCTCCGGTCAAAGGTCAGTATTTCACCAACACCACTCCGGTGACTGGCGGCGCAGTCTGTGAAATCCCGCGTTCCACCGCCGAAGATATCGAAAAGGCTCTGGATGCCGCCCATGCCGCCAAGGATGCCTGGGGCAAGACCTCGGTACAGGCCCGTTCCAATATCCTGCTGAAGATTGCCGACCGTATCGAGCAGAACCTGGAAAAGCTGGCTGTCACCGAAACCTGGGACAACGGCAAGGCCGTGCGTGAAACCCTCAATGCCGATATCCCGCTGGCAGCCGACCACTTCCGCTATTTTGCCGGTTGTATTCGTGCTCAGGAAGGTACTGCCGCCGAGATCGACGAAAACACCGCTGCCTACCACTTCCACGAACCGCTGGGCGTGGTTGGGCAGATCATTCCGTGGAACTTCCCGCTGCTGATGGCTGCCTGGAAACTGGCGCCGGCTCTGGCTGCTGGTAACTGCATCGTGCTCAAGCCGGCCGAGCAGACCCCGCTGAGCATCCTGGTATTTGCCGAGCTGATCGCTGATTTGCTGCCGCCCGGCGTGCTCAATATCGTCAATGGCTACGGCCGTGAAGCTGGCGAAGCGCTGGCCACCAGCAAGCGTATCGCCAAATTGGCGTTCACTGGCTCGACCCCGGTTGGCCGGCATATTCTCAAGTGCGCCGCCGAGAACATTATTCCTTCTACCGTGGAGCTGGGCGGCAAGTCGCCGAACATCTACTTCGCCGACATTATGCAGGCTGAAGAATCGTTCATCAGCAAGGCCGTTGAAGGCATGGTGCTGGCGTTCTTCAACCAGGGCGAAGTCTGCACTTGCCCGTCGCGTGCGCTGATTCAGGAAAGCATGTACGACGATTTTATCGCCCGGGTGGTCGAGCGTACCCGTCAAATCAAGCGCGGCAACCCGCTGGATACCGAGACCATGGTTGGTGCCCAGGCTTCCGAGCAGCAGTTCGACAAGATCCTGTCGTACATGGAAGTGGCCCGTGAAGAGGGTGCCGAGTTCCTGATCGGTGGTGGTGCCGAGCACCTGCACAATGAGCTGGGCAATGGCTACTACATCCAGCCGACCCTGCTCAAGGGTCACAACAAGATGCGTATCTTCCAGGAAGAAATCTTTGGCCCGGTGGTCAGCGTCACCACCTTCAAGACCGAGGAAGAAGCCCTGGCGATCGCCAACGACACCGAGTTCGGTCTGGGTGCCGGGGTCTGGACCCGCGACATCAACCGTGCCTACCGCATGGGTCGCGGCATCCAGGCTGGTCGGGTATGGACCAACTGCTACCACATGTACCCGGCACATGCCGCGTTCGGTGGTTACAAGAAGTCCGGTGTTGGCCGCGAGACCCACAAGATGATTCTCGACCATTACCAGCAGACCAAGAACCTTCTGATCAGCTACGACGTGAACCCGCTGGGCTTCTTCTAAGCCTGGGTAAATCATGGCCGGTCCTGCTCCTCCGGCCATGATTGCGATACCCGGGCTCGGCAGAGCCCGGTCGTTGTCCTAATGTTCGTGAGATTGGCGCGGCTTCGGCCGCGCATTTTTTTTGTTCACCAGATGGCCTGCCGCAGAGTGTTCCACCTCCCGGGGAACCCCCACCAAATCACGACCATATCTACTCCCAAAGTACCATTCGTAGCCCCTGATCCCGGTGTTTAACTGGCTCTGTCGGCACTTGCCGGCAACCACTTCAGTAATAACAAGAGGATCAACCTATGTGGACTAAACCGAGCTACACCGACCTGCGCATCGGCTTCGAAGTCACCATGTACTTCGCAAACCGTTGAGTCGTCTGGCGCCCCGGCTTGCCGGGGTGTCCACCCGCCAACGCGGCAGTGTCACAGGAGCAGCCCCCATGCATATCAAGATTCTCGGTTCCGCCGCTGGCGGCGGTTTTCCGCAGTGGAACTGCAACTGCCGCAACTGCGCCGGCCTGCGCAACGGTACACTGAACGCCCGCGCCCGTACCCAGTCATCCATCGCCCTGTCTGATGATGGAATCAACTGGATTCTGTGCAACGCCTCACCGGATATTCGCACCCAACTGGAACATACTCCTGAACTGCAACCGGCCCGGGCGGTACGTGATACCGCGATTGCCGCGATCATTCTGATGGACAGTCAGATCGACCATACCACTGGTCTGCTGACCCTGCGTGAAGGCTGCCCGCATCAGGTCTGGTGTACCGAGATGGTACACCAGGATCTGACCAGTGGCTTCCCGCTGTTCAACATGCTGGAGCACTGGAACGGCGGGCTGGTGTGGAATCGTATCGCCCTGCAGGGCGAGTTTGTGATTCCGGCCTGCCCGCAACTGCGGTTTACCCCGATACCGCTGCGCAGCGCCGCGCCACCTTATTCGCCGCACCGCCACGATCCGCACCCCGGTGACAACATCGGCCTGCTGGTGCGTGACCTGAACACCGGCGGGGTGCTGTTCTACGCCCCCGGTCTGGGCCAGGTCGATGATGGCCTGACGGCCCTGATGCGTGATGCCGACTGCCTGCTGGTCGATGGCACGCTCTGGCACGACGACGAAATGGCCCGCGCCGGGGTTGGCGACAAACTCGGCAGCGAGATGGGCCACCTGTACCAGTATGGCCCCGGCGGCATGATCGAAGTGCTTGACGGCCAGCCGGCGGCCCGCAAGATTCTGATTCACGTCAACAACACCAACCCGATCCTGGATGAAGACTCGGCCGAGCGCGCGGAGCTGACCCGCCATGGCATCGAAGTCGCCCACGACGGCATGCACATCACGCTGTAAGGAGTTGGCCATGACCGCACCCATGAGCCCCGAGGCCTTTGAGCAGGCGCTGCGCGCCAAGGGCCAGTACTACCATATTCATCACCCGTTCCACGTCGCCATGTACGAGGGCCGGGCTACACGCGAGCAGATCCAGGGCTGGGTCGCCAACCGCTTCTATTACCAGATCAGCATTCCGGTCAAGGACGCGGCGATCATGGCCAACTGTCCGGACCGTGACACCCGTCGCGAGTGGATTCAGCGGATCATCGACCACGATGGCGAGCCCGGCAGTGAAGGCGGTATCGAAGCCTGGCTGCGTCTGGGCGAAGCGGTCGGTCTGCCGCGCGACAAGGTGCTGTCTGGCGAGATGGTCTTGCCGGGCGTGCGCTTTGCCGTCGATGCCTATGTCAACTTTGCCCGCCGTGCCAGTTGGCAGGAGGCGGCCAGCTCGTCGCTGACCGAACTGTTTGCCCCGACCATCCACCAGTCGCGTCTGGACACCTGGCCGCAGCACTACCCGTGGATCGATCCGGCTGGCTATGACTATTTCCGCAAGCGCCTGAAAGAAGCGCGCCGCGATGTCGAGCACGGCCTGCGCATCACCCTTGGCCATTACACCACCTGGGAAGCCCAGCAGCGCATGCTGGAAATCCTCCAGTTCAAGCTGGATGTGCTGTGGAGCATGCTCGACGCCATGAGCATGGCCTATGAACTGGAGCGCCCGCCGTACCACACGGTCACCAGGGATGCCGTCTGGCATCGGGGGATAGCCCTGTGACGCCGATTACCCGTGATCAGGTACCGAGCCTGCGCCGCGGCTTCCGCTTGCAGTGGGAGCCGGTTCAGAACTGCCATGTGCTGCTCTATCCGGAAGGCATGATCAAGCTCAACGACAGCGCCGCCGAGATTCTTCAATTGATCGATGGCACCCGCGCAGTCGAGAGCATCATTGCCCAGCTCGATGAGCGTTTCCCCAATGTGCCCGGCCTCGATGAGGACGTGCTGGCTTTTATCGAGGTGGCCCATGCCCAACACTGGCTCCAGTTGCACTGAAACCTCGGCCAGCCAGGGGCCGCCGCTATGGCTGCTGGCTGAGCTGACCTATCGCTGCCCGTTGCAGTGCCCGTATTGCTCCAACCCGCTGGATTTTGCTCAGCACAAGGCCGAGCTCAGCACCAGCGAGTGGATCGACGTGTTTACCCAGGCACGGGCATTGGGGGCCGCCCAGCTCGGTTTTTCCGGGGGGGAGCCACTGGTCCGTGAGGATCTGGTCGAGCTGATCGCGGCCGCCCGTGACCTGGGTTACTACACTAACCTGATCAGCTCCGGCATGGGCCTGACCCAGGCCAAGCTGGAGGCTTTCCGGGATGCCGGGCTGGATCATATCCAGATCAGCTTCCAGGCCTCTGACGAGCAGGTCAACAATCTGCTGGCCGGCTCACGCAAGGCCTTCGAGCAGAAACTGGCAATGGCCCGCGCGGTCAAGGCCGCCGGCTACCCGATGGTGCTCAACTTCGTTACCCACCGGCACAACATCGATCAGATTGAGCGCATCATCGAACTGTGTCTGGCGCTGGAAGCCGACTTCGTCGAACTTGCCACCTGTCAGTATTACGGCTGGGCCCATCTGAACCGCGCCGGCCTGTTGCCGACCAAGGCCCAGCTTGACCATGCCGAAGCGGTGACCAACCGTTATCGGGCCCAACTGGAAGCCGAAGGCCACCCGTGCAAACTCATCTTCGTCACACCGGACTATTATGAAGAGAGGCCCAAGGGTTGCATGAATGGCTGGGGCAATATTTTCCTGTCCATCACGCCCGACGGCACGGCCTTGCCCTGTCACAGCGCCCGGCAACTGCCGGTGAGTTTTCCCAGTGTCAAGGAGCATAGCCTGTCGCACATCTGGTACGACTCGTTCGGCTTCAACCGGTTTCGCGGCTACGACTGGATGCCCGAACCGTGCCGCTCCTGCGACGAGAAGGAACGTGACTTCGGTGGTTGTCGCTGTCAGGCCTACATGCTGACTGGCGACGCCAGCCAGGCCGACCCGGTGTGCAGCAAATCGCCGCACCACCACAAGATCCTCGCCGCCCGCGCCGAGGCCGAGCAGCCCCAGCCGCCGATAGAGGCTTTGACATTCCGCAATGAGCGTACCTCGAGGATCATCTGTAAAGGTTGAACCCTACGGCCACTGGAACACCGATTTCAGCGCCCGGCAGGCAGTTGTTGCCGGCACCGACTATGCCGACCTGTGTTGCGACGAACAGCGACTGCTGTGGGTCGAGTTTCAGCCTGGCGATGGCCGTAATGTGGTTGTCGAATGGACCGAAGCCGGATTGCGTCGGCTCACCCCCGAGGGCTACAGCGTTCACAGCCGGGTCTATGAATACGGCGGCGGGGCATTGTGCCTGGCCGGTGAAGCGCTGGTGTTCATCAACGACGCCGATCAGGCTCTGTATCGCCAGGCCCTGGACAGCGATGACTGCCAGCGGCTGTTCGGCCGCGAACACTGCCGCTATGGCGGCCTGCGCTTCGATGCCCGACGCCGGCAGGTGCTGGCGGTCGAGGAGTGCCATGCCGGTCAGCGGGTAACCCACCGGCTGGTTAGTATTGGCCTCGATGGTCTGCGCCAGGTCCTGATCGAAGGCGCCGACTTCTACAACAGCCCGTGTCTGAGTCCGGATGGCGATCAACTGGCCTGGGTCGAATGGTCGCGCCCGGACTTGCCATGGACCCGCACCCGGCTGGGGATTGGTCAGCTCGATCAGGCGGGGCGGGTGGTGATGTTTCACTACGCCGACAGTAGCGGGGATGAGTCGATCCAGCAGCCGTCCTGGAGCCCGGAAGGGGAGTTGATCTGTCTGTCCGACCGGCGTGGTTACTGGATGCCCTGGCGCATCGGTGGCGACGGTGGCTGGCAGCCGTTGCCGGCCCAGACCGCCGACCACGCCCCGGCCCCCTGGCAGCTCAACCCGCAGCACTACGCCGACTTGCCCAGCCGGTGGCTGGCATTGAGCTGGTTCGAAGGCGGGCTGGGCCATCTGGCCCTGCGTCAGCGGGAAACCGCCGAAGAGCGCCGGCTGGCGCATGGCTACACCCGGTTTCGGGCACTGACCCACAACAGCCACTGGCTGTTCTGTATTGCCGGCTCGCCGACCTGCAGCGCTGCGATTGTGCGGATCAATCCACATAACGGCGAGTTGAGCGTGCTCAGCCAGGCATCCAGTGCGCTGGCCGAAGCCGATATCGCCAAGCCACGACGCCTGCTGTACCTGAGTGGGCAGGGTGACACCGCTCATGGTTTCTTCTACCCGCCCTGCAACAGCCAGGTGCGCGGCCCTGCCGATCAGCGTCCGCCATTGATGATCTTCACCCACGGTGGCCCAACCTCGGCCTGCTACGCCACCCTTGATAATCGTATCCAGTTCTGGACCCAGCGCGGCTTCGCCGTCGCCGACCTCAACTACCGGGGCAGCAGCAACTTTGGCCGGGCCTATCGTGACAAGTTGCGCCATGGCTGGGGGCAGGTGGATGTTGAAGACGTACTGGCGGTCATCGATCATCTGGCGCATCAGGGCAGCATCGACCCCGAGCGGGTCTTCATTCGTGGCCAGAGCGCCGGTGGCTATACCACCCTGTGCAGCCTGGTGGCAGACAGCGAGCGGTTTCGCGCTGCGGCTAGTCTCTACGGCGTCAGTGATCCGTTGCGCCTGCGCGCCATTACCCACAAGTTCGAGGCCGACTATATCGACTGGCTGATCGGCCACCCGCAAACCGATGCCGTACGCTACCAGCAACGCTCACCGCTGGCCCAGGCCGAACGCATCCGCACTCCGGTGATCTTCTTCCAGGGCTTGCAGGACGCAGTGGTTCTGCCTGAGCAGACCAAGCAAATGGTCCAGGCCCTGGAAGATAACGGCGTACCGGTGCAGTGCGTCACCTTCGCCGAAGAACGCCATGGCTTTCGCCGCCCCGACAACCTGGCCCGGGTGCTGGAGCAGGAACTGGGGTTTTATCGGGCGTGGTTGTAGGGGGCATCCGGCACCAGCCTGAATTGCACGGCTGATTTGACCGGCAACTGTCCCTTACCGGCCAGCAGTACAGACGGCACAATAGCGGCCAAACACCTGAATACCGTGAGGCCCGTCATGCATTGCCCATCCGCTTTCCGCGAAATTCGGCTACCCGTGTTGCACGAGCTGATGGCCAGGCATCCGTTGGGCACCCTGATCACTGCCGGCAGTGGCGGCCTGATCGCCAATCTGGTGCCGTTCTCGCTGCACAGTGGCGGCGAACACGGCCTGCTGCGTGCCCACCTGGCCCGCAACAATCAGCAGCTCGATGCCTTGCGTGAGGGGGCCGAAGTGCTGGTAGTGTTCCAGGGCCCGCAGGGGTATGTCACTCCGTCGTGGTATCCGAGCAAGGCCGAGCATGGCAAAGCCGTGCCAACCTGGAACTACTGCATGGTGCAGGTGCGCGGGCAGCCGCAGGTAATTGAACAGGCCGGCTGGCTGTGTGAGCAGCTTGAACAACTGACCGCCAACCACGAAAACCAGCGCTCGCAACCCTGGCAAGTCTCTGATGCCCCGGCGGACTATATCTCCGCCCAGCTCAGGGGCATCGTCGGGGTGGAAATTCCGATTGCAGCGATCGAAGGCAAATGGAAGATGAGCCAGAACCAGAGCGCGGCCAACCGTCAGGGCGTGATCGACGGGCTGAACGCCGAGTCGGAGAGCGCCGCGTTGCTGGACATGATGCTGGCAGGGTCCGGCGAGGTTTGATGACACTGGTCTGATGGCATGGAACAATGGCGGCAACTTATGCGATGGATATTGTCATGCCACGATTGTCTATGGAGCAGCTGTCGGTCGAATGGGCGGCACTGAACCAGAAGTTTCCCGCTCAGGTTCGCCAGTTCGTACTGGAGTTCTGTTGTGAACACAGCCTGGACCTGGCGCAACATTTCTACAGCGAGATGCTGCAGGATCCGGCGGCATCGCTGTTCCTTTCCCATGATCAGGTACACAGCCGGTTGCAGGGCTCAATGCAGCGCTGGATTGCAGGACTGTTCGCGGCGTCTGATGACGAAGCCCTGCAGCGCCTGATCGCCGAGCAGAAAAAGATAGGTGAGGTGCACGCCCGTATCGATGTGCCGGTGCATCTGGTTCTGCGCGGGGCACGTTGCCTGAAAGACCGGTTTGTCGAACTGCTGGATCAGGCCGGCACCCAGGCCGAGGGCCAACGCCTGGCGGCAGCCCGGCTGCTGTCGGATACCATAGACCTGGCCATGGAAATCATGAGCCATGCCTATTCGGTGTCCCATGACCGCAACTCCCGAACCGAAGAAGCCTACCGACTGTTTGCCATGACCCAGAACATCGCCAGTGAAAAGGAGCGTCAGCGCGCAGCTCTGCTGGACTGGGAGAACCAGTTGATGTTCGATCAGGCGGTAGGGTTGCAGGCCGCGCAACTGCCGCGGATCCACGCCTCGGAGTTTGGGCTGTGGTTCCGCCACAAGGGCATCCATGCCTTTGAAGGCACCGCTGAGGCCACCACCATCATGGAAATCATGGAGCAGGTCGACGACACGCTGCTGCCATTGTTCGATGAGCAGCCCGAACAAAAGGTTCAGCGGCTGCGCGAGCTGCGTGACCGGGTCAAGGTCATCCGTTTCAGCCTGGACCACCTGTTCGAGCAGAACAATGCCCTGGAAGCCGGACGCGATGTTTTGACCCGGCTGCTCAATCGCAAGTTTCTCTCCGTGGTTCTGACCAAGCAGGTCAGCTATGCCCGAGACAAAGGCACCCCGTTTGCGGTGCTGGCGGTCGACATTGATCACTTCAAAACCATCAACGACAGTCATGGCCATGAGGCCGGGGACCGGGTGTTGCAGCAGTTTGCCACGCTGCTGATCAACAGCAGTCGGGCAGGCGACTACCTGTTCCGTCTGGGCGGTGAAGAGTTCCTGATGTTGCTGGTCGATACCGGAGCAGATGGAGCCCGGCGAGCAGCGGAAAAACTGCGCCAGAACGTCGCCCGGGAAGTCTTCCGCCTGCCCCAGGAACAGAGCCTGAACGTTACCGTCAGCATTGGTGTGGCCGGTTTCGACGGGCACCCGGACTATCAGCAACTGATGCGCCGCGCGGATGAGGCGCTGTATCAGGCCAAGCACAGCGGGCGTAATCGGGTGGTGGTGGCGCAGTAAGCGCCTTTTGCTTCACTTCATGGTGGCGGCAGTTACCGGCTCTGATAACGACAGCAAGGTTTTCAGGTGTCTGGTCTCATCCTTCGGGCTACGGCCAAACAGGCGCTTGAACTCTCGGCTGAATTGCGACGTGCTCTCATAGCCGACCTGCTGTGAGGCCGCGACTGCGCTCATGCCATTGCGGATCATCATCAGCCGGGCCTGATGCAGGCGTATCGTCTTGATGTACTGAAGCGGTGAGGTCAGGGTCACAGCCTTGAAGTGTGTATGGAAGGTCGGAACGCTCATGCTGGCTTCCTGGGCCAGTGTGCCAACATCCAGGTTGTGATCGAACTGGTCGTGTATGCGCCGCAGTACCCTGGCGATGCGCCCAAAGTTGCTGCCCTGCACCAGGGCTGCGCGCAATCCGTCACCCTGTTCGCCAGTCAATACCCGGTAAGTAATCTCACGCACAATCGCTGGTGCGAGCAGCTTGCACTCAAGCGGCGAGCTTAGCGCCTCCAGCAGTCTGAGGGTGGCGCTCTCTAGTTTGTCGTCAATCGGTGTCGCATTGAGGCTGACGGGGTTGAGCGGGCGTTGGAGCAAGGTCTCGTCGACCTCCATGGCCAGCTCGGCAACCATGGTCGGATCAATGCGCAGGATCAGGCCCAGCAAGGGCTCTGCGGCGCTGGCCTCGGTCTCAATGCTGAAGGGCAGGGGGACGGCCAGCACCAGATAGTGGCGGGCGTCATAAACATACATCCGGCCACCATGAAATCCGCGCTTGCGGCCCTGCACCACAATAACGATGCTGGGCTCATAGAGTGCTGGCGTGTTGGGCACAGCCTGGTCCGAGCGCATAAAGGTAACACCGTCGAGCATCGACTCCGTGTAGCCCTCGGTAGGTGCCAGGCTTTTGATCAACTCGACCATGCGTAACTGCTGGGCGCTGTTGCTGCTCATTGGCTGTTCTCTTCATAACCACCAGAGTCTATGAAACCACAGGTTTACACGCCGTGTGTCCCGGTCAATACGAATAGGCAAGACTGGCATATGAACTGACCTTCGCCGCCTGCATCTGGCTCTCTAGGATTATCCGGGCAGTCATCACATGTATTCGGATCGGAGGTCTTATGACAGCAAGAGAAAATATCCAGGGCAAGGTTGTACTGATTACAGGCGCCAGTAGTGGCATTGGTGAGGCGACGGCCAGAGTGCTGGCAGAGCATGGCGCGCACGTTGTGCTCGGTGCCCGGCGTATCGAGCGCCTGGAGCAACTGGTAGCCGAGATCCGCGCCCACGGAGGTCAGGCCTGGGCCCGGCGCCTTGATGTTGCCCAGCGTTATGAGGTTCAGGCCTTTGCCGATTTCGCCAGAGCCGAGTGCGGCAGAGTTGACGTGATCATCAATAACGCCGGAGTCATGCCGCTTTCCGCGCTGGCGGCCCTTAAGGTGGATGAGTGGGATCGCATGATCGACGTTAACATCCGTGGCGTACTGCACGGCATTGCCGCTGTATTGCCAATGATGCAGGCGCAGGGTTACGGCCAGATAATCAATGTGGCGTCCATTGGCGCGCATGCCGTGTCACCCACGGCGGCTGTGTACTGCGCGACCAAGTACGCGGTTTGGGCAATTTCCGATGGCTTGCGTCAGGAACACCCGAACATTCGCGTTACCACGGTAAGCCCAGGGGTAACCGAGTCCGAGCTGGCTGAAAGCATCTCTGACCCGCAGGGGCGTGAAGCAATGAAAACCTTCAGACAGGTTGCCATCAGCCCGTTTGCGATTGCGCGCGCCATTCGGTTTGCCATTGAGCAACCCGAGGATGTCGATACCAGCGAGATCATCGTGCGGCCCACTGCCAGCGCGCATTGAAACCAGTGCCAGCCTGACCAAGGAGACTCCCATGACTAACAGAACCCACCTGGCCAGAGCCTGCTGCACGCTTTTTCTGTGTGTTGGCCTGACTGTTGTGGCGAATGCCAAAAGCCCGGAGCAACCGCCACTCAGTGCCGAATCGCTGGTTCGGCAGGCATTTGAAGACTGGCGGCAGGGACGCGGCAGCGTGTTTGACCTGCTGGCAGAGGATGCCGAATGGACCGTAGCCGGATTCAGCCCGGTATCTGCGGTCTATCACAGCAAGCAGGCACTGATTGATGAGGCGGTAGGCCCTATCAATGCCCGTCTGGCGACGCCGATAACGCCAGAGGTCAAGCAGGTCATAGCTCAGGACAACAATGTCGTGGTGCTGTGGGATGGCCGCGCCACGGCCAGCGATGGATCGGAATACCTCAACAGTTATGCCTGGCATATGGTGCTGGAGGGGGGCAGGATCACCCGCGTTACGGCATTTCTGGATACCTGGGCCTTGAATGAGTTGCTGGAGTAATTGGCCCGTTACTCCAGCAGCGCCACCGACTTGATCAGGGCGAACACGCTTTGCCCGGGGGCCAGTTGCAGCTGCTGGGTGGCCCGCCGGGTAATTTCGGCCAGCAGCAGTTGGCCGTCGCCGGTCCGGCAGGCCACCAGAACATGCTGGAGCTTGATCGGGTCGATGCGTTCGATGGTGACTTTCAGGTGATTCTGAATGCTGATGCGTTGCGGGTCATCCAGCGCCAGGCTGACATCCTGAGCACGTATCTGCAGGCGTTGCGGGCGTGTGCCTGCCGAAGTCGCCGCTGAAAGCCACAGGCGCGCCTCGGCCGGGCCGAAGGGCCGCAGACCATCGGCCGCGGCTTCACCCAGCACGCCGTGCAGAACACTGGCGGCCCCTTCATCGGCAAACAACGGCGAGTCGTGCCGGGCCAGGGCGGCGCCCAGCGACTCGATACATTCGATCTGGCCGTCGCGCATGAACACGATGCGGTCGGCCAGCCGCTCCACCTCGTCCGGAGCATGGGTCACCATGATGATCGGCACCCCGGACTGCGCCGCCATGCGTGAGAGAAACGGCATGATTTCCCGCTTGGTCTGGGTGTCCAGCGCAGACAGCGGCTCATCGAGCAACAGTAGCTGCGGGCTGATCAGCAACGCCCGCCCCAAGGCAAACCGCTGGCGCTGGCCGCCGGAAAGCTGGTCGATCCGCCGTTCGAGCAGGCCTTCAATATCCAGCATGGCGCACACCTCGGGGGGATGCAGCCGGCGCAGGGCCGCCGGGGTACGCCGGTAGCCATATAGCAAGTTGTCACGCGCCGACAGGTGCGGCAGCAGGCTGTCTTCCTGAAACACCAGGCCGATGCGGCGCCGGTGCAGCGGCACAAAACTGCGTCCCTGCTGCCAGATCTGCTCGCCAAACCGCAGTGTGGCACCCGGCACCCGCTCCAGTCCGGCAATGATCCGCAGCAGCGTGGTCTTGCCGCAGCCTGAGCGGCCGAATAACGCGGTGACACCCTGCAACGGCAGCTCAGTATCGACCTGCAACTGAAAGTCATCGCCATGGCGCAGCAGGGCCTGAATATGCAGTGTCATGCTCTGGCCACCTGAAAGCGCCGGTTGATGCTGTAGACAATAAACAGGGTGATAAAGGCAAAGATCAGCAGCATCAGCGAGAGGCGGTGTGCCGCAGCGTAGTTCATGGCCTCGGTATGGTCATAGATGAGGATCGACAGCACTTTGGTCTCCCCGGGAATACTGCCGCCCAGCATGAGAATCACCCCGAACTCGCCCAGCGTATGGGCAAAGGTCAGGGTCGCCGCGACCACAAAACCGCCACGGGTCAGGGGAAAAATGACGCTGCGAAAGCGATCCAGCGCGCCAGCGCCCAAGCTGCTGGCCACTTCCACCGGACGCCGGCCGAGATTGCTGAACGCCTCACACAGCGGCTGCACGGCAAAGGGCATTGAGTACAGCACCGAGGCAAACAGAATGCCCTCGAACGAAAAGGCCAGATGCTCAAGCCCCATGTTCTCCAGCGTGCGGCCAACAAAACCATGCGGCCCCAGCGTGACCAGCAGATAGAACCCCAGCACCGTGGGTGGCAGCACCAATGGCAGCGCGACAATCGCCTGCACAACAACCCGCGTGCGAGAACGCCCCTGCGCCAGCCACCAGGCCAGCGGCGTGGCGATCACCAGCAGAATCAGGGTGGTGTACAGGCAAAGCCGCAAGGTGACCTCAATGGCCTGCCAGTCTGCCGGGCTGAGTCCGAGCATGCTTATGGCTCCTGCTCGCCGGGCATCAGAAAGCCATAGCGCCGCATGATTTCATGCGCGGGCCTGGTAGCCATGAACTCGGCAAACGCCAGAGCCGCCGGCTTGTCAGCGCCCCGCCTAGTGACTACGTAGCCCTGAGTCAGTGGGTTGTGCAGGGTATCGTCAATCAGTGTGTAGCCATGCCTGGCCAGGTCCGGAAACCTCGCCAGCGACAGAGCAATGATGCCAACCTGCGCCGCGCCTGACTGGGTCATCTGGGCGGTGTGAGCGATGTTCTCACCGAACACCAGCTTGGGCTGCACCGCGTCCCAGACACCAGCGGCCTGCAGCGCTTCCTGGGCCCGTTGGCCATAGGGCGCATGACTGGGCTGGGCAATAGCGATGCGCCGGATGCGCGAGTCGGTCAGGTCCGCAAGGCTGAGCTGGCTGGCATCCAGCGAATTGCTCCACAGCACGATCCGGCCCAGGGCATACACCGCCGGCTCAGTCACGGTCAGGCCGTGCTCCTGTAACTGCCTGGGGAAGGCAATGTCGGCAGAGAAGAAAATATCGTAGGGCGCCCCGTTGATGATCTGGGTGGTCATCTTGCCGGATGAGCCGTAGATCACATCGATGGCTGCATCCGGATGGGCTTGGCGGTAAACCGCCAGAATCTCATCAAGGGCATAGCGCAGATCAGAAGCCGCAGCAATCCGCACCGGCTCACTGGCCTGCAGCGTGCCGGCCAACAGCAGCGCTGCACAAGCGGCGATCCAACGGATCATCCTCCGAAAGGACATGCGGGCTCCTTGCGTGAGCGAGTAGGGAAAGGCAACTGCTTCGCTATATACAGTTGAATATGGCGCAGGGTAGCCGGCTAAGAATTAAAGCGTCAATCTGCCGTTGGAGGTATAGGTAGTTTTCAGAGGGGGCTAGGTAAACACTGATTACGTGCGACGCTACTCAAGCCACAGACCAATCTCCGTGCAATCCCCTGGGAGTGCCCAAAACTGATTTAATCAGCGTTTCCCTAGTGAGGATCGGCAGGTGGGGCCGCCGCAAGCAACCCCTCCAACTCATCCAGTTCACCAGCCGTCGCCGCCTCGGCCAGCGTCTGAATGCGCTGATAGTGGATGAGCACCTGCTGGCCGAGCGAAGTCAGCGCCGCGCCACCACCACCTTTACCACCAGCAGCGGTTTCAATCAGCGGGGCCCGAAAGCACTGATTCATGGTTTCCACCAGCAGCCAGGCACGGCGATAACTCATGCCCATGCGCCGGGCCGCCGCCGAGATCGAACCGCAGTCCGCGATGTGCTGCAACAACTCTGCCTTGCCCGGCCCCAGGGCAATGGCATTGCCGAACATCAATCGCTGGCGCAGACGTAATCGTGAAGGCATGGAAATATTGCATCGGGTGACAGTTGCCGCTCAGTATACCCACAAACCCGAACAGGACATGAGCCCGTGAATCAGCCAGCCGCCACCGCCACCAATCTTCCGGCCCGCGAGGTCTATCAGCGGCTCAAGGACGTCTGCCTGGGCACCGCCACCGCCCGCCGTCATGGGCAGCAAAACTGGAACGATGTGCATAGCGGTCTGGTTACCATCGATATCGACGGCTGGCTCATCACCCTGAACAAGGAAGCCGGCACCCTGGACTACTGCGCCGCCTGCACAACCCCCGATGGCCGCCACGCCGACATGCACTCCTGGGCAGAACGTGGCACTGATCCGCTGGAGCTGTTGAGCGTTTGGGAGCGGGGTAGGTTGGAGGCGGCATTGGAAGCTCTGCGCTAGCCGGCATTCGACTTGGCAAGCCCGGCAAAACGTTGCAGTATCTAGCTAACTGCCATCATGCAGCCCACCTCTGAGGCAAGGATGCCAATCCGCACTAAAGCATCCCCAGCTCAGCACACACTGGCTCAACCAGTGGGCATGCAGTGGTGATGGCGCTATATCGTGCACGGTTTAACGTGCAGGGCCGAGGTTTGAATGGGTTCCAATCTTTTGATTTTTAATAAAAAACCTGCCTGGTTAGTGGGTGTTATGTCGTGTATTAGTGACGCGTGCTATTGAGTTAGGCTTTCGGTCTCAATCGACTGACCATTCACATTTGCAAGCTTGGAGGATTCTTCGATGGCGACCTATACAGTCGAGCAGCTCATTAGAGACGGCCCGCAGTACGCAATGGCCATGCTTTTGCGGTGTCTCAGCGCTGGAGAGCCCTTTGTCACGTATGGCGCGATCGGAGACGAACTCCAATACCAGTTGAAAGTCGGGAAAATATTTCCAACTCAGATCGGTCATGTAGCAGGGTCGCTGATGGACCGAATTCTAGAAATCGAGCCGGCCGCACCATTGATCAATGTACTGATCACAAGGCCAGATGGGGTTCCGGGGGCTGGGGCCGGAGGGTACCTTGCTGATAGATACGGGGAGCGTCGTTACCGCAACTGGGAAAACGTTTCGACCAAAGAAAAACTGGAAGTGGTTGCCCGGGAGCGACAAAAAGTCTTCAAGTATCCAAAATGGGGCGAGATCAACCAGAAGCTGTTTGGTCACAATGCTGAGTCAAAGCTTCGCATCATAAAGGGTAGTGAAGTTGATGGGCGTTCAATAAATGGAATGAGTCATGGCGGGCCTGCAGAAAGCGACGAACATAAGAAGCTCAAGGAATGGGTTGCTTCCAACCCTTTAAAGGTGGGGCTTGCGAAGTCATTCGGAAAAGGAACGGTAGAAGCACCTCTCCTCTCGGGGGATACCATTGATGTGCTGTTCTCAGATGGCAATGACCATGTTGTAGTGGAAGTTAAGTCATGCCGCTCCAACGACGACGACCTTCGGCGTGGCATCTATCAGTGCGTCAAGTACCGAGCTGTCAAGGAAGCTGAGCACGCACCGAACAAGGTCAACGTTCGAGCGCTATTGGTAGGCGAGCGCAAATTGAATGCCATACTGATGAGCAGGGCTCGCTCGCTCAAAGTAAAGTATTTGTGCGTCGCAGTTAACACAGTCGGTTGAGTGTAAAGTGAGACCGAATAATGCCTTCTAGCCGACGTCCCTGCCGTCGCTCCGTGTCGTCAGTGCCGCGGTTGAAAGCGGGCGTTAGCTATCGGAGAACAGTCTATGGCGGTTTTTCCGCTTGAGGAACTGGAGCCGGTTCATCCGGCCTGCCTCATCAAAATCATCCAAGAAAAGAAGCTTCCGAAGGGCGGGTTCATTTGGCCGTTCACGAACGAAATCAAACCAGTCGATCTGTACTGCTACCTCTACGCCCGCTTTGGGCCTCCCAACGGTCTACAGAACTTCTGGCGGAATGATAGCTCGGACAATCTCATTCACTGGGAGTGGTCCTTAGCCTGTGATAGAGGTCTCATCCACATTCAGGGTCACAACTTCAGAAGCGAACTTCACTGCACTGGTGACTTCAAGGAAGCCGAGTATTCACGCGAGGCCGTCTTCCAGCAGTTCAAAGCTGATTTTGCCGCGCATGGGAAGAGGATGTCGCGACTGCGAGCTGAAGGGCTGGAGAAATGGACGCAGTTCATCAACCCCTTTGCGAGAATCAAACTGGCTGTTGGGCGTCTTAAAGGCGAGCTCGATGCGCTGTCTTTGAGCCCCGACAGTGTGAAGCAGATGTCAATATTCGACTTCGCTTCGCTCGAAGGTGGTCAGGAGGCTTGGAATGAAACAGCCGGAAAGTACTCGTCGGCGGTTGGTCTATGCTTTGGCATTCGCTCAATGCTTCCGGTGATGGCAGAAGCATTTGTCAACCTTCTTTTGTTTGTCCTTGTCCGGCCGGATATCAAGGGCGACAAGCGACTGCTCGAAAGCGTTGTTCGCCAACCAATCGATGTTCGCATTAGATCCCTGCATATCAACTGCCAGGGCTTTGCTTCTCCGGTTGATTATACCTCGCAGCCTTGTTCCAAATATCACAGCATCGTCAACGAGCGAAACGATCTGTTGCATGGTAACTTTGCGATCGAAAAGCTCAGTTTCGGAACCGTGCATTTCAACAATAAAGTCCCAGTCTTCATTGAGTACCCGACTTTCTGGGATCGTTCGTTCGGCGTAGAGCTCGCGGCAGTTGGCTTTGATCGAATTGACGACGAGCTAAGGACGATCGAGTCTTTCATAGAGTATCTGCTCTCATTGCTTCAACCTTCCGTTCGTGAACATATCGAGATCGTCATGGCCAAGCGTGATCTCGGGCTCAACGCGAAGACCGGTAGGATCGGTATATTGTTTCCTGACAGGCTTGTTGATATGAGAGCGGGGCCAAAGACGGCGACCGAGGATTCTGATGCCGATGGCTAGCTATGTGTTCAAGCGGACCGTGAACTCCCCCCACTAAAGTGAATACTCCCAGCTCATGATTGAAATTGAGCGCTCACACGATCTGACCCGTTTACGTCGTCTAGCCCTGAGCGCTCAAGGCTTGCTACAGGCTCAGCCCTTTGGGCGTGGTTTGGCGGGGGCGCGGGAGGCGATTAATCACATCGGTTATGTACAGATCGACACCATATCGGTTGTCGAGCGAGCACATCACCATGTCTTGCACTCTAGAGTTCCGCAGTTCAACCCGGCCATGACGAACAAGATGCTGGCTGATGGCGAGATTTTCGAGTATTGGGCGCATGCGGCTGCGTTTCTACCAATTGCCGACTTCCGGTTCTCCTTGCCCTACAAGCATGCGATTAAGAGCGGCCAGACGCATTGGTATAGAAATCCCGATAAGAAACTGATGGGAGAGCTGTTGGAGCGTATACGCTCCGATGGCCCGATGCGTTCGCGTGATATAGAAACCAGTACGACGAAACGTGCAGGCTGGTGGGATTGGAAGCCAGCTAAAAAGGCGCTTGAGCAGTTGTACATGCAAGGCGACCTGATGATCAGTGATCGCACCGGTTTCCAGAAAACCTATGACCTGACCGAGCGGGTACTGCCATCCCGCGTCAATACCAAGAATCCCAGCATGGAAGAGTTTTCCACGCATATCGCCGATCAGCAATTACGCTGCCATGGGGTTGTTGCGCTCAAGGGGATTACATATCAACGCCGCAATGCTGAACTCCGTAAAGCGGTTAAAAATCTGGTTGACGATAGACTGGCCCAGGGTGATCTGGAGCAGATAAGGCTCCGCAGTGGCGAAACGTTCATCGTGGAAGCAGGCGCGCTTGATGGCCCGCTTCCACGGCTGAGCAATCGCATGGTCATATTGTCTCCATTCGACAATAGCGTGATTCAGCGCGAACGGCTGAAAGCGCTTTTCCAATATGACTACCAAATAGAATGCTATGTGCCTGCAGCCAAGCGTCAATACGGCTACTTTTGCCTGCCGCTTCTTTACCGTGATGAGTTTGTCGGGCGGATGGACTGCAAAGCCCACCGCAGGCTCAGGTTGTTAGAGATCAAGTCACTGTATTTTGAGAAGCTCAACTTTGATGAAGAACTGCTGCTGGCTGCATTTTTAGCTGCCCTCAAAACATTCTGTCAGTTTCAGGAATGTGACAGGGTGAGTTTGGCAGAGGTTTACCCCAAGCATCTGGCTCAGCGTGTACGCCAGGCGCTGAAGCTGATCGAGTGACCATGGCCAATGTTACAGGTAGGACGGTGTTTGCCTGGTCAGTAAGAATCGGTCTGTTCTTCTCGGCCGTAGGCGCGCGGCCGAGAATAGCAGTTTGGGCCTGAGTTCAGTATCGCCTAACGCTGCGATTTTCCGGCCAGGCGCAGGATGTCGTCCAGCGGGTTTCCATTGCCGTTCATGTCCAGCAGCGATGCCAGATCCAGGCCTGATGCGCTTTGCTTCTGGCCTCCCAGCAAGCCCCCCAACAGTTTGCCAATACCACCGGACTGGGCTGCGCCGCCTTGCTTGCTGATGTAGCCAGCAACCATCATGGCCAGCATTGGCAGCATCTTTTTCAGCAGGGAGGCATCCAGCCCCGAGCGGTTTGCCGCATCCTCGGCAACGGTATTGCTGACCTCCCTAGAGCCGAAAATCTGCCCAAGGATGTTGTTGCCGCCGCTGACTTCGGTTGGAGCGGACCCCAGCACTTGGTCAAGCAATCCGCCGCCACCCAGTTGCCCGAGCAGGCTGCCGAGGCCACTCAAGCCGGTTGCCTGCGATTGGGCCTGCTTCTTCATCCCGCCGAGGATGGCCGGTAGCAACGCGTCAGCACCCTGTATGGCAGTACTCTCGCTGACGTCCAGTTCCTTGGCCATGGACTGGATGCCGCCCATCTGCGCAAGAATGTCTGTAATCTGCATGACTCTGCTCCGTCGAACGCCGCACGGCGTATCGGTTTGGGTTAGTTGGTCAATTCGGCAGGGATATTGCCGCCGTTTGCGGCGATGCGAGCAAGCACCTGCTTGTGCAGCCACATGTTCATCTGCGCTGAATCAGACATCAGCTCAGCCGGGCAGCCCAGTTCGGTGGCCAGCTCTTTACGTGCGCCGAGGCTGCTGTCCAGATCAAGCAGTTTGAGCAGGTCGACAATTGAGGTCTTCCAGTTCAGTTGCTGCTGATTGGCTGCGGCTTTTTGTTCGAGCTGGGCCACTACGTCGACGACAGGGATGGCACTGGGGGATGCCTCCGCTGCTGTGGCGGTTGGGGTTTCTGTCTGTGCTGCCGCGCCAGGCTCTGCGGGTGCTGCTTCCGCGCTGCCGATGCCGAGTTTGCTGAGGATTTTGTTGAAAAAGGACATGAGCGTCTCCCTGATGATTTGGTCCTTGCCTTCGCGCTTGGGTTGATAGACCTAGGCGTGTTCATCAAGCGTAGCAGCGCTCGACCCGACCACAACGTTGGTATGCCGAACGGTACTGACACTGGTCGCCGTTATGAGCGGCAAGGCTGGAGTGAAGCGCTGCTTAATCAGTACACATTAACGGCAGGGTTCGGACCTCCATTCCGCTTCGCGTCTCCACTAGGGCCAGTGTTCGCGTTAACCCTCCCGCTATCATCTTGCAAAGATCCGTCAATGACGTATATTGGTCGTCATGCTTACCATCATCGAAACCCCTACATTCGAGGCAGATGCCAGAAAAATCTGGACTGAAGAGGAGCGGAATTCCTTCTTCACCTGGTTGGCAGCCAACCCGGAAATTGGCGATCCCATTCCAGGTAGCGGCGGATGCAGGAAGGTTCGGTGGTCGGCGGCGGGTTCAGGGAAGCGTGGTGGAGTGCGAGTTATCTACTTCACCAGATTGGCAAATGGTGAGATCTGGTTATTGGTGATCTACAAAAAGGCCGTCAAGGAGAACATACCCGCGCATATCCTGAAATCGATTCGTGAGGTATTGGAAAATGAGTAAAGAGACTCTGAGTGCTGAGGAGCTTGGGAATAAGCTGCTCCAGTCTGTCAAGGAAATGAAAGCTGGCGAGGCAGCACGGGTTAGTCGTGTTGAGCCCAATGAGGTTGCGGAGGCTCGGGGAAAAACTGGCCTCACGCAGCGGGAGTTTGCCGAGGTTTTGCACATTTCTCCGCGTACGCTACAGGAATGGGAGCAGGGGCGGCGCAAACCGTCCGGGCCGGCAAAGGCATTAATCGAGATTGCGTTCCGGCATCCTGAGATCATTCGGGAAGATCTCGCCCTCAGGGGTTAACAATCGGCTGTTGTCGGACGTGCTTGCACTGGGGCTGTAACCTGACGCTCAAGCCGGAGCTGTTGGCATTTGAGCGGGTAACTATTCAGTCCGCAGATCGTGCTTGACGCCGACACCGATTCCCTGAAGTCTTGTTGGGCTGGACCCAACAACAACCATCAGCAAGGAATTCATCATGTTCAGTCACGTCATGCTCGGCGCTAATGATATCGAGGCGTCCAAGGCCTTTTATGATGCGGTGCTCGGCGTTATCGGTGCCAAGCCGGGCGTCATCGACCCTAAGGGCCGCTGCTTCTACTTCACCAAAACCGGCACCTTTGCCTTGAGCAAGCCGATCAATGGTGAGCCGGCTTCCTGCGGCAACGGCAGCACCATTGGTTTTGCCGTGGACAGCCCGGAGCAGGCTGACGCCTGGCACGCTGCCGGTTTGGCTAACGGTGGCGTGACCTGCGAAGACCCGCCGGGTGTGCGTGAGGGTAATGGCGTCAAGCTGTACCTGGCTTACCTGCGTGATCCGGCAGGCAACAAGATCTGTGCCCTGCACCGGATGGGCTAACACGCATGGCATTGCCGCAGACCGATGGATCGCCACGGCCTGCGGCCTCGCGATGACGGCGTGTGTGTCGATGGTGGTGTATGCCTTTATGCACTCAACTGTCATTGCGATTCGCGCAGCGACGTGGCAATCCATGCGGCAATCCATCTAGCGTTACAGCTGAGCCGACGTTGCTCCAAGGGCCGGTCTTGCCAGCGCTGATACCCCACCAATCATCCCACCCATGATCCTCGCCCGGCGGTTGGCATCCGCTATGCTGAATCATTACGAGACACAAGACCCGCAGAAGGGCTTCCGATGACTACAGCACTTCCCGATGGCCTGATTGTGGTGGCCAAGGCCGATTGCCCGACTTGCCGGCTGGTTGAACCGCTGCTGGCGGAGCTGGCTGGTGCAGGAGCGCTGACCGTGTATGTGCAGGACTCGGCCGAATACGCCGCCGCGCTACCCGGTACTCTGTATGACCAGACCCTGGAACATTCCTACCGCCTTGGCATTGAGTTCGTGCCGACCCTGATCCGGGTCGAGAACGGCCAGGAGGTCGAGCGCACCTATGGTTGGCACAAGGAAGACTGGCGTGCCTTGAGCGGGTTGCCGACCCTGGGTGAGGCGTTGCCGGTGATGCGTCCCGGCTGCGGTTCCAAGACCCTGGAGCCGGGTATTGCCGAGGAGCTGGAACTGGCCTTTGGCGATATTCGCCTGCAATCGCGTGAAATCGATATTTCTTCTGCCGACGATGCCATCGAGGCCTGCTACGAGCGCGGCTGGAGTGATGGCTTGCCGGTGGTGCCGCCGACTCCGGTGCGGGTGCTACGCATGCTCAAGGGCACCACCCGTGCGGCGGATGAAGTGGTCGGGCTGATGCCACCTGACCTGGTGCCCTGCACGGTGGAGAAGGTCGCTATCAATGCGGTCATGGCCGGTTGCAAACCTGAGTACATGCCGGTGCTGCTGGCGGCGCTGGAAGCTGCGCTGACCGATGAATTCGGCCTGCACGGGCTGATCTGCACCACCATGTTCGGTAGCCCGATGATCGTGGTCAACGGCCCGGCGGCACGGGCCATCGGCATGAATTCCGGGGTCAATGCACTGGGCCAGGGCAATCGCGCCAACGCCACTATCGGCCGGGCGCTGCAACTGATCATCCGCAATGTTGGCGGTGGCCGCCCCGGCGAGATCGATCGCGCCACATTGGGCAATCCCGGCAAGTACAGTTTCTGCTTTGCCGAGGCAGAAGACAGCGACTGGCTGCCGCTGGCCCAGGAACGCGGTATCGAGGCCGGACGGTCTGCGGTAACGCTGTTCCCCGGTGAAGGGGTGCAGGGTATTGTCGATCAGAAGTCACGCGATCCCGAATCGCTGGCGCGCTCCTTTGCCCTGTCGCTGCGCGCGGTTGATCATGCCAAGCTGGCGATGGCCGGTGATGCGGTGCTGGTGGTGTCGCCCGAACATGCGCGGGTGTTTATCGATGCTGGCTGGTCCAAGCAGCGGCTGCGCGAGGAGCTGGAACGGCTGCTGCTGGCGCCTGGTGCCGAGCTGGTCGCGGGTGCTGGCGGCATTGCCGAGGGCATTCCCGAACGTTTCAAGGATCTGCAGGTGCCCAAGTTCCGCCCCGGCGGCCTGCTGATCGTCCGGGCTGGCGGCACCGCCGGCCTGTTTTCCGCCATTATTGCCGGCTGGGCTGCTTCTGGCCCGGTTGGCTCGTCTCCGGTAACACGCGAGGTAACTGTATGAACGAAACCCTGTTGCTCGACCCCACGGCCGAGCGTGCGCCTGCCCAGCGGGCACGGCTGGCGCGTCCGGCCAGTCTGGAGGGTAAGGTGGTTGGCCTGCTGGATATTTCCAAGCCGCGCGGCAATGTGTTTCTCGACCGTATCGAGGAACAACTGGCGGCCATGGGGATTGAGGTCAAGCGCTACGCCAAGCCGACCTTTACCCGCATCGCGCCAACCGAACTCAAGCAGCAGATGGCTGCTGAGGTGGATCTACTGGTCGAAGGTCTGGCTGACTGAGGGTCGTGTACGTCGTGCTGTATGCATGACATCGCCGACCTGGAGTCACGTCAGATCCCGGGAGTAGGGGTCGCCTCCAGTGAGTTTGTTGATGCTGCCGCGTTGCAGTCCAAGGCGCTGGGCTTTGACCCGGCCATGGTCTTCGTGCCGCACCCGATCCAGGACCGCACCGATGAGGAAATGCGCGCCCTGGCCGATGGCGCGTTGCCTGACATCCTGCGCCTGTTGCGCGCCGAGGAGGGCGCGGGCGAGTGATCGCGCTGGTGCATCCCCGCTGCGAGCAGATGCTCACAGCCCCCAGGGGGCGCGTGTAGCTAGCGGGGACAGGGCTGGGTTCTCCTGGGAGTGTTCGAGCATCTGCTCGAACCAAGACCGCCAACGGCGGCCCCGGGGAGGCTGGCGATGAACATGCAGCAACGCCCCCCGGCAGTAGACAAGGCCCTGGCCTGGCCCGGCATGCAGGCCCTGATCGCCAGCCACGGCCGGGCGCTGGTACTGGACTCCCTGCGCGCTGCGCTGGAACTCTGGCGCAGCGGCGAGATCAGCGATCAACCAACCCTGGTAGCCACTGTCCAGCAACGCATCGAACGCATCCTGGCGCCGTCGATGCGCCCGGTGCTCAACCTCACCGGCACGGTACTGCACACCAATCTGGGCCGTGCCCCATTACCCCCCGAAGCGCTTGCCGCCATGACCGCGGTGGCCGCCGGGGCGAGCAATCTGGAATACGATCTGGCCAGCGGCCAACGTGGTGACCGCGATGCCCACGTCGAGGACTGGATCTGCTGTCTGACCGGTGCCGAAGCCGCTACCGTGGTCAACAACAACGCTGCCGCTGTGCTGCTGGTGCTCAATGCGCTGGCGGCGCGCCGTGAGGTGGTGGTGTCGCGCGGTGAGCTGATCGAAATCGGTGGCTCGTTCCGGCTGCCGGACATCATGGCCCGCGCTGGCTGCAAGCTGCGCGAGGTCGGCACCACCAACCGCACCCATGCCCGCGACTATGCCGAGGCGGTCACGGCGCGCACCGCTTTGCTGCTCAAGGCGCACACCAGCAACTATCAGGTGCAGGGTTTCACTACCACGCTTGATGAGGCGCAACTGGCCGGGATTGCCCGTGCCCAGGGCGTGCCGCTGGTGGTCGATCTGGGCAGCGGCTCGCTGATCGACATGCAGGCGCTGGGCTTGCCGGCCGAGCCGGTGGTTGGGCGGATTCTGGCTCAGGGTGTGGATGTGGTGACCTTCAGCGGCGATAAACTGCTCGGTGGCCCGCAGGCCGGGATCATCGCCGGGCGCGCCGAGCTGATCAGCAAAATCCGCAAAAGTCCGCTCAAGCGGGCGCTGCGCTGCGACAAGCTGACCCTGGCGGCGCTGGAAGCGGTGCTGCGGCTGTACGCCGACCCGGACACCCTGGTGCAGCGGGTGCCGACCCTGCGGCTGCTGACCCGTGAACCGGCGGCCATCCGGCAGACTGCCGAGGCATTGTTGCCGTCACTGCGCGGCTGGGCCGGGGCGGGATTCGAGGCCGATGTGTGTGATGTATACAGCCAGATCGGCTCCGGCTCGCTGCCGCTGGAAACGCTGCCCAGCGCCGCGCTACGCCTGGGCAGCACCAGCAGCAACAAACGCACGCGCAGCCGTGAATTGCGGGAGTTGGCCGAGTGTCTGCGCCAGTTGCCGACGCCGGTAATCGGGCGGATCGCTGACGACAGCCTGCTGCTCGATTGCCGCTGCGTGGAAGACCCGGAACCGCTGCGTCAGCAGTGGGAGGCCGGGGCGTGATCATAGCTACCGCCGGGCATGTCGATCACGGCAAGACTAGCCTGATCAAGGCGCTGACCGGGGTCGATACCGACCGCCTGGCCGAGGAGAAACGCCGCGGCCTGAGCATTGAGCTGGGCTTTGCCTGGCTGGCGGTTGAGGGTGGCCCGCCGCTGGGCTTTGTCGATGTACCGGGGCATGAGCGCTTTATCAGCACTATGCTGGCCGGAGTGGCGGCAGTGGATCTGGCGCTGCTGGTGGTGGCCGCCGATGACGGGCCGATGCCGCAGACGCTGGAGCATCTGGCGATTTTGCACCTGCTCGGGGTTGAACAACTGGTGCCGGTATTGAGCTGCTGTGACCGGGTCACGCCCGAGCGCCAACAGGCGGCCAGCGTCGAGCTGGTGCAACTGCTGAAACAGAAGGGCTGGCCGCAGGCCGCGCCCTTTGCGGTATCGAGTCTGACTGGTGAGGGTCTTGAGACTCTGCGTGCGGATCTGCTCAGCCGGGCACAGCAACACCGGCAACGCCCGCCGAGCGGGCATGCGCGGCTGATGATCGACCGCCGCTTCAGCCTCGCTGGTGCCGGTTGCGTGGTCACCGGTACGCTGGTCAGTGGCCAGGTGCACAGTGGTCAGAGCCTGCACTGCAACGGCCAGAGTCTGCGGGTGCGCAGCCTGCAGATGGCCGGCCATGAGGTGAATCAGGTGCTGGCCGGGCAGCGCTGCGCGCTGAATCTGGCGGGCGATGTGGATACTGCGCAGCCGCAACGCGGCGACTGGCTGAGTGAGGTGCCAGTGGCCACCAGCAGCCGGTTGGATGTAGCGCTGACCCAACTGCCAGGCAGCCGCTGGCATCGCGGCGTGCTGCAACTGCATCTGGGTACCGGAGTCTATCCGCTGCGTGCGGTGATCTTGCAGGAAGGTGAGCCGGTGCTGGCGCAACTGCTGCTGGAACAGCCGGTGCAAGCACTCTGGGGGGATCGCTTTATCATCCGCGACCCGGCTGCCAACCAGACCTTGGGCGGTGGCCGGGTGCTCGACCCGCAGGGGCTGCAACGCGGGCGCAGCAAGCCCGAGCGTCTGGCACTGCTGCGTCACTGGCAGAAGGCCGATGGCCCGCGTGCTGCGCTGCTGGCAGCGCTGCAACAGGCACCGGTGGCACTGGACGGCTTTGCCGTGCGCTTCAATTTGACGCCGGGCGAGCAGCAGCAACTGCTGGATGAACTGCGGCACAGCGCGGCCGGTATCGAATTGCTGGACGCGGCTCGCCAGCACTGGCTGATGCTGGCCGGGCAGATCGACAGCGCCTGGGCGCGCTTGCACCAGCGGTTGCAGGACTGGCATGCTGCGCACCCGGAACGGCTCGGCCCTGGCGAGGGCGAGCTGGCGCTGGCCAGCACGCTGCAACTGCCTTTGGTCCTGGCCCGGGCGCTGTTGCAACGCTGGCATGGTGACGGCCGACTACGACGCCAGGCCTGGGCCTGGCATCTACCCGAGCACCAACCGCAATTGCTGGCTGAGGATCGGACACTGCTGGAGCGGGTCAGTGCGCAGCTGTTGCCGGGCGGCCTGCGCCCGCCAATTGTCGGTGAGCTGAGCCAGGCGCTGGATATCGAGCTGGAAACCCTCAAGGCCTTTTTGCGGCGTATGCAGCGTGCCGGTGAACTGATTGCGGTCGCGCCCAACCGCTATTACCTGCCAGAGCAGGTTGAGGGGCTGGCGGCTGTGGCTCGGCAACTGGTGGCGGACTCACCCAGCGGCAGCTTCAATGCCGCCGAATACCGCGATGCCTCCGGCATCGGCCGTAACCTGACGATTCAGGTGCTGGAATACCTCGATCGCGCCGGCATCACCCGCTTTGTGCGTGAACAACGTTTTCTCGTGGCCGGCTGACCAGCCGCCATACAGGGAAGGACATCGTCCCCGGTGGGGCGCCCGGACTTCAACTCCGGTGAGATGCGCAACGCGCGTCTGGTGGGTTCGACTCCCATGTCCTTCCGCCATTTCCTGATACGGCTGCGCGGCCTTGGCCGTAGCGCCTAACGCTCGATAATGCCACCCCGCAGAGCCACATTCACCGCTTGCGCAGTAGTCGCGACTCCCAGGCGCTGGCGGGCCCGGCGCAGGTGGTTCTCCACCGTCCGCTCGGACAGCCCCAGAACCGCAGCGATCTCGGCCTGACGCCAGCCGGATGCGACCAGTTGCAGAATCTCACCTTCACGGGCTGACAGGCCCAAAGGCTGGTCCTGATCCGGGTGTTGCAGCAGACGGCGAGTCGCCAGGAAGGCATGGGTGCCTATTGAGGTCAACAGCAGGCGGGTCCGCAGGGAATGATCGATATCGAGTCCGCCCAGGCTCAGTGCGCCGGCCAGCCCGTTACGGCCGAAGACGGGCACCTGCAGGCCATGAATACCAGGCCCTTTGGGCTTTTGCTCAAGGTAGTATTTTTCCTGGCCGCCTGAGCCTGTGGTCTTGGTCCAGAAAAAGGCTTCATCGGTATGCAGGATATGCCGGTTTACCGGGCAGTGACGCAGGTAGCTGCTGGCATCCACACGGCTACCATCGCCAAACCAATCGCCTTCCAGCCAGAAAATGCGGTCAATGAAATGCTCCTGTGTGGGCGCGACAGAAAACATGACGAAGCGGTCGTAGCCGAGGGGGCGGGCGGTGCTGCGCACCAGCTCTTCGATGCTGGCAAAGGTCACCGCCCTGTCGATCTCGGCGAGGGTGTCAAGATAGCTGCTCATACCACCGCCTGCTCGCCGGGCTCAGCCCTGCGCCGCCTTGAGCAGAGTCTGTGCAGCCAATTGGCCAAGGGCGTTCGAGGCAAACGGACTGTCGCCGGTGAGCAACTTGCGGTCTTGATGGGTATGGCCGGCAATATCTTCATTGATGATTTCCACTCCAAGGGCCTTGAGCTTTTCACCCATGAACCAGGGCAGGCCGCCGGGCATATAGCCGATAGCCGGGGTTTGCGCATCCAGCGTATCGGGGAACGCACAGATCCGGTAGCCCTTGAACAGATAGCTGTCCTCGGATTCGTCAACACTGGCCGCCAGCAATGCCGCTGGACCGTGGCACAGCGAGATGATGTAGCGGTCATGGCTTACGGCCCATTGCAGCGCTGCCTTGACCTCAAGGCTGAACGGCAACCCTATCAGCGCCGCATGTCCGCCGGGAATAAAAATGGCCAGGTAGTCGGAGTTTTCACCCAGAGCATTTGCCACCACCTCGGCCAGCTTCAGTGGCTTGCTGAACGCCTCTTGGTACTTGCTGTAGAGGCCGAGGATCTCCGTGTCCTGGTTGGGCATGGCCCAGTGCTCCAGCTTTACCGGGTTGCCCGACAACGTGGCGACATCGAACTCGAACCCGGCCTTGTCCAGATGATACATCGGCAACAGGGTTTCGATCGGGTGATTGCCGGTGGAGAACAGCGTGCCGTTATCCATCTGCAGATAGCGCTCATCCGCGGCGATCAGCAGGATCTTCCAGCGTCCGCCCCGGTAGGGTTGTGGGTAATCGGCACCGGCCAAATCGGATTTGGGGCTGGTGAATTGCGATAGTGAATACGGGGACGGGAAAAAGGCATTGTGCTCCGCCGGGTCTGGGGTTGGGCGCTTGTCTTCGGTGTGTTCGCTCATGACTGGCATTCCTTCGAGGGTGGTTGCTACAGGGACAGCTTAGATAGGGGCTGATCATCTGGGTATGAGGGATTTCCCCCAACTGCCGGCTAACACCGCTCAACCCTGTCCAATCTGACTCGAATTCCAGTTTTCTCGGTCGTTCATGGGGGGCGGTTGATGTCTATTTATAATCATTCTTATGTGAATGAACGTTCATAACCGTTTCTGATTTGGTTTGTGTCTCACCTGGGTGACATCTAAGGTCAAGAGTCAGGTTTGAGCTGTTTGTGCAATATGTACGACGCCCAAGCCTGACGTCAGTAGGTTACCTGTGCCTGGTCTGGGCGGTTGTCCTGGGGCTGGCAGCTATTCAGGAGCCTGAAAGGAACTCCACTACAAGAATAAACGGAGACCCGCATGTCATATGCCATACCCTCGAAATCAGGGGCGCGTTCGGCCATTCTGGTTTTTTCTCTGGTGCCTCTGCTGTCACTATCCGGCTGTTTGAGCAGTTCGTCATCATCCCGGTCAGCGCCGCAGGTGCATACCGGTACCTTTGTCGATAGCCCCGTTGCCGGGCTGGATTATCAGGGCAGTCAGACTGACGCCGGCCAGACCGATGAGCAGGGACAGTTCAGCTACCGGGAAGGGGAGACCATCAGCTTCGCCATTGGTGATCTGGAGCTTGGCTCGGCGGTTGGCGCCAATATCCTCACGCCGCTGAGCATCACCCCGGAGGCTGATTCGGCGGACGATCAGCGGGTGGTCAATATGCTGATCCTGTTGCAGAGCCTGGATGCCGATGGTGACCTCAACAACGGCATC
>WPCH01187881.1_pt1 | contig 51714 bp, 39 predicted proteins | sample 5399881 | NCBI WGS metagenome assembly WPCH01 (sample SAMN12869468, study PRJNA574797) | sludge metagenome | isolation source: wastewater treatment of pH5 | place: China:Beijing | collected 2019-05-20
ATCCTTCCCCTTTAAGTCCTGATACAAGTTTTACAGCACCGCTGATTATAGCCCATACTCCTATGAAAATAACGAAGAGTGTGAGCACTATGAAAGGACTGTAAATAGGGTAAGTCAGTATAACGATTCCTGCAATAATGCTCAGGATACCTGAAAGCAGTTTCCACATACGATTTCCAGAGAATACAAAAGCCCCTAAAACGGAAAGAATTCCTCCTGCAAGCCAGAAAATGCCCAGGACCTGTATGAGAATAACAGTTGTTATTGCAGGACTGTATAACAGAAATAAGCCAACAATAATGGCAAAAATCCCTTCCAGGAGAACCACCCACCAGGGTGAATCAAGCGGTTCATACCCTAACTCGCTATCAACATCAACTGGTTGTTCCATGCAAATCCATCTCCCCAATTTTTTGGTGCTTCAATCGAACTCTCCTCTAGCAGAATACAGGTATAAGCATGGCTAAGAAGCATCAATCATCTTGAGCACCAAACTTCCTGTTTCCGGATATTTGAAGCACACTCAGAATGCCAGAGTCAAAAAGAGAATACCCCCTCCCTCCACAAAGAAGGAATTCTCTTCTTTCAGGGGCAGGTCTTTGATGAAACCCTACCTGTACAGCTTACCGCTAATGAATTTCAAATAACCTCTCTGCAAAAGGTGCTGCTGGTTGCTTCATTTCAAGAATTGAAAGCCCCTTCATGACACAGGTTGAAATAAATTATTCGTCTATCACTGTAGCATTTAGAGTCAGGATTTTTTTCAGGTCTAAATTTAAATCTTAATTTCAAGATAAATTTCGGTACCGGAACTAATTTCCCAACTCCACATTTGCCTGAAGATGTGGTGATATTGCCTATTATATACAAAACATAATATATAAAGTGTCTTATTATTATTTCTTAAAAAAGACTTTTTTATCAGAAAATCCGTCAGCTTGCCTGGTGTCCTTACCCAAGGAAAAAAGAAAGTGAAGAGGTTTGACAAATTAGCAAAATAAATTAAAAAATAAAAATTCTGGGGCTTAAGACTTTCTTAATCTTAAACCTCTTTTTCAAGTCCTGCATCTATATTTTTTCTGGCGTCCTCCGAGGTTATTTCTGTTCCCATAGCAGCGTACCTGGAAAATCAAGAGCTTCAGCCTCGAAGAAATAATATTCCTCGTCTTCCCCGGTCACGACTGTTTCAAAAGGAGTCCAGACTTCATCATGGGACTTCTTGAGGACGACCGTGGAAATATCAATATTGTTCTCTTCAGCCCAGGCTTTTGAAACCCTGAATTCCATAACTGCCTTATTTATATTCCCTGAGTTTTCAGGTTCTTCATCCCCTGCCAGGAGGCTCATGCCCCTGGAAACCTCAATAGTACGGGAGATTTTATAATCCCCGAAGAAACTACTCTCCGGTTTACTATCTGTCTCACTGCCAGCACCCGAAAGCCCCCTTTCTGGGCCCCCGTTTCCTGAGGTTGCCATTGCAGAATGCTTCCAGGGTTCAAAACCCTGTTCGGTTATGCCAGATTCCGGAGTGCTCAGGCTGAAACTGGCTTTCCTGTCTTTAGAACCCCCATTTTTCAGGGCTTCAACTGTCCATAAACTTCCCGCAAACTCTTCCGAAATGCCCCTGTAATCCTGAACATCCCGCTTTCCTGAAATGCTATCTTCAACAAACTCCGGAAAATCGGAAGTGCGGGTTACTGGCAGATAATCCATGCTGCCGGTGTGAGAATTTATAAGATAGGGTGTATCGCCTATTCCGTCTCCGTCAGCGTCCTCACCTTCATAATCACTCCAGTAGTTCCCGATTTCGGAACTGTTCCAGGTATTAAGGCTCTCATCTTCAACATTCCATATATTGTCAAAGGAATTGTTGTAAATAAGGTTTCCATAGCTCTCATCGAACAGGATTCCCGTACCAAGGTTATAAGAAATAATATTCGACGCGAGGATATTTTCAGAAGGGCCTGTTTTATCCCCGATGCCTGTGCTTTCGGCCATAAGGTTGACCCCATACAGATTCATGAGAACAGTGTTATTTATTAACTTATTATTTTCAGATGCCCAGAGTAAAATTCCCAGTAAATTCAAACTGGAATCACTGTTATAAGCTGTATTGTTGTCAGAAGCCCACATTGAGGTCCCGTAATAGTTCAAATTCGCAGAATTTGCTTCTAGACTATTATTTTTCGAAAATGTAAGGTCGATGCCGTAGCTGTTTCCCAGAACAGCATTATTAATTAACTGATTATTATCCGAAGACTCCAGATAGATACCTTCAAAATTGTAATGTGCCAGGTTTTCTATAAAAGTGTTGTTTTCGGACGCGGCAGCATAAAATCCGTTGTAATTTTCCGAGGCAATGTTACTGGTCAAGTTGTTGCCCCTGGAATCTGCAATACAGATGCCGTGCCCGTTTTCCGAAAGGGTGTTGCCCGCAATCCGGGTATTATTTGAACTTAAAACATAAATGCCTGCATTATTGCCAGAAGCACTGTTTTTTTCGAGCACGCAGCCATCGGAATCTACAAGAGAGATGCCAAAAAGGTTGTCAGATACGGTGTTATTTTCAAGCTTTGCCCCGCTTGTATTATAGAGATAAATGCCGCATACGTTATTCTCAGGGGCAAGGTCCCTGACCGTAACGTTCTGGCAGGAAATAAAATAAGCTGTCCCTGCATTTGAATTTGAATCAAGCACAATTTCTCCAGGCTCGTTTACATAGAAATAAATCGGTTTGCCGTTAACAAGGTTGTTTGTTTCTATACTGTTCGGTTCAAGCAGCCCCTCGGCTCCAAAATTATAGCAGTTGTCCGACATTGTATTGTTTTTAAGGGCATTTCCCCAGGAACTGACAAGGTAGAGCCCGTATACCATGTTTGAATCTGCAGTGTTGTTCTCAATGTTATTTTCACATGCGTTTTCAAAAAGGAAACCGCACTCTTCATTCAAAACTGCTCTGTTGTTTATGATTTTTCCGTCCCCGGAGTCAAGGAGATACATCCCTATACTGTTGTTTGCAAGGGTGTTATTTTCAAGCAGAAAAGTGTCCGTATTGCAGAGAACAACTCCCCAATAGTTGTTTTCCAGGTTGAGATCCCTTATTGCCACATTCTGGCAGTTAATACAGAAAACAGCCCCTGCCCTGGAAGAAGCGTTTATTTCGAAGTCGCTTTTCCCAGCAACGTGATAAATGGGCTTGAGATCAACAGTATTACTCGTATCTATGTCGTTTAAGGAACCAAAGTCTGTGATTTTCAAGTTATATCCATTGTCCCTCATCTCATTGCTGCGGAGCCTGTTTTCTCCCGAATCTTCAAGACAGATCCCGCAGCTATTTGAAACGGCTCTGTTTTTTAGAAAAGTATTGTTATGAGAATCATGGAGATAGATCCCTGTATGGACGTTTGAACTGGCATTGTTTTCGTTCACCGTATTGCTGGATGAACCGTAAAGGCAAATCCCGAGCAGATTATCTGTGAGAATATTGTTACAGATATTGTTTTCCTTTACGTTATAAAGAAGAATTCCATAATTGGACAATAGCCCGTTTGAGTAATCGCCTGCCCCGACTATGGTGAATCCGCTGACATTTACGGAGTCTGCAGTGATATAAAAAACACAGTCTTCAGGGTTGTCAGACTGGACTACTGTGCGTTCAGGTCCGCACTCGGAGCGGATTGTCAGGGTTTTATCAATATTTACGGTTTCATTGTACCAGCCATCGCGGACAATAATCGTAGAACCTGCAGCTGCCCTGTCAACTGCTTCCTGAATTGAAGGAAAAGTGTCAGGTGGAGCATCAGTGCCGGGTGCAGTATCGGATACTTCATCGTCAACGTACAGGGTTGCAGTCTGCTCCCCCACGGAAACACAATCTTCCCGGGATGTGATGTCGTCTCCAAATTCGTTTTCAACTGAAAGTGTCACTGTGTAAAGACCTGCTTCAGGATAGGTATGCACAGGGTTCTTTTCTGCAGAACCTGTACCATCCCCAAAGTCCCAGTTCCAGGATACAGGGGAATTCCTGCTAGCATCAAAAAAACTGACCGTAAGCGGGGCAGCCCCTGAAGTAATATTTCGTACAAAAGCTGCTTCCGGAGCTGCGTCCCTGTCAGTAAACGCTTTTATGCAGGCGTTTGAATTTTCAAAGATAGAAGAGAGGTCAGCCCAGTTTATCCCGTCAGGGCTGACGTAACTTTCTCCCGCAAGGGAAGAAGCTTTGCTGCTGTACTCTTCTACAGGGCACTCCAGGGCAACCGGATATCCGTAATCAGGAGCGCTGAGCCTGAGCACCACTGAAAAATTCTGCCCTTCTGTAAGTGGAACCTCCTGGTTCAGCCGGACGGTATGGTAACCTGCGTAAGTAAATGTCCCATTTTCGGACGCTTCTAAACCCTCAGGATTTAAAGGACCGGAGACCGGATCAGTATAAATATAGACCTCATACCCGGCTCCCGAGTCCGTGGTATAGAAACTGACAGCATTGAGAGTCTCGTTTTCTTCGGCTGTGAAAAGATTGGCAGCCCAGGCGGATGTATTCTGAGCATAGCCGAAGCTGTTGACCCATCCAAGAGGGTCATACTGGTATACGGAGTCGTAACTGTTAAGATCCTCTGCAGTGTAAACTGCATTATCCCTGCTTATTTTCGAATCATAGTATGAGATATAGAAATAACCTTCTTCACCCCATTCAGGACCCCAGGAATTCTTTACAATAAAGGCCCCGTCTCCCGGAGCAGCCGGATTGAATTTATTTTTATCAAAAGAATCGTCCCAGCCAACAATAGCAACAAGGTGATTGGAGAATTCCTGGCCGTCATAATAATAACTGTTGTTAACAGGATCAAAACAGGCAAGATCCACATACATCGAAGAAGCGACTGCCCCGTATTCCTTAAGAGACGACTTGATGTTTTCATTGTCCAGGGCTCCCTCCCTGTCCGGGATAAAGAGGATTTCCTGCACATGTTTTACTATCGGCGTCTCCTCTGGAGAAATTCTGGAATGAGAGTCATACGGGTCATCCGTTTCAACGACAGGTCCGCTCCAGCGTGCCAGGTAAGCTGAAGACATCAGTGTGAAGCCGCCTTCAAAATAATCAAAGCTATCGGGATAATAAGGTAAGAGCAGATTTTTCATATTGTTTTCCGAAAAATCCCAGGTTTCTGAGGGGAGGAGATAGGACTCAAGCGAGGCATATGTCCCGTAAGTCCAGCAATTTCCCGAATCTATCTGGTCTTTTACAGGGCTGACCTTTCCGAGCGCCCGAAGGTCATAAAAGGGTTCAAAAGAGTAAGGGTCATCCGCACCTTCAACCGCTTTTAGGTGCGAGAAGCTTACAGGAGCCGGATGCAGCCCGGTTACATACTCTTCTGTTCCGGAAGTCGGTCCATCCGGAGAGGAATAGAGCAATCCGGCGGTTTTTTCTTTTTTATTCATCTGCTCCTGATATTCCAGAAACTCAGGATTTACAGGAGCTAGAGAATACCCTTCCGCAAAATCCGCATCTTCAGCCGCGTCCGGGCTGGAAGTCAACTGTGCAACCGATTCGTTTTCATCAGCCATACCGGAACCTGCTGCTGCAAGACCGGAGATAAGGATGAAAGAAAGTAATATCCTGAATATAATGTTCACATATTTCATTGAAAAACTCCCTCAAGTAAGCAATCGGCGAGAGCGTTTTCACAATTCGCCGGCGTTTTTACAGGTACATCTCAGTCTAAGAAAATTAAAAGATCCAGGCACTCAAAAACAATAATACGGAATGCCGGGACAGAACCCGAGCACACTGGCCTGAAAGCTGCCCGGAAACAGATGAAACAGAACTGAAAGAGACAGCCTAATATATGCAAGAATTTAGAAAAGTAAACATTGAGATGTATATATAAATTCCGAATTTTACACCGAGAGTAAAAAGAGCCTGTCAGGAGAAAAACCGGAAATCCAGAACATAATTGAGAGCAAAAATTATGAACTGCATTAAATAGTCCCGGGAACCGTAAATGAAAGTTCAAAGTGGCAAAGACGCAAAACATATAAATCCCCCACTCCAGAGGATCAGTAATGAATCAGACAAAGAGTCGGGATATTCCCCTCTACATTTACCATGCCGGGCAGTGTGACCCAAAGAAGTGTACGGGAAGAAAAATGGCACGCTTTGAGCTTGCCCGCCTTTATGACAGGATATCAAGACTTCCCAGATCAGCGATTTTGCTGGACCCCATGGCAGAAAAAGCCCTTTCACCGGCTGATGACCCTAAAAAAGGGATTATCGTGCTCGACTGCTCCTGGGAAGAAGTTGAAAGGGTTTTTCCTGAACTGGAAAAACTTAACCTGGAACACAGGGCCCTTCCTTACATGCTTGCAGGCAACCCTGTAAACTTCGGAAGGCCATTCAAGCTCAATTCCGCAGAAGCCTTTGCAGCAGCCCTGTACATTATGGGATACAAAGAACAGGCTGAAAAAGTCATGTCCAAGTTTAACTGGGGGCATAGTTTCCTTGAATTGAACAGAGAGCCCCTTGAGGAATACTCAACTGCAAAAAACAGTACAGAAATTGTGGAAATTCAGAGCCATTACATTTGAGGGCAGCTCAGCCTGGATAGAGAGGGATGTGCAGTGAAACCGCCAGTAAGAAAACAGATAGGCGTCATCGGAGCCGGAAACTGCAGCAAGGAGACCAGATCCCTTGCTGAAGCCGTGGGAAAAGAGATTGCAAAAAAAGGAGCTGTACTTCTCTGCGGAGGCCTTGGAGGAGTAATGGAAGCAGCAGCCTGTGGAGCAAAACAGGAAGGGGGAACGACCATAGGAATTTTGCCAGGAACATGCAGGGAAGACGCTAACCCCTGGATAGATATAGCCATTACCACCGGAATGGGGCATGCCAGAAACTCTCTTATAGCCCAGTCGTCGGATGCTTTAATTGCAATTTCCGGAGAATACGGCACCCTTTCGGAAATAGCCCTCGGGCTGAAAATGGGGAAGCCGGTGATAGTTCTTGACTGCAAATGGGAAATAGAAGGCATTTACAGGGTAAAAGACCCTCAAAAGGCAGTAGAATTTGCTCTGGAGATTATTGAAGGCTGTTAGGAGCCGCAAATCAGATAAATCATGAGATCAAAAGTTCCGGGACTTTGTATATTAGATATGGAAAAAATCCCTGATAAAGGTTAAATAAAGGATAAATACGGAGTATATGGTCCTGATTCTAGTTACGGATAGCAGAAATTTCGGAATTTGATCCAAAAATTTATATTGAAAAAGGAAACTTCAAGAATTAGGAGGAAGGCTTCGACTCAGACTGGCAGGAGTTTTGGGGTACGCCAGTTTTCCTTTATAATATTTAAGAAAAGTTAAACCGGAGTTTTAAATGCATCTTATCGTAACGGAAAAAAATATAGCGGCAAGGAGGATAGCTGCGATTCTGGCTCCTAAAAGTCCTAAAAAGGAAAGAGTCAGCGGAGTGGACGTATACCGGTACGAGATCGGTTCCGGCGAAAACAGACAGGAAACTGCAGTTGTGGGACTTTCAGGCCATATTGTCGGGATAGACTTCCCAAAGGAGTACAACAACTGGCAGAAAGTCGATGCCAGAGACCTTATAGACGCCGAGATTACAACAACCCCGATCAACCGGAAGATAGTGACCGCTTTAAAGAGCCTTGGAAAAGAAGCGGATAGGGTCACTATTGCAACTGACTACGACCGCGAAGGAGAACTCATAGGGGTAGAAGCTCTGAATATCATAAAAAAGGTTAACCCGAAAATTCCTTTCGACAGGGTCCGTTACAGTGCAATAACTCCAAAAGCAATTGAAGTCGCATTCTCAAATCCTACAAATGTTGATTTTAACCTTGCAGATGCAGGACATTCCAGGCAGGTAATTGACCTTGTCTGGGGAGCTGCCCTTACCAGATACATTTCCCTTGCAGCAGGCAGGCTCGGAAAAATGTTTCTTTCCGTGGGAAGGGTCCAGTCCCCAACCCTTTCTCTTATTGTTGACAGGGAGAAAGAGAGAAATATATTTGTCCCAACCCCTTACTGGGAAATCCACGTAGAACTCGAAGACGCTGCAGGAGAGACTTTTTCAGCCCAGCATTCTACTCGCCGTTTTCTGGACAAAGAGGAAGCCTCAAAGGTATTCAGGAAACTGGGCAAAAAAGCGGAATTAAAGGAAATCGAAAAGGGAACAAAGACAGACCAGCCTCCCACACCTTTTAATACTACGGGCTTTATCAGCGCGGCAAACTCAATCGGTCTCAGCCCTGCAAACGCCATGCGCATAGCCGAATCCCTTTATACCAACGGTTATATTTCATACCCCAGGACAGACAACACGGTTTATCCCGATACTCTTGACCTGAGGGCTCAAATAGAGATATTCAAAGAAGGACCTTTTAAAGAATATGCAAATACACTTCTTGAAAAGCCCGAACTTGTCCCCACCCGTGGTAAAAAAGAAACTACAGACCACCCGCCTATCTTTCCTGCTTCCCTTGCAAAGGAATCCGACCTCAAAGAAGATGAGTGGAAAGTTTACGAGCTTGTAGTCAGGCGCTTTTTTGCAACCTTTGCCGGACCGAGCATATGGGAAACCATGAGGCTTAAACTTGATATCGAAGGAGAGGAGTTCAGGGCAAACGGGGCAAGGCTTCTTGAACCCGGATGGCGCTGGTATTATCCGTACAATGCTCCTGAAGACAGGCTGCTCCCGGAACTTAAGGAAGGTGACTTATTAAAGGTGATAAAGAAAGAGATGCTGGATAAAGAAACCCAGCCTCCGGGACGTTACGGGCAGGGCAGGCTTATCAATATAATGGAAGAGCTCGGGCTCGGGACAAAAGCAACCCGCCACGAGATTATAAGCAAGCTATATTCCAGGGCTTATATCCACGGAAACCCTGTTCAGCCCACTAATACCTCTTTTGCCGTAATGGACACTCTGGAGAAATATTCGCCTACTATTACAAAGCCGGATATGACAAAGCTGCTTGAAGAAAATATGGACAAAATAGCAGAGGGTAAAATCAAAGAGGAAGCTGTCCTTGAAGAGTCCCGCGAGATGCTCAAGCAGGTCTTTTCTGAACTCGATAAAAACAGGGATAATATCATAGAATCTTTACAGGCAGGTCTCCGGGAAGATAAAATCATAGGCGATTGCTCTTTATGCGGAAACGAACTCATGATCCGCAGGTCAAAAAGGGGAAGCCGTTTCATAGGCTGCAGCAATTACCCTAACTGTACTTTCTCCCTGCCCCTGCCGAAAAGCGGACAGATCATAGTGACCGATAAGCTCTGCGAAGCTCACGGCCTGCACCATATCCGCATAATCAACCAGGGAAAAAGAGCATGGGACCTTGGATGTCCCCAGTGCAATTTCATAGAATGGCAGAAGACCCAGAAGGAAGAGCAGGCACAGCAGCCGAAAAAAGAAAAGCCCAAATCCATTAAAGACCTCGAAGGCGTGGGAAAAGCCACCGCAGGAAAACTGGAAGAAGCCGGTATCACAAGTGTTGAAGCCCTGGCAGAAGCAGACCCTGTGGAACTTGCAAAAACCATAAAGACAAGTGTAAAGAAAATCAAAAACTGGCAGACCTCATGCAATGGCGGCGCAGTTGAGGATTTGTAAAATAGTCCTCAATTACTTTAGTATTTTTGACAAGAACAAAAAGAGAGTTGTTGGAAAAATACATGACCCTTTAAACCTTTTAGAATAGTATGTCCACTATTTCAAGCTCAAGCTCTGCTGTTATGTCCTCTACTCAAACAGTACCAGGAGAATTACTCCTGGCAGCGTTCTTTATTTTGATAATCCTTATTTTCTATTTATTTTACAGAAAAAAGAGAAAATGATATCGTTGAATCTTTCTTGAGAAGAATTTATTTAAAGTTGTCCCCATAAAATCTGGTATATAATCGAGATTTTGAGTAAAAATAAGACCAGTTAGAAATTTAAATTTTAATTTTGGACCTGTACAACCTTATTAACCACACCCGATGATTCTTGTCCCGCTCGACGCAGGAGAGCGGTTTTTTTCAAAAAGACAAAAAACGCACATGAAATTCTTCGGATGACAGGTTCAAATTTACAGGTGCATTATTGATTTTCCGTTATCTCACACACTCATCTTTAAAAAGGGATAGGTGCATTATTAAAAGGCTTTTAGAGTCTGCACATTTGAGCCTGTATTTTTCAGTAAATTGTAAGAAATTATAGGCTACAGCCGGCGTTTATTCCTTTATACTTGCATAACATTATGATTTTTCAAGATATGTGAATACGAATAAAAATTATATCAAAAAAATTATTAATAGAAGTTAATAAAATTATTAATAGAGGTAAATAAAATTATTAATGGAGATAATACATGACCAGTAATTTATACCGAAATATAGTGATTGCAACAGACGGATCCGCAAATTCCATGAAGGCAATTTCCCGCGGTATTGAGGTTGCAAAGGTTAGCGGAGCCACTGTCCATGTAATTCACGTGGTGGATTCTCCCTCTATAATTTCTGACGTCTGGACTGCTGGCAAAGACATGATCCATGAAATGATGATGAGTGATGGAAAGAAAATATTATCAAAAGCTAAGAAGACGATAGAAGACTCGGGAGTGGAGGTAAAAGATGTCCTTCTGGACGGCCATCCAGGTGAAGAAATTATCAAATTTGCAGAGCGTAACAATATCGACCTTATAGTAATGGGCACACTCGGAAAAACCGGACTTGAAAAATTTTTGATGGGAAGTGTTGCAGAAAAAGTGGTAAGGCATTCAAAAGTCCCTGTCATGATTGTACGAAACGGGAATTAAGGGAAATAAAAGAGCTGAGCTTCAAATCAGAAATTCAATTAAGTCGGCACACTATCAGAAAAAGGGCCGGGGGAAATTTTCTAAACGGAATTTATATCCTCTGTTTTTTAGAAAATTTCTTCCATAATATATGGTTATATTTAATTATTTCAGAAAAGCATCTGTTTCTAAATATTATCAATGATGAAATAATAATTTTTAACTTTTGTGAATAAGTTTGCATAATGCGCATTTTACCTTAATATATTTTTACTGATCTCATAACCATATCTTCAGTCCGTCAGTACATATCATAACTTTTAAGGACTGCAAACCAGATTTATATTAAAGGCTTTTGAAAAAGCTTTTTCGGGAAATCTTTGGATAATAATTCGGTTTTCTTACCCGGATCTAAAAAGATAAGTTAAAAAGACAACTGAAAAAATAATTGAATAAAGATGATCAAAAAAAGATAGCCATTGTACAGACAGTGGTGTACAGACAGTGGATATGATATAAAAAGGATTAATTAAGGAATCATTTGATAAAAATAGCTTAATAATTGATCTCAAGGGGTGTTTTTTCTGGAACTCAGTTTTAAAGGCGGATGCAGGGAAGTAGGACGCTCGGGACTGCTTGTTAATGGAGAAATTCTGCTCGATTACGGTATAAAAGCCGGAGAGATTCCCGAATATCCAAAAAACGGCATGGAACCAAAAGCCGTGCTGGTATCACACGGGCATCTGGACCACTGCGGGGCTGTCCCTAACCTCATGTACCTGAACCCCGAGGTCTTTATGACACCTCCGACAGCAGATTTCACAGCCCTGCTCGGAAGAGATACTCTCAAGCTTGCAGAGACCACTCTTTCAGGTGTATCTCCTTTTGATTCTGATGACCTTCAGAAGCTTAACCACAAGACACAAAGAAAGGATTACGGAGAAACTTTCAAAACCCACGGCTATAACGTTTGCTTTTACAACGCAGGCCATATACCGGGAGCATCCGGAATTCACATCGAATCCGAATCAGGAGAAAGCCTGTTTTATACAGGAGACCTGAGCCTGCAGGAGACAAGGCTTGTTCCCGGTGCAGAAGAGTTTCCTGAAGCCGATACCCTTGTGCTTGAAAGCACTTACTTCGGGGAAGACCACGTCCCGCGTAAAGAGACTGAAGAGAGGTTCATAGAATCAATCCATGAGACACTTGACATCGGAGGAACTGCCCTTATTCCTGCTTTTGCCATAGGCAGGACGCAGGAGATCCTTATGTTGCTTGACGCGTACGGGATTCGGGCTTATGTTGACGGGATGGGCAGGGATGTGTACAAAATCCTCAAAAAATACCCCGAATACCTCAGAAACCCCGACCTCCTTGACAGGGCATTCGAACGCGCCACGCAGGTGAAAAATCACTTAAGGGAATCTGTACTTGGGGAACCGGCAGTAATTGTCACAACCGCAGGGATGCTGAACGGAGGTCCCGTACTCTATTATCTGAGCAGGCTTTACAATGACCCGGGGTCAAAAATCCTTCTGACCGGCTACCAGGTTGAAGGGACAAACGGGAGGCTTGCTCTGGAACACAGGATGATAGAAACCAGGGGAGATATCCTTTCCCTCAAACCCGCAATCGAACAGTATGATTTTTCCGCCCACTGCGGGGACAGGGAGCTGAAGCAGCTTGTAAAGGACTTCTGCGATAAGGGCACTGAAAGAGTTTTCGTTATGCACGGGGAGAAAACGGAAGCTTTTGCAGAGTGGATTTCAGAAGAAATCGGAGTGGAAGCATATGCACCTGCAAATGGGGGATCTTTCATCTTTTAATATGGGCAAAAGAATTTTTAAAATGTTTTCTTTATTAAGATAAAGAAAGGATAAAATAAGCAATGTTATAGAGATATGAATAAAATGAGTAATAACAGATAGCGAGTAATAAGTAATAAGAGATAACCAGTAATAAGTAATAACAGATGACCAACAAATAAATAATAGCAGATAACCAGCGCTTCAGTATATATAACGGGATGCACATACGTTATTAAAGGGGAATTAAAATGTTAGGGGACCTGATATACGAAGCTATGGGAAAAACGACAGGCATGAGAGTGCTTGACGACAATGGCACTGTAGAGATGACCCTTGAAGAGAAGGGAAATGTTTTTGGAATTGAGTGCACTCTCACGTTAACTGTTGTGGGTAAGAACAGGCCTAATGGCATGCAATACTCAGAAGGGCGCGGAATTCTGATAACAAAAGATGGTGATGCAGCCACTCTTACAATGTCAGGGATATCCATTTCAAAAGGGCTCCCGCCACGCAGCAGTGTTCGTGGGGCAACAATCTTTAATACACAGGCACCTAAGCTGGCGCGCCTCAATAGCGTGGTCTGTGTTTTCGAAGGCGAGGTAAGCGAGGATTCGAGTTATACTATAAAGGATTGGGAATGGAAGTAATCCCTTTTTTGCCGGAAAGGTTTTTAAAGGAGCCTTAGATTAGGCCCCTTCTCCTTTCGCTCCTGTATTCTTCAAAAAGGCTCTCGAGTTTATCCTCTTTGGCTTTATGCCGCTTTAGTTCGGCTTCTTTTTCCCAGGTAGCAATTGCAGCTTTGAGAGCTTCTGGTTCTGCCATTGCAAAGTCATCAGCTCTCTCAAGCTGGATATCTCTTAAAACAGGCACGTCGCCTTTAAAGAAAGTCTCCTCCGCTGCATGAGAGATATCCTCAGGTATAATTACAGCCCTGACTCTGGCTTCCACGAGGATCTGGGCAGTTGCAGCCCCGCCTCCGCTCGGTTTTTCCAGAAAGACAACGTCCCCTGCCTTGAGCCCGTATTTCTCTTTAGTTTCGGCAATGGACTCTTTCGTAAAAGCCGCGATAACCTTTACCGGGGTGCCTTCACCGCGTATTTCCATTTTCTGGATTTTGCGCAGTTTATTGCTTCTCCGCCTCAGTTCTTTAACGGTTTTGTTTTTGTTGCTCAGCTCTTTTTTGAGGCTCTCTATCGTGCTGTCCCTGATCTGGACCTCTTTTGATTTCCTGATTTCGCTATAAGCTTCCTTTTTGAAGCCTTTTAACCTTGACTCAAGCTTTGAAATCTTTCTATCTTTTGCTGCCATTGCCTGCTTCAGTTCTTCAACATATTCCTGCAGGTTCTGAATCTGTTCCCCCTGCCTCTGGACAGTTTCCCTCATTCTCTGGAAGGACTCGTCAACCGCCTTTTCCTCCGGTTTTTCAGGGGCTGCTCTTGCTCCGGGGGGCTTTTCACGAGCTTGTAAGGCAGCACGTACTTTTTCAATCGCAGACTCTATTGACTCTCCCCGGATTACATGAAGCTTTATCAGCTCAAGGTCTGAATTTTCCGGTGCTTTCTTTTCGATACGGGTAAATATATTTTTGTAACTTCTGTAGGTGAGAAGAGCCGCAGTTAATGCATCCCTTTCGTGGTCATTGGAATAGCCGAAAGTCTTCCCGAGTGCAATTTTTTCTTCGGCAGAGACCTCAATTCCAGGGCTTGCAGGGACAGCATTAAAGCTCCTCCTGATCTTTTCTACCGAACCCGGCATTGGAGTAACATCGCTTGCGATCACTGCAGGTTTTCCGTATTCGGCAATAATCTTGACAACCTCATCAGGAGCTATTCCCCTGAAACTTTTCAGGTAGAGGAGGTCCCCATCAAGGGAAAGGATGGCTATGCCTACAGTGGTTCCCGGATCAAGCCCTACTATTGTGAATTTTCGCTTCTGACTCCTGGGTTTCAGCGGGACATAACGGATTTTGTCGCGTTCAACACTTCTCACACTTACCTGGGCATCATTGCTTGCCATAGAATGTACTGGTACCTCTCCACGTTTTGCATAGACAGTAAATTCAGATCTGACATAGCCCCCAAACCCCTTCACATTTACAGCTTCGAACCTGATGCCTTTTTCACGTGAAAGGTCTTTGAGGATGTTTTCAATCTCTCTGCTCCTTTGAAGTACAGCTCCGTGTACTTTTCTTCTATACCTGTTCTGGCTCCATCCTCCGCGTCCAAGAGAACGAGCTCTGCTTACCTTGATTTTAGTAATGTCTTCAAAAAGAGAAACCTCGTGCCCGACTCCGAGGTCTGCAAGCCTTGCACAGGCTTCGGCTTCATCATTTGGATTTTCCGGGTCAAGAGAGATCCCATGCTTGCGTGCAATCCTGACAAGAGGTTCAGGGTGCAGCCCACCGGTTACCTGGACTAGCTTGACTCCGTCAGGCAGTCGTTCCATAAGAGAAAGGAGTTCATTTCTGTCAGCCGCAAGCTCAAAAATATTGTCAACAGCTATAATCTCCGGCCTGTCCCTCTGGATCATATTAAAGATCTTCTGGCGGCGGAGCATACTAAAATGAGAGATCTCCCCGTCCCTGAGAATTGCAAGGGCATACCTGGGAAGTTCCCTCGCCCTGGGAGATCCCCGGGCAATATCGATTCCATAGATAATCCTTTTTTGCATGAACACCTATATTTTATCTCTTGTTGAATATATATTTAACTGATTTCTACCATTATTTTATAAAATTGACATACTCTATAAAGTCAGCTTTTTGTTCAGCTAATTTTAATTTGTTAATTAAATTCACTTCTGTACTTTCCCTAAATGGCTCCCCCTTAAATTAGATTTTTCCCACGATCTACTTTCTGATTTGTGTTCAGGCTCTTAATCAGAAACAAATAAAAACAAAAATGTAATAAATAAAAATATGCGTGCTATAAATAAAAACAATTAAAATATATATGAAATCAGAAAAACTATAAATGAGAACAAGAAGACTATAAATAAAAAAACGTGAAGACTATAATTAAAATCTAATTAACTATAAAATAAAAGAAATTAGACTATAGATTAAAGGTTTACAAAAAAGAGAAAAAAGATATGGGATAGATAAAAAGAGGATTAGATAAAAAGAGGAATAGATAAAAAGAGCATATCAGAACAGAAAAACTATACATATTGACAGTTGTTTTATTCAACATATTAAGGAAAGTTATCTTTATTCAGATATCTTTGAGACCTCTTTTAGAAGGAACATCATTAAATCCTCTAATTCGGTGCCTTATATTTCAAAATCCGCTAACAATGGATCTCACTCCACTATAAAAGATTTAAGGTTTTCATCTCACTATAAAAAATTTAAGGATTTTATCTTAATTTAAGGGATTTAAGGTTTTCATCCCACTAACAAAAGGTCTCATGCTCAAAAATTTCCGTCTTCAAAGTCTTCTGTTTCGGGGTTTTCTTTCTTAACATTATCTTTTTTAACTCTTTGCAGATCATTTTCCTCTTCTTTAACCCTTTCCAGATAATTTTCCTCTTCTTTAACCCTTTCCAAGTCATTATCTAAATTTACAGAACTTTTCTCTTCCCCGCTCTTGACCTCTTCCAGAACTTTTTCAAGCTCCCTTTTAATGTTATATTTTCTTGAGAAATGAGTCAGGATATTCGAAACATCCCTTTCGAGAATTTCGTCGGCATGAGGGTGTTCCAGGATTACGTACTGGGGCCAGTCAATAAGCTGAACGCCTTCTTCGGATACAAAGATATTATACTCACTTAAGTCAGCGTGGATGACTCCACGAGAATAGGTTATCTTTACCTGCTTCAGGATCTCATCAAGGTACCATTCAGGGTCAACAAGTTTTGTTTTTGAGAGCAGACTTCCCTTTGCAAGCTCCATTACTATGGCGTGCCTGTTCTGGTCTAGGGGTTTTGGGACAGAAACCTGCGGGTAAAGTTTGCTCATGATCTCATATTCCCTCTGGGCTGCAAGCCTGGCAGCATAAATCCAGGAGAAATGTTCCCTTTCTCCAAGGTGCTCACGCACTCTTTTTATTTGCTTGAAACTGGTCCTGCCTTCCCTGTGGAATTTGATTATAACCGGGAGAGGTCCTCCAATTGCAAGTTCAGGCTGCCGGATCGCTTCATAAATAACGGACTCTTTACCTACTCCTATTTCATTCCCTATGGCACTGATGCTTTTTCGCTTCACAAAAGCATTGAGAGCAAGGGCATCATATCCTTCAAAATAAATCTGAAAACCTTCATAAGGCTGGGTGGTTCTAACAACAAGCTTTTCCCGCACAAGTTTCTTCAGCCTGTACTCAAGCTTGTCAAAAGGCAGTTTTGTATACTTATTGAGCTCCTCTATCGGCACCCACTCAAAATGCTTCATCCCTATCTCGATGCCAGTAAGTATCCTGAAATCCTTCGCATCGAGCTTACCGAAAACCTTTAGCACTTCATCGATCATCCTATCCTGTTATACATATCACCCTCGATATTTAAATGATACCTGAACTTCGTTTTCCGATTTTGAAAGTCCTGCTATAGATAAATACTATTTTACTCTATTTTACTCCTACAAATTAAACAAGTTTAAGAAGAAAACTTTTTTACATCGGATGGCATAAATATTTAGTGAATGTAAAAATTGTTTCCAGACTTACTTTACAAAAATAATTGTAAATTTCAGAAAATAAATCTAAAATGATCTTATAGTATCTAAAAGAAAAATAATACCAGGAGATCTATTATGCGGTTCATTAATAGAATTCCCGGGATTAAATTTGCAGGACTGCTAGCCATCATTATTCTAGTTGCTTCTACCCTGGGATGCACAGGTTCAGACCATGACGAGATCAGTTCAAGCTTCATTCCGGATGCAGAGGTGATGCCTCCATCACCTGAAGCAAATATTACATTTGTTACTGAAGGTTCATCATTTTCGCCAATTATAAAAGTTAAGGGCAGCCCGGAAATTCAGTGGGTATTTGGTGACGGTTCAACATCTGGCTCCACGTCTCCAACCGTCAATTTTGGTTCAGAAAAGACAAGAGTAAACACTCTCATAGTAACACCATGGAGTGCAGTGACCCAGATCAACATCGGATACGATGGCTCAGATGGAGGAGTAACTCCGGGCCCTGGTACGATAGAAAAACTGAAACAACAAAATGTGATAGCTGTAAGTGGATTAGAAAACGTTGCACCGTCCCTCAGGGTATGGGCATCAAGTTTTAATCCGATAAGCGAGCTGGATTTCAGCAACTTTACGGAACTGCATACGGTTGAATGTTTTTACTGCACATCATTGACTGATATAAGACTCCGGAATGTTCCATCTCTTACCAGGCTCTGCTTAGAAAATTGTAAAATTTCTTATCTTGATCTATCAGAAGCCCCTTCACTGGCTGATCTTCGTGGGGCATCTCAGGGAAGTTCAACATATGAAATAAACTGGGGTACCACGGGGGCACATGTATGGCATATATGTGTCAGAGACAACCCTCAGATGACAGGCACGTTTCCTGTCAGCCAGTTTCCACTACTTAAAGACTATTTTATCTGGAACGGCAATCAAAGCGGCAGCCTGCACCTGACTTCAAAGGATTTGAAAAAAGTTTTGCTGTCCAGCAATAACTATACGATAGTCAATTTTTCCGGGTGTTTCCCTGCCGGTAGAAAAGGCACTGTTAATGTTTGTAATAATAAAATTATAAGTCTGGATATATCCGATGACCCCGGTTTACTTTATTTAGATGCCAGTCAGAATTTACTCGATCAAACAGCAGTAGACGGGATACTCCAGAAACTGGATTCGTACCATACCCGTAATGGGTCTCTGGATTTAAGCGGAAACGCCGTCCCATCAAGTGCAGGTATTGAACACGCAAAGAATTTGACATCCAGAGGATGGGAAGTTAAAATAGAATAAATCTGCCAGATATCCGGCCTGAATGACGCATTATATGGTCAAATCAGGCCGATGTGGTTTTTTCTTTTGAGGCACCGGCATGATGCATGGAGCCTCATTTTTCTGGGGTACAGGTCTTTTTGTAGGTTTTCTGTTCAGACTGCTTCCTTTACCTGTTACAATTGAAAACACCTGAGATATCGAGTGGATAGTTATAGTTTTTATGACAGTGGGTTTCCTTTTTGTGGCGAGATTATTTCAGGCGTTTTTCCATTGTAACTGCAGTTAAGGTCTCACAGAACCGGGCATCTGATCTGAGAGCCTCTCAAGGGCACCGGACGCAGTCAACCTCTTTATTATCATTGAATAATAAAAGCATACTTAAAGAAAAAAAGAAAGTGTCAGCATTTAATAGAACAGTAAAGCTTTTTGAAGGTATATGTATAGAATATAATCTTTAACTGACTTTTAATAATTAATTAAAAGATCGATAAAGTATTAATTACGGAATATTCTCAGAAGATTAGATGAAATAATCCAAAACCCTTTTAGAGGCTCATCACAGGTTTTGGTTGGAGCCCTGAGTTTATAGCCATCCTCAGCACTTAATTTCCCTGAATCAATTCGAAATCCCGGAATAGTCTCACAGAACTGATGGATTGCAATTTGTGGATTTTAGCAGATTTATTAATAATTTCAACTACACTCTCTGGTCTAAATCTCTAATCCCCGGTCTAAATCCCCAGGTCCAAAATCTTTGTCAAAATGCCCGTTTCATTATTGTTAGCATATACATTTATAATTAATTATGATTGTTTACTTGGTATAAAAAACCGAATAACTACTGAATACTAAAAGGTGTGCAGATATATGGTTGATAATAGCTCTCATAATTCTCATAAAAATCCTGGAAAAAAGATCAGTCCTTTCAAGAAAATATTTGATAATATGAAAAATTTTATGAAAAAGGATGAAGAAGACAATAATCCGTCTTCTTTTGAAGTATCTAAAACCGAAAAATCTCCGGATTCAAATATTTTGGAGTTGGAAAAATCTGGTAAGAATGATAAATCTGGTAAAAATGAGAAGAGATCGATGCATGAAAAAAAATCCAGTAAAAAGGAACAGAAGCTTCCAAAGAAATATAAAAAAGGCTGGTAACCGAGGGTAATGACTTAATCAGAAAGTTAATTAGTCACATTTGTTCTGTAGACTTGTTCTGTATACTTATTCTGTATACTTATTCTACATTTGCTCTATATTTATTGTATATTTATCTGTATATTTATCCTATCTCTCAGAGTTTAAGAATTTAGTTGCTTTTTTCAGTTTAAGAAAATTCTTTCAGTTTTAAAGCCATTATAATATTATAAAAGATATTATATTATAAGTATTTATAAATAGGACAATATATTCCAAAAAAATTAAGTAAATAAATAGAAAAAACCAATTGAAAATCAATGTTTAAAAACAACTTCCTAACATAGTTTTCGTCTTTCCCAAAGGTATTTATTTAAACAGTATAATGACAGATAGGGATTTAAAGTGCAGAGAATACAATCAAAGGAATATTTCAATGCAGTACAGGCATATTTTGCCAAACATAAGGACCCTGCCACAGTATACTCTTTCCTTTTAAACACGCTGTGGACAGATAAACAGAAACTATCTGATAAGATGTATTATCAGCGTGTTGACATGCTTAAAATGACGGAAAATTGCGTTAGCTTCTATACCGGCACAGAGTGCACTCTTGTACTGTGTTCAAATCCGGAAAAACAGGCTCCCTAGTTGAACTATAATTGGAACTGCCTTTTTTGAGAATAAATAAGCTGTTACATCTCCGATCCTTTCCTATAAAATGCCTGGAAGATTCTATTATCTGCAGCCAGGGCTATCTCTCAGGCAAACATAGATAATAAACAAATAATAGCCTTTTTTATATGTTTACCCTGAAATCCCCATATACTGATATTGATCCATCTGTTTTTGCAGCCTTATATGTCTCTCATTTCAGATAATGCTGTCTTTCGGCTCTTTGCTTATCTTCATAAACTATGAAGTACATTAATAGCTTGGAGTGAATAATCATGCAGAAATTAATGAAAACAGCGGGTTATGCCTTAGCGATAATAGGGTCTGCTTACGTTGTAAAACAAGTCTTAAAGTGTGAAAAATGCCGCTCCTGGTCTGGCTGGCATAAAATAAAAGTAGAAGATGAAGGACCGGATAGTTCAACTGGATCACACACAATAAAAGTAGAAGAAGAAGAGGGAGAACGAAAGGGTTCAAGGTACGGCTCCAATCCGATCCGTTACTGAACCTGAAAGGCTCAGATGAAAAGATCATTCCAGACCAGGCTGAAAAGCGCAGGAATATTTCAAAATGCGTAATTCCATTACCCGTCATTCAGAAATACATTTCTGTTAACATACATTTCTGCTAACTGCAGAAGGTCCGGGGAGATGTTAATTCAAGAAAAAGAAACTCAAAAGAACTGAAAAGAGTAGTTAAAAAGCCCATTAAAAAGAGAAATGATTAAAGTAAAAGAAAGAAGTTAAAAACAGAACATATTTCTTCTTTATTTCAGCAATTTAATCATTTCTCTTCCGAAGGCGTAAAGGTCATCAGGACTTCTTGAAGAAACGAAGTTCCCATCAATAACGACTTCACTGTCTTCGTAAAGCGCTCCTGCAGCTATGATATCATCTCTTATCCCTATCCAGCAGGTAGCTTTTCTTCCTTTTATTACGCCTGCCGAGACCAGGACCTGCGGGCCGTGGCAGATTGCAGCGACCGGCTTGTTCTTTTCAAAGAAGTGTTTTGTGATCTCAAGTGCATCTTTATCCAGCCTCATTTTTTCGGGCCCTTTCCCTCCGGATATTACAAGGATATCGTAATCTTCAGGGTTCACATCCTTAAATGCGATATCAACCTCTACATCATACCCGTACTTTCCTTTTATCTTTCCTTTCTTCATTGAAGCCACGTGTGTGGTTATGCCCTCTTCCTTCAAACGGTGGTAAGGATAAATAAGTTCAACATCCTCAAAACCATCAGCTCCGAATACGAGCGCTTTCAGATAAATCCCCCCGGTTCATGTATACTATTGATTTTGCCTTAAGAGCTTATTACGTGCTGGTGCAAACAAAAGATTAGTCCGGAGGCAAATATATTTTGTCTGATTATGAAAATAAGACAGGTAAAGCAGGCCCCTGATTTACGGCTCAAATTTTCTCAAGCGCCTGTTTGAGGTCTGCAATTATGTCCTCAGGATCTTCGATTCCTATGGAAAGCCTGACAAGCCCATCAATAATGCCCACTTTTCCTCTTACTTCTTTCGGGACGCAGGCATGCGTCATGGAAGCAGGATGCTGAATCAGGGTATCAGTTGCCCCGAGGCTTACTGCGAGAGAACAGAGCCTGACGCTGTTCATGAGCTTGCTTCCGGCATCAATCCCGTCCTTTACTCCGAAAGAAAGCATTCCTCCGTACCCGCTCATCTGTTTTTTTGCGATTTCGTGCTGCGGATGGGATGAAAGCCCAGGATATCTTACCCATTCAACTGCGGGATGAGACTCAAGGAAATTGGCAACCTTCAGCGCGTTCTCGGCGTGTCTTTCCATCCTGATATGGAGGGTTTTCAGCCCTCTTATGCAGAGCCAGGCTTCGTGCAAGCCCATTGTTCCGCCCGTATATCCGGCAACCTTTGCCAGATTTTTTAGAAAAGCTTTGTCGCATACAACGATTCCGCCAAGCAGATCTGCATGCCCGCCTATATATTTTGTACAGCTGCTGAGGGAAATATCTGCCCCAAGAAGAAGAGGTTTCTGGAAATAAGGCGTGGAAAATGTGTTATCCACAACACAGATGGCTCCCTGTGCTTTTGCAAGCCCGGAAATCATTCTGATATCACATACATTCAGGGTAGGGTTGGCAGGAGTTTCCAGAAAAACCATTTTAGTCTCCGGCCTGAGAACTTTTCTCACGTTTTCCGCATCTGTTGTGTCTACGAAAGTAACATCTATCCCGAGCCCGGGAAGAATTTCTGAAAAAAGGCTGTAGGTGCATCCGTAGACCACATCAGTTGAGACCAGGTGGTCTCCCTTTTTGAGGGCTGTCAGAGCAACTGCAGTGATTGCTGCCATTCCTGAAGCAAAGGTCTGCCCTGCTTCCCCTCCTTCGAGTGCAGCGAACTTTTCTGACAGGACGGCGTGTGTGGGCGTGTTCGGGGGAATGCGCGTATAGACATACCCGTCTTCCTCTTCTGCAAATCTTGAAGCTCCCTGTTCAACACTATCAAAAATGAAAGTTGAAGTTTGAAATATTGGAGTTGTATGAGCTCCGAATACCGGATCCGGTTTTTCTCCCGCATGAACGCATTGGGTTGCGAACTTAAATTTCCTTTCCATATCCCGAAATCTCCTGTTTAAATTAATACCAGGATAAGTATCTGTTTTTCCGGTAATTATTTGTTTGGCGTCAGGGGCAGGATAAAGACTTAAAGGATCAGTAACTTAATAAAGAAAACTTGAGTTATGCAGTTACATCAGAAATTTTAAAAATACAGTATGCCATATACGTGAAGTAAAAGCTTCAATAGGGAAAAAGAAGTTACGGATGTTGCGCCAGAAGCAACCTAAAACGTTAAAGGAAGGCCTTCCGTGATAAAATCCATACTTGATAACGATCTTTATAAGTTCACCATGCAGATGGCTGTTCTGGAGTTATTTCCAAAAGCAGAAGCCGAATACCGTTTTACTAACCGGGGATTACAGCGCTTTTCCAGAGAGTTTGTGGAAGAACTCAGAAGGGTCATAGATGAAGAGATCTCAGGATTAAGACTGACAGAAGAAGAATACCGCTGGCTTGGCGAAAAATGTCCTTTTCTGAAGCCGATGTACCTTGAATACCTCAAAAATTTCCGGTTCAAGCCAGAAGAGGTAGAAATCTGCCTTACCAGGGAAAACGATCTGGACATGCGCATAAAAGGCCCCTGGCACAGCACGATCCTGTGGGAAATTGTCCTTATGGCTGCGGTTTCCGAACTCTATTTCACAACTATAGAGAAAGAATGGAACGGCAGCACGAAAAATCCGGGAACACCAGAATCCGCAACACTGGAATCCGTACTTGAAGCCTATGGAGAAAAAATCCTGGAAATAGGAAAGGTTCTTGAGGAAAATGGCTGCCTGTTTTCTGAATTTGGGACCCGCAGGCGGAGAAGTTTTGAACTCCATGATCAGGTAATGAGAAGTCTTGTGCGGATAAAAACACTTACAGGTACAAGCAATGTTTATTTTGCAAAAAAATATGGTGTAAAGCCCATAGGTACGGTAGGGCACGAATGGATTATGGGCACTTCCGCCCTGGTAGGGCTCAGGTACGCTAACCGCTTCGCTTTTGAAAACTGGGTTGATGTTTACAACGGAGATCTTGGAATTGCCCTGACGGATACTTTCGGTTCTGAAGCTTTCTTCAAGGATATGGACCTCAAGTTGTCTAAAATCTATGACGGCTTCAGGCACGACAGTGGAGACCCTTATACCTTTGTTGACAGGGTGATAGAGCATTACGGGAAAATGGGCATAGACCCGATGAAAAAAGTAATCGTTTTCAGCGATGCCCTCAATGCCGAAGCAGCAGTTAAACTCAAGAAATACTGTGAAGGTAAAATCAACTGCAGTTTCGGTATAGGGACAAGCCTTACCAATAATTCAGAATTCTTCCGGGAAAGCCCCCCCCTGAACATGGTGATAAAACTGCACAGCATTAACGGGATTCCTGTTGTGAAACTGAGCGACTCTCCAGAAAAAGAAACCGGAGAAAGGGATGCTCTGAGGGTTGCAAATTACATTGTGGGAAGGAAAGGGCTGGATGAATGAGTTTTAAGAAGGACTGAAGAAAAAGGGAGAAAAAAGAGGGAAAAAAAGAAAAGTAAGAAAGTAAAAAGGGAGAAAAAAGAGACAGTTAAGAAAGCAAAAAGAGAAACTCTCTTCAGCCACCTTCAATGAATACCTTAAGACATTAAACTCCACTGGTCTTCATCTCCCGAGAGCAGAGGGTCTTTCCTGTAAGTTACCATGTGGTCATCTTTCCGCCCCGCCCTTACAAAAAAATTATCTTTCAGTCAAATTATTTGGTACGTTATCTGGCATTACATTCACGTTGAGGATTTCTTCCTTTCCTGCACCCCATTCATATTCCACAAGTTCGACAGGCGGGTAATGTGAAATTATTTCTCCTTCTTTTCCCTCCAGACAGGACTCCTTCAGATGAACTATCATACTGCTGCCTGTACCGTCTATTCTTTCAATTCTCTCTTTCCCGGGTAAGTAAACTGAGATATACCCTTCACTTGCATGCCCTCCCCATATATCACTGCTATGGAAATTGTGACATTCCCTCTCTGAGACAGCCCTTCAGAGTGATCCACCTTAACACCGACAATTTTTAGGTAAGAAGAAATTAAGATGCAGAAAAGAGTTTTATTATGACAATTTCCGAATTATCGGTACTGGCTGCATCCGAATCATTTATCGAAACCCTATCCGGGGTAGCTCCCGGACTATTTTCGGAAATATCAAGAGGGTCGATGTCTGAACTAGCTACCGAACCTGTGCCAGATTCATTAATTAAACTAACGTCCAGACCGTTTGTTAAAGCAGCATCCGAGCCATTCATTAAAGCAATTTCTGAGCTATTTTTCCCGTCAGTAACAGAACCATCAAGATTTGAACCGCTAATAACAGAATCATCAAGATTTGAACCGGTAATGTTTGAAACACTGCTGTCAGGATAGTTTATAGTTTCAGCTGTGATAATATCAGATATAGAATTGTTCCCGGGATTATACCCTTCAAACATAATTTTTGACCCTTCAGGACTCCATCTTGGGATGGAATCATATCTTCCAGTATTGTTTGTAAGCCTGGACCTGTAGTTTCCTTCTATGTCCCTGAGCCATATATCAGGGCTTCCTCCTTCATCTGAAACATATGCTATCCATTTTCCATTAGGACTGAAAGACGGGTTCCATTCGTTGTATGATGTATTTGTTAACTGAGTCTGGTTTGTGCCGTGGTAATCTATTACCCACAGGTCATATTTGCCCTGCGAATCCTTTGAGCTGTATATAACTCTCAGTCCAAGAGGGCACCAGTCCTTTCCAGTCCCCACGTTTTCCGATGTTCCAAGTCTGGCTCTGTTGTTTCCGTCCCTATCGATTATCCATAACTGGGGCGGCATACCTGCAGATTCCTGAGTATATGTAATCTTTTTTCCAAAGCGGCACCATGAGCCCCAGCCTTCGGAGACCTGAGAGTCGCTGGCAACAGGAGTTACAGTTCCGTTTTCCAGATTTGCCAGATAAAGATCAAGTTGAGAACCCATTGATTTTATGATAACTAGGTCTCTTCCATCAAGGCTCAAATCACTGAAACCGGTAAGGTTACCTTCACCGATGCCTGTCCGCTCTATTTCACTACCGTTTGCTTTCATCCTGTATGATTTAAAATCATTTGAGCCGTTTTCTTCAACAGTATAAAAGATATATTCACCGTCTGCTGACCATACAGGAGACAGCTCCTTTTCGGGACTATCAGTTAGAAAAGTAACATCTTCTACAAAATCATCTGCAGAAACAACCTCCTCATTATTCGAGATCTTTCCTGCAGCAATGCATATAAGACCGGAATCGGAATCAAAGTAGTTTCTTGAAGCATTTTCTATCCTGTTCAATCCGGGCCCTTCTGTAAGATTGCCGAACCCGGACAGTTCATCAGGAACTGCTCCTACGGGCAGGATAATAATTAAAACGGATATCAACAAAAATAAATCTTTGAGCATTTTTCTCATGAGTCCTCACCGTGAACTTAAAAAATTAATATTACAAATATAATTTCTCAATCATATATAGTATAGAAATTCTAGTCCATATTATACATCGTAAACTGAAATCAGGAAATAAGGGAGCATAAATTTAATTTCTCAAATTAATGGCAATCTTACCGAAAATGCTTCGTAAAACCAGAATCCCTCCCCCATCTCAAGTACATCATTAATAAATATTGATTACTGTTAGAGGACACAAAAAATTGTCTGAACGCAAAACAAAAAAGTCAAACAAATATCAGACATTAAAACAGACTTAACTTGGTATCTACGTATGTCAGTTCTTATTTGTGGAAAACGCCGTTCCCTTTATCGAGCAGGAAAAGAACAAATAGCTAAAGTGAATATGTTTTCTCTGGTCAAGTATAAAAGCTTTATCTCCGTTCTTATGAAGTTCACCCTTCCTCTTCTAAATCAGTCCTTCAGTCCTCTTGAGCAAGCAAAGCGAGTGAAAAGGACCGCTTGTTCCCGATGCGCAATTCGGGGAGAAAAGGACACCGTCCTCCCGATGCGCAATTCGGGCGAGACGAGAATAGGGTGGGAAAAAATAAGACTGCCCGATAACAGATCAATTCAGGCAGTTTCGGGCAGAAGAAAGTATTTATTAAAGGTTTTTTCGGTTAAGAGGGTTTCATCTGCAGGATTGATCTTTCGTATCTTTCCGGTAATCTATGATTTTCAGATCAATCTACCCGATATTCTTTTACTTCAGCAATGTTATTATGCGTTGTACCCTTCAGCAAGGTTGGTATTTACATACACCACAGCTTCATTTGTGTGCTTGTATGCATAATCATCCGTAACTTCGGGCAGTTTATCGGCTTCATCCTGAGAGGTTACTACAGTGCCTGCCGGGACGTACCTTCCATCAGGGACAGTTACACCGATCGCTGCAGATGTCGGTTCAAGCACACAGTTATTTCCTATTTTAGCTTTGAAAACGAAAGTCTGCATTCCAATGAATGTGTCATTTCCGACAAGGGAAGGGCCGTGAACCTGAGCCTGGTGGGCAAGGGAAACTCTTTCTCCTATATAAACAGCATACTTTTTGCCGTCTACTTCAACCTGGTTTTCCTCTACGGGTTCGCCTTCCTCATTAACGGTCTCAAGTGCATGGAGTATAACACCGTCCTGGATATTGCATTCATCTCCTACAAATATCGGCATGCCTTCATCGCTCCGGACAGAAGCCATTGGAGACACCATTACACTGGCGCCTATCGTCACATCCCCTATAACTGACGCCTGGGGATGTATGTAAGCGGTTGGATCAATAACCGGTTCGGTAGGTTCCGGATTCCAGGGGGTCACAGGATTCGCCCGGATGTTAGATTCCTCAACATTAGCCTCGACTTCCTCTGCTTCAATATTTTCTCCTTCTTCTGCTCCTTCACCCTGGGAAACACACCCGCTTCCTGCAAGGGTAATTGCCAGGGACAGAAGAAGGGCCATAAAAACCCTGTTAAATTTCATAAGAGTCCTCCAGTCACAGTGTGAAGATTGTAAAATATATAGGCATTTCTATTTTTATTTGAAAAAAGATAAAAAAATAAAAGTGAATTTATTTTGATATGAAGACAGGCATTGATAGGACCTCAAAATAACAGGTCAGTAGACATGGTAAGCCGGGAACCTGATTAAATCCAAAAATCCTTATAATTTAAAGATATACAGAGTGTCATGCAGGCTGTACTTCAGGTTCCCATAGAGTCCGTATATGCTGACCTTCCTGTATTTGTAGTGCTTGCAGTCTGGAATTTATTTGTTCTCTTCGTTATTTCAAAAAAAGTATATGAGTTTTCTTTAAAAAAAGGAAGGTCAACCAGTTCTTCAATGTATTTTTTCCAGAAAGACAATACATTTTCTAGCAGGCGGTTTAACGGCACTGCTTCTTCCATTCTTCGCTCGCGAACCCATACTGCCAGCACTGATGGCTCTGGGGCTTGCTTTTGCAACATATGTGCCGCATAAACTCAACAGGCGCATGTACTGGTTTCAGGACCCGGAAAACATATATGATGTGGATTTCACGTTAAGCTGGGGGCTGATAATATTTCTCACCTGGTACATTGATAAGAGCTTCTGGCTTGGTGTAATCCCTGTGCTTTTTATGGCATTTGGCGACGGGATTACCGGAATAATCAGAAACCTGAAATACAATAAAAGGACTAAAGCCTGGGAAGGAACTGCAGGCATGTTAATGCTTTGCATAATTATTGGTGCACAGATGGGGATTGCAGGAATTATTGCGGGAATTTTATGCTCATTTGTAGAAAGAATAGAAAACATAGATGATAATATTACGGTGCCTGCTGTTAGTTTATTTATTCTGGTCGGAGCCCACTATTATTTCCCTTCGTCTACTGTTTCTTTTTATTGATTATTTCAGTTGCTTTTGTTGAAGTTTAACTTAAAAGTCTACTTATTTTTTAAATATCCAGAGTTTATTTTTTAAATATTCAGAGTTGATAAACTAAAAGTTCTTATATCTTTGAAAGTAATAATATTAAAAAATAGAAAATGTCAGAGGAAAATTTAGTTACAGGGTCAAACAGGGGACATTATACTATTTATTTAAGATCGAATCTTAAAAATTACGGCTTCAATTCACTGAAGCCTTATTCTTAGCTGGTATAAGCGGGAAAAATGTGCTCTTAAAAAATATGTTTTGAGGGTTTTCATATACTAAATTTTTAACATATGAGCATGTTCTTATGCTTAAAAAATCGTATGAAGTTTTATACAGGATACAAAGTTTAAGATATTTCTAATGAACTGTTAAATTAATTGGGGGATGGAAAGAGATGGATGAAAATACCAGGAACCTGATAAAGAAAGTGGAACGCTCTGTTTTTGCGGGGAACAGGGCAGCTGCTGCAAAAGAACTTGGGGAAATAGGGGACTTTGACGCTGTACCTGTTCTGCTTAAAGCGCTTGAAGATTCTAGTTCGAAGGTGAAAGCTGCTGCTTCGGAAGCCCTCGGGGAAATCAATGACCCTGATGCAGTGCCCGGCCTGATGAAAATGCTTGACTACCCTGAAAGTTATGTCAAAAAAGCTGCAATAATCGCCCTTGGAAAAATAGGGACCCAGGAAGCGGTTTCAGGGATCGTGAAAGGTTTCAGGGATCCTGATAAACTGATACGTAAAGAATCGGTAAAAGCATTGATGAGAATAGGGTCTCCAGAAGCAGTTTCAGGGCTTACCGCAACTTTTACCTGCCCGGACAGCCCCCTGAAAAGAATTTCTATAACAGCACTTGGAAAAATAAATACCTATGAAGCAGCCTGCGGGCTTGTAAAAGCCCTTGAAGACCCGGATAACAGGGTCAGACAGCAGGCTGTGGAAACTCTTGGGAAGAGAGGTATTTCTGATGTCCTTGAAGAATTAATGGAACTTCTTAAGGACTCGAGACAGCCAGTACAGGAAGCAGCATCGGAAGCGCTTTGCAAAATAATAGGAGGATCGGAATCGGTACCAGTTCTTGTGAAGGCACTGGGAGCTTCTGATAGGAAGGTGAGGAAGGCTTCGATAGAAGCCCTCGGGAAAGCGGGTAATTCAGAAGCTGTTTCTGCTCTATTGAAGGAGCTTGATGACGATGACTGGTATTTGAGAAGCCGGGCTGCAGATGTACTTGCGGACATCGCTTCTCCTGAAGCAGCTCTTGGTCTTGTAAAAGCCCTTGATCTGCACGATGCACCTGTAAGAAAATTGATAGTGAGTGCACTTGGAAAAATAGGAAGTCCTGAAACAATCGAAGGACTTGTCAAAGCCCTTGACGACCCTGACAACTCGATCCGTGAAGCTGCAACTCTGGGGCTTGGAAAAACAGGAAAAGCAGAAGCTGTCCCTGGGCTCCTGAGAGCCCTGCATGACCCCAAAAATACTGTGCAGGAAGCTGCTGCCACATCACTTGGAGACATGAAGGCGAGAGAAGCCGTTCCTGAGTTTCTCAGAATTCTTGAAGACCCTGATTCGCTGATACATAAATCCGTAATCTTTTCACTTGAAAAAATAGGCACTCCGGAAGCAGTTGCGGGTCTTTCACGTGCACTTAATAACCCTGATGCTATGGTAAGAAAAGCTGCAGCAAAATCTCTCGAAAAAATTAAAAAATCCGGTCTCCCGCTGGAAAAAGCAAAAAATATTGAAATTTCGGGCTTCAATATTTCGGAATGAAATTATCAAACATTCGGAATAAAGTTACCTGAAAGGCAAATCCGTCTCGTCCAGCAGCAGATCTATCTCCGGATCAATTCCGGGCAAAATCTGTTTCAAGCATTTTTTCAGGCTTATCCCTGAATGATATTTCCCTGAGAAAGAGATCATCTGAACAGGATTTTCAGGACATATTTCTGCGGCTGCCCTGCATCTCAGAACCCCTTTCTTCATGCATCTGTCCTCTTCCTCCCCTCACAGGGCCTTTACCATATTTCATTTCAGAGGACATTAGTTCTCTAAACTCATCAAAGGACTCAGCTGCGTTGACATCTTCTTTAAGAGCGGTAAGTTCTTTAATTTTGTCGTTGAGTTTTGTAACTTCCCCGGCCGTATCTTCGCCTGAGTTCTCATTCTCGCTTACTCCGGTTTCAAGGTGTTCAATTTCTTTTTCAATTGAGTCAACCGCTTGAGCTTTCATATAAGTTAACACGACATCCTGCAGTTCAGACGCACTGGAAGCTCCACTTACGCTGGTGGACAGGTCTTGAAACTCGGATATCTGTCCTTTAAGCATTTCAGTCATGTTTTCATCGCTTGACTTTTCAAGCTGCACGTTAAGCATATCGGTCATATTGCCGAGGGTATCAACTATTTCTGTCTGTACTTCAGTAAAGTTTTCATCTGTTAAGTCCTCAACTCTAAAGAGGCAGGGTCCGCACATTTTATCTGGAAATCCATTTTTTCCACACGGACCTGCACCTTCAGCATTTGCCTGCCTTTCTGCAAGTAAAACCTCCTGCAATTCTTCTGCGGTTGAAGTCTCGCTTACATTGTTATACAGGCTTTGAAGTTCAGCAATCTTTTCGGTGATTGAATTAAGCACTTCAGTCTGAACCTCTGTGAAGTTTTCTTCTGTTATGTTTTCAGCAGGACAAAAGCCCATACCACGCATTCCATCAGGTCCTTCTGCCCAGTGCCTCATACCTCCTGACATCATTTTTCCAGACCCCTTACCATTTGCAGAGTTTATTTGATCTGCATAGGTAGCATTTTCCGAAGCAATAGCACCAGAAGGAATAATGCTTAAGACCATCAGCACTACCGCAAAACCGGCAACTGATTTTACTGCTTGTTTTTTCATAGTATAACGTCTCCATAAATTACTCATTTAATCTTACTTTGTTCTGTTTAATCCAGGCAAGTTTTCACCGCCTGACATTTCTGTAATAAACTGGCTTAAATATAAGCTTACTTTCAGGAATAAGGAAATATATAAGATTAAATTTAGAAAATAAGCTTTTTTTAAGCATTTTTAGTAAATTTAAGCATATATAACTGATTTAATACTAATCAGAAGCCAAATAGGCAATATGTCATAATTAAAAATATTTTATAGTTTTTGATAGTATGCCGGTTCCTGAACAAACCGAAAACATGCTCTCTGACAGAATGATAATTTTACTCTGAGTTTTTAAGTAACAAAAAAACTGACAGATCAGCACTGCAATAGATCAGCACTGCAATTAATGATTTTGACTCTTTCCCTGCACTATTTCTTACAGGATTTTGCATGTTGAAGCCCTCAACCTGTCCTGAAAGAAATGACCATGAACTACTCCTCAAACCGGGGATAGTTTAGGACAGGAATCTAATATTGCTGACAGATCTGCCAGTTCCAAAAATTTTCGGGATTTTAAACTTCCAAAATCCTATACTTAAGGATCATAAAGCGTTAAACATGAAAATAATCTCTTTTAAAGGGTAATTTTGAAAGTTAACGGATAACAGGAGAGTAAGTATGCTTTTATCTTTATATACAGATACAGAATCTGAGTCAGGAACATCCTGGTGATCCGTCATTCAGCCCACTCTCGCCTGATAAACCCCAAATATGTTTTAACGCCGACAATTCAATACCCTGTGGTTATGAAATGCCAGGCTGAAAAAAATGATCGAAACCATGTTGTCCATACCTGCAAATTGACGGCTCAGGATGCTTCTGACTTTAAAATAATTGTTAGAAATAAAACCTGAAATGTCGCAGTCTATTCATTATTCAGACGTACCAGAGATAGAAAATGCCTGAAAAACCAGAGGAAAAACTGTTGATCCTGCAACTTTCCGAAGACTCCCGAAAAATTTCCAGGATACTTTCTAATGAGATTTCTATCAGGATTCTCAAATTACTTGACAGAAAGTCGATGTCTGCAAGTGATATTGCAGACGAGCTTGGAGTGCGCCTGAACACCCTCAAATATAACCTTGATTCTCTTCTCGAAGTCGAACTCATAAGGGTGAGGCAGGTAAAGTGGAGCAGGAAAGGAAGAGAAATAAAGGTATATGAGACAGTCGGAAAAACAATAATCCTGCTGTCCGGAAAAAAGAATTCGGATATGTCCCTCATATTAACATTGCTCCGGCATTACAATCTGAAAAGTCCGGAAAAGAAGGATACCTCAGAGATTTCGGGACTATGTTGTGAGCATGGAATATGAAAAGATGCGGATTAGACCTGATTAATGTATTTACATCATAACTGATTATCAAATCACAATAGATTCATAGATCATAATAGATTATCAGATCATAATTGATTCACAGATCATAAATGGTTATCAAATCATACTGATATCAAATTATACTGATATCAGATCATATCAATATCAAACCATAATAGATTCACAGATTATAGTAGATTATAACATATTCCCGGGGTTTGTCAGGAAAATTTTCGGACTCAAACCTGATATAACATATAAAAACAATAAATCAATGTAGAGCCCAGTGACTATTTAACAGAAGCGTAGACCGGTATGAAAATTAAATTTTTGTCCCTTAAACTCCTGCCATTGGTTATTATACTTACAGGAGTCATTGTAAGTTCAGGTTGTGCTGATTCGTCACAGGCAGAGCCTGTTAATTACAAATATCACGGAGACCTTTACAGGAGCATTTTTTATCCTTACGCCGGACTCCTTAAAGGCGACGTGATACCAGGAATAGGTTATCAGGACCATCCTCCGGGTATGCCTGAAATTAAGGACTCATCCCGCTCTATGCAGGATGCAGCATTCATGCTTGCCAGGAACATCGTAAAGGCAGAAGCTATATCTGCAAAACTTGAGCCGGGTGTTCAGTACCTGAGAGACCAGGGAAAAGACGTGAACAGGCTTGAGTCTCTTCTCGAAGAATACAATGGTCTTGTAGAAGAGGCAAAATATTACCTGGAACTTGCGGTATCCTCATCAGGAAAAGACGAAGGCACTGCCGGAAAAAATGAGGTCTCAGAAGACGGATCTCAGGTCGAAAGCTCAGAAAAGGAGTATCTGATCCAGTCGCAGAAGAGGATGATCCAGGCAAGCATGGTTCTTAAAGACATATTTGAAGAATTCAAGCTCCTGATGCCCGGAAATGAAGAATTGAACGAAACAGACCGGCTCAGTGCAACTGGTGAGGGAAGAGTCACCCTTATGGGCGGTTTTGATATCAAACTGCACCTGGAAGAAGGTGAAATTGCAGTAATGTCCCCTGATTCCATAATAATTATTGAAGGGGATTACGTACTTGAAATTAAAGAAAGCGGCCCGGAAAACATATTCATTTACCATATACAATCCGCTGACATGGAGGTTTCCGGCAGGCACAAAACACTTTTGCTGAATGGAGAAAACATCACTGTAGAGGCAGATGGCGAGGGATATGCGTCTTTCTTTGGAAACGGAACCTATAGCGTTGAAAATGCCGATGGTATGAAGAGAGAAGGACAATGGGCACTGGACTCATTTCTTAAAGAAATAGCTCCGGGAAGACCAGGAAAAACGGAGAGCAGAGTCCCCCCGATAGGTGTACACGATCCGGAAACCGGGATAAGAGAAAAATTAATGGTGAGAGCCGGTTTTACTGAGAAGAATTAACTTTATTAAAAGAGAGTCCATAAAGTAGGGCAAGTATAGAAGTATAATTAAAAAGATAAAAAATTCAAACCGCATCCGGGTTTCCTGATAAAAATGAATCTGAAAGTATTTATTATCTTTATTGCTGCTGTAGCACTTCTTGCGGTACCTGTCCTGGCAGAAAGCAACACAGCCACAATTCGTGGAGTGGTATATAGCTGGGATACCTTCGAGCCTCTGGAAAATGCTATAGTTGAGGTAAACTCCACACCGTCCCAGTCCATGATGGCGAAGTACGGTATTTATTCTTTTGAACTGGAGCCCGGAAATTATCTGATTACAGCCAGTTATTATGAAAACAGCACCCTTGTTAATTCAGCCGAGAAGTCTATTGAAGTTAAGAAGGGAGGAAGCTATGTAATTGACCTTTTTCTCCTTCCCGTTTATTCAGAAGAATTAATCGATACCGGGGATGCGAAAAGTTCCGGCATACAAGAGGTCAGTAATAAGTCAGATGCTGCAAACAATTCCGATGTAAATGACTCAAACCCCGTTAATGCAAGCACATCTGAAACCGATAAAAAGAATGGAGTATTTGCCACCCCATCGGTTTATTATTTCCCTGCAGCCCTTTTATTGTTTCTCCTCCTGGCTGGCGGTTATACTCTCCAGAAACATAAAAATGCAGAGAAAAACAGGCATGAAGACAGAGGACTGAAAAAACGTCAGCCTGAAGCAGGTAAACCGGATAAAGGCGGGCTTTGGGAAGAAAAAGCAGAATATGAAATGGAAAAAGCCTTCACGCCCGCAAGCACAGCCGAATTTTCAGCAAAAACCCCTGAGGAAAGTATTGAGCAGAAATCCGAACCTGAACTTCCTGAACCCGTAGAAACCCGGTACTCAGAAGAACTGAAGCTTGAATTTGAGGAAAAAGAAAAACAGCTGGATAGAAAAGACGAGGAGTTCAGACCTGAAATAAAACCGACATCTTTAGAGCAGGGCTCTGAAGATGAAAAGGAAACCTCTGTTAAAGAAAATGAGCCTGAGGCTGAACCCGAGCCGTCAAAGCTGCCTGAGAAAGAAAAACCCGTTATCAGAAAGAATCTCCCTCTCCCGGCAGACCTTCAGGAAATAATGGATATAATCAGGGGCCAGGGAGGTAGAATTACGCAAAAAGACCTCCGCAGCAAACTCAAGTATTCCGAAGGAAAGGTCAGCCTCATGCTTGCAGACCTCGAAAGAAGAGAGCTGATAGAGAAATTTAAGCGGGGACGCGGAAATGTTATAATCCTGAAGGATGAGAAAAGATAAAGTCTCCTGAATTTAATTTCTCCTGCCCTCTGGATTTATTATCCCGAAATTCTAATTTTTTTCATTTTTTTTCATAAATGACCCTTTTCATAAATGACCCATTATAGAGAACGACTTTGCCTGGGTCAAGATGGGACAAAGACACCTGAGGGGACAAAGACACCTGAATTTACTTTCTTTCAGTCCTGTTGAGTTCAGATCAATCTATACCCAACGATTCTTAAACTCTCAGTTTAGTAACTCGGTTTAGTAACTCAGTTTAGCGATAGAACCGCATGTGATAGAATACAGGAACCCCATATCTCATTTTTCAAAAACAGCTTGTATAGAAAGCCTTTCTGAGATTATGATTGAGTACTACAAAAATAATACTTTATCGAGAGTACAATTGCTGATTAGAGGCTAATTAAAGAATAGATTGCTGAAAATGTCCAGAAAAAAGGTTCATTGCGAAATTCATAGCACATATCTCCTTTTTTGAGTTAAGTATGCTTTTATTTTTAAATGCTTATGATGGGTTGACTGCCTCAAGCCCTCCTGAGCAGTCAGCTGATAAAACACCTTTCTTAAAGGTGTTTCAGTCAGAAAGGAGCAAACGGGAACTGGCACCTGAAAAAAACACCTCGCCACCAGAAACTGGAAACCCTTCAAAACATCCAGGTGCCGCCTGTTCAAAACAAGAGAAGAGGGCAGTCAAAAAGAAAACCTACACCCCAGAAGATGAGGCGCCATGCATCTTGCAGGTGCCTCATTAACTCCTCGAATAGTCATCAGACCGCACACAGTCTGATCGGGTCATATTTATGAGGGTCATATTATGAGGTCCAGATAGATATTGCCGGCTTGATAAAAATAGTGAAAAAGAAGTGAGAAATATACTGAGAAAAAGAGTGGAAAAAGTAGTGAGTAATGGAAAAGGTAGTGAAAATGATAAACACAAGACAGGTAAAAAGAAAAATCAAACTCAAACAACTCTGAAAAGACTCAGTTCAGCCTGAAAATTGAGCCTGAATAAGGCTGGGATTTTAGAGGTATCCATGACACTTACTGAAATAATAGAAACATTTAAAACCAGGTTTAATTCCTCAAAAATAATGGATTCACTGGAAAAAGCGGCGAGTTTTAACGGTGAATCAGACAGCGGGTCAGGTGAGAAAGATTCAGGGGCGTACCTGGAAAATAACCCTTATGTTAGTTTTTCAGGCAGCTATGTTAAAAGCCCGGGGATAAGCAGAATCACCCGGGATGAAAGAGAACCTCTAATTAAACTGACCAACGTCTGGAAAATCTACCAGATGGGAGAGGTCGAGTTTGCAGCCCTTAAAGGAATAGACCTGGAGATTTACGAAGGGGAATTCCTGGTTGTTCTGGGACCTAGCGGGAGCGGTAAAAGTACACTTATGAATTTGCTGGGCTGCCTGGACATACCATCAGAAGGTACGGTGTACCTTAACTCAGAAGATATCTCAGAACTTGATGAATCCGAGCTTGCAAGAATCCGCGGGCAGATGATAGGCTTCATTTTCCAGAGTTTTAACCTGATTCCCACACTCAGCACGGAAGAAAATGTACTCCTGCCTCTGGAATTTCAGGAAGAGAACCGGGAGGCAGCCCGAAAAAAAGCATCATACCTTCTTGATATTGTCGGGCTTTCAAACAAGAAAAAGAACCTGCCTTCTCAGCTATCGGGTGGGCAGAGGCAGAGGGTTGCAATAGCACGATCCCTTGCTGTAAATCCGCCTATAATCCTGGCAGATGAGCCTACAGGAAACCTGGATACCAAAACAGGAGATTACATCCTGAAATTTCTGGACGGGCTGCACGAAAGAGAAGGGAAAACAATCATTATAGTAACCCATGACCTTGACCTGGTAAAATATGCAACACGGGTAGTGTACATCAGGGACGGGGAAATAGAAAAAATCGAGGAGCGCAGGAAAAACGGAACGGAGGAATAAAAATGAGGAAATTCTCTTTACTGGCAATCTTATTGTTATTTTCAATATTCATATGCCTGGGGGCTGGAACAGCTCTAGGGGCATCAAACGGAAATATAAATTCTTCATCCCTGCAGGTTAACATGACAAAACAGAACCCTGACACTGCGCGCCCCGGAGAACCTGTTGAACTTACTGTCAGCGTGCAGAACGTTGGTACAAAAGACCTGAAAGATATTACTGTCAAAGTAAACCCTGAATATCCTTTCACAGGAATTTCCGGGCAGTCCCTTGAAAAGAGCATTTCCTATCTAAATGCAAGACAGGACGACAGTGAGGGAGGAGTCCTCAAGTTCAAACTGATGACAGATGCCGGCGCATCTGCAGGTACTTATGATATCGACATCGTCACCACTTACAAAAGCGGGTCAGGGTCTTCATCAACCACGTACACTACTAGAAAAACCATAACTCTCGAGGTCAGGGGAAAAGAATACGCCCAGATTGTGACCATAGACAAGGCAAATATTGACATTGCAAAAGAAGAAACACTCGAATTTATAGTAACAAACACCGGAACTTCGCCTCTGAAGAACATGGTAATTTCCTGGAAAGACCCTGAAGGGGTGGTCCTGCCGGTGTATTCGGATAATACAAAATATATTAAATACCTGGATGCTGGCGAGTCCGTAAAAATTGTTTACGCAGTAATGGCAGATGTGAACGCAGAGCCGGGCCTTTACACACTTGACATAAATATGGTTCTTGAAGACTATGAATCAAATGAAAATACTATCAACACCACAGCAGGAGTTTTCGTAGGCGGAGAAACCGACTTTGATGTGTCCTTTTCTGAAAGCGATGAGGGAGAAGTCTCGCTTTCGGTTGCAAATGTAGGCAACAATATAGCGTATTCGGTGAAAGTATCTGTTCCGAAACAGGAAAATTACAAAGTATCGGGAAGTTCCTCAACAATTGTAGGAAACCTTGAGAAAGGAGACTACACAATAGCTTCCTTTGACGTTTTGAGCACACAGGGTGCAGAGGCGTCTCAGGAAGGCGGTTCACGAATACCCGGGACGGCAAAAGCAGGCGTGGAAGAAGAAAATTTAACTGCTGCTTCCGTGGAAAACAAACCTCTGAAAGTCCAGATTGAATATACGGATGCAAAAGGGGAAAGAATAACCGTGGATAAGGAAGTAGAACTCGAGCTTTCCGGAGGAAGCATGCCTGCACAGACAGAAGGACCGGGCAAACGCGGAGGAATAAGCTCTTATCTGCCTTATATTGCGGTGATATTGCTCGCGGGTGGGGCACTTGTGTACCGCAGGAAAATACAGGAAAAGATACAGTTGATGAAAAATAAAAAATCTGGGAATAAGAATCCTGGAGAGCAGAAAACTGACATTAAAACACTCAGAGACTGAAAATAAGCCTGTATATTGCAGAAGGATGTAAAATGAGAAATTCAACCTACCTGAAAATGGGCCTGAACATGCTTGTGCACAGCAAGCTAAGGAGCTGGCTGACCATTATAGGGATAGTTATAGGGATAGGGTCTGTTGTTGGTATCCTATCCCTCGGGAATGCTATGGAAGAGCAGGTTCAGAGCAGGCTTGCTGAAATGGACCTTACTCTGATAAGCATTTCCCCGGGATATACAAAAGCAATGTCAAACATGCCCGGTCCGGGAGGCAGAGGCCCCGGAGCTACGACAACGGATGTCGAATTAACTGATGATGATATTGATGCGCTTCGGGGGCTGGAAGGAATTGAGTACATTGCAGGGCAGATTTCCGGTAGTGAACCTGTGGTTTACGCAGGAGAGAATGCGACCATGACGATCACAGGTGTGGACACCCAGGTATGGCAGTACATGACCAGCCTTAAAACACAGTCCGGAAGGCTTCTCGAGCCATCTGATAAGTATGTCGCAGTTATAGGGAGCGGCGTTGCCAGTGATACTTATGACCAGAAAATAGGAATCAATCAGGTAATAACAATCAATGGCAAATCAGTGAGGGTCGTTGGTATTCTTGAAGAAGAGGGACAGGGTGACAGAAGCATTTACGTGCCAATGGACGCAGCAGTAAACCTGATTGACGATGCAGAAAAAGATGTCTTCGATACCATCACGGTAAAAGCAAAGAGTGAAGACCTTGTGGACGGGCTGATGGAAGATATTGAAGACAAACTCATGATCTCAAGGCATATTATTCGAGAAGATGACAGGGATTTCTCTGTCAGTGCCTCAAAGTCCATGGCTGAATCTGTTACTGAAATGACGAGTTCGATGACCCTCTTCCTCGGGGCTATCGCAGCCGTATCCCTGCTTGTAGGGGCAGTGGGTATTGCCAACACCATGTTCACCTCTGTCCTTGAAAAGACGAAGGAGATAGGCACCATGAAAGCGATTGGAGCTAAAAACCGGGATATACTCATGATCTTTCTCTTCAACTCTGCAATGGTAGGGCTTGTAGGAGGCATCCTTGGAGTAATCCTGGGAGCTTTTGTTTCGACCCTTTTCCCGCTGCTTGGAATGACTATGATGGGAGGAGGGGACTCGGGACTGTATCTTGCACCTGACCTTATGGCTTTCGGGCTTATCCTTGCAATCGTAATAGGTGTAATTTCAGGTGTGGTACCGGCTTATAGGGCATCAAAACTGAGGCCTGTAGATGCTTTAAGATACGAATGAACTGACAAAAAATTTGAAACAAGGGATAAAAAATAAAAAAAATAAAAAAAGAAAAGATAAAAAAGAAAACATTTGAAGGAAAACATCTAAAAGAAAACATCTAAAAGAAAACATCTAAAAGAAAACATCTAAAAGAAAACATCTAAAAGAAAACATCTAAAAGAAAACATAAAAAATTAAGAAAAAGTCTACCCTTATTTCTTAATTTTTTCAATAAACAGGTAAGAAAATTTTCACTATCTTCTTATTCCTGTATCCGGGAATTCCACCCATGACCCGGAATTTGCTAGAAAGGATCTGAAACTTTTCTACATATATCCGAGCCAATAGCTGAAAGTCCGTTCAGGGAGAGATCTCCTAAAAAGAAAATACTGCTTAAAATGAAAAACATAAAAATTTTGGAATTCTAAGGCTTGAAAATCCAGAAATCCGGATCATGAAGTTTGCTGAAATATGAGAGTTCCTGTGCAAAAAATTGAAAAAAAACAGTCAGGAACTAAGATGAAAGGTAAACAGGACGGCAGGTAACAGGATGAAAAGAAATGGCATGATTTTACTGACTGCCTTTATAATGACAGCATCTTTTTTTGCCTGTGAAGACCTGGAGACAGGAAGTTCCCTGGCCCGGGAAACCGGTTATATAACTGATATTTATGACGCTATCTCCGGGGGTATCTCCGGGGGTAATATTTCTGAAGCCGCTGAAAATGATACCGGTTTTTGCCGTTCGACTGTCGAAAACCGGATTTCAGGAAGCTGGTACTTCCGTCTGATAGATATTTTTGAAAACAAATGTTATATTGTTGAAAACTGGGACCGGAAATTCGATCTGCCGCCCGGGCAGGGGGAAAGGATGAAGAATAGAGACCATGCGATGCGGCACAGGAGTCCATTTATCAGGAGGGGAAACCCGGAACAGATTCCTCCTGCTTTCGCAGGAGAAGAGCCAGTAAGAAGTGGAATCCCTGAAAGAGAAGAGTTTAATAATTTCATGAAAGAGCAGTCAATGGAGAGTGAGAATATAAGCTCCAGTTACCGGGCATATGTCACCCCGGATGCCGTGGCTGTGAGGTCTTATCTAGAAGAAAACGGTCTTGATGATAAATATGAGATTTATGAATCAGCTCTCTCATGGGTCTGGGTATCAGATGAAACATTGAATAATGTAGAGGAAAAATGGCTAACTCCAGCTGCGTTCCTGGAAGAGACATCTTCATATTTGAGCAATCCTGTATATGGTGAACCTGCCAGTGACTGTGAAGAACAGGCAAATACCCTCGCTTCCCTTCTGATAGCCTCGGGAGAATATAATGGGAGTACAGTCAGGGTTGTGGTAGGAAAAGTCGATTTCGGAGAGGTCAGTGGTGGACATGCCTGGGTTGAGGTTTATGAAGACGGAAAATGGTTTCCTCTGGACCCCACGGACGGACCCTACTATGATGATGACAGTTCAGAACTGGTATCTGCAGATTCTTCCGAAAAAGGCTATGACAAATACCGTAACAGTGCGTATCCGGCTGTGGAAATCTGGTATTACTATAATGATAAGTATTTCATAGATCTGGATTTACGGCTTGAAAATGCTCCGGTATACTGGAATAACATGCCAGAGAGTTATCAGAATATAAAATCAGGTCGAATATGATAATTCCGACAATTTAATATTTTCAATTTTGCTACCTCGTATTCATTCATACATGAAGTGGAATAGAAAAACCGAAGGTGCTCCCTTTTCCCACTTCGCTTTTGAACCAGACTGCGCCGCCGTGAAGCTGCACAATTTCCTTTACGAGAGCAAGGCCAAGTCCGGTTCCCTGATATTTTCTGGACGAAGAAGAGTCTATCTGGCTGAAAGGCTTGAAGAGTTTATCGTGGTCTTCTGCCGCAATTCCTATCCCTTCGTCTGAGACGGAAACTTCAATAAAGTTATTGTTTTGTGATGCTTTTACCCTTACACAGCTGTTTTCATTTGAAAATTTAACCGCATTTGTCATCAGGTTGCTCAGGACCTGTGTGATCCTCTCCCTATCCCCATAAATACCTGGAAGGTCTTTTTCAATCTCAAGCTCCAATTTTATTCCTTTGCTGGCAGCAAACGGAAATAGCATATCCCTGACTTCAGCAAATACATCAGCCAGCCAGAAAGTGCTGTAATGAAGTTCAAATCCTCCTGCTTCTACTTTGGAAAGGTCAAGGATCTCATTGATAAGGTTCAACAGGTGTTTTCCGCTGCCTGAAATATTCCCTACAGCTTTGAGCTGTCTTGCATTGAGTTCCCCATATACTTTATCATGCAGCAGGTCAGAGAACCCTATTATTGAATTTAGAGGGGTTCTGAGTTCATGGCTCATATTTGCAAGGAACTCGCTCTTGGCATAGTTTGCGACCTCTGCATCCTGTTTTGCACGGAAAAGTTCAATTTCATATTTTTTCCGTTCAGTTATTTCCACTCCGGTTTCCAGGTATGCGATGATGTTTCCGGTCTCGCCACATATGGGTTTTAACCTGAGCAGCCAGGTCTTTCCTTCCGGCGAAGTAAACTCATGGTCTGTCCAGATCGGTGCCCCGGGTAGCTGGAGTCCAGGGGAAATTTCTCTATCATTAACCGGGATATTCAGAGCTGTTTCTTTATTTTCGATCATTAAAAGATCCCTGTTTTTAAGAGCAGCTTGATTTGCCCAGCGGACATTAAATTCCGGGTCTCTCAAAACCACTATTTCTTCAAGAGAATCTAAAATAAACTTCTTTTCATATTCACTCGCCCTCAGCTCCTGCTCGGCAAGTCTGATGCTGAAAAGCATATCATTGATGCCTTTTGAAAGCCTGTGGATCTCATCCTCCCCTTCCATTTCCAGCTTTTTTGAGGTATCTTTATCTCTTTTTACTTTTTTAAGGAAGTTGTCAATTGTAATCAATCTAGAAACAAGAAGGCGGTCGATGCTGAACTTGGCTGCAGCCCCTGTAGCGATCCCGCTGATCAGCAGGAAAATGTAGATATAATACAGAGTTTTTTCGCCCTGTTCATAGAGTTCACGGGGATAATCGGCTCTCACAATAGCTACAGGTTCTCCGGTAGTATTCCTCAATGCAAAATATCCGGCTACCCTTTCATTGCCAAGGATTATAAAGGGACTTTTCTCTCCAAGGGCAATTTTATTAAATGCCTCCTGAAAATCGGGGGGCATTTCCTGGTTCAAAGTATAGAGTTCAAGAGATGTCTTGGTACGGTTTTCAAGAAACGTTCTATATGAATCATCGAGGTATTTCCCAAAAATCAGAGTTCCGGCATGCGGACTTTCTCCGGGACCTGTTAGAATTGGCCGGCAAACAACAAGCATCGGTCCGTTATCCAGAAGGACGACCCCGTGTATATAATCCGTATCATTATGGGCTATAAGGACTCCACTGTCAATCCCTTCCATAATCCCCTCAGGAACCGGGACAACTGTCTCGTTTATGAGATCTACGGACATCGGATAGACCAGGGCTCCTGACTTATTTACAAAAAGCATGAGATTGAGATCCAGACTGTAAAGAGTATTGCCGTCCAGGTTTGATTCTATGTATTGAGGATTTAAGGTATTCACAAAATCATAAGTATCATCCCAGAAAGCCCAGTCCCGTGCAGTTCGGTCAATAGACATAATTTCCCAGGCTATTGCCTGCTCGATTTTCCCGGTATTTTTTTCGGTGTCCTGCTCTTCAAGATCCGAAAAACTCTCCAGCAGGATGGAGTGGGATGCAGTTATTAAAAGTACAGTAAATAAAGCAAATATTGAAAAAGTAACTATCAAGAGTTTTTTACTAATATCCATCCAGATCACCAAGAAATTGCCGGAAAAAATAACTGCATCCTGGCAGATAATAATCTATTGCTATAAGCTGAAATTATAAGCTGAAGTGCAAATATCTACAGTTAAAATAAAATCAAAAAATATATAAGGATTGCTAATCTGCCAGAATTTTTTATGTGCTTTTGACTAATACTCAAAAATAAGATACAATTGTTTATTTAAGAATAGATATAATTGCGTTTCATAGAAATTCGGATCATGATAATTACGTTTTATAGAAATTCAGGTCGCGATTATTGACTTCCCTGGATTTTGATGGCATTAAAATTATATAAACTCCTGCCGCAACTTAAGAAAATTTAAAAAAAAGAAAAAAGCGAAAACATACAAGATTTTCTATGACCAGTAAGGTTACAGGTCAGGGTAATAATAATTTTTCCAAGATTTTACACTTCAATCCGTAGTTCTTATACTTTACCCTGCACTTTTGTATTTAATTTAAGTAAATGAAATGAAAAATACATAAAATTTTTTATAATGAAGCCCAGGCTCCTTTTTCCCTTTGTAAATGTCTGTCTGCATAATTTTTTTATTTTTTAATTTTAATTACAAAAAAGTTGCGTTACTTTCTAAACTTATTATACCCTCCTCCTCATTTGAAAACTGTAAATATAGCGGTTTTTTCATTTGAAATCAAACTTGTTACTTTTTTTAATTAAATGGACAAAAAAAGTTATTTTGAGGCATAGATGTAAATATGACTTAAAAAAAATATATCCAATATACTCAGTGTAACAGAATTGAGGTTTTTATATTGAGATTCCAAAAAATACCCATGAACATATATGAGAAGTTTCATAGGACGTTCAGTGGCAGTAACCAGAATACGTTCAATGTCTGCAATAAATGCGGAGGTGCCTGCGAGCATAATAAAATAGGAACTCTGCTGCCCGGAGAAAAGGAATATATGGCAAAAAAACTGGGTATGAGTCTTTCGGAATTTAAACTAAAGTACCTGGACGTTTTGGAAATGGATGATGGTACGCTTATACATGTATTAAAACTTGGAGAATTATGCCCTTTTTTGAATACGGAAACTGAACTATGTGAGTGCAGGGACTTTAAACCTGTAATTTGCAAGATTTATCCTGTTGTTTTTACAGTCGAATCCGGAAAAGTAAAATTTTCGATAGATGACTGGTGCCAGCTATCAAGAAAAAAAGTTTGCAGGAACTATTTTGAATCCGTAATCCCGCTTCTCTATCGGCTTCCTGTCCCGGTTGAATGGTTCAGGCATGTGGTAAGCTATGATGACCTTTATTTTGATTATGACCAGCTTAGAGAGTCCAGAAAAGGAAAAAGTAGATATGCAGTCTTTACTCTGAAAGAACTTTTAAACTTCCAGAAAGAGGAACTCGCCTGCCATGAGATAGAAACATATGAGCCAGAAACAGGTAGGATGGAATTGTATGAAATAAAAGTGACATCTCCGAACATTGATTTCTGCTCGGAAATCGAGGAGCCTACATTTTGATTAAAAACTGGAAATTCAGTATAAGGATTAGCTATTTTTAAAACTCTCTTACTCAGAGTCCTTTTTTACTTTTTTAAGGCTTCAGGTCTTCAGCCGTTTCTGTACTGTCGGGCGACTTTATTTCGCATTATTATGGTTCATCTTTGGTATTCTTTCTGTTATCTGGTATTTTAATTATTATTTCCGTCAATGGGAACTGTAAAAGCAAAAGTACTTCCTTCTCCTATTTTGCTGTTAAACCAGACTTCGCCCCCATGAAGGTTAACAATCTGTTTAACCAGAGAGAGGCCAAGGCCTGTACCCTGGAATGTTTTTGAAGAAAAGGAGTCAACCTGGCTGAAGGGCTTGAAGAGCTTGCACTGGTCTTCTTCTTTTATCCCGATTCCTTTATCTTTAACCGTTATTTCTACAAGATCTCCTTTCCTTTCCGCCCTTACCTTTACAAGTCCATTTTCATGAGAGAATTTTATGGCATTATCCATAAGGTTATACATTATCTGGACAAACCTGGCTTCGTCGGCACGGATATGTGTAAGGCCCTTATCCACTTCAATATCAATTTCAATGTTTTTCCTGTCTGCAATAGGAGACAGCAAACTTTTTATTGCATTGAGCTTGCCGGCAAGTTCAAACTCTTTATAATCAAGTTCCATTTTTCCTGCTTCCACTTTAGAGAGATCGAGGATATCGTTAATCAGATTCAGGAGGTGTTTGCCACTCCTTGAGATATTCCCAACAGCCCGGGCCTGTTTTTCATTAAGCTCTCCATATACTTTTTCGTATAAAAGATCAGAGAACCCTATTATTGAATTAAGAGGGGTTCTGAGCTCGTGGCTCATATTTGCAAGGAATTCGCTCTTGGTACGGTTTGCAATCTCTGCGATCTGCTTCTCATGGAGCAGCCTTTCAGCTTCTTTTCTTTCAGTGACATCCCTGCATGTCTGGAGAATGCCTATGATTTTTCCCTGCTCGTCAGGTACAGGAATTGCCTGGGCAAACCATACTCTTCCGTCCTGTGCGGTATATTCCCCTGATTTCTTCTCACCTGTGGTAAAGATCTCTTCAAGGTTCAGATGTTCAACTAAAGATCCGCTTATGCCCGGAGCGACCTTAAGACAGACTCCAATTGCTTTCTCAAGACCCATATTCATATATTCGAGTGCAGCTTTGTTTGCCCAGATTATTTTTAGTTCCGTGTCCACAAAAACTGCCAGTTCGTTAAGTGAGTCAAGCAGGACTTTCTTTTCACGTGCCTGGGCTTTTAACTCCTGTTCTGCCAGATAAATCTCATTTAACATCCCGTTTATTTCTCTTGACAGGCGGTATAACTCGTCATTATCTTCCAGAGACAATCTTTGAGAAAGATCTTTTTCCGACCTGACTCTTGTTACGAAGTCATCGACTTCGACTAATCTTGAAATAAATAGTTTATCCAGAACAAATTTGACCCCCACCCCTGTCATGAGTCCTGTCAAAAGCAAAAAAAAGTACATATAATTGAGGGTTCTTTCACCGTGTAAATAAAGTTCCCTCGGGAAGTCCGCCCTGAGAATGAGAGCAATATCCCCTTTTATATCTTTCAAGCCGAAATAACCTGCGATCTGGTTTTTATTCAGAGGATCAACCACAATATTGTCCGAATTTTGGGAAAAGTTTTTAATTTTGTTCTGAAAATCCTGGGGCATCTCTTCATCTGCCCTGTACATTAAAAGAGAAGAACGTGTAACTTTTTTAAAAGATTCAAGTAAAGCATCATCAAAATATCTCCCAAAAATGAGAGTGCCTCTTGAAGGTCCTTCATATTTTGTCGTCAAAATAGGGTGGCACGCAATAAACATAGGATCTTCATCAAGCAAAACAAAACCGCTTATAGAATCGTTCTCACCTTCTGTAAGAAGACTCCCATCTTCTATCATTGCAAGGAGTTTTCTGGGGACGGGTGCTTCTTCTGCCGTGCTGGTGTTGACGGATTTTACATACACAACTTTCCCGGAATTATTAACAAAAATCATAACATTTACATTAATCCCGCTGAGCGTTTGATTCTGCAGGTCAACCTGAATGTATTCCGGATTTTTGTCTTCAATAAACTGATATGTATCGTCCCAGCACGCCCAGTCCTGGACAATGTAATCAAGGTAACTCTGCTCAGTAGCAACAGCGTTCTGCACCCTCTCTACATTCTCAAATGTATCAGCCCGTTCAAGCTCCAAAAAGTTGGACAGCTGCATGTTATGTGTGAATGTAAATGAGGCTGTAAGAACTGTAAAAATTAAGAGGGTGATAATAAGAACCTTTTTACTAATATCTATTGCCATACCCCCAATAACTTAAAAGTAAAGAGGAGCCTGAGGTTAATATATTATTTAATATTAAAAGAATAGAAACTATATAAGATTTAGGAGACACATTAAATAAATTTAAGCATAAATATTATTAACTTTTTCTTTTGAATTTATTAGTTTCAGGAAAAAATAAAAGTGAACTTATATAAGCAATCTCAAAAACTTAAATATTATCTTTCGACAGGATTTCGGCGGACCTTACAATAATAAGAAAAATACTTGATTTAGAAAAATACTTAATTTAGAAAAATACTTAATTTATGTCTTCCTTAGAACCGCCTTTCTTGCAGCAAGATAGGACTTTTCTGCAACTTCAGAACTTCCGCTCATATTAATAATTTTCATGCCAAAAGTGAGGGCAAAGTCTTCCACATTCCTATCAAAGTAAGGGTCGTATAAAAGCCCGGAGTCTATTTTTGCAGCCAGGCAGTACCTCGAGTTTTTCAAATACCTGTTGTTTAAGTCCCTGTTTCCTGACTCCTTTTCAAGCATTTTCCAGCTTGAAGCCCACATGGGTGTCAGGTAAATAGTACCTTTGCCCCTGCATTCAAGCATGGCTCCTGCATATGCATCATTTCCTCCAAGGGCTGCACTGATGCAATCTTCAACGATTTCTCCGGAGCTGTCTTTAAGGAAAAAAAGAGGGCATTCAAGGTCTGCAAAATCTCTTTCCAATCCTCCCAGAACATGACCGCAGGTTCCATAGAAAATAAGGATCCCGTCAGAAAATTTAGCCATTTCCCGGACGTTTTTATACACTTCAGACTTAAGAAGCTCAAGATCGACATGAAGCCCAAGCCTGAGCAGGTTTATGACCACATCTATTTTAATTCCTGCCCCGGACTCGATTTTCTCATTCATTTTCCGGAAGAAATGGAAATGCATGAGCATCTTTGAGATCTTTTTAAAACCAGGGCTGAATCCGGTTTCAAGGAGCATAGGGACTCTATCCAGAGATATGACCCGCGGGACAAGGCCTCCGGACCTTAGCTTGCGAAGGAATCCAGATATATTATTGTTCTCCACAACTATTAGCTGCCTGATTTCGCAATCCCTTATAAGTACATGTACGAGCTCATCTTCAAGCATCCCACAGGCAATAATACTTAATACAGGCATGTTACACGCAGATGTTTCTGGCTTACATTTATAGTTTGGGTTTTTGAAGGCAGTCAGAGCAGGTTATGCAGCAGGTAAAATGAAGTAAGTGGTTGAAGAGTGTGAACCGGGATTGAAGAGTATAAACTATGATTTAATATGAGAAACCGGGATTGAAGAGTATAAACTGTTATTGAATAGAATTTGATTAGGTAGTAATGCCGGGATTAAATAAAATTGATTAAATGAAGTAAATCAGATACAAAATTGATACAGAGAAGTATCAGAAGCAGCAGCCAGGTCAGAGGAAATGGAAGAAATATCATTAACAAAATAAGTAAGGTTAATAAAATATGACTTACCGCATCCTCTATTTGTTTTTCACTGCTTTTTTGCATTAGTTATTTTTTGAACCTTTCAGGAAGTTTTTTATCAGGAGTCACTCCGTAGTATTTTGTCCTTGCAGCTCCCCAGATGCAGCCGTTTTTCCCGAAGATTTTAAGCTCAAGGTTCTGGATAGACTTGCAGATACTATTGCCTGCTCTTGCGCCTTTGCAGACAATGCAGAGTTTCTCACAAAAAATTGGAGGTCTTCCTTTATTTTCAACCATTTCCTCACTCCCGATATTTCGTATATCCATATATTGTACTTTTTGGAGATATACTTATTTCAGGGGACAACCTGCCTGACCTGCTCCTTATGCAGAGAGAATATTTCGATAAATCTATTTTTCCATAAATCTATTCAGCAGTTTCTTTATCACAGAAGTTTCTTTCCAGCTTCAGGGCCCGGAGCACACTGGAACACATCGCTTATCATGACTTCGATAAGGGTTTTTGCAGGAAGACCTGGTTTTGCAGCATTCACAATTGCTTTCATTTTATCGAATTTTTCGCCAGAGCTGATGATTGTAGCTTTTCCTTTTATCTGGAAGCATCCGCCTGTTTCAGGTCCCCATACATAGATCGCAACGTTCGGGTTTTCTTCCAGGTTTGCAAGGGATTTAACCATGAAGTTGTCAGCAATCCAGATTGTTTCATCATCCACAAGCTGGCAGAAACCTATGGGGACCACATTGGGGACGCCCTCTTTTGAAGCCGTTGCAACAGGGAAGATTTTTACTTTCGAAAAAGCGGTTTTCATTTCTTCAGTTAACTTTACCATAATATTTCACCATCAGAATGATTTGCAGTATAAATTTATATATTTAAGCGTTAGAATTCTGTACCTGAAAGATTATTTGTGTACTTTAATAACCTTTCAGGGCTAAAAAAGTATTATATAATGTTGTTTGCGCATGAGCAGGAGTAAAAGTTATGACAGGTGATATCAGAGGTCTTGGAGAGGAACTGCTGAGAGAAATCGGTTTAAAAGAGGGCTTTAATAACGAAGAAGTTATTAAATGGAAAAGCTGGCTGCAATCGTACAGTTTTTGCTCTGATTATACGGATGACCCTTACGCCTGGCTTACGGATGTTCTTGCTTTGAAGTCCGTAGATTCGGGAAATTACGGGGTTGGAAGTATAATTGTGGATCGGGACGGAGAAACTGTGGCTTTCGGGCACAACCTTATGTACTCTCCTTCTTTCCGGAGTGACCTGCACGCGGAAATGGTAACGTTAAATTATTTTGAAGAAAAAAACCCGCAAATTACAACCCTGAAGGACTATACGCTCTATACATCCCTTGAGTCCTGCCCTATGTGCATTATAAGGTTAATTTCAGCAGGTATTAACAGGGTATTTCATGTTTCCCCTGACTCTATAGGAGGAATGGCGGATTCTATAAACCTCATGCCTCCCCTCTGGAAAGAACTCTCCGAATCTCAAGTTTTTGCAAAAGCCAGCTGTTCTTATGAACTTTCAAAAGCCGCAACAGCAATAATGCTTATAAATGCGGATGAACTGCTTGAAATTCTAAGAAAGCGCCGTTTGTAATATTTCTTAACCGAAAATTTACTCTCTATAGGGTCTTCGAGCTACCTGTAATAAAACCCTGATAAAAAATCCTGAAGAAAGGGGCAGAGCTTCTCTTTCAAAACAGAAAAGTCTTTTACCTCACTCAGTCAGGAACTTGACCGGAATTGCCAGAGATACTTTAATGGACGGGCATTTCAGAGAACCAATCTTCAAATAAAACCTAAAAATGAGAAGATTGAAAAGTATGGGGAATAATATTTCAGGCAATTTTCAGCCGTACAAAAACGATAACGTATGAGACATACAGGTTTATAATATTCAATAGATTTTTTAATAGAAATTAATTTTAAACAGACATTTTTTTAAAAAGACAGAGATTACCAAAAACAGATAAGGTTAAATAAAAAGAGCATATAATGTGATATGAAAAATAGATCATAAAGTATATCTTTTAATTGTATACGGGGGGAAAAAGTATTAAGAAACTTGGAATTCTCATAGTGTTACTTTTAGCAGGGATACTTTTCGTTTCCGGATGTGCTGAAGATACCCAGGAAGAAACGGGTGTTGAAGAAGCAACTCCGGTAGAAGAAGTCGCTGTGACAGAAATTGAAGAAGAACC
>WPCH01061307.1_pt1 | contig 51235 bp, 42 predicted proteins | sample 5399881 | NCBI WGS metagenome assembly WPCH01 (sample SAMN12869468, study PRJNA574797) | sludge metagenome | isolation source: wastewater treatment of pH5 | place: China:Beijing | collected 2019-05-20
AGGTAATATACAGTCGAATTCCATGGTTTCGGTTTTTCCTGTAGAAAAAACTTTTTCATTATGTTCTTTCCAGAATTTTGCTTTCTCAGGGTCAGATCCCAGTTCATTATGGGTCTTTCCTTTAATTTCTTCCTGAGAATAGCTATAGATATCCACAGCTGCCTGTCTGAAGTATAACTGGCGGCTCTGTATGTCAAAGCGGACAATTATATCAGGAGAATTTTCGGCCAATATCCGGAATTTTTCTTCCGAGTTGAGAAAATCTTCTTCGGGTTGTGTGCTTTCCGAAATTTCGGCACTTATACCTTTATCAAATTTTTTCAGTTCGGTAGTTTGTTTTTTCAATCGAATTTCCAGCTCGTCGACAGCTACGCTTTCAGAAGTAATCATACATCCCCAACCCTGCTTTTAATTAAGCATTAACACCTAAATTAAACACTTTTATGTCTGATCTTTTTGCTTCAGATAACTGATAAATATGACCACGAAAGTCCCCTGTGAAACCATGCCAGAATTCCCTCCAGACAGGTTTTTCTTGCATCGTTAATTTTCTTCCAGGTACAATTTATGATACTCATCATATATTAATTTTTAAGCTAGTGCTCTGAAATTTATAGTAATAAATGATACACATCTTCTCTATTATTCTTAAAAAATTTTAAATGTTCTCCTGAAATTATGTATTTTGACAAAGTATAATTGAAAATTCCTTAAAAAAGATATCTTCAGTATCCCTGTATAATCTCTATTTTGCTCCCCTGAAGCCGGCAGCGCCTGAATATGGCTTTTTTGATCAGAATATAGGTAAATTATATTATTAATCAGGGAAAAATAATAACATAATGGTCAACATACTGGGTACGGGTGAAAGGGGGAGAGGGCCTTTACAGCTGGATATAGGTATAGTTGTGTCAGGCCTTGGGGGAAATTCCAATGAAGAAAGAAGCCAGTTAAACGGTCTAGTTTCTTTTTTCGGTGTTGATTTCGGACTCTATATAGGTCCATCGTATAACCCATTTCGGACTGTGGGGCCAAGCATCGGAATTGGTGTGGTCATAGGGTCAAATGGTTTTCTGGCTGCAAAACTGGGCATCCATTTCAGGAGGGCGTTTGGTCTGGCTATGCTCTTTCCTATAGTTCCCATTTATGGTGTTACCGGAGCAGGCTTTTTAGCCGCATTGCCTGTTTCGGAAGGGGTTAAAGTTGCAGCAACTGTACCGTTACTGTTAGTGCCGGCAGCAGCTGTATATCGGGAAGATATCCATAAAATGCATATACGTGGAATGGATGCCTTAATGAAATTGAAATCTCACATCCGGGGGAAATAAGCACCTGAAGCCGTTGATTTTTAGTATCGGAAAATCAGGCTTATTTTTTCAATATTGTCACCAGCATTTCAACTGAGCAGGCAGATTGGAGGAATCCGGCTTAACGAATGAAATAGACGAATTGCATGAGGAAGTAACTGCTGTCAGTGCTCCTGGAGTAAAGCCGCCTGCACAGGCCGGTCGGCGGAATATCTGGCTAAAAGTCCTGATCTCCGCAACAGCTTTCTATATTCTTTTACTTGTGGCGTTGCTGGTGACGGGCAATCCTAACCTGTTTCCCAGTCTGGTGATGGTAGGCAATTTTACAGTCCCTGTTGCATATGTGGCATTCTTATATGAGCACAAGAATTTCAGCCGCCTGAAAATGCCAATAGTCTCCCTGGCTTTTCTATATGGGGGGCTTGTGGGTATCATCGCTACTTCTTTTATAGGGCCATTATTTATTACCCAGTTTAATCCTGGGGACATTTTAGCAGTAGGGCTCGTTGAGGAATTTGCCAAAATCCTGGGTGTGGTGGTGATCGCACGCCGCAGGCGGCATGTGTTGGAAATGGACGGGCTTATTCTGGGTGCGGCAGTAGGGATGGGGTTTGCTGCGCTGGAAAGCACCGGTTATGCCTTTACTGCCTTCCTGATAAGTAACGGGAGCATTTCGGCAGTACTGGAGGTAACGCTGTTCCGCGGCCTTCTTGCCCCATTGGGGCACGGGACCTGGACAGCTATTTTAGCCAGTGTGCTGTTCCGTGAAAGCAGGGACTGCTGCTTCCGGGTTAACCTGCGAGTAATTGGAGCATACCTGCTCGTTTCCATTCTTCACGCAATGTGGAACGGTTTGTCCCTGGTTCTCGCCCCCTTTACTGGTCTGGGATTGGGTGCGATCATTACCTGGGCTTTAGTTGGTTTCATCGGACTGTATGTGCTCTGGCGGCGCTGGCGAGAAGCAGTCAGGTTAAAGCCTGTTTTGCTGCCGGAAAGAGAGAATGTATAACACTTTAAAGAGATAAAGCCCGGACCGGTCTGATAAGAAAAAAACCAGAGAAGTATCATTAAAAGAGAAATATCATTAAAAGAGAAATATCATTGAGTAATATAAATTTATAATGTTTCTATTTTGATCATAGTCTCTTAATCTTCTCCGGTTCAGTCCCGGCTTTGGCTGACCTTACCAGTTAAGTCCCACGATGTTTAGTCCAGTTCGATCAAATTATTGACTAATAATAGGGCTGCAACCTCATTTAACGTTAATCTGAGTTCTGCCTTTCCCTGAAATAACTTATCATGGATTTCAATTAAATGTCTTTTATTCGGCGGGATATACCAGTAAGGATGTGATAAGACCCCGTTTTCATAGATTAAAGATAATTCATCTATTTTAGCCAAGACAGTATTTCGGTCCATAATGCCTTCAAATAATGGTTTTTAAAGTTATATTTTTTAAATAGATTTTTATACTCTCGTTATATTTCTATTTATATATATTTATCTTTTTATCATATTTCTATTGATTTTCTATTTTATTTCTATTAATTTCATTATATGCCTATTTTATTTCTATCAATCTTTTACAACCTTATATGTCTTTTGACTTTAGAATTCCTGTTCAATTGACATGTTTTTTTCATCATATCCTTTCATCAGCTCCTTTATATAGTCTTCTAAACTGTTGTGACTTTTTATATCAATTCTGATAAATAATCTGGCAGAAGATCCTCTATTCTGTCGACTGATAAATAATCTGGCAGAAGATCCTCTATTCTGTCGAATTTCCTTAAAATTTCCTTTTGATTTTACTTCCCGGAGTAACCATAGATATATATGAGAGTTTTTCAAAATAGCCATTTGTGAGCTCTGGAGAAACTGTACGTGCGGAAATCCTTGTATCTGGTCGGGTGCAGGGAGTGGGTTTTCGGAGATTTGCAAGAAACGCAGCCGAACGCTTTGGAGTGGAGTGTAACCCCATAAATCTCAGGGACGGAAGGGTTTTTGTTCTCGCTGAGGGAAGGCTCGAAGCTCTTGAACTCCTGATAAATGAACTAAGGAAAGGACCCACTTTTGCACACGTAGAAGATGTGGATGTTACTTTTACTGAAGCCCTGGGAAATGTGTATGAGCTTTCCACATAAGTTTATGCGTTTTCATGATATGATATGATATGATATGCCATTTTCAAAAAAAATTATTTTCTGGTTCTGCCCGGTTTAGTTGGAGTGGTTTCTGAGGCAGACCTTATTTTTTTCCGGATTTACAGGGTGCTCCCGGGCTTTTTCGTCTTCAGGGTTTCCCCAAGGCTCGCGTTCATAGGGCTCTGCTTTCACGAGGACGTAAGTGTAGGGACCAAAGGCTTTTTTCAGGTTGTGTTCAACATGAATCGAAATCCTGTTTGCTTCGCCAATGTCAAGGGCGTTATCAACTTTAATGCGGATATCTACAGCTATATTGTTTCCTATTCTCCGGGTCTTGAGGTTTGAGAGAGCTTTCACCCCTTCAGTTTTCTGGATAATCTGCCTGATCTCACTTTCGGTTTTTTCATCAAGTGACGCTTCTACAAGTTCATTTATGCTGCTGTGAAATATCTTCAATGAAACTTTGAGGATGATGAAACTCAGAAAAACCGCCATCAGAGGATCGAGCACAACCCATTTTCCTCCAAGGAAAACCGCAGCTCCTATTCCTATCATGGTGCAGAATGAGGAAAAAGCGTCCGAGCGGTGATGCCAGGCGTTAGCGGTCAGAGCCATGCTGTTTATTTTCCGGGCTTTCAGGATTGTGTACTGGTACATGATCTCCTTTGAAATTACGGAAGCTAGGGCTGCATAAAGTGCAATAATGGCAGGCTGTTCAAGAGTTCCTGCTTCGATGAACATCAGAGTTTTCTGGACACCGTAATACAGGATCTGCCCTGCCACAAGTAAGAGCATAAGTCCTACAAGGCTTGCAGAAAGTGTTTCAATTTTTCCATGTCCGTAGTTATGACTTTCATCCACCGGCTTTTTCGCGATTTTGAAGCCGAAAATCACCACAACATCAGTAAGAAAATCCGAAAGGGAATGGACAGCATCCGCTACCATTGCAGTACTGTTTCCCAGGATACCTGCAAGTAATTTAAAAATAGTGAGCCCGAGGTTCACGAAAAGCCCGACCCCTGTAACGCGGACAGCCTGATCAAACCTTTCTTCGTATTCCATTTTTCTGGTCACTTCCGTTAAAGGGAATAAGTTTTCAGGACTTTTATCTGCTTTATATTCCTGATCTGTAGAAAAGACCTGCCTCAAGGCCGGAAATTTTAATCTATTAAAAAATCTTATCCGGGTCAATGAAGTAGGATCAACAAAATGACTAATAAATATATAATAAATATGTATCTATAATCTATATTAAACGTTTCTTTATAACGTAATTATATCTATCTGTCTTTATATTACTCAATTCCTATGACTGTGTGAAAAACAGGCAACAGGTAAAAATAAATATGGCAAAACAGATTGAAGGTAAAAAATCACTGAATACAAATAATGAGTGAATCCGTTTCAATATTTAACATATCTGCAGTTTTGTAAGTTTTATTGGATACTGAAACGCTTGATAGCGAAACGTTGATGCTGAAACTTTTGATACTGCAGCCCTGATACTGAAACCCTTGATTCTTAAATGCTTTAATCCCCTTCGTGTTTTGCTTTAATTTCCTTCGTTTTTTTCAGTCTTTTTTCATAATTTTCATGATGAAGAATAGCCCTGCAAGGTTCATTGTTCCAATCAGAAGATATCCTATGAGGTGTTTTGAGCTCCTGTCAAAAATTGATCCTCCTCCCAGGATGCTTGCCGAGCTGGTTTTTTCTTTTGCTTCAGCCGGAGAGTATTCGCTTTCATCTGTTTTTGCCTCTTTATTTGAGAAATCTAGTACAGAATCGGCCCTGAGATAAACCTCTTTTTCCTTTTCTTCAGGGCTGTTTCCGGAGTTCAGGACTGCTTTGACAATATAGGAATCCGGATCAAGCCCGAGGAAAAGAAACTGGTCATCATTTCCTGAAGATGAGATCAGTTGTCCATTTCTCCTTAGCTCCACAGACCCTTTTTTTGGAAGTTCAACTTTCAGGTTTACGTGCCCTGTAAGCAGGATCTGCTCTCCTTTGACAAACCTGGGCCTGTCAGGGATGTCGAGTATCCCGAGCAGTGTAGGAGCAAAATCCTCCTGCCCGAACTCCCCTCTTATGACCCCACTTTCAATGTCCTGCGCGTTTGCGATGAAAGGGACCATTTGTGCCTCGTCCGAAACCGAATATTTTTCGGACTGGTGTCCTCCTTTGGAACCGTCTGCCGAAAAAGCCATTCCATGGTCTGCTGTCAGGATAAAAGCAAGGCTGTTTTCTTTACAGAGGTTATAGAGAGGCAGAAGTTCGGAGTCGAGGCTTTCAACACAGTCTATATACCCGTAATTATCCCTGTAATGCCCGCTCATATCAATTGCCCCCACATTGACAGTAAGCAGATATTTCTGGTCAGGACAATTTTTTGCCATATAGTTCACCACATCACAGGCTGTTTCTATGCCCCATCTGTTATATCCGTTATACCTGTCTCTTGTCTCTTTCGAAGAAACATATGCAGGAGCCATGTCAGCTCTACTCCGCATTACCTGTAAAAGCCCGGATGGAACCCTGATATCCTGAGAATATTCGTACTGCTCAAGCATTATCTCTATATTTTTTATAGAGTTGTTCTTGTCTCTCAGGACAGCGTCCTGCTCTGCACAGATTGACCACGAGTCTCCTTTTTCCATTACTGCGATGCAAAGGTAGCCCTGAGCGTGTAAAATATCAAAAATATTTGCATCTTTAAAACTGACAAACTCGCTGTCTGCATCAGGATTCCCGGTAACAAGGACGGAGTGTCCTCCCTCGGTAAAAGTCTGAGGGGCGCGGAAGTCGAGAATCTGTGCACTGTTTTTACTAATTTCAGGGATGTTCTCAAGCCTTGCTTTTTCAAGGACTGCACCGTCAAGTGAATGTGGTGTAAGCTCGGGATAGATAAAAGGGGCACTTAAACCGTCCACGATCAATACTACAGCCCCTGCCGGAGTATTCACAGGATTTACCTCTACTTCGGTAAGAGCGGAGGATGTAACTGGCAAAGCTGCAAGGAGAATTAATAAACCTGCCGTAAGTAAAATAAAAATAAAAAATGGTTTGAAATTTCGGGCACTATCTGTCATTGTAAATAATTTTACACATTTCGGCTATAAAGAATTTACCTTTTTAAGAAGTTATGGCAGCAAATTCTGGTATCCGGATTATATTAACACAATTTCTAATTTTATCTCTGTTTCAGGTTACTTATTTAAAGGTTTATTTTTTAGGATTCATTACATGTGAATAAGTAAATGTATAACATTTGCTGCCATATCAGTAATATTCCTAAATTCCTTATCCATAATCCAAAAAAACAGGAAGAATTCCCATGAAGATGAATCCACGCTGTACTTACTGCCTTCTTTCCCGAGTGCATTTTCAATCAAAGCTTTCTACCGATGATGAAGATCTGATAAGCAGGACTATCCACGAATGCCTTGGGGTCATGAACAAACATTATAGCCCTGAGGCTGTATCATCCCGTGTGGCCACAAAAGTCCACAGGAAATGCTATGAAGTACTCCGAGACAGTGACCCTTATGAGGTTACGAAAAAGCTGATCAATCAGGCTGCTTTAAAAGTCCTGCCCGCAGCAAAAGAAAAAATTTACGAAAATTCTCCTGATGATGGAGAACTCTTCAAGCGGGCAGTACTGGCATCTGTTATTGCTAATTATTTTGACTTCGGGATTATGGGTTTTGATGCCAGCGAAGATAAATTTGAAGCTGCTTTTCTGAAATATTACGAGCAGGGACTTGATGTTGACGACACTCCTGAAATGCTCGGTCTGCTTCAGGACGTCGTATATATCGCTGATAACTGTGGAGAGATCCTTTTTGATGCTATTGTTTTTGACGTGATTAAGAAGCTGGGTGGAAATATAACCCTGGTTGTGCGTGGAGGCCCCATTCTTACAGATGTGACTCTGGAAGAAATAAAAGAGTTTGAAATTGATAAAAAGGTCGACAGGGTAATGACCACAGGTTCAAATGCAGTTGGAGTCCTTGTAGAAGAAGCCCCTGCCGAACTTCTTGATGCCATGAAGAATGCTACCCTGATAATTAGCAAGGGCATGGCAAACTACGAGACCCTCTCAGAGCACAACTTCGGACCCATAGCCTATATGCTTCTTACAAAATGCGAATGCGTGGCTGAAGACCTGGGGCTTGAGACGGGATTATCTGTTGCAAAACTTATGAATTTCCCCTGAAAGTTACTGCATTCCGGATTTTTTCGGCAACTATTTATTGAGCAGAAAAACAAATTATATGTATTAATGAAAATATTTTAAAGTCAGTGCAGAATTCCGTATAAAAATAACATTTAAAGGAGAGATTTATGATGTGTGAAATTAATGTAATTCTGCTCAGTGGAGAAAACCGGGAGAGGATTATGGACTCCGTAGCAAGGATTCTGGTCGAAGGGGACACAATTCAGCTTACCGGAATCCTCGGAGATAAAATGACGGTTGAAGGTTCGGTAAAAGAGATCAATTTCTCGCGCGGGGAAGCGATTATTTTATCCAGATAACTTTTTACTTTTTTGTCTTACTGATTTTCACTGCCTTCAGGAGGGGTTAATCCCGAAAAATAGAAACGAACTTAATAAAGGGCACTTTGCCGTTAAAGGGCACTTTGCCGTGAAGCAGCTGCTAATCTAAAGACTTGCCGGCTTCTTTTGATTTGCCGGCTTTTTTTGACTTGCTGGCTTCTTTTATCGCCCTCCTTCTAATGAGGAAGGTCACGCAGGCCCTGCCTGCAGTTTCTGAGGTGACAAGTTATTTAAGTCCAGAGGTTTGTCCTGTTAACTCTCACTCTGTTTTCGTACTGGAGGCAGCTATATGGGTCAGCACTATACTATTAATAGAAAGTAATAATAGAAAGTAATTATAGCTTAAAAGAATTAGCAAAGGTTAAATGTCTGGAAGCTGAAGCTTATATCTCCTGAGCTCAAAACTCAGGGGTTCTATGCTTCGTTATATAAAAATTCAGGATATCTTTCTGCCCGGAAGCTTTCTGGAAGGGTCTGAAAGCCTGAATCTCTCTTCTACTTTCTTTAATAATATTTAATTTCTGAGAAAAGCATTTATCTGTTTTTAATCTATAACCACAATGTAATCTAAGATACCCGCCATAAATAAAATATTTGGGGCACTTTCCAGTTAACTTCAATATCTTAGATTCAAATCTGTAGTTTGCAGCGACTCTTTAATGTAGACTTACATTATAAATACGGACGTACATTATAAATGTATGAAAAACTTTAAATTTATGTCTCGATTTCGGATCTGTGAAACCTGTCGACAGAGGAACGTAAACCCAGGAAAAGTAAACTCACAGCGTCTAATGCTATTGATTTAAAATATTATTTATCGTGATAGAACTATAATATAACTCTAATTAAAATCTAATTTAAATCTATCTCCCGATTAATAAAAGAAACAAACAGGACGGGATAATAAATGGTCAAAGCAAAGATTGCAGTAAACGGTTACGGAACTATAGGGAAAAGAGTTGCAGACGCAGTACAGGCTCAGGATGACATGGAGATCATAGGGGTTTCAAAAACCAAGCCCAATTATGAAGCTGCAGTAGCACACCAGAAAGGGTATGATCTATTTGCCCCGGCTTCAAACTCCGGAGCCTTTGAGAAAGCAGGTATTCCACTCGCCGGAACCATTGAAGAAATGGTAGAAAAAGCAGATCTGGTAGTTGACTGTACTCCTGGGGGAATTGGGGAAGCAAATAAACCAATGTATGAAAAAGCCGGAGTAAAAGCAATCTGGCAGGGCGGTGAAGATCATGAACTTGCAGGTTTTTCCTTTAATGCTGCAAGCAACTACGAAGGAGCTCTCGGGCGTGACCTGGTGAGGGTAGTTTCCTGTAACACAACAGGGCTTTGCAGGGTCATTTACCCTATTGACAGGGAACTGGGGGTAAAAAAGGTAAGGGTTACCCTTGCAAGAAGGGCTACGGATCCCAATGATATAAAGAAAGGTCCTATTAATGCAATCGTGCCTGATCCGATAAAACTTCCGTCCCACCACGGGCCTGACATAAAGAGTGTACTCCCTCACATCAACATTACAACTGCAGCCCTGAAAATTCCGACAACACTTATGCACCTGCATACCGTAAATATGGAAGTCAACACCGACTGCACTGCTGAGGATATTAACAGGATTTTCAGCTCTCAGTCAAGAATCCGTTTCATGAGTCAGGGAATTAATTCTACTGCTGAGATTATCGAATTAGCAAGAGACATGGGGCGCCCCAGAAACGACATGTGGGAGAACTGCATCTGGCCTGAATCCATTACCGTGCACGAAAGGGAATTCTATTTCTTCCAGGCAATCCATCAGGAATCAATTGTGGTCCCGGAAACTGTGGATGCTATCCGTGCAATGATGGAGCTTGAGAGCGACGGCGCAAAATCAATCCAGAAAACAAACAAAGCTATCGGGCTCTGAGCCCTGCATGGTTTATTAGTCTCAGAGTTAGACTCAGAGATCAGGACTCCCGGGTGAATTTTTGGAAAAAATATTCGGTGGGCTGCCCTGGTCCTGATTTTAAAGCCTTTGTTTCCAGAACCCCTAAATCCGAATTATGGAAAAGGGGATTTGAGATAGAATAATCCGATCTTTACATGACCTCTAATTCAAACTTTTTAAAACTGTGTCAGGAGGCTTTTAAAGCTGCATACGATGCAACTTTTGAGCTTGTGGGCACTGATTCGGCAAGCAGCTTCGTAGGCATGGGAGCTGACGGAACGCCCACTACCAGCATAGACCAGGTAGCAGAAGATGCTATAGTTGAGGCGCTTAAAGCCGACGGCAGATCCATGAGGATACTCAGTGAAGAGCTTGGAGAGCTTATTATCGGGAAATCTCCTGAGTTCTCTGTTGTGCTCGACCCCCTGGACGGGACATACAATGCTTCTTCAGGCATTCCTTTTTACAGTGTTTCAATTGCGTTTGCTTCTCATGACCTTTCAGACCTGAGATTTGGGTATGTAAGCAACCTTGCATTAAAAGAGGAATTTCACGCGGAAGCTGGAAAAGGAGCTTACCTTAACGGAAAAACAATAAGACCATCTCACAATTCGGACCTTAAGAGCCTCTGTGCCAGCGTATACGGCTACAGGCAGAACGTGGAAAGGACACGGAAGATATACAGCAATATCAGGCGAGTAAGGCTTTTTGGGAGCGTTGCGCTTGAATTGTGTTATGTAGCATCAGGCAGGCTTGATGCCTTTGTGGATGTCAGAAGAGCCTTACGCGTAACCGATGTTGCAGCAGGGCAGCTTATCCTTGAGGAAGCCGGCGGACGTGTGACTGACGGGTATGGAAATCTCCTGAGGCTTCCAGATAATGTTACTGCCAGAGTGGACATGGTCGCGTCCAACGGGCATGTGCATGAGAAGATTTTACATTTGCTCTCAGGGGGATAATTTGGCTATAAAGAGGATAGGGATTGCATCGCGTTGCGACAGGCCTGAAGTTCTTGACATGGTAAGGGAGATCCTTGCTCGTTTCAGTTCCCAGGTGCAGATTTTCGTCTCAACCGCCACGGCTGAAGTCCTGGGTATAGAAGGGACTCCGGTAGAAAGGATGAGGGATGAAGGAGTCGAACTCGTTATAAGTGTGGGAGGAGACGGGACAGTCCTTCGGAATATTGCCAAAATGAAAGATCCTCTTCCTATTCTGGGAATTAATATGGGCACTCTCGGTTTTCTCGTGGATGTGGAACCTGAAGATGCGATTGAAACCATAGAAGAAGTCCTCTACGGCTTTTCGTATCTCGAAAGGATGCGTGTGGATGTTTTTCTCAATGGGGAAATGCTTGAAACCGCCACAAACGAGATTGCTGTAATGTCTGCAAAGCCCGCGAAAATTATCCAGTTTGAAGTCCATGTAAACGACTGCCTTCTTGATGAGATGCGCGCGGATGGTGTGGTTTTTGCAACACCTACGGGCTCGACTGCATATGCAATGAGTGCAGGGGGCCCTATTATAAACCCGAGGGTAAATGCAATTGTTGTTGTTCCTGTTGCCCCTTTCAAACTCTCCTCAAGGCCCTGGGTTATCCCCGCAGACAGCGAAATTACAGTAAAACTGTTGGAGCACAAAAAAGATGCTGTAATTGCAATCGACGGACAGAAGTCTTACAGGATCAGGCCTGAAGATATCGTCAAATTAAAAAAATCGAAATTTCCTGCACGTTTTGTCAGGATTTCAGATACATGTTTTTATGAAAGGGTCCAGAGAAAACTCTCTTAAAACATCCTTTTTTTATATCAGGGCTTTATCCGGGCTCTCTAATTATCAAATGCTGGCTACATTTGTATAACTGGTTACATTTGTATAACTGGCTACATTTGTATAACCGGTTATATTTCTATATTTTAGGTAAATTTTAGGTAAATTGATTCAGGGACAGGCTTGTAAAAACCGGATAACGTACAGCGAGCTTTCTTTACGAATAAATATAGAAACAATGCCTCGGAAACCCTTTTCCTCCAAGGAAAACATTTATACATATGTAGGTAAAGCTAATGCTAATCTTGCTAAACATAAGGTTTTTTGACTTTTACCGGGGTTTTAACCTCACAATTTCTTATTCAGGCCTCTGAGTTATTTTTCAGGGCAGTCAATACAAATATCATTAAAAATAATCATAAATTTCTCAAACCGAAAAAATCACGGGAAACAGCAACCATGTCAGAGAGCGAGCAGTACTCCAGAAACACACTTATGGATTTCATCGATTATCGCCCCCTTGATATCGAAATCTGTGATGTAACCCTTCGCGATGGGGAACAGACCCCTGGCGTTGTGTTCTCCAAAGAACAGAAGCTGGCAGTAGCCAGTGAACTTGACTCCATGGGTATTGAGGTTATAGAAGCCGGGTTTCCGGTAGTTTCCGCAGATGAAAAAGAAATTGTAAAGGAAATTGCAAACCAGGGCTTTAATTCAAGGATCTGCTGTCTCTCAAGAGCAGTAAAGGGGGATGTTGACGCTGCCCTTGAATGTGACGTTGATATAGTGAGCATTTTCATTGCAATGTCAGACATGCACCTCAAGTACAAGTATCATCGAAGCCTTGAGGATATGCTCGGCTGCGCCAAGGAAGCCATAGAATATGCAACTGACCACGGTTTAAAAGTGCGTTTTGCAGCTGAAGATGCAAGCCGTACTCCGGTTGAACGCCTCAAGCAGGCTTTTAAGGAAGTTGAAAATGAGTATAAAGTGCAGTATGTAAGCCTTGCAGATACCGTTGGGATACTGAACCCCACCACAACAAATTATCTTGTAAGTGAGATCTTCAAGTCCGTAAATACTGCGATATGTATCCACTGCCACGATGACCTCGGCATGGCTACAGCCAACACCCTTGCAGCCGCCGAAGCCGGGGCAAAACAGCTCCACACAACAGTTAACGCTATCGGAGAAAGGGCAGGAAACGCCTCCCTGGAAGAGGTTCTGGTCGCCCTCAGAGTTCAGTATGGGATAGAGCGTTATGATACCACCAAACTTAACTCTCTCTCAGAGATGGTTTCGGAATATTCAGGCATTACCCCTTCGGTAAACAAGGCTGTTGTCGGAAAGAACGCCTTCACGCACGAATCCGGGATCCATGTGGCTGCAATTCTGGAAGAGCCGCGCACTTACGAACTTTTCCTCCCGGAGATGGTCGGTGGAAAACGCAACCTTGTTGTAGGAAAGCACACAGGCAAAAAAGCCCTGAAAGGCATTATTAACAGCATTGGCTTCTGTCTTGAGCGGGAAGAGCTCTGTGCCCTTATTGAAAAAGTCAAGGTATGCACTGAAGAAAAGCACAAAAGCATCTCACGGGACCAGCTTGAAAGGCTGATCACTCAGGTGAAACAGGAACAGAAACCTTCAGGCAGTGAAAAAGAGAAGTTTTCTATCTGAAAATTCTATCCTGAAATTATAACATAAATTAGAATGTTTCTGAAGATTCATTCTAATTTTTATGAATACTTATTTTAATTTTCTGTTGTCCATTAGTTTAATCTTTTTTACACTAATCTAATTTTCTATTTCTTATGGGTATTTTTTAATATCTTGAAAAAACGAGTCTTCAGATAGTTTTTCTGATAATGTGAAGAATATTAATGATCAGATATCAAAGTTAATCTTCAATACCTCACACTGCGGCATATTTTCAATATGCACGCCCTCAGTTGTTCCTGTTATCTCCAGATTATTAAAGTCATTTGCGCCGCACAGAACATCCTGATTCGGATGAGTTCCGGGCGTGATATTGCATCTCAGGACAGTCTTTTTACCAGCCGACACGACTATTGGAAGCCTTGGTGATGCTGGATGGTTTTTTGGAAGGACTATTAACGGTGACCGGATTTCCCGGATCATGAAGAGAACGCATTTAAGCCCCTTCTCGGTTTTTTCCCCTACAGAAAATGAAGAGGCTACAATCAGGTCATGGGGTTCCAGTCCGAGTACAATTTCTTCTTTTTCAGTTTCCAGAAAGAACTGTCCATTAGGACCTGCTTTCACAATAGCCACTATCCCTGCACTACCGCGCAGGAGAAGCATTTCACTTTCTTTCAGTGAAATGTCTTTAGAAGAGGTCGGTTTTTTCATGTTAAAAATAAGTATCTTAAAAATCCAGTTGATTCTCAGGACTCTGCTACATTTGTGGACTGGCAGGAAGGGCACTTCACATTTTTGCCAATGCCTTTGAATTTATTTCCACATTCTTTGCATACATAGTTTTTAACCGGCAGTTTTCCTTCCATATTGAAATCAAAAGGGTCTCCAACACTACACATTGTTACTACCTCACGATTTTGCCAGATGGCTTATATTGATTATACACCCACATATTATTACTCATACTTCTCCAATTAATACCTTTCCATGTCTGCCTGGGTGTTAATTCTGGTAACAGTAAGAGAATTCTGGCAGATCAATCCCTTCACGTAATCTCCTGAAATATTTTAGATGAAGATGGTTTTTCTGCCTGGAAAAACTAAAAATTAAGAAATGTAGGTGGAGGTCCACTCCGGCTTTTCCGGCGGGTTCTTCTCCAGCATTTCTCTCCATTTTTCATCCGTCAGGCGGTCTGAAATGGGCTGTTTGAACTCGTAATGACTCATTACGGGCCCGGCCCCTATAAGGACCCTGCCGTCGGGAAGTTTATATGCGACTACAATCATGTCCACGTATCCCACCCCTTCTTCGAGAGCGGCTTCAGTATTTGCATCGGTATGAACATCAGCCACTACCGTAGTTTTTCTCGCTTTTTCATCCACATCGGCTATGACCCCTTCAAGCTGAGCTCCGAAGTCCCTGATAAACTCGTAGTCTTCTTCTGTCATCTCTTCATTTTCGAGTTCCTTTTCCGAGATTGCCTGAAGCCTTGAAAGGATAGTTTCAAGCTCCGTGAGCCTAGATTTTGAAACGGGGTCAAGGACACCCATTTCGTCCAGCCCCTGATTTGTCATTTTAGTCAGGGCAAACAGCCTGGCATAAAAGTCCGGGACAGGCTCCACATATCCCACAACCGGTTTTTCTTCAGGAGGCATTGGCATTGCGGTTTCAACTATCGTGTAACTCTGTTTTGCGTACAGTATTGTGTCGTGCCTCAGTTCAGTCCAGGAAGAAAGAGAGGTGCTCAGTTCCTTGTCCTGCCAGGCATCCGTCTGCATAAAGGTAGGGTATCCTTCCCCGTAGTCTTTCAGGAGGGGCTGGAGGGAATAGAGCCAGGACCAGTAAAGGTTCCTGTTCCACTCAGCTGCGCTGAAGTTCGAGAATTCGGAGTCCATGGCTACATACTGAACACTGTAATTTTCGTAACTGGAATCATTCAGTTCGTCGAGCCAGTAAACAGCCCTTTCCGAGCCCAGGAGAGCCATTATGTCAAGACCGCGCGGGAAACCGCGGATGGGCCTTCCCGCCCCTGAGATCACAAAAGTGAAAGGTTCTTCCTTTTCACCCCTGTATTCCCCTGTATAGGCTCCTACCATATTTGAAAAAACGTAAGAGTCAGGGATAAAGCGCTGTCCCATGAAACGGAAGCCTGTTGTGTTTTCAAGGCATTCGTCAGCCTGTTCCGGAGTGAAGGGTGGTTCAAGAGCACAGTTCCCAGTGCCTCCGTAAATTTGAGGGCCCTGGTTTTGAGCAAGTATGGATTTTAATTCCTCCACTGCAGTTTCGTTGAATTTCCTTTCCTCGTTGCCAAAGACCCTGTCCATTGCTTCCATATATTCGTAAGGCCCAAGATCATCGGAGAAGCCTACATAAAAAGCCGTAACCCCGTAGATCCTGTCCCACTTTTCAAGAAGTTCTGGCGAGTTTTCAAGCTGTGAAGCGATCAGGCATGCCTGGATAGTCTGGATGCGGGCATCTTTTTCAGGGTCTTCGGACTCTATCAGTCTGTCCTTCAGGAGCATGCTCATCCTGCCGTGCCACATAAAAGCCTTAAAGTAATTCTGCAATTTTTCGGAGCGTGTGTAATGCCCTCTTGGTACGTACTGGGAATAGTCTTCTTTATAGAGGAAAATCGGAGAAACTGTGAAACCTTCATGGGCTTCTATCAAAGCGAGTTCTGCTTCTACTTCTTTCTTTACAAATGAAGGTACCTCAAACTGATATTTTTCTCCTGAGCCTGCAGGGAAAAGAGCTTCGTCAACAAAGTAGTAAGAGTCTTCTGCTGCCTGTTCCTGTGAAGGTTTAGGCTGAAGCAGGCTCAGAGCAACTGCAAAATAGGCTGCATCTCTCCTTGCGGCTTCTTTTTCTTCTCCTGATGCGCTGCTGTACTCCTGGACCGACGCATTCAGGAGGTCAAGGTCGGTTTCCCAGAGAGTATCGTAAAACTCTTTTTCCTCTATCTGCCTGAGTGTTTCATCAAACTGGATATGGTAAAGGTGCAGCAGAGAATCCGTTGTGATAAAAACAGGAACTTCCTCTTCCTTGAGGGTCACATACATTGAGGTTATACCCTCTTCTTCAGGGTTGTAAGGGTTCTTTATTACCACAAAACCGTTGCTTTCCAGAACTTTAAGGTCAGACTCATTCAGAGGAATTTTGTCAGAAAAGTTTGCATAATTGGATATTTTATCCCTCTGGAGTGGCAGATCATAAGAAGGAGCTTTTAATTTGACATCTACGGCTTCCAGGCTGTAGTTTATGGGCAGGGATGCGCCCTGGCCCAGAAGACCGGAGTAAGTTACGGCTTCTGTTTTGAGTATATCTGCTGCATAGCCCTGTTCGTCCTGTTCTGTATTCTGACCGGAGCAGCCTGCAGAAAAAACAAAGATCAAAATAAAGGTCAAAAGCGTCAGGTAAACTGTTGCTAATCTTATTCTTCGGTCCATTATCCATGCCTCGTGCAAAACCAGTAAAAAATAATTTAATGTAAAATAATAACGTCAAATGTACAGTAATAATAACTTCAAATGTATCGTAATATAATAACGTCAAATGTACAGTAATCAGGGACTCCAATATAATAGCGTCAAATTTACAGTAATGAATTTAAAAACAAAATAGTTGTTTTTTAAGTGTTTTTCCTCAAATAAAAAAGAGAAATCTCCTTTTTCCTGTTATTCATGAGGGCTAAGGGGGTCTATTCTGAAAAGCAAAATCATGAATAGTGCAGCTACAGCTCCTGAACTTAATAGAAGCGGATCTCTGGTAATACAAAGAAGTACACCTGCAACAAGCAAGAGAACTCCTAAAATAAGTAAAATCTGAAGTTTTCTGTCCAAATTTATTCACCCCTTTACTGCCCTTTTCTGGTTTCTGTCATTGTTTCAATTATTCGTTCAAGACACTGAGGTGTACCCTGATTCCCCATCATTAATTGTTTCTCTTTGGTTATTTATTTTTCCACATACCATTTATTTTTTTGTTAAACTTCGAATCATTTTGAAGTTATATTTTTAGCAAAAACAGGCTTTTAACTATGAAAATGTACATATAATCCTGATTTCCGAAGATCGGACAGCGAAAAATAATCTTTGAAAATCTAAATGATTATTTCCGGTTTTATTTAGAAAAAGATAAATAATTCTTGAAAGCCGGAATTGACATTTCAATCTTTATATTAAATCATAACTTTTCATGACTTTATTATTATTTTTCAATTTTTTCCGATTTTTCCTGTACTAAAAAGGGAAAAGCTGTGAACTGAAAACAAAAGAGAAAGAATAGAGGATGAAAAACAATAAACAGCAGGGAATAAGTTTGAAAAAAAGCCCTGCATCTCAATATTTTCTGCATACTCCTTTTATAAAAATAACTGAAATGCCCGGAAGAGCGAGTTTCTCTGTTATAAGGTCAGAAAGTTCTGAGCCGGATGCCTGTTCTTTTTCCTTCCTGCCGTCCATATCGAATACTGATACATCAGGAACTATCGCTTCTATCACTTTCCTGAGGTCAGGGACTTTCTGCCCTCCTGTCATGGCTGCTACTTCGTTCTGGAGTACGAGCACAAGTACTTCATGGCCTTCGCTTACAGCGTTTAAGAGTCCGAGGATGCCGGAATGGGCAAGGGCAAAGTCCCCTATTACAGCTATTCCTTTTCTCTCAAACCCACAGGCAACAGAAATTGCCGAACCCAGGGCGAAGCTGACATCAACCGCAGAAAGTGGTTCCGGAGCGCTCCGGACGGAACAGCCCATATCCCCTGCAACCCGGACACCGGATATGCGGAGAAAATTGTAAAGGGGGAGATAGGGGCAGTCCTCACAGATTGAAGCCCTGCTTTTTTTTCTGGATTCTATAAGCCCGGGGTCTGCTGGTCTCGAGACTTTTTCTTCTTCGATGTGTTCAAGGGCAAAGTCAATGTCTTTAGAGGTCACCTGACCGTATGGGAGATGTCCTGTTTTTTTGCCGTAAACATTACCCTCAATGCGTATCTGCTCTTCTATAAAGGGTTCGGACTCTTCAACCACCAGCACTTTCTGTTTGTCTTTCAGAAAAACTCCTATCTTCTTCAGGGGAAGAGGGTTTACAAGGTTAAGGACAAAATGAGAAATTTTCTTATGTTTTCCTGATTTTACCAATACTTCTTCGACAAGAGAGGACGCGAAACCGGAAGATATGACTCCAAAGCTTTTTTCTCCTTCAGTCCGCTCGGCATCTTCTCTTTTAACCTTCTCCCTTATTTCGTTCAGGTCAGTATTTTCAGATTCGTATTCAAGCATAGGATAAACTTTGGAGTGAAAATGCTCGTGTTTTTCCACCATCCGGAGTTTCCAGATTGAGCGGTCAAATTCGGGGTGGAGGACTGAAGGTGCTGGGAAGCGCTTGATTTTTCCTTTGCTCTTCTCCAGACCAGCAGTTACCCTGATTATAACCGGAATATGCCTTTCTTCAGAAAGCTCATAAGCCCTTCTTAGAGACCTGTAGGCAGTTTCGGGACTACTTGGGTCGAATACAGCGACTTCGGCTATTTTGCCATACCAGCGAGAGTCCTGCTCATTTTGAGAGCCTTTTACACCGGGGTCGTCTCCTGCAATGATTATCAGACCTGCTCCGATGGTATGCGTAACCGAGGTTATGAGGGGGTCGGAAAGGAGATTCATGCCAACGTGCTTTACAAGCACAAGAGCCCTTCTGCCTGATACGGAGGCTCCAAGAGCTACTTCCAGGGCAACTTTCTCATTCGTAAGCCAGCTGGCTCTGTAAGCTGGACAGTTTACTTCAGGTAAACAGCTTTTATTTGATCTGCTTATATTCGAACTGTTTATATCTGAACCGTTTATATCTGAACCGTTTCCTGTACGGCTTATATCTGGACTGCTTATAATTGAACTTCCGGTTTCAGTTTCAGTTGAACCGCATGTTTTCAAAAAAAGCTCCATCAGGGAGGTGACAGGGTACCCGGGGACTCCTGTTATAAGTGCGACATCACTGTCAAGGACAGCAAAATAAAGGGCTTCAAACCCATTGCATGCGGTTTCATGTATTGTTTCTTCTTTCAAGCTGACCCCGTCCGGGAATTATAGGAGTTTTGAGTATACCTGCACAATTCGGGATCCGACATATTTCAGCTGGTTTTTTCCATACACATCGGCTTTATTTCGGTCCCCGGGATAATAGATTCTTCGGGTCTTCCGAACCAGGGGAGGGAGGCAAGAGCACCTATTACCCCATTGCCGTCAAGCAGGACTTCCACATTGTTTTCTTCAGCACAGCGCAGGGAATCCTCTTTTAAAACTCTTTCAGTACGGCAGCGGTTGCTGTAAGAGTAAAGCCCTTTTGCATAAAAATCAGATAATACTACAAGCCCTGTTTCTTTTGATGCACTGTACTTTTCAAGTGCTTTTTTAAAAGAACTGAGCAGCTTTGACTTTGCCTTATCATCGACACATCCGAACTCCAGAACCGTTGACATGCAGTTCTGGGTTTTTTCAGGTACAGGGAAGAGCTGGACAAGGGAATGTGAAAGATAAACAGATTCCTGGCAGTCGAGCTGTCTTGCAATATTATGTGTCAGGGTCCAGGTAGCTCCCACATCCTTTGAATCCGTATCATCTATGCCGATAAGGATACGGTCCCTTCGTGGAACTACAACGGTCCCTTTTGCACAGCGCTCTCCTCCGGATTCTGATATCCTGTAATGTAGAACTCCGTCTGCAAATGCCCTGCAGCGAGTTGCGCCGACGCCTCCGCCCCCCAGCCCTGCATAGGTGATCTCAACTTCGTCCCCCTGAACGATTACGGATTCAATGCCTGCGGCTGCAACCGAGGGTTTGAGTTCGAGATTTGAGGTTCCGGTTTTCATAAAATAACGGATCATATTTCCCGTTGAACGGGCTTTCAGGATAAGTGGAGATTTTGCATAGTGGTAAAGTGACCATGCTGCCCCGCTATAGCAGTTGGAGTGTTCAATAATTTCCGCGTATTCGTTTTTCGCGTCACAGACCGCATAAATGCCCCGGTAAGGCACGGTGTAAGGATCATCAAGATTTACTTCCTCAGTCTGTCTGTTGTCCAGTGCACAGGCGTTTATATGTTTTGTAATGCCGAAGACCTCCTTTTTAAAGGGGATAGAAAGTGGGAGGATAATTGTTTGTCGAAAGCCCATTTCCTGTAGATATATATAAGTATCGTAGATTTAGCAGGTTAAACAAAAAGTTGATAATATAGGGTTTACCGGGCGAACCGGGGTCGAGTATAAGAATCTAACAGTACAAGTATCTAACTGTATTAACCTCATTATCTAACTGTATTAACCAGTATCTATCTGTATTAATTTCGTTTATCTAGCTGTATTAACCAATAATATCTAGCTGTATTAATTTCATTCATTTAACTGTGTAAATTTTATTTTCTGACTAAATTAATCTTAACTACTTGACCACATCTTAACTATTGTGATTCTATCATCTAATCTCAAATATCTAACTGTAATAGCCTTAATAATCTAACTTTAATCTCAACTACTATGGATTTTCTTCAAAATCCATGCCATATTTTGTCCGAGATTTTTCAGATTTTCAATGCCTTCTTTATCCTGTTCGACTTCTCCTATGGCGTTTCCGTAAACCATATTCCAGTAACTTGAGCCTGTAAGGATCATCTCTTTACTGTACAGGAAGTTATTCAGGGTATCAAAAGCACTGATAGCTCCGCCGCGGCGAGCAGCTATAACGGATGCTCCAACTTTATGTTTAAGTAACCCTTTATTTCCTGCCAGTACCATACTTGCTCTGTCAACTAAGGCTTTCATTTGAGAAGTCACACCGGCAGAATATACCGGAGAACCAAGAATAATCCCATCCGAAGCTATCATTTTTGCAAGGCATTCATTGAAAAAATCATCTGTAATTACACATTGCTTATCCTTCTTTTTATGACAGGATCTGCAGGCTTTGCAGCCTTCTATTCTGTTTTCTGAAAGCTGAATGAGTTCGGTTTCAATCCCTTCTTTCGTGAGCTCATCAAATACCGTTTGAATCAGGATTGCGGTATTACCGTCTTTTCTCGCGCTTCCGTTAATACCTAAAACTTTCATAAATTTCAACTCATATTTTATTTATCTAGCTTTTCAGCATTTTAGACCGGCAGAAGAATCAGGCTATAAGGGGTTTATACTTCAAATAAATGTATTTAGAATCTTTTTCTTCTTCTTCTTCGGGCCCGATGAATTATTAGAAATAAGGAATTAGAAGTAAGGGAAATTTGAACAGGTAGAGAAGTTTAAAACTACAGGGCGTGTTAGAAGAATAGGTAATAATTTTTCAGATTCTTTTGGACGTTACAGGATGATTTCAAGTATTCTGATGGAAGCTTCATTTATGGCTTCTGTTACTATTCTTCACAGCTCTTCTATTTGAGTTCTCATTTAACAAACCCTTCGTCTTTAAGGCTTACGTACCTGCCATCCCCTATAATTATGTGGTCAAGGATGTCGATTCCAAGGAGTTTTCCTCCTTCTACCAGTTTTTCAGTAACCATTATATCTTCCCTGCTCGGGCTCGGGTCTCCAGAGGGATGGTTATGGACCATGATTACGGACGCCGAGGATTCCATAAGTGCAGATTTAAAAACCTCTCGCGGATGAACGATACTGGCATTCAGGCTGCCTATGGATACCACTTCTTCTTTAAGTATCTGGTTTTTTGTATCAAGATAGAGCGTTATAAATTTTTCTTTTTTTTGTTCACGCATTTTAGGATACATCAGGGTATAGACGTCCTTTGGGGAAGATATTTTTCTTTTTGGCTCTTCCACAAAGGTTTCAAGCCGCCTTGCGAGTTCAAAAACCGCAGCTATCTGTGCAGCTTTTGCCTTTCCTATCCCATTGACCTGCATAAGCTTTGAAACGTTTGCAAGGCTGAGCTGCTTGATATTATACTCCATGAGTATCCGGCTGCACAGGCTGATAACATTTTCTTCCCTTGAGCCTGTCCTCAGGACTATCCCGAGAAGCTCAGCATTTGAAAGGGATTCAGGCCCGTTCTTAATGAGCCGTTCCCTCGGTCGTTCTTCTTCAGGAAGGTCATGAATCCTTATTTTACTTACTTCCATATTCCATCCCCACTTTTCACTTTTACTGCCAATTAACAGGTATCCGGTGCCCATCAGCCCTGCTGTGTTTAGAGAAAACTGAGCTGCATCCCTGATTACGATTCTTTTCGGGCGGACTGTGATTAATACTATTAATAGTTTGGATATTTGAATCTTTCTAAAAATAATCAAATAAGTCTAAAATATATGAAAAAAGAATTTATTTGTTATCAATTTTGTGTTTATTCTATCCTTATTATAATTCTAGACCTTCAAATGGTCCTATTTAAAGGAAACCGCAGAAATGTGCCGGCCTTTACTTATACCGGGAAATCCATAAGGCTCTTTGATGAAAGTCGTTTCCGTTGTCGGGTATAAGAAATCAGGAAAAACAGCCCTTGTCTCAGCTCTTGTAAGGCAGCTTTCAGGGTTCGGGACAGTGGGTACTGTTAAACACATGGGAGAGCAGCGCCTGAACCCTGCAGAAACTGATACTGGAAGGCATTTTGATGCGGGAGCGGATATGGTAGTGGGGATTACAGGCACCGAACTCGTCAGCTTCGCCAGGGACTCGGGCCTTGAAGATGCCCTTGATATGCTCTGTGACAGAGGCCTTGATTTCGCTGTCGTGGAAGGGTTTAAGGCGAGCAACCTTCCGAAAATAGCCCTTGGAGACATTGAAGGCGTTTCCAACATCATTTTCAGGGTACCGGAAAACATTGACCCTCATGAGGAACTTACAGCGTCCTTAGTAGGAATCGCCCTCGCCCAGCCAGACCGCTATACCCTGGAAGCCCTTGTCAAAAAAGTCCGCAAGAATCCTGATATAAGGAAAGCAGGAGCAATAGGTACCTTTACTGGCATTGTACGCGAGCTTGCGGGAGAAGAAAAAACATCAAGGCTCGAGTTCGAAAAATACGAACCGGAAGCCTCAAAAGTCCTCGACCGTATCCGGGACGAAATAAAGAAAAAAGAAGGTATACTTGAAGTCCTTATCCACCACAAAACAGGCTTAATAGAAGCCGGAGAGGACATTGTTTACATTGTGATCGCATCCGCCCACAGGACCGAACTCTTCCCTGCCCTCAGTGAAGCTATTGAAAGGATAAAAACAGAAGCTCCGATCTGGAAAAAGGAATTCACCGAAAAAGAGCATTTCTGGGTCCATGATAGGGAACATGCCTGAAAAAGGTTAAGAAAGAAAAGAATAGAAAGAAAAAAAGGAAAATGTATATGATATAAAAATAGGGTTTAGTAAACATACTGGGCAGGCTCAAGTTAAAAAGAAATTCAATGTCCGGATGCGGTTAGATGAATAAAAAAACGGAATCTAAAGAGCAAAAAAGGAGCTTTCGAAGCGCGATTGTACTGGCAGGCGGAAGAGGACGCAGGATGGGTATGGTCGAAAAAGCCCTTCTCGAATTCGAACGAAAAACCATTCTCGAGAGACTGCTTGAAAACCTGTTCCGGGTTGTTGATGAGGTTATCCTTTCGGTCCGTGATAACTCACAGAAAGAAAAGCTCTTTCCCGTGCTTGATAAATTTCCTGATAGGGAAATTCGTTTCTGCTTTGATTCTCTGGAAGACGCCGGCCCTCTTGAAGGCATTCGGGCGGGGCTGCTTGAATCCAGATCCGAAAACTCTTTCGTCTGCGCCGGAGATATGCCTTTTGTAAACCCTGAAATTGTAGACCTGCTGTTTGAGAAAGCAAGCGGTCACGATGCTGCTATCCCGAGGTGGGAAGAGAGAATGTTTGAGCCTCTTCATGCGGTCTACTCAAAAAAAATGCTGCCGGAAATCGAAAAAGCTTTTGAGAGGGGGAAACACTCAGTTCTTGCGCCGGTTTTTCAGATGCAGGATGTCGTTTTCGTTGAGGTTTCGGAAATAAGGGAATTTGATCCGGAACTGAGGACTTTTGTGAATATCAATACGGTTGAAGACCTTGAAAACATGATCGGGCATGCGAAGGAAAAAGTGGGATTATAATATAATGAATAATTTGCAGTTTGTTAGCGTGCTGATCCTGCAGCTCAAAACTACTCCTCTAAATCATGAATTTGGGATAATCAATCGAGTTAACTTATTCACTATACCTAACTGTTCTCGTCCCGGCAGAGTTGCGGCTCTGCAGTGCGCTGTCCTTTTCGCTACGCTCAAGAGAACTAACTAATTGAAATCGTACATAGAGGTCTCATTGCGTGCTGGCGTCCTCAATCTCAAAACTGACCCCGCGCCTTTCAAGTTCCTTCATAATCTCTTCCATAAACACGCCGGGCTCCTGTGAATGGATATGGTGGAACTCCTTCGATTTTCCTGGCTCGCCGCCTACGCTTGTTATTCTGACACCGCAGGAAGGGCTTTTAGGGACGCCGATAATCCTTATGCTTACGCCATTTATTGCGAGGTCTTCGAGCATATCCGCAAACGGGGTGAAGATTTCTCTGCAAAAGCGCCTGTAGGCTGGGTGGTCGAGCTGGTCTTTGGTGATTTCCCTGCGCCTTATTCCAAGGTACATTGATTCCGGACAGGGGAGCTGGATTACGTTTGCTCCTTTTGCATCAATAGGGATAACCGGTTTTGCTCCTTTTACTCTTGCAATGGGGTTGAGAAGGCAGTGCCCGAGTACAACTACTTCTTTTTGAGGATTGTCTGTTTCAGGTTTGTCCGGGACTGTGAATCTTTTTGGATTTGCAGGTCCTGAAGGTTTTTCGCGCGCGGAAGGGTTATCCGGGACTGAAAAAGGTATGTAATTTTCCAGCTTTTTCATGTGATCGCCTTTTGCTTTCGTTATTGATCGTCACTGTTCTTATCTGTACTTGAATAAGAGATTATATATTTATCTTCTGCATATGTATCCGAAAATAGGGCATGTGAGCCTGCACAAGAGTCTCATTTTTGCAGTCAGTCAGGACATTGCTGCAAAGAGGGGGTGCAGAGCTGCTGCCTTAAAAACTGGAAGGTCGTGTCACATGTATGAAGATTTTGGAACAATATTGAATAGAGGGTTCAAGACCTGGGTTAGAAATCTGAATATTTGTATTCCATATGTCCTGAATTTTTTTATCAATTTAATCCTTTTTGTCTTTTTCTTTGTCTTAATAGGTGCCCTGCTCTACGTTTCGGGGTCTATGAATGTGGTAGATCCTGCTGTCCTCACCAATGAAGAAATTTACTCCATGATATGGGACGGGTTTAAGAATAATATACCGGTCTCGGTAGCCCTGGTTCTTGCTTTTTTCCTGCTTAGCATGATTCTGCAGGCCTTTTTCACAGCAGGGGCAATAGGAATGGCAAAGAAAGCCTCAGAGACCGGAGATACTGTGTTTTCTGACATGTTCAGATCAGGCTGGAAAAACAGCTTCAGGCTTTTTCTCACGAGCCTTCTTCTCGCTCTGATGGTTCTCGCAGGCATTGTATTTATCGTGCCCGGAGCTCTCACAATAGGAGACCTGAACAGTCTTGTTCACAATCCCGGGCTGCCTGTAAAAGGAATGGGAGTGCTGGGAGCGGGAGTCATGCTCTGGACAGTTTATCTGCTGGTCATAAGTATTTTATTTTCCCTTGCCCCTTATGCTCTAGTAATTGATGAGCTCGACCCCCTTGACGCTCTGAAAGCCGGATACGGTTTTTTCATGAGCAATAAACTTGATGTTTTCTTTCTCTGGACATTTTCAGTCGGACTTGCTTTCGTCAATGGTTTTATCGGCGAGCTCCTGGGTTCGGAAATTCTTCTGGTCTCAATCATAACATATTTCGTGCCGATGATCATACTGCAGCCGTTCACTGCTGTCCTGTGGACCCGGCTTTATCTTCTGGGAGAGGAAAGGAAACTCTATAACCCTGATGACCTGCTTTCCGGTCCTGATGGGTTATAAAAGTCCGAAACTTCATGAAATCTACAAATACTTTTCTTTCTTAACTTTCCCTTTTTCTTAATTTTTTTCTCTCTTAGTTTCTCTTTTTCATAATTTTTTTCTTTCTTGGCTTTCCCTTTTCTCTTGATTTTGGAGCTCGAGCTTACTGGCTGATAGTGTTCCTGAATGTCTTAAATCGAATCTCAATTCATCCTGTTCACGCGTTGTTCTCCGGCTGAACCCGGCTGCTTACAGAAAATAAAAATAAAAATAAAAATAAAAATAAAAATAAAAATAAAAATAAAAAATACAAATGAAAATGAAAGCTTTAACTGTTCTGGAAATCTGATTCAGAATACCGGCTATTTAGCCAGAAAATGCCTGATTTCAGTTCTGCTCTCTTACGTCCTGCCGAGCAGTTTGCATGCCTGGCATATATTTTCCGTGCAGGTATCTCCGCAGATCCTGCATTTTTCAATTTTTGCAGGAGGAAGTTCCTTTGCCAGTGCCCCAACAAGCTTGTCAAATCCCCGGAGCAGAGAGTACTTGGTTCCGGGGTGGTTTGTCTCAAAACCGTTTAACAGTTCCCTTATTTCTCCTCGCAGGGCTTCCCCTGCATACGGGCATTCACTGAAATCCACTGGCAGGGAATTTACGAGGGCATAGAGTGCAACCTCCTTTTCAGGAATATTCCGCAGAGGCTTTGCACGCATAACAAGCCCTTCAACAGCTACAGGAGGGGCAAGCCTGACCATGCGTTCCATGTCTCCTCTGAAGTGGTTAAGGAGAATGGTCTGGGCTTCATCGTCCAGGTTGTGTCCTGTGACCAGTTTCGTTGCGCCTATTTCGATAGCCACCCTGTTAAGAATGCTTTTCCTGAGAACTCCGCAGTAGCTGCATGTGCCTTTTTCGCGGTCCATTACAGCCAGCTCGTCCATTGTTGCGCCATGTTCATCTTTAAAAGATTTTATAATATGGCGGACACCAAGCGCCTCAGTAAGCTGTTTTGCAAGCTCAAGTGATTGCGGACGGTAGCCGTGAATTCCCTCATCGACTGAAATTGCCACAATCTGAATATCAGGCCTGTCCCCGAGGATCTTATGCATGATATAAAGAGCGACCGAGCTGTCTTTTCCTCCACTCAGAGCAACGGCTATTACATCATTTTTCTTTATGCTGTAATCTCTCCGGACAGTCAGCTTAATTTTCCTTTCAACGTCCTCTATAAAATGCCTTTTACACAGGTGCATTCCTGAGTATTTTTGAAAAATAATAGCATCATGGTTACATTTTTTACATTTAATTGTCATTTGAAATCCTTTTAAAGTCCTTTTTTACTTTGCACTGGTAATCTGAAAAAAACGAAAATTTGATTGTAACAGGCTCCTTTAGGAAAGGGAGCACTCGTATATATTGTTTTTTACGTGTCTTTTGCAAAGAAGACTGATCTTTTTAACCTGTCAAAGAAAGCCTGGTGATCATTCATTAAATTATATTTCTTAACTATTTCCTAACTACATTTCTTAACTATATTTTCCAACTACATTTCTCAACTATATTTCTTAATTGTCTTTCTTAATATTTTACTGAACTACATTTCCGAACTATGTCGCTGAACAATGTTACTGAATACTATTGCTAAACTCTGTTTCCAAAGGTATATTCTGTTCATCCATCAAACCTTACTTATTATTCAAATATTCAAATATTCGAATAATTACATGGGAAGAAAGGGATCTTATATGCTCAGAATTATTCCGGCGGGAGCCAGGCATTTTGAGGATTCAGGCTGGCTAAAAAGCTACATGCTTTTTTCTTTTTCAAACTATTATGATCCTGACAACGTCCAGTTTGGAAACCTGCGCGCCTTTAATGATGATACCGTCCAGCCGGGAAAGGGGTTTTCGGCTCACAGGCACTCCGAGATGGAAATTATATCCGTTGTTCTTGACGGGGAAATAATGCATGAAGACAGTATGGGGAACAGGGGAACCCTTGGAAAAGAAGAAGTACAGAGCATTACCGCAGGTACAGGGATACTTCATTCAGAGTTTAACAGGGATAAGGAAATCCTGCACTTTTATCAGATCTGGATTTTACCGTCCAGAAGTGGCCTCGAACCTTCTTATTCTCAAAAAAAGTTTGAATGCATGGAATGGAGAAATCAGCTGCTTCCGGTCGCTTCTGGACAGGATTTTAAGGACGCCCTGAAGATAAACGCCGATGCAACAGTTTACCGGTGCAGCCTCGAAAAGGGACATGTTATCCATTTTTACACACTGGATAACCGCCGAACATTCATTTATATGTCTGTCGGTGAGCTCACCGTTAATGGACAGAGAATAGAGCAGGGAGATCAGGCTCGCATTGACCTTGAGCAGGTAATCCACATGGAATCTGTTTGTGCAGGTCAGCCTGCAGAATTTATCCTGATTGATGTTTCCACTCAGGGAGCGGAAATCCATAACAGGAACTGAGCACGGAATAAGTGTTTTTGAGGCTCATTTTTGAGACAAAAAACCAATCTCAATTTCATTGCCAACAAACCAATCTCAACATCGTGGTCGAATAAAACCAATCCTGTCATTACTGGCTGACAACAAGAATATTATCTTGATAGACTGTATTCTTATAAACCAGGTCTGACAGAGAAAGTCCTGATAAAAAAATTAAAAAAACACATGAAAAGTAAAAAACTCTAAAAAAGGAGATGAGAAGAGGCATACTCAACTGGGAAGAGGAAGTGACAGAAAAGAAAAACTGCCAGGGAGAGGGAGTGATACGATACAGGATCAGCCAGGCAGAGGCGAATCTGACGAGGCTGGAGTTCTCCGGGAGAGAAGCCTGGAAGAACATGAAGATTCTGGCAAGGAGGAATCTTTAGAGGCTGAAGTAACTGAAAAAGAGAATAATTCAGAGAAAAGCCTTCCTGAAAGAGGAAGTGATAAAAAGAAAGGGCATTCAGGGAGAGGAAATGATTGACGGAAGACCAGCCGGAATGGGGAGGGTCTTAAAGGGCAGAAGTTCGGGAAGCCAGATAAAAGTTGAGAGGTTAAGGAAGAAGTAAAGAAGCAGAAGATTGCGGCACAGCCCACTTTGTATATGAAGGATTAATCTTATTTTTATAATAAAGGAACAATGAAACAGTTACTGAATTTAGATGTTTGAGTTGTTAATGGCAAATTCAAAACAGAGTCCCAGTTTTATTGAATATAACAGAGGATAAAACTGGACAGCATAGAGAATAGAGTTGAAGTGGGGGGTAAAAATAGTTTAGAGAGGGATTTGCCCCCGCACTTCTCTATTGCTTCTGATATCTGAGAGACCGGGTGAGGAATGGCGAACCTCACTTCGGACCTCTTTTCCCGATACCTCTCCCTGAGCTTAAACCGAGGAATGGCAAAAAACCTCGATTTTGCCTCAAGAGGGCGGGGTTCCGGGTTGCCCAGAGCAGACTGAGGAATGGCGAACCTCAATTGCCCTGCTGTTTTTTGCTAAATGCTCTCATGAACCCCATTCAATATTAGCATTTAGGACTACAAGCTATAGTATAACTGTTACATATAAAACATAAATGGAAATGATTTTTTTTTTACTTTGTTGTAATAAAGAACCTTCAAATTTTTCAAGCGGCTTATCAGATCGGTAAACTAAAAATGTTTGACTTTTCGAATTTTGCTTTTATACTTTCTGCCGAAAACCCCTCTATTTATTAGAAGGGTATTATTTTCAACGGAAATTTATTTATACTAACAGGTTTGAAATTTCTCATCTTAATTAAAAATCCTGATAGATCGCTTTGTTTTTTCTGATTTAAATACTCTTTTATGCATTTTTTCTTTCATTTTCTTTTTCTTTTATCTTCGTTTCTTTCTTATCTCTTTTCTTTTATCTTCGTTCTTTTCTTATTTTTCTTATTTTATCTTCGTTCTTTTTTTATTTTTCTTATTTTATCTTCGTTCCTTTATGATCTCTCCTGAAATGTGTCTCCCCTATCTTAAATAATATATTTTAGAATTTTATTTTTTTCCAAGAGAAATAAAAATGCGTTTCCCATAGCAGAGCTAAGTATTAATACTTAGTATGTGAAATATTTTACTAAGTTCAAGAGGTTATGTGCCAATAACATAGGGAGTTTTTTGAATGGAAGAGATTTCTCTGTTCCTGATATTTCTTTCTGTTCTTGCAGGCTACCTGCTGGGAATAGTTTCAGGGTTATTGCCCGGAGTACATACAAATAATTTCGCACTTGCACTCGTAGCTTTTTCCCCCTTTCTGGCTGAAAAAGGGGTCGCTCCGTTTTATATTGCTCTCATAATCCTCTCAAATGCGGTGTCTCACACGTTTCACGACATAATCCCGTCCGTGTTTTTAGGCGCACCTGACGGAGACACAGCCCTTGCAGTCCTCCCAGGCCACAGGCTTCTGCTTGAAGGTGCAGGTGCAGAAGCAATAAGGCTCTCTGCCCTGGGGAGTGCGGGCTCTGTGTTTACATCCATGCTTTTTTTATTGCCTTTCTCTCTTTTTTTCGGGGCGTTTTATCCCTACATTCAAGATAGTATGGTATGGATCCTGCTCACGATTGTATTTATTACGATTGCGAGCGAGAAAAACGGGGAGGTGGAGGGAAAGAAAGGCTTGGGTTTGCTTGCAAAATATAAGTATAAAGCTATGGCTCTTCTCCTGTTCCTTATCACAGGAATTCTGGGCCTTTTTGCTTTTTCCAGAGAGGACCTCCTCACTCCCATCATAAACTTCGGGGAAGCTTCCATGCTCCTTCCTCTCCTTAGCGGGCTTTTCGGGGCATCCCAGTTAATAATAAGTCTTTTTACAGGCTCCGAGATCCCTGAAAAATCCATTTCCAAATTTGAGCTTTCCAGAAAAAGAATCCTGAGAGGAGTCTTTACCGGCAGTGCTGCAGGCTCCCTTGTAGCCTGGCTTCCGGGTGTTTCCTCTTCTATTGCCGCTCTTCTGGTAGGGCTTTTTGTTCGCTCGGACTTTGACAGAAGACCAATTAAAAAAGAAGACTCAGAACCTGTACCTGGAGAGCGAAAGTCCTCCCTTTTTTCTGATTCACGCGCAGACCACCAGACTCTTGAAAGCTCAAAGGAGTTTATAGTATCCATCTCAGGAGTAAACACCTCAAATGCAATCTTCGGGCTCGTAGCTCTTCTTATCATAGGAAAGACCAGAAGCGGCGCAATGGTTGCTATAAATGACATACTGGGTATAGAATCACTTGGTTTTCAGATAATTATGCTCTTTTTCGCTGCCATACTCCTTTCTGCCCTGTTTTCATACTTTTCCACAGTATGGATAGGGAATAATGCCCATCATATGCTCCGAAAAATTGACTACACCAAGCTCTGCACAGGTGTCCTTATAGGACTTGCGGTAATGGTATATCTTTTTACAGGTCTTTTCGGTTTATTCATTTTCATTATTTCTACCCCTATAGGCATGCTCCCTTCTTTTATGAACATCAGAAAATCCCATGCAATGGGGGTCATTTTACTGCCTGTTATCAGTTACTTCTTACAGTATAGCTTTTAAACAAAAATCTAATTTTGAACAAAGATCCATTTGAACAAAGATCCATTTGAACAATGATCTAAAAACGATTCCTCTGACTATCTTTGACTATTATACTATTAATCAGTATCCGGAAACTTTACCTGTAATTTCGTTCAGATCTTTGCCTGTTTATTTAGTCTTTCCACAAATTCCGGTTGCAGTATCTCCAGCAGTTCGAGAGGAAAAGTTCGAGAGGAAAAGTTTGAGCGGAAAAGCCTGGAATACCTGAGTTTTCAAAATTAGCTAAACTTTCCAATGCTACTTTACTAATAAGTAAAAATATAAAACTTAAAATGTATTGGGCTGAAATTGTAGAGGGAGCAAAATACAAAGGCTAAATAAAAAATAAATTCCTTAATTTAAAAGTGGCTGGATATTAAAGAAATTAATATGAAATAAAGGGATTTAAATAAAGTCCAAAGCCTTATTTTGATTTGACTGTAGTAATAATTAATGAAAAGGGGTTTACAGGATATGAAAGCACAACTCGAAAAGCGTCTGGCAGAGCTCAGGGCTGAGTATGAGACCGGTCAGAAAATCTTCAAAGATATTGAAGCAAAAATTGTAGAGCTTGAAAAAAGGAAAAATAATCTGAATGAAACACTTCTCAGGATCAGCGGGGCAATCGAGCTTCTGGAAGAGGTTCTGGGAGAAGATAGTAAAAACGAAGTCACAGAAGTAATGGATACGGAATCGCAGGATGCTGGACCACAGGAAGAAAATGTTGAAGTTCCTTCTGTTATAAAATTACCTCTTGAACAGGCTGTTAAAAAGCTGGAAGATTCTGGACTGCTTGCCGGCAATATCGGAGAGAAAAGTGTCTTTGTAGCAGGAATCCGTTTCGGAGACGTTATCCAGCAGGAACCAAAAGGGGGAATGCTTGCAGACAGAGGGTCGACCGTGGACCTGATTGTGGCAACCAAGGGAAAGCTTAAACCTAATCTGGGCAGGGATTCGCCTTTATGCCAATTCTCAAAGCATTGAGGTCAGGATTTAAGGATCAGGAGAAGAAACCTGACTCAGAGAAGTCTGAATTTTAAAAACAAAAGGAAAACATATTGTATACAGGACCTGGTAATGATGAGAGGACTTGAATCCGAATACGGTGTAATTCTTCCGGAACTCCGCGGGCACTGCAAGGCCGCAATCAGGAATTTCGGCAATTTAAATAGTTCTGGGGATGTGGATCTGCATTCTTCTTTTAAGGATTTCTGGACGGAATGCAGCCGGGTTTCAGCCATTCTCTGGTGCAAAAGTGACAAAAAATACCGGCAACGCCTGAGATCGGTCCTTTCTATAGCAGATAATTCTCTTCTCTCCCCGAGGCTCATGTCCATAACCGAGACAGAGCTTAAAAAAATGGAAAATCTCCCAGGAGAGAGTCAAGGGGGAGAGAGTCAAGGCATCCAGAAAGCAGCTCCCTTTTCTTATGACCCTGCTCAGGGAGTTCTAAAGATTCAGGATAAAAGGCTTGAAATCCTGCCCCTATTTATGGCTGTAAGGGATCTTTACTCTTCTCTCCCTTTTTTTGATGAACTCAAATCCTGTACTGAAATGCTTGAAAAGGATCCCCGGAACGCCACAGCACTCTTTCAGAAATCCTTACTTCTTTATAAGGCGGGAAGGTTTGAAAATTCCCTGAAATTTATAGAGCAGGTGCTTGAAATCGTACCTGATGACTTCAGAGTCTGGTATAATAAAGGTGTAATTCTTTCGGATATGGTTCTGCTTAAAGAGGCACTGGATGCTTATGACAGGGCAATTGAGCTTGAACCTTCTTTTGAGATCGTATGGGACAATAAGGGAGTAGTGCTTGCAGGGCTTGGCAGGCTTGAGGAAGCACTTGAAACATATGAAAAGGTTCTCCTGAAAAACCCGAAATATGCAGAGGCCTGGGCAGGAAAAGGCTCGGTTCTTTCTGCACTTGACAGGAAAGAAGAAGCTCTTGAGGCATACAGCTCAGCTCTGAAAATCAGGCCCGTCTATCCTGAAGCCCTGAAAGCTGCCGGAAACCTTCTTTTCAAGCTCGGCAGGTATGAGAAAGCTCTATCAACATATGATATGGCTCTTCAGGCTTCACCGGAAGATCCCGGGCTCTGGGCTGGAAGGGGGCTTGTCCTTTCCGAACTGAACAAACAGGAAGAAGCCCTGCAGAACTGTAACAGAGCCCTTGAATTGAGGCCGGGATTTAATCCAGCTCTTGAGATCAAGGTCGAAATCCTTTCGAGAATTAGCCGCCAGAAAGCCGAAAATTCCCGATAATTTTTTCTTTACTAGCTATATTTTACACAAACCCTTTATTCCGCTTATTCAGTAAAATTCGAATCAGAAAAAGTATATCTTATTTGAAATAAAAAGTCCTCAATACAGGCTTGCTCCGGTTTCATGCATAAAACCGGAAAACAAGGCATGGAAAATGTTTCCTGAAGGGGCCCGAATAACTCCATTAAAAGAGGATTTCGAAATGAACGAGAAAAAGAACACTGCAGAAAACACCGTAAATAAGCAAAAGGAGCTGGAAACGGCAGAAAAAACCAGAGAAAAAGAGGACCCCAGACAGCTCCTTCTATCAGCCAGTGAAACCGATAATTATGAGGACAAACTCAGGATCTACGACAAAGCCTTGGGTCTGGACCCTCTATACTTTGATGCCTGGCTCCAGAAAGGTTTTGTCCTTGACAGGCTGGGGAGGTCGAATGAAGCTCTTGACTGTTATAACAAAGCTCTCGAAATCGAGCCTGATCACCTTGGAATAAAATGCCTCAAGGGTTTTGCTTACAGCAATCTGAAGGATTATGAAAAAGCTATAGAATGTTATGATGAGGTCCTTAAAGTCAATTCTGAAGACGTCTTTTCCCTGTGCCAGAAAGGTTCTGTTCTGGAAAACCTTGGGAGGTACGGAGAAGCCATGGAAGCTTACGACAGGGCTCTTGAGATAGACCCTGCTGATATCCTTATCAGAGAAAAAAAGATGAGACTTCTCGGGCTTATTTATAAAAAAGGAACTCTGGTCGATTCTCCGGACAGCGACTTCAACTGAATCTCAATGCCCGAAAAATCTTATTTAAAACCGGAATTTAAAAACCGGAATTTAAAAACCAGAATCTAAAAACCGGAATCTAAAAACCAGAATCTAAAAACCAGAATCTAAAAAATAGTACAGGCTGTTTTCCAGCCTTTACTTTTTACTCTGTTCGTTTTCTTTTCTGATCTCTTCAACTGTTTCCATAAGTTTTTCTTTGATTTTGATGATCGCGTTAACAGCCTCACCGCCTTCATCAATAGGGGCCCTCTTTTCCAGGTCAGCCTGCATTAACTGCTGGTCAAAAGGAATTTCTCCAAGTACGGGGATGCCAAGCTCTTCAAGCCTGTCATTGACCTTTCCTGCACCCCCTTTATTGATTACTGCAGCGATGTGTTTTACCCCTATCTCGGAAGAGAGCTTTTTTATTCTCTCGGCTGTTTCTAGAGACCTTGCTCCCGGCTCCACAACCACGATCATAAGGTCCATTCCGCGCGTGGTGCCCCTGCCCAGGTGCTCTATACCGGCTTCCATGTCAAGGATAACCGCGCTCTTTTCCTTAAGCATAAGGTGTCTTAGAAGGGCCCTGAGGAATGCTGATGCGGGACACATGCACCCGCTTCCTCCTTTATCCACTGTACCCATGACAAGCATCCTGACTCCATCGGGTCCTATAACCCCGTATTTGCCTGCAATGTCGTCAACTTTCGGGTTATAGATAAAAGCCCCGCCTTCGGCACCTGCCCTTTCCTGAATAAGGTCTTTGAAATCGGCAAGGGGTTTTGGGGGATTTTCTATACCCAGAGAAGATGCAAGGTTCATGTCCGGGTCTGCATCTATTGCCAGGACTTCATATCCGTCTCTTGCAAGCAGTCTTGCCAGAGTGCCTGAGAGAGTAGTCTTTCCAACGCCGCCTTTTCCGGTGATTGCTATTTTTATTCGAATTCCCCCTGGGATTTAATATAATTCAAATGGAATATTTTCTACTTGGATATGACCATCAAACTGTTTATACTTATTGATTTATATCTGGTTTTCTGGAAAAAATCCGGAGAACTTCAATATTTTTATTCTACTCTCCGGAATCTACTTTCAGGGGGGCTTTAGCCTTAATTTTTATCTGTACGTAGCCTTAATTTTTATCTGTACGTTATATCCAGTTTTGGCTCAAAGTCTCCTTCATCACATTCGAGGCTATAGAAGGCTACATAGTCGGAGTTTTCATAGCGCGTTTTTATCAGGAAACCCGTATTTCCATATTTGCCGCTTACGTATTCTTTTACGAGATCGGTTACGTCCAGCTCATAATATCTGAAGTCAGGAAGCGTCCCGCTTTTAATTGTAAATGTGGCATAAGGAGTGTTTCCCTGGGCTACTCCCTTCTTATCGTACCAGTCTCCTCCGGCATTTTTCCACTTAACACCTCTATCTTTTTTATTCCAGCTTACATGGTCAGGATCCCACGAATCGGCAGGTCTGTAAAGATCAACAACAGTATCTCTGGTCTTTGGAACAGTCGGATAGTACCAGTAAAGAGAAAGAACTGCACTGCTTATTTTTTCAGCATCTGCGTATCCGCTCAGGTCAAACCAAATTATATCCCTGTCGTTTCCAACTCCGGGGCTGTTTCCAAGATCGAGGCAGGGCTTGCTCGGATAGGTGTATTCAGGAGATTTTTCACGCAGTCTGTTATCATACATCTCAGATATCTGTGGACCTGCTGTGGGTGCGGAAGTCTGGAGCCCCGGAGATGCAGGTATTTTTGAGTCTGTTACAGGAGTTGCCCCTTTCAGGGATGCATAATTAGTATTTCCGTACCTTCCGATATTAATCCTGTTTCCATTGTCTTCAGGCTCATTTGAATAGTCCGAGGATGGATTTCCGGCGTCAATGCACGGGGAACTTACACTATCCTTTACCCATGCTGAGCCTGTCCAGCGCCCGGCTGTTGATTTAAGATGATAGTCACCATTTTTACTATCTGCGAAAAGAGGGTCAGCATTTATGTCAGTTGGATGATTTACGTTTTTATAATTGCCGGCTGCATTATTGTAGACGCAGTTGTATTCCAGAACCATATTATGTGACTTGGGGAGGCAATTAACCACACCATACCCGGTGTTGGTTCCTTTTGTTTTTCTGGGGACTGTATTAACAATTATGTTATTTCTTACAGTTGTCGTATATCCTTTTCCTGAAGGTCCGGCATTGTCGTCGGTCTTGTACATATTTACAACTGCCGCATTATGAACCCCGTCAAAGACGTTGTTTTCGACCAGTACATTATGGAATCCGCTGCCAAGAACCCCTCCAACCCACTGAATATTTTTGTTCGTACCCGAACCGCTGAAAATATTGTGGTGGATGTGGCAGCTTGTTAAGCTTTTATCATATGCACCGGCAGTCCCGATAACCCATATTCCAGGCCCGTAAGTGTTTGTGATCAGGTTATCATAGATCTCTACATCCATACTGCCTGATGACCTGTGGATCTGGATACCCGGACCCGCGTTCGGATAAGAATCAATGAAGTTATCATGGAACTTTACGTTATCAGAATTCCAGACTCTGAGCCCGCTATTTATCCGGCAGGTAATCCTGTTGTTCCAGGCTTCCACATTCCTGGACTCAACAGCATAAAACCCATCATGCCCGGGTAAATTTACTGTATTGTCATGGAACTGGATATTTTCGCAATCGTATATTCGCAATCCGTCGCCATGCCCATCGTGCATGTACATATCATATACAAAGAGATTTTTTACGTGAAGGAAGCAGATGCAATTGTAATATCCTTCTCCAACCGGAGTTTCGGTATTCCCGTCATGGTTTGCATCGATTTCAAACCCTCTTATGGTTATATTGCTTAGCGAACCCTTGTTACCGATTAAGGGGACCATGGGCTCATTGGCCCATCCTGCATGATTAACCAGTTTGACAACAGCGTCGGAATCCCCCTCAAGAATCGTATTGCTGCCTATCAGGAGAGTGTCATCAATTACATATGTAAAAGGCCCTTTGAGGTGAACAGTTGTATATTTAGAGTTTTCTGCAACGAATTTAAGAGCCTGGTTAATCTGTAAGTTATCGTCTTGTCCATCACAGTTGAAATCTCCACTGCCGTCTCCTGCAACATAAACAACCGGACCTGAAGACATGCATAAAACAACAGGAACGTGTGCAAAAAAGAGGAGGCAGCCTGCCAGAAATATAATTCCTGATTTTCCTTTCAACATTTTTTCCACCTGGATAAAATTAATATAATATTTCTTAATGTATACTGAACAAAAATTTATATTGTAATGTATCAATTTTTTCAAGGAAACTCTACCTGCAGGTAAAGTGACTCTCCCCAGGTTTTTAGTTTCTCTATGATACAAGCAACAATATTTTGCAGGTTGTATACACTATTCCGGGATTCACGCTTTAGAATAAGCCCAGGCGGATTCCCCTGCCAGAGGTCATTAATTTTTGTAAAAATCGATTATACAATGGCAGGGTTCAGACTTGATTCTGATGCGTATAACTGTCTAACTTCCTATTGTAGTTAATGAAGCCATCATATAAAAAATATTGCAAATAAACCCATGAAACTTTCAATTTTATTTAAAAAAAGATTTGGATATCATTATAAACTATTGTATAATTAAGTACCTGATGAATTAACTGATAGATGAATTAAATGATAACAGGTCAATTGCCCCTGAATGCTTCTTTTTACATCTCATTTATGAAATCAAATCCTTTTTCCGAAGCAATCTGTGAAAGGTATTTTTCTATATGCCCACCCTGCTTTTTAGAAAAGCCAGAATCTCTGGCAAGCCTGTCAAGTGTTTTCTGGACTCCGGTTCCGTACTGCACTGCTTTTTTCTCTTTCCAGAGAATTTTCTGAGGAAGCAGGCCTTCCGCGGCTTTCCTTAGGATGTATTTTCGTATATAAGCGCCTTCTTTTTTCCTGACTTTAAGTTCCGGATTTATTGCAAGCCCGGTTTTTATTACTTCTTTATCCAGGAAAGGCACCCTGAGCTCAACGGAATTTGCCATGGCAACCATGTCGTCTCTTTCAAGGTTGATTGCTGAGATGTTCTCAAGGTCAGAGTAAATCTCCCTATCAAGAACATCAGCTCCCTGCTCGAAAAATCCTTCATGCCTGCTGTACCCTCCAAAGAGTTCGTCTGCTCCCTGCCCTGTCAGAAGGACTCGTTTTCCCTCTTCTCTTGCGGTTTTTGCGACTATGTGAAGAGGAAGCCCTATGGCAACCTTCATGGGGTCGGTAGATTCGGTTGCGTAGATTACTTCAGGGACCGCTGCTTCGATTTCTTCGGGAGAAAGGAAATGAGTCTTGAGATTCCTTTTCATGCCTATGGCTTCGGCTGCATACTCTGCCTGGGCAATGTCATGGGAATCAGGAAGCCCAACAGCATAAAGGGAGACATACGGGTCTATTCTTTTTGCAAGGGCTGCCAGAAAAGTGCTGTCAATGCCTCCTGAAAATGCTATTCCTGAAATAGGGGTAAGCCTGAGTTCCACAGCCTTTTCAAGAGCTGCCTTCAGGTAAATTATGGCTTCTTTTTCTGCGGAAATTCTCTTCTCAGGCTGTGTTATTTTAAGTGATTTTTCCGTAAATTTTTCTGCTATTTTTCCGTTTTCTGTACTGAAGCCCATAATCCCTCCCTGAGGAAATGGTTTTACTTCTCTCCCGGTGAACGCAAGGGCTTTTTTTTCTGAGGCAAAAGCTAATCCTGGTTTTACCATACTTTTTTCATAAAAATAAAAAAGAGGCTTTACTCCCGACGGGTCCCTGGCAAGGACAAGCTCTGTCCCGCAGGCATATGCAAGGGCGTAATCCCCATTTACTTTCGAAAGCACGGAAAAGACGGCATTTGTCGGCTTAATCCCTTTCCTAACCTTGCGTTCTATAAGTGTAAAAAGAAGCTCGGTATCAGAATCGGTTTTTAACCCGATTTCGGCTGCAAGCTCTCGAAAATTGTATATCTCTCCGTTAAGTACGAGGGACCCTGTTCCGGTAAGCGGCTGGGGCATGTCTCCTGTTATCTTTAGCAGTGTATTTCCTATGCTCAGTTTTCCTTCAGTATGGATTCCACAGGCATCAGGTCCTCTGTGCCCGAGGATTGCAAGCATTTTTTTTACTTTCGTATTGCTGTCAGGAGTTCCGAACATTCCCGCTATTCCGCACATAATTACACCTTTTTCTGTCCTCTGTTCGGTATACACAACTCCGCCCTGTATTTATTGCTTTGCCATCCCCGTAAATGGAAGTGCATCTGTGAATATCCCGAAAAACCGCTGCATTCAGGTAAACAGATTTTCAAAAAACTGCTTGCAATGCAGGCTGAAATACGCAGTTTAAAATACGACAAGTCATTAAAATATGATTGCTAAAATAATGTTATTAAAATTAAGGTCACTAAAATTAAGGTCATTAAAATTAATTGTTAAGCTGTATGGGTCAGAGAGATCTTTATAATTAAACTCGTAGGCGAAGCGAAAAAGACCTTGTGCTATTTCACTCGCAGTTCACCTTCCGGAAGATCTTGGATTTCCTGTGACCCGCACAGAATTCCGGATGGCGCGACAGGAGGAGAAATCATGTCTTTTTGTCTGCAGTCCTTAAATCCGCAGTCCTTAAAAAGAAGAGCTCTAAAATTAGCATAAAACAAAATTGGGAGAAGATTATTTTCCAGAATACCCGTTTTGCCTGAATCTTTTCAGTTTTTCTTTTTCATCCGGGCGGCTCCTCCCTAAGAACTTCCACAGCGAACACGGGATCCCCTTGCAGTGCAGCAAAGGGATTTCTTGCGCTTTTTTCATCCCCTATCCAGATGGAGTGAGTGCAGAAAAAGCAACAGCAGCGTGTGGTGTACAGGTCATTTTTTGGCACGTAAGCTCTGCAGCAATTGCTGCCTCTAAGAACTCCATGTTTGCAGAGAACAAGCTGCCTGGTCAGGTGCAGATCCTATTCCAGGCTGACCTGTTTACTGCCCCAGCTATCAGGTCCATTGAAGTTCAGTATTTCACCCGATTTATATTGGGTTATATATACATTTAAAACTTCCCTGGTCTGTTAAATATTTTTATAATAAATATTTTATAATTATAAATGATATCTAGACAAAATTCGGACAAAAAGGAAAATTTAATTTCCCAGAACTTTGACAGAGAAATTTAATTTACAGGACTTTTACAGAGAATTCTGATCTTTGTGAAGGAAGTTTTTTATCTCCGTCCTCCAATATACGCAACGTTTTTAAGCATCTTATAATTATTATGTGCAGACCGGAAATTGTTTACCTTTAAGTTTGCTTACCTTTAACCCTATATAGTATTCGGGATACTGAAAAAAGGCAAAGTCCGATTAATCCAAATATTTAATTTAAAGATTCAAAAAATTTAAAGATTCAAAATTGAGGCTTATAAAGATGCAGTACCAGGCAACAGTAACCATTGAACAGAAAGCAGGCATGCTTGATCCTGAAGGCACCACAGCCAAGAGGGCTCTCGGACACCTTGGATACGCAGTCGAAAGCGTAAAGACTGCAAAACTGTATGAAATCGTGCTTGAAGCCGAATCTGCCGAAGTTGCAAAGCAGAAAGTTGATGAGATGTGTCAGAAACTTATTGCAAACCCAATCATTCACAACTATACAATAGAGCTCAGGGAATTCAACTAAGGGTTCGCTGCGGGAATAAATGATTGAAAAGCAAATCCAGAAAACTAAATGCTTTGTAAATTTGAAGGAAGATTTGAGGGAAAAAGATGAAAATTGCCATTATTCAGTTCGGAGGCACAAACTGCGACATGGACGTTCTTCATGTCCTTAAAGACGTGGTTGGTGTGGATGCCGAAACTGTCTGGTACAAAGAAGAAAGCCTGACAGGTTTTGACGGAGTTGTTGTCCCTGGAGGCTTTTCCTATGGTGATTATCTCAGGGCGGGAGCTATAGCAGCCAGAACTCCTATTATGGATTCCATAAAGAAAATTGCATCCGAAGGAAAACCTGTCCTGGGTATCTGCAATGGTTTCCAGATCCTGACCGAAGCCCGGCTTCTCGAAGGGGCTCTTACTACAAATGAGTATCCCAAATTCAGGTGTCACTGGACCAACCTCAGAGTAGAAACAGCAAATACCCCCTTTACCTCAAAGTTCAGGAAAGGAGAGGTTATCAAGCTGCCGATAGCCCATATGGAAGGCAAATTCTACGCTGAAGAAGCGACCCTTGCAGAGCTTGACGAGAATGAACAGGTTGTTTTCCGTTATGTGGACGAAAAAGGAAGGCTAACTGATAAAGCCAATCCCAACGGTTCCCTGGAAAACATTGCAGGAATAGTGAACTCTTCAAGAAACGTTCTCGGGCTCATGCCTCATCCTGAAAGGGCATCTGAATCAATCCTTGGTTCTGATGAAGGCAGGAAGGTTTTCGAGTCCATGGCGGATTATATTGCAGAAAATTTCTAATCCGCTTTTCACTTCTTTTTTAGTTATTTCTTTCTAAACTATCTCTTTTCAAATTACTTCTTTTTTATTTATCTCTTTTTTATTTATCTCTTTTTAGCTATCTTTTCTCAAGCTACATCTTTTTATGCTACTTCTTTTCAGATTATTTTTTAACTCTAAGGTTGAAATTTCCCTCTCTCGAAGCGAAGCGACAGGTGGGGGACGAAAGCCTCTGCCAGAATGAGCCTGGAACATACCTTAAAGGGCTCTCCGCCAACACTATCTATCAAATTGTATTTTTCAAGTATGTGATATCCTGTATTTCCGGTATTTTCTGTCGTCCTGGCGGTTTTAACAGTAAATATTATGGATCTTCAAAAAAATGTGCTTTTATCTTGGTAATATTATGGTTAATATACTTAATATCAAGTAGCAAATAAGATAACAAAAGTATTAAATACCAATTGGTACTATAGAAGAGTGTCTCTACCCGACAGACACAAATTTAGTCGCCTCCTAAATCGTCGAAAGCACCTTGAACTCTTTTTTGCCCCCGCCTGAGATAAACGGGCAGGGGTCAGGGGTGCTGAAACCGGGGATAATGATAAAAATAGTAAAATTATATCTGAAAATTATATTCTCTGACTATTCTGAACCCCAGGCTATTGAGCTTTTTATCCTGGGCAGCAAAAAGCCTTTCAGCCGACCTGCAGCAACCTGCGTTCCCATTCCACCCGCCGCCTCTCCTTATCCTTACAGGGACAGATACGCTGGGAAAAAGGCTTTCCCATGCTCTCCCGTCTGAAGGCGCCCCTTTGTAGCTTATGTGGTATTCATCCTGCATCCATTCCCCCACGTTTCCGTAAAGGTCGTAAAATCCCCAGGGGTTAGGATTTTTCAGGCCCACTGGATGAGTCTCAAGTCCGGAGTTCTCAAGAAACCAGGCATATTCTTTAAGTTTCGATTCATCATCGCCGAAAAAATAGCTGCCTGAATTTCCTGCCCTTGCGGCATATTCCCACTCGGCTTCCGTAGGGAGTCTGTAGACCGGACTTTTTTCCCCAGTATCTTCTAACGCATTGAGTTTCCGGACAAACTCCTGAGCTTCTTTCCAGGAGACATTTTCAACCGGATGTTTCTCATCCCTGAAATATGAGGGGTTATTTCCCATTACTCTACACCATTGTTCCTGGGTAACCGGATATTTACCAAGATAAAAAGGCTTTTTAATGGTTACTTCATGCACAGGGCTTTCCCAGAGCTTTCTGCGTTTCTCGTTTAATGGAGATCCCATTAAAAATTCTCCTGCAGGCACCAGGACAAACTCCATCCCCATTGCATTTCTGATCTGGCTTCCTGCAGTGACATTATTTTTTACATGAACCGGACTTTCGATTAAGTTCTGAGACAAGTTTTTAACTGTGTCCTCCAATGCGCTAGATGAATTTCTGGCTGGATTTCTACTTAAATCTTCAGTTACTTCTTCAGTTACTTCTTCAGTTAAATGCCCTTTCAGACCCTCAATTGAATCTTCAGTAAAAAATCTAGCCGAGTTTTCAGTTAAACCTTCTTTAAAATTGTTAACAATGGAATTGGAATCTTCAAAGCTAATACATTCTCCGTAAAAATATATGTTTGAATCCAGCGGTCTCACATCTCCATATGAATAAATATTCTGCAGATAATATTCTAAAGCTTTCTGTTTCTGTTATATATTTTTTGTTCTTTCCTGTTTGGTATTCCGTTTACTTTTTTCCCTCTTCTTTTCGTTTATTTTCTTTCGTTTTCTTTTGTTTCTTTCGTTTCTTTCGTTTTCTTTTCATTTATTCTCTTCTTTCCTTTTCTCTTTTCATTTATTCTCTTCTCTTCTTTTCCTTCCCTTCTCTTTCTCTCCTTTCCTTTTTTCTCTCTTTTCTCGCTCAATTTTTAATTCTGGATGTCTAAGAACTTGAAAACTAACTGAGAGAAATAACCGCGCTCAAAAATCAAAAAGTTTTTAGGGCATTGTTGTAGAAATTAGAGGGCAACTGAAGGTGAGCGCGTGAAACAGTCACTTATCAATCTTATCTTCTTTTCTGACAGGAGAAAAGAGCTTTTGTTTCTTCTCAGGGAAGGGCCAAGAGATATTGATGCAATCAAAGAATTGCTCAATGTAGATGCCGGCACGATCCAGCCCCATATAAAAAAAATGAAGGATGCTCACCTGCTTGTCGAGGAAAAAAAGGTCTACAGCCTGTCTGAAATCGGAAAAGTAATAGTCGAAAATCTGGCTCCTTTCCTGAATACGATTGAGGTTTTTGAAGTCAATGAAGATTACTGGAAAACGCATGACTTAACCTCGGTTCCAGATTTTCTTCTGGACAGGATTGATGAGCTCGGGCATTGCGAACTTCTTGAGCCCGATGTGGAACATATGCTTGAAACGCCAAAAGCTTTCATAGAAAATATAGCTAGTTCTAATGAGATACTTACTTTTGTATCTTATTTTCATCCTGAAGCCCCTTCCCTGTACGCAGACCTTGCGGAAAAAGGGACTAAAATAACACTCTGTATGGCAGAAAACGTAATATTGCGCCTGTTCTCCAGTTTTCCGGAAGAAGCTGAAAGGCTTTCCATAAGTGAAAATTCAAAAATATTTGTCTGCCAGAAGCCCGCGCCAATCCCTTCAATTGTTGTAACTGACAGGTTCCTTTCACTCAAACTCTTCGAAAACGGAGGAAAATTGAGGGATCAGATACTTATATCCACTGAGAAAAAAGCTCTGGACTGGGGAAGGGATCTTTTCTGGCACTGCATGGAAGTGGTCGAACCGGTAGAAGGAAAAACATTCTTCCAGCTTCTTGCGAAGCGTCAGCCTGTCTGCAACAGGCATTCCGTAAATGTGGACTAAATGCGGCATGGGCAGGCTCAGGCAGGTAATCTTCATTCAGAGCCCATGATTTTTATCAGGATAATTTTGAGCTGTTAACAGATTTTTTTCAGATTATTTAGAGCAGTTAACAGATTTCTAATCAGTATTGGAGCTGAAGTATAACATCTGCATTTTCAGTCCCATGCTGTCGATTTCAGGTTTGTCGGGCACATACACAAACCCGTATTTGTTCCCCATCAGTGCAGTAAGAGCAGCTACAAGCGCATCCAGAACATCATCTTTTGCAAGATCCTTTCTTCTGTATTTTGAAAGGGAATATTCTATTATTTTGCATGCAGCTATTTCACCTGAAGATTTGCAGACCCTGCCCAGGGCTTTTTTTCTCTCAAGAAAACCTTCGGCTTTCTTTTTTGAGAATTTCATGGGGGAGCCTTCAAAAGCCTGGAAACAGATTTCAGGTCCCACTTCCCTGACCTTTTCCCTGTAATTTTCATTTTTTACCAGAAAACTGTCCACATCCCGGATTTTAGGGACTATATTCCATGCCTGCTTTGAGATCCGTTTTCCAGTGAGCTTCTCATTTACCTCGCAGGCTTTCTCATAACTTTCCGCATAAACCGCTTCCCTGCATGGCACAGGGAAAATACTTGACTTTCGAGATTTCATGATTTTTCTGGCTTCAGTATCGGCAAGTCGTTCTCCGGCACCCCCGTTTTTCAGGCCAACAGGAATGTCGATAAGGACTAAAGGCTCTGCCTGAGTATAATTATTTTCCAGAAAATCCATCAGTAACGAAAATTCAGGGAACAGGGCAACTTCCCATTTGCAGTCATATTCTTTTTCTCTTTCATCTTTTTCTTCTTCAAGGAACACCGCAAACCAGCCTGCTCTGCAGCCGTCGACCCCGACAAAGACCTTTTTGCCCATACCTGTACTGAGAGCATAAACTTAAAGAATTTTTCCTGCGGAGATAATAGCTGCTGGAAACCGTTAATTAGCTGCAATATATACGAGTAGCTGCAATGTATACAAATAGCTGCAATATATACGAATAATACTACGATCAGTGGGATACATTATAAAATCGGAGACAGGTTATGAAGTTCTGGTTGCTCAAAGCCGCAGGCACTCTGGAAGACGAAGAGATAATCCTTGAGAACAGCGTGATTACCATCGGGGGGGCGGAATTTCCGGATTTATCCGGCATTAAAGAGAAAGAACAGGTAGAAAAGGTCATAATTGAGAAATATCCCGGCATGAAGGGTAAGCTTTCTGATAAATGGGCAGGGGAAATCTTCTTTTTCATTACAAATATCAAAAAAGGTGACCTCGTTGCAGTCCCGCTAAAGACCAGAAACGAAGTGCTTATCGGAAAGGTCACCGGAGATTACGAATACCGCCAGCTCAGCGATTTTATCAGCCATACCAGAAAAGTAAGGTGGCTTAAAACAATCTCCAAAGGAGAATTTGAAGAAGAATATGATGTTGACCTTAATTCTCCTGAAGCCCTTTCCCTTATAAATACAGACTTTCAAAAACTTTCCGAACTTGTTGAAGTAAAAAGCCTGGAAACCATTACACAGGAGCTTTTCTTAGCTCTTGAAGACCTTAACTTGACCAGGGAGAAATTGCTTGAGCTTACCAGCAGGCTGGCTGAAACCGAAGAAATATCCGAAATCAGGAGAATTGCAGAGGAAATGGAAAAAATATTGGAAGAGAATTGAAGGAAAGGAAAAATTAAGTAAAGGAGAGGAAAAAACCTCTTCTTAACCAGAATTAAATATTTTTACCTATGAGGTCATTCAGGTCAAGTTCGAATCCTACAACGGCATACCCGAGTGAAAACTTGCTTATTACCTCAGGCTGTAATTCTCCGAAAACTCCAAGCTTTTTACCGTTGACGTAAACATCTGCCCGCCTGCCTTCAAGGAATGCGGGGTCTTTTGACTCTTTTACTTCATAAGAGAGCATCATCTCCCTCATAAAGGCGTCAACTACCTCATATACTTCGGTGAAGTTTGCCTGTGGGTGGATGGAGACCGCAGCAACGTGCTGACCTGTTGTTTCATTGCTTACCACCTCTCCGAACTCAAATATCTTCTGTGGAAGTTCCCTGTGCTGGTTTAAGGCAAGGATTTCAAGAAGATTGGGGAGCACGGTTGTCCTGAGCATGGTCTGGTCTTCGCTTATCGGGTGAAGCACGTAGGTAACATCATCAGTCTTTTCCCTGCACATATTTTCAAAGTTGACCTTTTCGCTGGTAAGCGTGAAGGGCATAACCTCATAATAACCGAGCCCGACCATTATTTCGTTTACCGGAGCCCGCATAAGGGAAATCGGGTGGGACTTGCCTGCGGTATAGGTCTCAGGGATCTTTACCTTGATATTCTCGTAACCATAGCCTTTGGCAATGTCCTCCACAAGGTCATAATTGTGCAGGATATCTGCCCTGTAAGCCGGAACCCTTACCTCAACAGTTTCCTTATCCAGGGCGCATGCCCCAAAGCGCATCCTTTCAAGCTGTTTTACTATCTCTTCAACCGGGAGTTCCATGCCTATCAGGGACTTTACCTCGCCTGTTGTAAGCAGCCTTTCTTCTGGCTCAAGGTCAGGAAGGACAAGCTCTTCGCCTCCGGGGCGGATTACCCTTACAAACTCAATTTCTCCGCCTCTTTCGGCAAGGGCTGTGACAACGATGTTTAAAGCCGTATACACAGCTTCCCCAAGCCCTGTAACGTCAATGAAAAGGTCTGTTGTCTCTTCGGTCACAGATGTGAGCGTGCCGTTGATAATTGGAGGGAAGGACAACACATTGTCGTCTGCGTCCAGGATGATCGGGTATTTTTCAAAACCGCTGACAAGATGGGAAAACCTTGCGCCTTTGGGATGTTTTTCAAGGATTTCTGTCATGCTCATCTTTTCCGTGTAGTCAAGAGGCACGAACTCGAACCCCGGGTCCACTGCCATATACCTGAAAGGCGGCTTCACATTTTTGAGGTCGTGGACTCCTATAGAAACTTTTTTCCTGTTTCTACCGAGGCCCCAGTGAAGGTCTTCCTGAAGGTCCATAAGGGACTTTATGGAAGAGGAAGTGAACTTTACTCCCCTTACGACCGCGCACCCAAGGAAAGGCCTGATTTTCAGGATATCCTCACTTACGGATATGGACACCTTATAGGGCTTTATCTCGTATTCGGGAAGTCCGGTCTCAAGGTCCAGAAAACCCCGCATTGCCCTGGCTGCCCCTTCCACACTGTAGAGGTCAGGCCTGTCAGGGAAGAACTCGATGTCAACGTATTCGTCTTCAACCCTTTCAATATCGGCACCTATCATGGGCACTCTTTTTATGATGGTTTCCTTGTCTGTTCCCGTGAGTTTCTCGAGGTCTTCATAATGCAAGGTGATTACTGGCATAGGGATTTCATCTCATCTGTTGCTGGCTAACTTAACCCCAAAAATAATCTACTTTAGATTTAATGCTTTTGTTAGGGGATTGTTAGAAAAGTTTCAGAGTAAACAGTATCTCTTAATATTATATGGCTTTTTTGAGGGACATTCTGGCAGAGAGCCGGTAAAAAACAAAATCTTTTTTTTCAAATTGTGCATGTGTACAGGAGATGAACACAGAGCCCGTTTTAATCAGGAGTGATGGAATCAAAAAAGATGACGATAAAAGTGATAACTGCAAGATCGATAAAGGAAAGGTGGATAAAGGAAATATTGATAAGGGAAATCTTGATGAAGAAGATGTCGATAAAGAAAAAATCGATAAAGAAAAAATCGATGAAAAAAAGGTCGATAAAGGAAGGGTGGTTGTTTCCTGGACCGGAGGTAAGGACGGTTGCCTCGCGTGTTATGGGGCAATCTTGGAAGGTTTTGAGGTGACCCACCTCCTGAACTTCAGAGAAATCCGGAGGCGCGGCTCCCATGACATCAATCCTGCTCTTCTTTATGCACAGGCTGAAGCTCTCGGGATTCCCCTTATCCATAAGGACTTTATTTCATATGAACAGGAATTCAAAAAAGCGGTCCGTAATTTAAGAAATAATGGAGAGAAAATCGATGGGGCAGTTTTCGGGCATATCGAGACTCACAGGAAACTTGTAGACAGGATCTGCGGAGAACTGTGCCTCGAGTTGATAATGCCGCTCTGGCAGAAGAATTCCAGGCAGATTATAAATAGCCTCATAGATTCGGGGTTTGAGGTGATACTTATCAGTGTCAAAGCCGATTTGCTGGGAAAAGAGTGGCTTGGCAGAAAGATCGATGAAAATTTCATATGCGACCTGAAAAAGCACAATCCTTCAATCGATCCATGCGGTGAAAACGGGGAGTTCCATACTTTTGTCACCGACTGTCCGCTGTTCAAAAATAAAATAAAGGTGACGGAGAGTGAAATGGTTTTGAGGGGAGGCTACTGGTTCCTGGAAATTTCAAAGTTAGAAGCCGGGAAAAAATAAGCCTGCATTATTAAGACTATTTAATACTTTTAAAAATGTACCTGTACCTACTTTTATAAAGTAAAAAAGCTCTCTTCCTTCAGCAGGAGATAACCATAGAATGATGATCGCAGGAATTGATGAAGCCGGAAAAGGTCCGGTAATCGGGCCCATGTGTATAGGCGGCGTAAAAATCGATGAGTCTAAAGCCCACATACTCAAAGTTCTGGGAGTTGCGGACTCCAAAAAGCTGACGCCGAAAAAGAGGGAGCAGCTTGCATCCCAGATAAAAAAGCATGCTGACGGCTATTTTATTTTTGAGGTCAGCCCTTCTCAGATTGACGAGCTCCGGAAAATAATGAGCATGAACGAGATCATGGTTGTCTGCTTTGCAAAAGTGCTTGAGCAGCTTAAGCCGGATATCGTGTATGCAGATGCCGCTGATGTAAAAGCTGAACGCTTTGCCGAAAACCTGCTCAGGCAGTACGCAAAAACAAGTCCTGACCATGCAAAGAAAATAAAGGTAGTCTCCATGCACCAGGCAGATGCGATTTATCCTGTGGTGTCGGCAGCCTCTATCATTGCAAAGGTGCGCAGGGACGAGCTGATAGAAGAGCTCAAAAGAGAATGGTGCATAGATTTCGGAAGCGGCTATCCTTCGGATCCCAAGACCAGAGGGTTCCTGCTGAAATGGGGAAAAGAGCACGGAGGAGATTTTCCCGATATCGTCAGGCAGTCCTGGCAGACTGTGGAAAATATCCGTGAAGAATTGAAAAAAAGCTGAATAACAAGGCTGAATAAAAAAATAAATAAAGGGCTGGAAGAAAAGGCTGGAGGAAAAAATTCCCAGTAATCTTCAGAACTGCTCCGTTCTCCTTTAAATCAAGCCTGTGGAAAAAGAAAAAATAGTTAAAGGTACTCAATTTGCAGCCCGGCTCCCACTTCTTCAAGCCTGCAAACCTTTGAAAGCTCGATTTTTGAATTCAGGTCAGTACAGTGGCACGCATGGACACAGGCAGGGTTAAGTTTTTTAAGGTATTCGAGAGTTCCCCGCATCCGTTCTTCCGAGGGTTTCAGGAGATGAAAGCCACCTATTATATCAAGGACCCTGCTGTCTCCGCAGACCTCTTTTGCATACTCCGTGATATTACAGATCCCTGAATGAGAACAGCCCGTGATGATTACAAGCCCTGCCCTGGTCCTGTACGCAAGAGCGGTGTCGTCCGGAAGGAGGTCGGGAACTTTATTTCCTTTGCTGTCCTGCACATATCCGACAGCTGCCTCTTTCTCAAAGGAGAAGTTCCTGGGAATCTCTCCAAGGAAAACCAGATTCTCGCTCAACCAGACAGGAATGCTTGAAAGCTGCATCCTGAAATGTCCCGAGAGTTTTTTAGGAGTTAGCAGGCTTCCGATTTCTCCAATATCTTCAATTTTTTTGCTTTCGAAGGCAAGGGGATGGGCTATAAGAACTGGAGACCTGAAAGGAAGTTTTTCTATCCCTGCTTCAAGGAATAAGCGGACCAGGGGCTCAAGTCCCCAGCTGTGGTCCAGGTGCCCG